>CWGP01000013.1_pt1 | contig 89440 bp, 79 predicted proteins | sample 693701 | NCBI WGS metagenome assembly CWGP01 (sample SAMEA3735915, study PRJEB9488) | human gut metagenome | biome: ENVO:mammalia-associated habitat; material: ENVO:feces | place: Malawi | collected 2009-02-27 | reverse complement strand
ATGATACTTCCGTAAGGCTCGCCGTAAACTGGGGAGAGGTGAAATTCCTATGTGCTTACCCAAGGCAATTCAAAAATTTTAGTTCATTTATAAGGGGATGATTTTATTAAATCAATAGTCTATCTAAACAAAAAACAAACCTGTGAGTTTTTAGGAATTGATAACAATACTTTAGATAAATGGATTCGTATATATAATTTTCCCGTAATAAAAATAGACGGTATAATTCGCTTTGATGTAGAAGATATCAAAGGCTTTATGGATACGTTCAAAAAGATTTGAATTTTACTTTTGACTGCATATACTAAAAGTAGCGAAATATACTGCCTTACTTTTTTATTAAGGAGTGAGGAAGTTGCCTACGAAGCTTTCAAATGGAAAATATAAAACTAATTTGAGATATCCAAAAAAATTTAAAGAAATTACAGGTATCAGTTCAGAAAAATTCCAAAAAACATTTCCAACTAGGCAATTGGCTATTAAAGCCGAAAATGAAATGAAAAAGAAAATCGCAAAAGTCTTAAGAGAGGAGAATGCAAATTCATTAGAGCTCAAAGGTCAAATAAAATTCAAGGAGTTTTATAAATCTAAATGGCTTCCTAGATATGAGTTAGGGCAAACTACTAGATCCCATAAAGCTCCAAGCGATATAACCATCATTAATACAAAGAATTTATTTCGATTGCATATTCTGCCTATATTTGGTGAGTATGCCATGAGCTATCTTAATGCAAATACCGAAATAATATCAGATGAACTCACAAAAAAGTCGAAGGAATATGCAAACATAAAAATCATTAAATGCTATGTTCGTTCCATGTTTGATATTGCAGAGGTTCTAAATTATATTGAATTTAATCGTACAACAAAAATAATTCAAAGTATTACTGCACCTAAGAAAGTTGCTCTGGAAGAAAAAAGAATACGAGAAGGAAAACAAGCTTTATCTTCGAAAGAACTCACTGATTGGTTAGACACTGTAAGAGATGATTTCAATGATCAATTACTTTCCTTTCACGATTACACTCTTTTTATGCTTACTTTATATCTTGGGGATAGAAAGAGTGAGACCTATGCTTTGCAATGGAAATACATTGATTTTGAAAACCAAACAGTCCGTCTTAAATATGCCTTGGATAAACACACAAAAAAGAAATTTACAAAAGGTCGAAAAGATACTATTATCCAAGTTCCGGAAATTGTAATGACACTATTGCAAGAATGGAAATCAGTGCAAGCTGAACAACTATTGAAGTTGAAAATTAAACAGACACCTGACCAATATCTTTTTAGTTACTCCAAACCTTCTGGTGAAGTAAATTGTCCAGTCCATACTGATTACTTAAATTATCGAATTAATTCTATAAAAAAAAGACATCCCCATTTGGTTCATTTAACTCCTCATAAACTTCGACATACTTACGCAACTTTAGCTAGACAAGGTGGGGCTGATATGAATCAAATTTCTAACGCTTTGACACATTCAGGTATTTCAACTACAAAAATTTATGTGAATACACCTGATTTAGTTGATAAAGCTGTGTTCGAAGCGCTTCAGCGAGGATTACAAAAATCTAATTAATGTGTTCTAGAATGTGTTCTAAATATAAAAAAAGACACTTTCCAAATAATTGGAAAGCGTCTTGAACGTTGATATATAAAGGATATTAACGTTTTGAAAACTGTGATGCTTTACGAGCTTTCTTAAGACCTGGTTAGCCCAACCATTTTTTAAAACAGCTTCACAATGCTTTAATAGCAACGATTTAGAGAGATAAAAACACGAAAACCTTTATTGACTTTCAAATTATTTGAAAGCAATGGTGTCAATTACTTGCGAGCCGATCCAATACTATCAAATACATATACCTATACTATGAACAATAAATAAAGGTCTCTCATATATGACTGATAAGTCTTTTCTTTTATTGATTTTTTTCTTAACATCTAATTTGATTACTCTTTTTCAGAGAAAAAGCTCCCCAAAAAATTTACTAATTTCTAACAGTAGTATGTTTATAGGCTTTCGTTACCGATTGAATAATTAGCCATTACCAATATAACTTCAGAGTTTTCAACAGTAGCAATCCGTTTTGTTGGTTCATTTTTATTAATTCGTCCACTGTTCAATTCAATATTCTGCAAATCAAAAGCGTCGACGTATTCCTCAAAATTCATCCAAAATTCTTGAACATCGTTTGCGATATTTTGAACATAATCATATAGATCACTGTCTGAATCAATAAACTCAATGCGCTTTGCTAACTCCTGAACTTCTTTACCAGATAAACCAAAAGCTTCAATTTTTGATTTAATTGTTCCCCTTAGTTTGGGATTTTTAATACTATCTATAATATTAGATGCAGCTTTCTTAGAGGTTTTATCGGCTATACCGTCAAAATTATCTCTTGTTTTTTGATTATCATCATTAATTTTTTCAATATGCCGCTCTAAAACCTGTTGGAATTTTTGACGATAATCACGTATTTTTACCTCGGCTTTAGCTTCACTATATTCCTGTGTCGAATAAACGCTCGCTACTTTTGATTCATTCAATCGTCGCTCTGCATCAGAAATCGTGCATTCTTTAATTTTATCCATATCAATAATAATTGTTTCATTACTGATGTCCTCACCATTAACATCACGATAAATCATTTTTAAAACAACGATAGCATTACCAATATTTTTTGAAAAACTGATATCATCATAAATTGGATCAAGAACTCGATGAACTCCTTGTTGAACAGTATCGTACATTCGTTTATTCGCCATATCATAATCAGCAGAATGAGAGTCAGCAGATACACCAACATTCATGATTTGTTTTGATTCGTTATCCAATACCATTTTTTCCGTGGCTTTGGAAGCTTTCGTAGCATTTTTCTCTTTCAGTAAAGCTTCAGCATATTCTCGATACTCAGGTAGAACAAAATCATCAAATTCAGTATCACTATAAATACCTTTCATCTTTTCCCCTAAGCGCTGTGTCATTTTCAAAATTGATTCAATTGCTGAATAAGTTGGGAAAGTGTAGATATCAATCTGTTCTACTTGACCATACTCACGAGGACGATCGATTCGACCGATTCGCTGTTCTAGTTGCATTGGATTGTATGGTACATCCAAATTCATTAAAACAGTCGCATCTTGCAGATTTTGCCCTGTAGAAATCGTGTCGGTTCCAAGCAAAATATTGATTTCGTTTTCTGAATTAAATAATTCTGTCTGCAATTTTGATTTTGGTGAAAAACGATTTAAAATAGCACTCTTAGAGTAGTGATCCATGCCAATTTTATTATCATCAGGATTACCAGTTACTACACCGATGTTATCTAAGTCAAATTTTTTCGATTCTTTGACCTTATCAGCGTAATACAGAATTGTATCGCGGAATTGGCTCACTAAAATGACTTTATTACCTTTTTCTCGCTCAATGATTAAACTTTGCAAAACCGTTTCAAATTTTTCATCTTTACGTAAAAAATTCTTTTCAACTTCATCAATCATACTTTGCAAAACAGCCAAATCCTTAACTGCATAAGCTTTTAACGTATTAAAAACTCTCTTAGAAGATTTAACTGTCAGACTTTCAATTTGACCAGTAATTCGCTCGATATATTTTCGACGATTTCGATTTGATTTTTCTTGAAATTCACGAAATTGATTTGGCAGTTGATCTTCGTCTTCTTCATTCTTAATGTTCAACAACAATCCCAAATTATTTGAAAAATATTCATCTACCTTATAAGCATGGGATAGATAATTTTTCAATCGATCTAAGTACTTGCCGGATGTTTCAATTGCGTCAAAATCCTTAACAAACTGCTGAGTCTTAGTTTGAATCGCCTTCAAAGAATTTACGAAAGACAGCCAACTAGAATCAGCACGTTTTAATAGCATTAATTTCAATCTGCCTGGCGTCAATTCATTATTACTATCTTGAACAAAGAAACGTAGTGTATCCATATATGGGAAATGTAGATTATCGATTCTTTCAAAGTTATTGCTGAAAATTTGTTCTTTCACCGGCTCGAAGGGAACTTCAATCGTTGGAAAAAAACGTTCAGCAAAAGTAACAGATTCGCCACCGTATGTTTTCCTTGTCCGCTGCAAGAATAAATCTTCCCAAAATTCAGCAAAGGCTTTATTATCATTTGCCAACGCTTTAACTGCTTTTCCACGTGCTCCGAAAGCAAAATAAGTACGATAAGTACGATCAAGTGGGATATTATCTACTTCTAGAAATAGTGAACCGATATTAATCACATCCTCACGCTTGTTGTTCCAAGGTGTCGCCGTCAACATGATTCCTTTCATATTATGAGCCGAATGCGAAAAGACATATTCCGCATGACGATATGCTGCAGTAGTTCTATTTTTAAATCCTTGATGTCCCTCATCAATTACAATCATTTGATAAGTTGCAGCAATCAGATCCAACTCAGCTGGCTTCATTAGAGCAAATGTTTCCCGATTGATGAAGTTAAAATTACTGTAGTCAACATCTACAGCATCTAAATCCGCTTGCCATTGTTCATGTAATTTTTTATCTGCAATAATGATTACTTTTAAATGAGGGTTAATTTTTTTCTCTAAGCGTATTACGCCAGCTGTTGTTCGTGTCTTGCCTAACCCTACCCCATCTGCTAATGTTGCAGTACCAAACTGCAGCAGCTTGTTCTGAATTTTTAAAATGCCTTCACGTTGATGCGGATATAAAGTTTCCCAAATTCTATCGTCATCTAATTGAGCATATGGACGAGCAAACATATTCGCAAAATCATAATAAGTTTCAGAAACTGATTTATAGCGTTTAGATTGCTGTACATCTGGATAGATTTGTTTGATTGTCTTGATTAGTTCATCTGAAAAAACATCGACTTCATCTGAGAACCAAATCGATTTGAACCACTCATGCAAAGCATTAAAACTATCAGAGGAATAGACATTTAATTCGGTATTGCCTTGCAAACCATTTCTCGAAAAGTTTGAAGAACCAACTAACGATTCACCAGAGTATTCATTTTCTTTACCATAAAGCATATAACTCTTCGCATGAAAATAGTTTGCTTCACCAGTATAAACTTTGACTTCAATCCGCTTTTGTTCCAGCCAATCAATAAATTTCATCAAAAATAGCTGATCTTCTTCGTTCAAATACCGAATTTCGTCTTGAAACTGATTTTTATAGTCATTTTTCAGTTCGTCATCGTTCAGTTCACTGATATAAAAACCAGCTTGAACAGTATTTTTGGTCAGTTCATTCGTCTCATTTCCCATCAAAATGCTCATATGACCATCACGTACTTCCATAAACTCAGTGAAAGTATTTTTGATTAGTAGCAAGCCGGATATATAAAAATATCCGACTGCTAAATCAAACCGATCAACTTTATTTTGGCTAAGCAAACGATTGATCGCAAATTCCATAGAAACATTGCGATTATCAACTACTCGGCTTTTATAAAGAGCTTCGTATTCTTTTGTCACTATTCTTCACCTGCTTTCAGACGGTCATATACTTCGATTATGCGCTGGGCTTCTTCTTGAACAGCCTGCTTATGATTAGCCGATTCAAAAGTTCTAAGCAAATTAATTAATTCCTCTCGCTCTAATCCATAAATAATAGCTACACGCGCATTTATTTCTGCAGTAAGCTCTTCATATGAAAAATCAGAAAAAATAGTTCCAGGCAGCAAGGTATCTATTTCCTTATACTTTTCCCCATTCAACATTAGCAATCTCTTTACAAGCTGTATCAAATCTACTGCAAAGGGAGTATTCATCATTGGTGGAATTGGTAGTTGTTTCAAATAAGTTTGATTTACATTAATTGTAATCAATTTTCTTAATACGAAATCTAATGTATAAGAGTTAAGAATTCCTAAGATGAAAAGTGATTCCTCCAAGCTAGATTCAGCCATGTTTTTTTGCATCAAAAGACTATTTGCAGCAACAGAATTTTTTGGTAGTAAAGTTGCAATTAAAGCTCGTCTATCAGTTTCCCTAGCAACAGCTCTTATTCCAATACGATAAAACCTATAGTCTTGATTGGTTTTTCTTGCTGCGTCATTTATTCGTACACCTTCGTTTGGAACACCTACCAAGCGAAATTGATTAATTAGTTTCCCTTCATACAGAGGTATAAATTGGTGATTCTCATCATTCAAATTTTGAAACAACGCAGTATCATTTGTTCTGTGAAAGTCTTGTTTTAATTCGAATATTTTCGATTCCCTAAGAGGAGGATACGAAAGCTTTATTTTTTGATAGAGATTAAACTCAGTTTTGTTTCTTGGTTCAAATAGCGAGTATTTCTCAGGTTCTGATTCTTTTACTAGCCAAAGTGGATATTCCAGCTTAATCAAATCATTATTTAAATCTGACAATGATGTTTTATAAAAAAACGAATGAAAATAAGTGTTTTGAATCATTTCCTTATTGATTGTAAGTACTGCAAACTTGTAGCTCCTATGAACTAGAGAGAATATTCCTTTTGTGTTTTCAAAAGATAAAAATTCAATGATTTGCATACGATCAAAGATTAAGTGTCTCAATCCTGTAGAGCCCAAATCTGTCATTAAATTATCAGGAACAAGTATAGATAGCAACCCTGAATCAGTCGTTAACTGTGAAAATCTTTCCATAGAAATTTTATATAGATTAATATCTGAACCTGTTTTCCGTCCCTCAACTTTCCAACTTTGAAACTTAAAATTTTTATCATTTCTAAAAAAAACTGATCCCAACTGAATTCTTGTCTCTAATTCATTCCATTTTTCTTTAACAGTAGGTAGTTGAGCAAAAATATTATTTTGTATGATCATTTTTCCTTTTTTATTTTTAGCAGATAAGTACTCAGAATTATATTGTGAGAAAAACTCATCCGAATTTGGTTTCCAAATTTCCCAAGGTGGGTTCCCAATTATACAATCAAAACCAGCATTCTTCTTCAACTTCCCATCTTCATCAAAAAATACTTCTGGCAAATTAACTTCCAAAGCTTCCACGTGCAAAAATTGTGTCTCACCATTCAGAATCGACTGTACGTATTGTAACAAAGTCCACTGCAGCTCTTGTCGTTTGCTTTCATATTTTGGCGATTGCTCACGTTTCAGCTTCAAAAGCGCCTTGATTTCTTTTTGATAGTTCGCATAGATTGTTTCGCGCTCATAAAAAGGTACAGAGTTCATCAATGAGTTTTGATGAATCAAAGTATTACCGATTAGTTCAGGTAATTTTTGATTAACAGGACGGTGCTGTAGAGATGAAAGCATCAACGTCAGTGACGAAATTAAAATCGCTTTGTAATCTATGTCAACGCCATAAACCATATTGTCTAGAATATATTTTTCCCAAGCAAAACTGCCCTCATCACCAGCTTGCATCATCGGATATTTTTCTCTAACCGTATCAGTTACTTTTAATCCAACAAGTGCATCATGCTTCTCAGCCAGCTGTCTAAAAGCACCACGCAAGAATGATCCCCCACCAGCTGTCAAATCTGCTATTTTCATGTCAAACAAGTAATCCAACATTTTGATAATTTCAGCTTCTTTACCGTCTTTTATAGCTTCTTTGACGTCTGCGATACGGTTTTGGAATTCAACTTCAACGGTCTGCTGCACCATGTACTGGACGAATTTTTCGTCAGTATAGTAAGCTCCTTTATTCTTCTGTTCCTGCAGATCTTCGCCATAAAAAACAATTGGCTTACCATCTTCAATTTTTATTTGGACATTTTGCGACATGGAATTTTCGTATTGTTTTTCCAACGCTTCCGGTGGCACATCTTCAAAGCGGAAAGAATAATTTTCACTCGATGTATCGATCCAAAACTTCGCCCACATTTCAGCATCATGTTCAACAATTAAGTTTTCAATCCTTGTTGTTACTTTACCAATTGATGAAGCAAACAAATCGCCACCATAAACTGTTTGAAATTGTCGGGTTGCTTTATCATGTAGTTCAATCAGACGTTTTTTGCTGTCATCTTTCATTTTGATTTTACTAGTAACATTATATTCATCTTCATCAAATAAGCTAATTTCAACATAATCATCGTATTTCTCAATTACGCTTTTCTTTTTGTTCAGCTTATTGATTGCCGATTCAGTCGAGTTAGTCAAATTGGAATAAATCTCAACCGTTTCTTTGATTGCTTCATCTAACGTACCTCGCCCAACACCTAAGGCAATACCACTTAATTCAAAAGGATGTACTTCATCTTTACCATAATAAGCTTCGATAAAACGTCTCATCAACTGCCGCAAAATTATCGTATCAACCACATTTGACAAGACTGCTGTATAGGACTCATCTTCTACCAACTGTGTTAAAGCATTTTTAATAATATATGCTCGAGCATTGTCAGAAACCAATGGAGCTAGTTCGTTTTTATAAGGTTTAGATGTGATTAACTCTGATAATTTTTTTCGATACAAAGCTACCATCATCAAGAAGTGATTCGTTAGTTCACGTTTGAACACATCTTTCAACCCGTGAATGACATACCCACCCCAAAAATCATCTTGTTCAACTGTGATAGAGCTATTTTTCAGCATATTGAAATTATCTAGATACAAGACTTTCCCGATTGTTTCTTCATTAAGGTCCAACCGCTCATCACGATTGCCGTTTCTCAGCCGGAATAATACAATTCTTTTTTGTCCGACAAACCCGGCAATTTCCGCATCAAACGATCCCCCAAAACTCACTGCAAGTTCCTCTACTCGTTTATGCAACTTCCGAATATCCATTGTTTTTGTCTCTAGAGTCAAGTCAGATACAGTTTTTAAAGCCAATACCGCGCTTGTTTTATCTGGGATTTTATCAGTAAACAACATACGCCATTCACTTTCTGGTTCGTTTGGATTACGTCCTACTGAGTAACCCAAGTAATCGGCAACTATCTGTATTGATTGCTCATCTGCGGTCAAACTTTTTAACATATCCACGATTTCCATTTTTAGTTTGCTCCTCTGCTCCTATTCGTTCAAATAACTTTCAAATTTTATTTTCTGGGGTACCTATCTTTATAGCTGGCTATTCCCAAGTCAGATTTCTTACCACATCCTATGGTCAATCTTGAAGAACTAACTTAATATTGAGCCGAGTTGCAACTTCCCCCTGAGATAGCCCTATCCGTTGTCGGTTCAACCTCAATTGATCACCTAGCGGCATATCATCAACCCTTAATTTCAATTAATTTTACTTTTCAAACCAATCTTCAAGCTGATCAGCACTAATTTTATTGGACAGATTAATTAACGCTGGTCTTAACGTCTGAATCGTTTCTACCAACTCTTCCCCACCAAACAATCCTGTAAATGGCCTATCTGTCAACTCTTCGGATAAATGATTGATTAATTCGCTGGTTTTTTGTTGATCTCCCAAGATATTAATTAGTTTCCCCACTAAATACCGATCTTCAAAATTACTATCCGCAAAAAAATCGTACTTATCGATTTCTCGCTTAACCATTTTAATCATATCATCTTTCTTTTCATAATTGAACTCGCCGGCTACATCCATATATTCGATGATACCACTCGTAATAATGGTGACTGCTTCATCTTTCTTCTGTTTAGATAATTCATCGGCAATCGGTAAATTTTTTATCTGATCACGTACCATTTTTTGAATTTCTTCTTTAATGACTTCTTGTTGCAGTTCATAAAAATAATCATCCATAAACTCCTCACATGGATAACCAACTTCATTTTCCCATGCCGGATTTTTAAACTCCCCAGTGTAAAACTCTTCTTTGATGGCTTTTACAACTTCTGGATGTTCTTGCACAATCCTGTTCTGCCCTTTTAACCGCAAGTAATCCGCAATATATTCTTCAACGTCACCAAAGTAAAACCAGCCTACTGGTTTCCCACCAATACTCGATAATTGGTTAATAACACTTTCAGGGGCTAACGCATAGCCTTGAACATACGAGCTGATTGTTGGTTTCTTTATCCCTAAGCGATTGCCCAACTCTGTAAAGGACAGATTCATATTCTCTTTGATTTCTTTGATTCGTTGTCCTACCTTCACTTTATCAGGTTGTAATAAGCCAAACATAGATTACTTCCTCCTTGTCATTTTTCCCTATTATATCACTCGTATAAAATTTCGTATATCTTTTTTTGCTAAACCTCTTGACTTCGTATAAACAAACGTATAAAATACAAATCATAGATGGCCGTCTATATTTTTTTAATCCAATCGTATAAATTATCGTATATCAAAAAGGAGTGCTATTATGCCAATTAAAATCAATGATCTCACTTTACCAAAAGAAAAACTCGAAAAAGAATACCAAGTCGTCAACATCAATCGCTGGCAAAAAGACGGAGAAATTTTAGGTTGGAGTTATGAATGTATCCTACCAAAACTCCGCTACGAAAAAATCAATTTCAAAGTTAAATCTGAAACTCCTGTGATTACTCCGGAAGAACTTACCCAACAAGGTTTAGCAATGGTTACATTTGCCAATTTAGTGATTTCACCTTGGGGACGCTCAAACGGTCAATTCGTCAGCTACGGCTTATCGGCCACGGCAGATGCGGCTACTTTGATTCCGAAAAAACAAGGCCCTACTACGCAAAACTAATTTTCCTATGGGGTTTGTTGGGTGGTTAGGACGGGAACGGCGGGGCAGCGCCATAGAGCCGCTTCTGTCCGTTAAGACCGCCCAATAAATCCATAGGCTGGAAGGACTGCTTTGCAGGACTTCCCCTTAACTTGATTTATAGAACAACATCAGGCGAAAAATGATGTTTCTTTGACAACTGAATACACATCAAGGAGTGATGGTTTTGAAAGCTTATAATCAGAAAATCATTGAAACTCCCACGTACCTTGAAATTTATGATTATGAAGCGATCATTACTCCTAAACAAAAAACAGGAAATATTGAAACCAATCCAAAACGAAAAAAAGAATTAGCTTGGCTTTATGAAGAAGAAAATTCAACTACTGATAAAAGAAAAAACTATGATGAACTATCTGCTCAAGGGCAATACGACAGCTTAAAACGAAAACAAAAATACTATCAAAATATGCGCTTTGAAATTGCCCGACTCGTGGATATGAACTTTGACAATCGGACAAAATTTTTAACCCTCACTTTCAGAGAAAACATTCAAGACATTGCCTATGCGAATAATGAATTCAAAAAATTTATCAAACGACTAAACTACGAACTCTATCACACAAAAAAAGCAAACCTAAAATACCTTGCCACGTGGGAAAAACAAGAACGAGGTGCCATCCATTACCACATCATTTTATTTGATTTTACTTTTATCTCCGTCAATCGCCTTACAACCATCTGGAAACATGGATTTGTCAAAATCAACAAGATTGATGTAGATAGTATCGAAAATCGTGGACGCTATATTAGTAAATACTTCGATAAGGCTTTAGATTTGAAAGAGCATAAAAAAAAGGCGTTCTTCAAATCGCGCAACCTCAAAGTGCCCAACGTCACAAAACAACTCGTGGATCAACCTTTTGATACCACAAATCAAGACGTCCTTTATACCAATGAGTATCTCGTAAGACGTCCAATATTTTACAGTGCTGTTAATGAAGATGGGAATCCAGAACAAGTGATGGATTTTCAAGAAAGCATTGTTCGTTATACCAAGATAAAAAAATAATTCATTATTCCCTACGCAAAATTCAAAGGAAGTGAGAATATGACCGAAATGAAAATTTTACTCAGTGATGACCAGATGGGCATCATTTCTACTCAACTATCTGATTTAATCACAACTGAAATCGAAAAAATTAAGACACAGGAAAACCTGCAACACCGCTATATGAATAAAAAACAAACTTGTAACTATCTACAAGTTTCCAATAATACGTTAGATGGCTGGATTAAAGATGGCTTACCCTTCATTCAAATCCACGGTTCAAATAGATTTGACCGGATTGCCATTGATCAATGGCTAGCAAGCCTAGCAAAATAATTCCGACATCGTTATACTCCATATATAGTATTTGATTTCGGCTCGCAAATTCGGAGGGAAATACTATGGCAATTAGCAAAACAGAAAATGAGACTTACCGTTTACGGCTTTACTATCCACAAGATATCCAAGAGATGATAGGCGTAAACAAACTTTATTCCAAAACTTTCAAAACTAGAAAGGAGGCAAAAGCAGCAGAAATTGATTTTTATGCCAAGATTAAAGAGCTACGGGAAAACAAAGAAAAGAATGCTTTTGAACTAGGTGGTGAAGCACTGTTCAAAGCTTTCTATGAAGATATCTGGATCGATGCTTATACAGCTGGTTTAACTTCTCGAAACACGAAGTCTCCTACTCCTGTGACAATTGCGAATACAAAAGATATTTTTCGACTTCACATCTTACCAATGTTTGGGAAATACACATTGAACTATTTGAATCAAAATAAAGCTTTCGTTCTAAAAATCATGACACAAAAGGCTGCCGAATACGCAAACTTCAAAATACTACGTAGCTACGTTAATTCTATTTTCGATTGGGCGGAAGAACTTGAATACATCGAACGGAATAAACTAGAAAAATCGCTTAAGCGAATCAATGCTACTAAGAAAAACCAATTACAAGAAGCTAAGAAAGAAGAAGATTTATACCTTTCCTTTGAACAACTTCAAGAATGGCTAACTGCCGTCCAAAGTGATTACGAAAGTGGACAACTAACTTTACAAGACTATGTATTATTTCTAACTACCTTCTTTTTATCTGATCGAAAATCAGAAACTTACGCTATCAAATGGAAGAACGTGAATTTTACTACTTCCCAGATTACGATTGGTAAAGCCTTGGATAAATTTGGCAATGAAAAAAGCACAAAAGGGAATAAAACGACAATCTTCCATATTCCAAATGAGCTAAAGCAATTACTTCAACAGTGGAAAGTCCAGCAAAAAGAAGAACTAGCTCAATTTGAAATCGAACAAACCGAAGAACAGCTACTCTTTACCTTCTTTGATGATAAAGGGAATATCAATCAAAGACTTCATACAGATTATTTGAACTACCGTATGAAATCCATTGAGCGACGACATAAGCACCTTACCCATGCGACTCCACACAAGTTACGGCATACTGGGGCAACTTTAGCCAAACAAGCTGGTGTCGCTCTAGAACAGATTTCTGAAGCATTGACTCACAGCGATACCAACATCACAAGAACTTATGTAAATACACCAAATGTGATTCAAATGCCTATTGGTGAAATTGCCTATCGTAAATTGTCTCAAAAAGAGCCAGACCGGAATGGTGTCAACAATGGTGTCAACTCAAAAAAAGACGCTTCGCAAAGTGAATTGCGAAACGCCTGAAAGCACTGATATGAAGCTGTTTTTAACGTTTTGAGAATTGTGAAGCTTTACGAGCTTTCTTAAGACCTGGTTTCTTACGTTCGACCATACGTGCGTCCCGAGTAAGTAAACCAGCGCGTTTAAGAGCTAGACGGAAATCAGGATCTACTTGTAGCAATGCACGTGCGATACCGTGACGGATTGCACCTGATTGTCCAGCATATCCACCACCATTTACGTTTACAAAAACATCATATGATCCTTTAGTTTCTGTAACGCCGAATGGTTGGTTGATTACTTCACGCAAGTCAGCGTGTGGAATGTATTCTTCAACATCTTTTTTGTTAACAGTAATTTTACCAGTACCTGGTACTAAACGTACGCGAGCTACTGCATTTTTACGACGGCCTGTGCCGATATATTGAGCTTGTGCCAATGAAATTCCCTCCTATTAGATTAAGTTTGTGATGTCCAATACTTCTGGTTGTTGTGCAGCATGTGGGTGTTCAGCGCCAGCATAAACATGAAGTTTCATTCCTTGTTTACGTCCTAAAGTGTTTTTAGGAAGCATGCCTTTAACAGAAGTTTCGATCAAACGACGAGAATTTTTAGCACGTAGTTCTCCCGCAGAGACTGATTTCAATCCGCCTGGGAAGTTTGAGTGACGGTAATAAATTTTATCGCTTGCTTTGTTACCTGTTAATTTGATTTTTTCTGCATTAATGACGATTACGAAATCACCTGTATCCACATGAGGTGTGAATGTTGGTTTATTTTTACCACGTAAGATAGATGCCACAACTGCTGAAAGACGTCCCATAGGAACATCCGTTGCATCTACTACGTACCATTTACGTTCTACTTCGCCTGGTTTGGCCATATATGTTGTACGCACGATTTTTTTCCTCCAATTCAATTTCACGAATGTTTGACATACACTTGAGTTTCCGGGGCTCTCGTGGGGCAAACAATACCATATAACATAATACCGTCTTAAGCGCCACATGTCAACGTGTTTCGCAGTTTTTTTGAAATTTCCCTTCAATTCTTTTCCGAAAACTTTCAGTTGTTATTCTGACCAAACAGCCTGCACTTTTATACACATTTTGCGCATAATTTGTATACTTCCTGCAATAAGTATCTCTGGTTTTTATTATTATATCAATCTGTATCTATATCCTTGCTAAACACAAGAAGAATTCATTGTATAAATATTTACTTTTTCTCTTGATTTCTTATTTTTATTCTGTTACGATAGCTTCATCTTACTTGAACTTAAGGATGGGAGTTAATCATTATGAAAGAAAAAGTAATTTTAGCGTATTCTGGTGGACTTGATACGTCTGTTTCCATTAAATGGCTGACAGATCAAGGATATGATGTGGTGGCGTGCTGTCTGGATATTGGCGAAGGCCGTGATACACAATCAATCAAAGACAAAGCACTCGATGTGGGTGCCATCGAATCCTATGCGATTGATGCCCGAGAAGAGTTTGCCCAAGACTTTGCATTGATTGCCTTACAAGGGAATACCTTCTATGAGAACTCCTATCCGCTGGTCTCTGCCCTTTCTCGTCCATTGATTGCTAAGAAGTTGGTGGAATTAGCTATCGCTACAGGAGCGACTACCGTTGCTCACGGCTGTACCGGTAAAGGAAATGACCAAGTCCGGTTCGAGGTCGCGATTGCCGCATTAGCCCCTCACTTGAAAGTCATTGCTCCGGTTCGGGAATGGAAATGGTCCCGGGAAGAAGAGATTGCCTATGCCGCTGAAAAAGGGGTGCCGATTCCTGCCGATTTGGATAACCCTTATTCGATCGATCAAAATCTTTGGGGCCGGGCTTGCGAATGCGGGGTCTTAGAAGATCCATGGGCGACTCCCCCTAGAGGCGCTTATGCCATTACGCAAGAATTGGAAGATACTCCTGATGTACCGACGATCGTTGAGATTACTTTTGATCAAGGGATTCCTACCGCATTGGATGGCGAAACACTGAATCTGGCCGAATTGATTATGAAAATGAATCGTCTAGCCGGCGAACATGGTATTGGTCGGATCGACCACATCGAAAACCGTTTAGTGGGAATCAAATCTCGTGAAGTCTACGAATGTCCGGGAGCGATGGCTCTAATGACAGCTCATAAAGAATTAGAGGATTTGGTTTTTGTTCGCGAGTTGGCCCATTTCAAACCAATCATCGAGCAGCAACTGGCCCAAGTAATTTATGATGGCCTCTGGTTCAATCCCTTAACCGATGCCTTGATCGCTTTTCTAAAAAACACACAAGTCTATGTCAATGGGATCGTACGTTTGAAATTGTTCAAAGGCAATGTCATCTGTGAAGGACGTAAGTCAGAGAACAGTCTTTACGATGAAAACTTGGCGACTTATACGTCTGCCGATACCTTCGATCAACACGCGGCGATCGGATTCATCAAATTATGGGGACTGCCTAGCAAGGTCCACGCAGAGATTCAGGCACAACAGCAATTAACAGAAACACTGATTTAGTCAATAAGGTGACTTTTTCCTTTTGAGGGTGAAGTCAAGTTTCTTTCGAGGTGAGCAAAATGGCAAAATTATGGGGCGGTCGTTTCGACGGCAAAAATGAAGCATGGATCGATGCCTTTGGAGCGTCGATTCCTTTCGATCAATTATTGGCAAAACAGGACATCCAAGGCAGTTTGGCTCACGTCAAAATGCTGATCCACACGGGGATCATTGATGAAGCAGATGGCAACAAAATCATTCAAGGCTTGTTAGCGATCCAAGAAAAATTAGCGGATGGGGAACTGACCTTTTCGATTGAGAACGAAGATATTCATTTGAATATCGAGACCTTTTTACATGAAGAAATTGGACCCGTCGCTGGCAAATTGCATACGGCCCGGAGTCGGAATGATCAAGTTGCGACGGATATGCACTTGTACTTGAATGATGTGGTAAAGGAAGTCATCGACTTGATTGCGGCGTTCCGTCACGTACTAGTGGAGCAAGCTGAAAGCAATATCTACACGATCATGCCCGGCTATACTCACCTGCAGCATGCACAGCCGATTTCTTTTGCCCATCACTTGTTAGCCTATTACAGCATGTTGACCCGCGATCAAGAACGGTTTACAGAAAGTCTCACTCGGATCGATATCATGCCTTTAGGCAGTGCTGCATTGGCTGGCACCACATTCCCTATCGACCGTGCCTATAGTGCGGAAGCATTAGGTTTTGGCTCGATTTACAGCAATAGTCTGGATGCCGTTAGTGACCGTGATTTTATTCTGGAATTTTTGAGTAATGCCGCGATTTTGATGATGCATCTTTCTCGTTTTTGTGAAGAGTTGATTCTTTGGTGCAGTCATGAGTTTCAATTCGTGGAATTGACGGATACTTTCTCTACAGGTAGTTCAATCATGCCGCAAAAAAAGAATCCTGACATGGCGGAATTGATCCGCGGCAAAACAGGACGTGTCTATGGCAACCTTTTTAGTTTATTGACGGTCATGAAAGGTCTGCCTTTGGCTTATAACAAAGATTTCCAAGAAGACAAAGAAGGCATGTTCGATACCACCGAAACCATTGTGAAAAGCTTGCAGATCATGACCGGAATGATCCAAACGATGCAAGTCAACCATGAGCGAATGAAACGTTCGACAGAAAAAGACTTTTCCAATGCCACTGAACTGGCGGATTATTTAGCAGGTAAAGGAATTCCTTTCCGACAAGCCCATGAAATCGTTGGTAAATTGGTGAGTGAGTGCCTCAGTAAAGGCATTTATCTACAGGATATCCCACTAGAAGAGTATCAAGCAGTCCAGCCAGTGATCGAAGCTGACATTTACGATAAACTGGACTCTTATACGGCAGTCAAGAACCGGCATTCTTACGGCGGTACCGGATTTGACCAAGTCAAACAACAGATCGAAGCCGCCAAGCAATCCTTGGCATTGGCATAAAAAAAAGGCTGCAGAAGAACTAGCTAACCAAAATAATCTCAACGATGATAAATGAATGGTGTGATCCATTACCTATTTGCGAATCGGTTCTGCTAACTGCAGAGACAATCTCATCGTTTGATTATTCTGTTTGCTGAAGGGCTTCTGTCAAAGCCTTTTTTATGTCTATCAGAAATACGAAAGCCTGTGCTTTATAAATTCTGATAGTGAAAAACTTGTTATCGTTTTCCTATACAAGTACCTGTTGGATTAAGAACAACTAACCTTTTGATTGTTACCTATCTTAATCAAAAATCATCTAATCAAAATTCGTATCCTTTAGCAATTTTCCTGCTGTATTAGCGACTCGCCAATCGCTCCCCCTGGATGCCATTGCACATACATTTCTGGGGTTAACTTTCGAGCTTCTTGCAAGAGTAGCGATAGCTTTTGTAAAACAATGATTTGTACCAAAACCGATAAGCGAGGCGGCTTGTTCAATAGATCCCCTTCTTTATGAACTGCCGCGCATAGGGAAACATCCGATAAATGACTGAGCGTAGAGTCACTTCTTTTGGAGACGCCGATAATTTTTGCACCATTATTCTTAAGTGTCTCAACTGTATAGAGTAGTTCTTTGGTTTCCCCACTGTTAGAAATAGCGATCACTACATCACCAGCTTTTACTTGACCACTTGATCCATGGACCGCTTCCGTTCCATCTAAAAAATAGCTTGGCGTACCGGTGGATGAAAGCAATGAAGCAATATATCCCGCAACATAAGAGGGTTTTCCGATCCCCGTTACATGGACGCGCCCTCCGTCAGCTTCTGTTTGGAGAATCGTCTCTTTCGCAGCTTCTAAAGATCCTTCATCGATTTTGTCCATCGCTAAAGCCAACTCATCTAGTACACACTGATCATAACTCAATCCCATTCTTTCACCTGATTTCTATTTATTGAAAACCGAATAATCTTTTGTATCCATAGGTGTCGTTTGGAAGAAAAACTTGACGCCTTTTTCTTGGATTTCTCGTATAGCTGTCATTTCTTCCTGAGTGAAATATTCATCGATTTTCTTCAAGAGAATTCGACTTGCTGGATAAGGAAGTTGCACTTCTTTTGAAGAAAACCCCTTATTCACAGCCTCTCTTAGCGCACAAATATTTTTGAAAATAATCATTACATTGCATTTTTCTTCCGTGTCCTGTGCTAAAAATTCCAATAATTGATCGACTGAGAAGATACTAACTTTACTTTTATTAGAAAAGCTAAGCTGCAAAACTTTCTCCAGGAAAGGATCATCTTTATGAGTAGGATCTACAATCGCGATATAACTAGCATTAATGAAGTTGTTCCAATTCAATGCCACTGTTGCATGCAACAACCGTTTGTCCACTCTGACTAATTTCACTTTCTTACTCATAGATCTCACCTGCCTGCTCACGCTTGTCATTATCACTTAAATAGTTAGCTAGTAAATAAAACTGGATCTTACCTTGAAAACTCCCACGAATATCGATATGAAATAGTTCCTCAAATCGTTTGATTTTATACACTAGAGTATTTTTGTGTAAAAACAAACTTTCTGCTGTCTGTGTCAGATTATAATCATTAGTGTATAAATGTCTTGCAATACTGATCAGTTCAGCAGTATCAATTTTGTTGATTCCTCCATTAAAATAATCAAACAGATTCGTTACTTCTTGGTGAGGAACTCGATTTGCTAGGTAATTAAGGACGTAGTCCCAAAAATGGTAAATCTTTTGTCCTTCCATTGCAAAATTTCTCTTCAGCCAATATGTATGTTGATAGCTTGACTGGAATAGCCGCAACTTATTTTGCACACTGCCTACATAAAAATAGCAGTCACTTAATCCCCATTCTTGCAGATCGCGAATAAAACTGTTGAGATAGTCTTTGACCGTCAGCTCCATCAAATTTTTTGGGATGACTTTAAACATAATTATCTCATTATCTGCCATCAATGAGTAAATAGTCTCATCTTCATTGATTTTGTACTTTAAGTTTGTCACTTCTTGCACATCAAAAGCTGTTCCTTTGACTATACGGATTGCTACTCTTGGCTTTGTTCCATCAATGTGCAGTTCTTGAACAAGACGCAGAACTTCGTCAATGCTAAAATTCCTCTTGGCAATCAGTGCTTTGATCAATTGTTCTTCCAAACTTAAACTTTGTCTAGCAGCTTCTTGATTCATTTCATAAATAATTCTTGTTTTAAGCGACTCTGACAGCAAATTTGCCACAATACTTAAACTATCATCCTGTCCATTTACCCATAAATAACCATAGTCTTTCTCTTCAACAGCAATTTTATAGAAGTGGTCGTCTTTACCTTGTTGACTTAGGTCGATCAAAGTACCATTTTTTCTTTTATCGCTACTGGAAATAACTTTTCCATAATTATCTATAAGGCCAATCGTATATTTGGGATTTTCTTGTACAACAAAAATAAATTCTTTAAAAATTTGCTCCAAATTCATTATATTCACCTCAAGCTAAAAAATACGGATCCAGCATAAACATAACATTTCTTATCAACAAATTTTTAAAGAATCCTCACACTTAATCAATTAAATTGTAATACTTTAGCATAGACAAAATTTTCCTGTCATCGGATGCTGTTGTTTCTTTCACTGGTCGTCGAGCGGGACCTACTTCGGCAATCGCAGCCAATTCAATTGCTCTTTTTAATATTGAAGGTACTGTTCCTAATTTTAATGCACCACGTAATTCTTCAATGTCATTTTGTAATTTCTCCGCTGATTCCCAGTTATTCCCTCTGATTGCCTGATCCAAGCTCACGATCGTTTCCGTGATTAAATTGCTTGTACCAGCAATTGCCCCAGATGCGCCTAGTTTATAGCCGGCTAAAATTTTCGAGTCAGATCCAACCAACACGTTAACCTTTGTGCCCCCAGTTACTTCTAGGTAGTCCTTTAAGTTGTTCAAGTCTCCGCTGCTATCCTTGATTCCTAAAACATTGGGTAATTTTGTCAACTCTCTCAAAACTTCTTTCGAAATATTACATCCAGTATTTTTAGGAATATTGTATAGAATGATTGGGATCTGTACACTGTTCGCTACCTTTTGATAATGCTGCAAAATTTCTTCATCAGATGGGGTTATAAAATAAGGCGTTATGACAGATAAAGCATCGGCTCCCAGTGACTCCGCTTTTTGTGATAGTTCGATCGTTTCTTTTGTAGAACATGCGCCAGTTCCAATATAAACAGGTACTCGTTTTGCCACATGATCAATGACCGCTTTTGAAAAAGCCATTTTTTCTTCTGAATTTAACACATGAAACTCCCCGTTACTTCCTAAGGGGAATATTCCAGACACACCTTTTTCAATCAGATGATCCACCAAGTTTTCCATTGCCTCATAATTGATGGTTTCAGCTGTATCTCTATGAAAAGGGGTGACAATTGGGGTAATTATTCCTTCAAACATCTTTTAGTCTCCTTCACTCAATAACTGTTCATTTGTTAAAACAACACTTTCTTTTGCAACCGTAAAACAACTCTCAACAAACGCATCCAGATCAATCGTCTCGGCAGTTGTGCCTTTCATATATAAATCAATAAACATTGGCAAGTTTACACCAGTCACCACTTTATGCTGGTATTTTTTGGTCAACGCCGTCAGTACATTGGAGGGTGTTCCTCCAAATAGATCAACTAAAGCAATCGTTGGCCCACTAATGGTTTCAAATAATTCATTGGCTTCTGCCAAAAAGTTTTCAAAAGATTTATCGGGAAGCAGTGATAGGCTATAGACATTCACCGTCTTTCCTACGATCATTTCAGCCGAACGAGTCAATTCTGCGCCAAATGATCCGTGAGTTGCCACGACTAGATTCAATTTAGTCATTTTCTCTCTCCTTCATAGTTTAGCAATTTACTCAAAACAATATCCGTTGAAATTTCGCAAGTTCTGGCTTCGGATTCAATCGTTCTGGCACCTGTATGGGGTGTTAGATAGAAGTTTTCCCTCGCAAGCAATGGGTCCTCAGATTTCGGCGGCTCTGAACTAAATACATCGAAACAAGCACTGCGAATGACTTTCCCAGCTAAAGCTTTAGATAACGCCTCCTCGTCAACAATGCCTCCTCGTGCAGTATTGATTAAACAAGCATTATCTTTCATTCTGTTTAATTCAGCAGTTGAGATTAGATTTTTAGTTTTTTCCGTTAAAGGTAAATGTAGGGAGACGTAATCCGATTCCTGCAGCAATGTTTCCAATGCTAGTTGCTCTGCATCATACTGTTTCAGCTCTTCAACCGGCACATCATAAACGTCATAAATCCGAACATGCATCCCAACACCCTGTGCTTGTCGTGCTAACTGTTTCCCAATCGCACCAAATCCAATGATACCAATTGTTTTTCCATATAATTCTCTGCCGGTAGGTTTCTGCCATTCTCCTTCTTTGACTTCACGAACCGTTTCATAAATATTTTTTGATTCACTGTAAATTAACGCCATAACATGTTCTGCGACAGCGATAGAATTAGAGCCAATGGTTCGTCCAACATAAATTCCTTTCGATTCCGCGTAAGCAACATCGATGTTGTCGGTTCCGACACCGAATTTGCAAATCACTTTTAACTGTGGGCACTGATCGATAAATGCCTGATCAATAAGATCGACACCAACAATAATCCCATCCGCATCCTTTGATAATTCAAGAAATTTTTCAGGTGAATAAGCTTGACCAGTGTTGTTATAACTCACTTGAAATCCGTGAGAACGCAGTTTGTCCAATTCCTTTTCCCCATAATTTGCAAAACCGCGAGGTGTAATGACTATCTTCATTTGCGTTTTCTCCAATCTTCCTTACAAAATACCAAAAAAGGTTAGCGCGATTGCAAAGAGCATCGTCGCAATAATGATCTGCAGGTATTTGGGTCCTTTTTTCATGATATAAAAATACATTGCCATAACTAAACAGAAAGGCAGAAAGCTCGGTAGCATACCGTCAATAATTTCTTGAACCGAGGTTGTCCCTGTTTCATTGCTAAATTCAAGAATCGTCGAAAAATTGACATACGCCGCAGACAGACACCCAATCATAAAGAGACCAACAATACTCGCAATGTCGATGACTTTTTTGATTGATCCAGAATTCAAAATATTTAATACAGAACTCTTTCCTAGAGTGTATCCTTTATTAATCAAAAACCATGACCAGCCAAAACTCCATGCGATGTAGATAACTCCTGGGATAAATGCTGCTAGAATTGATCCGTTCAAAGCCATAGGTACAAAAATCGCGAGTGGTATTGTAGCTACGATACCTTGGTCGACGCTATCACCAATCCCTGCTAAAGGTCCCATTAAACCAATTTTTAACGACTCGATGACTTCAGGTGTAATCTCTTCATTTCCATTAGCCCGCTGTTCTTCTAAAGAAATGACGATTCCATGAATAATACTTCCCCAATCACAATTCGTATTAAACATTTGTACATGTCGTTTCATCGCTGCTTGTAATTCTTCTGGGTCATCTTTATAAATTTTTTGAAGTGTCTTATTTAATGAATAGCTGAAAGCTAAAGCCTGCATTCGGTCAAAGCTAACCGGAACCTCGACAGCTAATGTCCATTTCCACCATGCTTTTAACAAATCCAATTTCGTAACCTTTTTTTCAGTAGCAACTGTCATTTCTGCACTCATGCAAATTCCCCCTCATCAGAATTTTGTTTGAATAATGAACTAATCATTGCAATACATACAGCAAAGACTGCCCCTGTCAACATTGAGAATCCTAGAACTGCATACATAAAGAACCCTAAAACGAAAAATGGTAAATATTGTTTTTTACCCATCACGACCAGAGTCAATGCAAATCCTAATGCCGGCAACATTCCTCCTGCATTGGCTAATCCATTCATTAACCATTCCGGAATAACATTTAAGAATGCCTGAATGACATTTGTGCCAAATAAGGTTGCGATAAATACCGGTGTAAAGTATAGAACACCGTTCGTTAACCAAGGAATCACGAAAGAGAATAAAGACAATTGATCATATTTATTCGCTTCAACCAACGCATCAGCACGCGTATTATAAAATGAGTTGATCGTACGACGAACATTGTTGATCAATACACCAAGTACACCGAATGGTACTGCTAAAGCAACTGCTGCGCTAGCCTCTAGACCACTAGCTAAGGCTGCTGGAATAGCGATACATGCTGCTAAAGCTTGATCGCTTGGAATATTCCCACCAGCCTCGATCCCACCCATGTACATCAACTGAATCGTTGCTCCATATAATAGTCCAGCTTGAACATCCCCATATACGAGACCAATAAAAACACCTAAAACTACCGGTTTTCTAAAGGCAAAAGAAACGAAGTAACTCGCACGACCCATTGCTAACCAATAAATTAAACCGACTAAAGCTGATTGAATAACCATGTTTTCACTCCTTACTCTTTATGCTAATTTTTTTACTGCATTTTGAAGTGTTTCTGAAGGGTAATCTGGTGTCGTTTGAAAATAGACATTGATTCCTTTAGACTCAATCGCTAATAATTGATCGGCATCTTTGCGATCAAGCGTAATGGCATTGTTGACTGCCTTTCTACCAGGGCCCCCACCTAAGCCGCCAATTTGAATTTCGGGTAATGCCAAACCGGCGTTGATCGCATTGGTCAATTCTTGAACACTTTTTAGTAAAACCAAAATACGATTTCTCTCAAATTCGCCATTTTCTTGCGCTGCGACAGCTTCTTCGACAGAAAGAATCCGAATCCGAACCCCTTTAGGTGCAGCCATTTTAAAAACATCTTGCATAAACTCATCTTTGCTTAGTGCTGTATCTACTGTCACGATTTCGTTGATATCACATTGCTTTAGCCAGCGAGTGATCACCTGTCCATGAATTAGTCTAAAATCTACTCTTGTCAGTGCAATACTCATATATTTTCCCCTTTTCTTTCCTATTACTTAGTAAGCGGTTTCTAATTGTTGCTTGTTAAATTTCCTTTACCCACTCTTTTTTCCAAAACTACTTACGGTATTTTTGGACGACAGTATGAATCGCTTCCGCATTGGTCCTAATTTCTGCCACCGTTCCTTTTGTCAATAGGCTCCCGATACCACAGACATCAACGCCACGTTGTAGCCATGTTTCTATGTTCTCAAGATTGATCCCGCCACTAGCTAAAATTGGCATATCTGGAATCGGTGTTTTAAAGACAGTTACTAGTTTAGAACCATAAAAATCCGAGATTGGAAAGGCTTTGATGAAAGCAGCTCCCGCACTCAATGAATCGACAGCCTCTGTAAAGGAAGTACAGCCCGGTGCATAAGGTATTTGGTATCGGTTACATATCTTTGCAACCTCTTTTGAATAATTCGGTGCAATAATAAACTGTGCACCATGCAGTATTGCATGTCTGGCTGTTTCGCTATCAAAAACTGTCCCTGCACCCACACATAATTGATCCCCATATTTTTCTGTCAATTTTTTTATGATGTCGCCAGCACTATTCAATGTATAACTCATTTCCATCACTGGTACACCACCGGCGATACACCCATCAGCAATTTCACACGCTCGTTCAAAGGATTCCGTGCGGACAATTGCTAATGCACCGGTTTGATAGATTCTCTGTGTAACACTCATTTTTTTCATCATTTCTCCTCACCTCACCTATAATTTAAATCGAATGGGAAAATATTCATATGTTTGAACAAACGAAAAAAATCTCCTTTTTTGGATGACAGACACAATCCACTTGATACGAAAGCGTTTTCTATCGCTTTTAAAAAGGTATTTTTTAGCAAAACAACCCTGTAGTAGTGGACTTTGGAATAAAAAATTGGAAATCGAAAGAAGCCCTGATCATTAATAAAGGACAGATTTAGCGTAAAATCGTTCATTTAACCGAACTATCTGAAGGACAGGTTCTTTAGCAAAAGAAAAAAACCGGAACAGAAGTCACACTTCTGTTCCGGTTTCCACTCTATTTATACAGTTTGATCAGAAATCTTTTTTATGCTCACTGAATCAATGACGCACACGTGATTTTGCTGGATCGATTTGAGGCGCTTCACCTAGGTGCGCTTGGATCATCCAGATACGTTTTTCAGTATCTGTTTTGAAGCCGATAAAGATATCTTGTGTTGGATCATCGCCTTCTTCACCACTGACTTCAATCCCTTTTTGGTATAAGTCAGCTAGATAACGATAACCTTCAACAAGTGTAGCTAAACGTTCTGGGATCGTACGGTCCCAGTTGCCGATTTCATCAGGGATTTGTGTATTGTCTGCCATTTCCCGTAATGTTGAGTATGGTGAGCCATCTAATGTGATCAAGCGTTCAGAGATCACATCTAATTGATCATTCAAGTCATCCATAAAATCATCCATCATTGGATGTAAAGTTAAAAAGCCAGGTCCTCGCATGTACCAGTGTGTTTGGTGAACGACCATTGCCATTTGACTTAAGTCAGCAACGAGTTGATTCAACACTTCTTTTGTTTGTTCAAATTTCATTACGATTCCTCCTTTAAATTCTCTATTTCAAGCATAGTATGAATCTAAAAAAAAGTACACCAAAACCTACTACTTGAGAAAATTTCTCAGCTTTTCACGTATTTCTTTATGAGGCAAAGGAGGAGGAGACAGTGTATCTGATGTGGGGGTATATTTTAGGTGCAGCGGTATATGCGTTTATTCAAACCATTTACTGGCAGGATGATCCAAGCGAATATTTTGATGATTTTCATAGAAAACCTCCTATTTTCTATTCCGTGGCCCAACAGCCATTTTTTCCTTTTATCAAGCATGCTCAAGTTTTATTGGATTGCACTGCTGCTAGTTTATTGGCAAAAAGCGTTTATGCTTGGCTGATCTGGCTTGCTTTCCTACAACCATCCGTAGGGGAGTGTTGGCTGGCGTTGGTCTGGTTGAACAGTGCTTACCTCCTCACTTTGACAGATCTCTACGATTATAGTGTCAAGGGAGAGATTCTCTATCCTTCTTTGTTTTTATTGGCTTTTACCAATCTCATGAACGCACAGCCTTTTCATTGGCAGAACTTCCTGCTGCTTCTGCCATTATTCTTTTTCGTTTGGCAAGAACAGCTGGGAGATGGTGACTTATTCTTGATTGGTGGTTGGGCGCCTTGGCTGTCTACTCACCAACTCCTGTGGCTGTTGATTATTGCTAGCTGCTGCGGGCTCTTGTTTTTTTCATTGCATAAGCTGTTTGTCAGAAACCAATTACGAATGCTGCCCTTTGTTCCTTGTTTGAGTTTAGCATTAGTCATCGTGCGTTTCCTTTAACAAAAAAGCCCGCTGTTTCATTAGCGAAACAGCGGGCTTTTGTTTAGTTTTGGTTGTTCAATGCATCTTCTGCAGCCATTTGCGCTTCAATGTCGGAAATACTATAGACATTTTCACTCGCAACAGTGACTTCTTTTGGTTCCATTTCACGGTAGCGAGCCATACCAGTACCTGCAGGAATAATCTTACCGATGATAACATTTTCCTTCAATCCTAGTAATGGATCTTTCTTCCCGCGGATCGCAGCATCTGTCAACACGCGCGTTGTTTCTTGGAAGGATGCAGCAGATAAGAAGCTGTTTGTTTCCAAGGATGCTTTTGTGATACCAAGTAAGACTGGGCGGCTGGTAGCAGGAACCCCGCCGGCAACTAATGTGTTGTAGTTGCGGTCTTTAAAGTCAGCGATATCCATCAATGTTCCTGGCAAGATGTCTGAATCACCTGGATCCATGACACGAACTTTACGCAACATTTGACGAACCATTACTTCGATATGTTTGTCGCCGATTTCTACCCCTTGCATACGGTAAACGCGTTGTACTTCACGCAATAGATAGTTTTCAACAGACAAGACGTCACGTACTTGCAGCAATTGTTTTGGATCGATTGATCCTTCTGTCAATGGTGCACCACGATGGATAAAGTCTCCTTCGACCACTTTCATACGTGCGGTAAATGGTACAGTATAGGTCCGAGTATCAGTTTCCCCTTTGATCGTCACTTCTTTCGTACGAGTAGACGCATCTTCAGAGATATCGATTACTTCACCGGTAACTTCAGTGATGACCGCTTGACCTTTCGGATTACGGGCTTCAAAGATTTCTTGGACACGAGGCAGACCTTGAGTGATATCATCACCGGCTACCCCACCGGTATGGAATGTACGCATGGTCAACTGAGTACCTGGTTCACCGATTGATTGGGCAGCGATCGTACCAACTGCTTCACCAACTTCAACTTCTGAACCAGTTGCCAAGTTACGACCATAACAATGTTTACATACACCATGTTTTGTATTACATGTAAAGACGGAACGGATCGAAACAGTTTCGATTCCTGCGTCAACGATTTCTTTGGCAAGGTCTTCAGTGATCAATTGATCTGGTCCGACAATGACTGCACCAGTCTCTGGATGGATCGCTGATTTACGTGTGTAACGTCCAATCAAGCGTTCTTCCAATGATTCGATGATTTCGTTACCTTCACGAATGGCTTGAATATCTAAGCCACGGTCGGTTCCGCAATCTTCTTCACGAATGATGACATCTTGCGCCACGTCAACCAAACGACGAGTCAAGTAACCAGAATCGGCTGTCTTCAAGGCGGTATCGGTCATTCCTTTACGAGCCCCGTGAGTAGAGATAAACATTTCTAAGACAGAAAGTCCTTCACGGAAGTTTGAAATGATCGGTAATTCCATGATTTGTCCATTCGGCGCAGCCATCAATCCACGCATCCCAGCAAGCTGAGTAAAGTTGGAGATGTTACCACGGGCTCCAGAATCAGACATCATGAAGATTGGGTTTTTCGCTTCCAATGATTCCATCAGTTTCAATTGGATCTCATCTTTCGCGGCATTCCAGACACCGATTACGCGTTCATAACGTTCATCATCAGTGATCAAACCACGACGGAATTGTTTCGTGATCGTTTCAACTTGTTTGTGGGCATTTTCGATGATGTCATGTTTTTCATGCAAGTTCATGATATCTGCAATACCTACAGTGATACCGGCCATTGTAGAATGACTATACCCTAAGTCTTTCATGCGGTCAAGCATCCGTGATGTTTCAGTGATGCGGAAACGTTTGAAGACTTCAGAAATAATATTTCCTAAGTTTTTCTTCTTGAATGGTCCGACTAGTTCTTGTTCTTTGATGAAAGCAGGAATATCTGTTCCAGCTTCGACAAAGTACTTATCTGGTGTTTGGACTGTCAAGTTGAAATCTGTTGGTTCATTCAAGTAAGGGAATTCTGTTGGCATGATCGAGTTGAAGATCACTTTCCCAACAGTCGTTACCATCAAGCGTTCTTTTTGTTCTGCAGTAAATGGTTTGTCCCCTAATGTGTTTGGATTGATCGCAATACGGGTGTGTAAATGCACGTAACCATTGCGCCAAGCTGTTACTGCTTCGTCCATGTCGCGGAAGATCATGCCTTCCCCTTCGCGGCCTTCTTCTTCCATCGTCAAGTAGTAGTTCCCTAGGACCATATCTTGAGATGGTGTTACAACTGGCTTACCGTCTTTCGGATTCAAGATGTTTTGTGCTGCTAACATCAACATCCGTGCTTCGGCTTGCGCTTCTTCATTCAATGGCACGTGGACAGCCATTTGGTCTCCATCGAAATCGGCGTTGTAGGCTTCACAGACTAGTGGGTGCAAACGAATCGCACGGCCTTCAACCAATACAGGTTCAAATGCTTGAATTCCAAGTCTGTGCAACGTAGGTGCCCGGTTCAAAAGAACAGGGTGTTCTTTGATGACGTCTTCTAGGACATCCCAAACTTCATCTTCTTGGCGTTCGATTTTACGTTTCGCATTTTTGATGTTTGACGCGATTTCACGAGAAACCAATTCACGCATCACAAATGGTTTGAACAATTCGATCGCCATTTCTTTTGGCAATCCACATTGATACATTTTTAGGAATGGACCAACGACGATAACGGAACGACCAGAATAGTCAACACGTTTACCTAGCAAGTTTTGACGGAAACGACCTTGTTTCCCTTTCAACATATGAGAAAGAGATTTCAATGGACGGTTACCTGGTCCTGCAACTGGACGACCGCGACGACCATTATCGATCAAGGCATCCACTGCTTCTTGGAGCATCCGTTTTTCATTTTGAACAATAATATTCGGTGCATTTAAGTCTAATAGACGTTTCAAGCGGTTGTTCCGGTTGATTACACGGCGATAAAGATCGTTCAAGTCACTTGTTGCGAAACGGCCACCTTCTAATTGGACCATTGGGCGCAAATCAGGCGGGATAACTGGAATAACATCCATGACCATCCAGCTTGGTTTGTTTCCTGAAGCACGGAAAGCTTCTAAGATATCCAAACGACGGATCGCACGTGTCCGTTTTTGTCCGGTCGCATTTTTCAATTCTTCTTTTAGTTCGGCCACTTCGCCGTCTAGATCCACACCATCCAACAATTGTTTGATGGCTTCAGCACCCATCGCTGCTGAAAATTCTTGACCGTATTGGTCACGTTTTTCACGGTATTCCCGTTCAGTCAATAATTGTTTCTTCTCAAGACTAGTGTTTCCTGACTCGATCACGACATAAGAAGCAAAATAAATGATTTCTTCCAAGGCACGTGGGCTCATGTCTAACACTAGACCCATCCGTGAAGGAATGCCTTTGAAGTACCAAATATGTGATACAGGTGCCGCTAATTCAATGTGACCCATCCGTTCACGACGAACTTTTGAGCGAGTGACTTCAACACCGCAACGGTCACAAACGATTCCTTTATAACGAATTCGTTTGTATTTTCCGCAGGCACATTCCCAGTCTTTGGTTGGGCCGAAAATACGCTCGTCAAACAACCCTTCGCGTTCAGGTTTCAACGTACGATAGTTAATGGTTTCAGGTTTTTTTACTTCACCGTAAGACCAGCTTCTGATTTTTTCAGGAGAAGCCAAACCGATTTGCATACTTTCGAATTTATTTACATCGATCAAAAAAGGTTCCCTCCATTTCATTTCATGGACATATCCGATAGAACACGAGGTTGAGACCTCCGTCTGATTTTGACGGGTGTCCCCTCGTTTCTATTATTGCAAGCGATCTTCTGCTGTCTCGATTTGTTGGTTCAAATCATCGGCGGCATTTTTAGCTTCTGTTTGTGCTTGTTGCTCAATTTCACGAGCATTTTGTTGTTCGGCAAATTTTGTTAAGGCGTCCACGGTGATCAAGTCATCATCGTCATCATCCATATCACGCAATTCAATCTCTGCATCATCAATGTCTAAGACACGCATGTCTAAACCAAGTGATTGCAATTCTTTGACTAATACGCGGAATGATTCTGGTACGCCTGGTTTTGGAATTGGTTCCCCTTTAACGATCGCTTCGTATGTCTTCACACGACCAACAACGTCATCTGACTTGTACGTCAAGATCTCTTGCAAGGTATAAGCAGCACCGTATGCTTCCAGTGCCCAAACTTCCATTTCCCCGAAACGTTGTCCACCAAATTGTGCTTTACCACCCAATGGTTGTTGCGTAACCAATGAGTATGGTCCAATTGAGCGGGCATGTAATTTATCATCGACCATGTGGGCCAATTTGATCATATACATGACACCTACGGAGATTCGACCATCAAATGGTTCTCCAGTACGGCCATCATACAAAACGGTTTTGGCGTCGCTAGCCATGCCGGCTTCTGCAACTGTTGCCCAGACATCTTCATCGCTGGCACCATCAAAGACTGGTGTAGCAACGTGGATTCCTAATTGGCGGGCAGCCATTCCTAAGTGTAATTCCAATACTTGTCCAATGTTCATCCGTGAAGGCACCCCTAATGGGTTCAACATGATATCAACTGGTGTACCGTCTGGTAAGAAAGGCATGTCTTCTTCTGGCATAATGCGAGAAACGACCCCTTTGTTTCCGTGACGGCCGGCCATTTTATCCCCTTCATGGATTTTCCGTTTTTGAACGATATACACGCGAACGAGCATATTGACACCTGGTGACAATTCATCGCCAGCTTCGCGGGTAAAGATTTTCACATCATGGACGATTCCACCACCACCGTGAGGTACGCGCAGAGAAGTATCGCGGACTTCGCGGGCTTTTTCACCAAAGATTGCATGAAGCAAGCGTTCTTCTGCAGATAGTTCCGTTACCCCTTTAGGCGTTACTTTACCAACCAACAGATCGCCATCTTTGACTTCCGCACCAATGCGGATGATACCCATTTCGTCTAGATCTTTCAATGCGTCTTCCCCGACATTCGGGATTTCACGAGTGATTTCTTCAGGTCCTAATTTTGTATCACGAGCTTCTGATTCATATTCTTCAATATGCACAGAAGTGTAGACATCATCTTTCACCAAACGGCGGCTCATGATGATGGCATCTTCATAGTTGTACCCTTCCCAAGTCATGAATGCGACTAGAACGTTTTGTCCTAATGCCATTTCACCATTTTCCATGGATGGGCCATCTGCAAGGATGTCGCCTTTTTCTACTTTTTCGCCAAGGGCTACAAGTGGGCGTTGGTTGTAACTTGTTCCTGAGTTAGAACGACGGAATTTCGTTACCGAATAAACATCTAATGCGCCATTGTCGCGACGAACGCGAATTTCAGCAGCATCCACATATTCGACGATTCCATCTTGTTTACACAATAATGCAGCACCTGAGTCATGGGCTGATTTGTATTCCATACCAGTACCAACCCATGGTGATTTAGGGTTGATCAATGGAACTGCTTGCCGCTGCATGTTGGCACCCATCAAGGCACGGTTGGAGTCATCGTTTTCCAAGAATGGGATACAAGCTGTTGCGACTGCGACTACTTGTTTAGGTGAAACGTCCATGTAGTCCACTTTGTCGATCGACACTTCTAAGTTTTCAGAAGTCGCACGAGCCATAACAACATCATTCACGAATGTACCGTCTTCATTCAGCAAACTGTTTGCTTGGGCAACGACGTAATGGTCTTCGATATCTGCAGTCAGATAGTCGATTTGATCTGTCACACGGCCAGTCTCCCGATCAACACGACGATAAGGGGTTTCGATAAAGCCATATTTATTGACTTTGGCATAAGACGCCAAGCTATTGATCAACCCGATGTTCGGTCCTTCAGGCGTTTCGATCGGACACATCCGGCCATAGTGGGAATAGTGAACGTCCCGTACTTCATATCCAGCACGGTCACGCGTCAAACCACCAGGTCCTAAGGCTGATAAACGACGTTTATGGGTCAACTCACCCAATGGGTTGGTCTGGTCCATGAACTGTGACAACTGAGAAGAACCAAAGAATTCTTTGATACTTGCTACAACAGGACGAATATTGATCAATTGTTGCGGTGTCAATGTTTCTGTGTCTTGGATTGACATCCGTTCACGAACGACACGTTCCATCCGAGCAAGTCCGATTCGGAATTGATTTTGCAATAATTCCCCAACTGAACGAATGCGGCGGTTTCCTAAGTGGTCGATATCATCAACATTGCCGATACCTTCCATTAAATTGAAGAAGTAGCTCATAGAAGCAATGATATCCGCTGGACGTACTGTACGAACGGTCGTATCTGGATAGCCATTACCGATAACATTCACTTCTTGTTCTGGATCTTTTGGTGAAAAGACTTTGATGACTTGAACAGTCATTGGTTCTGTAACAACACCGTCTTCTGATGGGTAGTAAGTAACACTATTTAAACCATTATCGATAAAGGCACCTAATGTTTCCATCACTTGGTGAGTCAACACAGTTCCTTTTTCGACGATGATTTCGCCAGTTTCAGGATCAACCAATGTTTCTGCTAATGTCAAATTCAATAGACGTGTTTTCAAGTCTAATTTTTTGTTTACTTTGTAACGACCAACATTTGCTAAGTCATAGCGTTTTGGATCGAAGAAGCGAGCATTCAACAAGCTGCGTGAGCTGTCAGCCGTTTTGGGTTCGCCTGGACGCAGACGTTCGTAAACATCTTTCAGTCCTTCTTCTGTCCGAGAGTCGCTTGCATTTTTGTGCAAGTCTTTTTCGATTGTGTTGCGTAACGAATCACTGTCTCCAAAAATTTCAAAGATCGTGTCATCTGAACCAAACCCTAAGGCACGCACTAACACAGTCAAAGGAATCTTCCGAGTACGGTCAATACGTACATAAGAGATGTCTTTCGCATCTGTCTCCATTTCTAACCACGCACCGCGGTTAGGGATCACAGTTGAGCCGAATCCTTCTTTTCCGTTCTTATCGACTTTCCCATGGAAATAAACACCTGGTGAACGGACTAACTGAGAAACGATGACCCGCTCTGCCCCATTGATGATAAACGTACCTTGTTCCGTCATTAATGGAAAATCGCCAAAGAAGACTTCTTGTGACTTGATTTCGCCAGTTTCACGGTTTGTTAAACGCAATGTGACATGCAAAGGTGCCGAATAGTTGGCATCATGTGCACGAGCTTCTTCCACTGTATACTTAGGTTCTTTCAATTCATAGTCTACAAATTCTAGGGACAAATTGCCGTTAAATCCTTCGATTGGCAAAATATCTTCAAACATTTCTCTTAGGCCCTCATCTAAGAACCATTGGTAAGAGTCGGTTTGAATTTCAATCAAATTCGGTAATTCTAATACTTCACTGATCCGTGCGAAACTTCTACGTTCGCGGTGCTTTCCGTATTTTACTACGTGTCCAGCCAAGCTCTTCACCTCTTCATAAAGTCTTTCAAAAAGGCTATCCGATTATTTACAAAACTGTAACAAATATTAAATATATATTACAGAAAGCATTTTTTGCGGCTTTTAGGCAAAAAAAAACCAAAAATAGAACAGATGCAATGGGCATTTTCTACTTTTGTTTCCTTATTCCCAAGCCGAAACGGACAATATTTCGTTTCTGCTTTTTTCTTTCAGATAGTTTTTGCAACTCCTTATTATACAGATGAAGCACATTGATGTCAAGCTTTCATTGAAAGTTGCAACGCTTTTCCGATGCATGCAAATTCTAAGTTTTCTTTAAGAAAGGATTCTCTAAAATTAGAAAAAATGACGAGAAATTTCTTTGCATTTTCTTGTTTTCTTGCTATGCTAGCAAAAAAAGCATGAGCGTTACACGTGAAACATTTTGAAAGGAGCAACTATGACAACTAGAGAAAAGATTTTGGCATTGTTGCAACAAGAAACCTCCGTTTTATCCGGAGAAAAAATTGCCCAAAAATTGGACATATCACGGACTGCCGTCTGGAAAGCGATTAAAGAATTAGAGAAAAAAGGCTACCGCTTTGAACATTCAGCCAGCGGCTATCGCTATTTATCAGCAGATCGTTACGAACAACGCACGTTACAGGAAGCACTGCCGATGGTAGCAACGATCCAGATCGCTGACCAAGTTGAGACCACGATGAAAGAAGCAAAGCTAGCTGCTTTATCTGAACTTTCGACTCCGGCTCTATTTTTAGCAGAAACACAGGTAGGCGGGCATGGTCGATTCAATCGTCCTTTCTTTTCACCCAAAGGAAAAGGAATCTATATGAGCTTATTGCTGAAGCCAAATCATACCTTCAGCGAGTTGCCTCAATACACATTATTGGCAGCGGTAGCTGTGGCACAAGCAATCGATGAGTTGACCGGCAAAGAAACACAAATCAAGTGGGTCAACGATATTTACTTAGAAGGAAAAAAAGTCTGCGGTATTTTATCTGAAGCCACTAGTGACTTTGAAAGTGGCCGCATCGCTTCGATCGTCATCGGCATAGGCATCAACTTTGCGATCCCTCAGACAGCTTTCCCAGAAGATATCCAGCAAAGGGCAACCTCTCTCTTTCCAACTGGGGAAGCTCCTGTCAATCGTGCGCGCTTGATCGCAGCAGTATGGACACGCTTCTTTGACTTGTTGGATCAATTACCGGCTGATGATTATCTAACTATTTATCGTCAGAAATCATTTGTTCTTGGTAAAACCGTTTGCTTCACACAACAAGGCATCCGCTATGAAGGAGTCGCAGAGTCCATCACTGCTACTGGTGAATTAGTGGTTCGGACAACAGATGATGTCAAAGTCCTTTCTTCTGGTGAAATCAGTCTGGAGAAATATTCTTAGCAGCATTTTTTTCAAAAAACCAAACAAAGACCCGTCAGATCAAGAAAGACTGCTCTTACGATGCAGCCATTCTTTGTCTGACGGGTTTTTGTCTTGCTATTTAGTGAACGAGCATTTGCCAGATCAGGCATAAAATTAGGCCTAGAGCATAGCTACTGTTAAATAAAATCATGTTTTTGATTGAATAACCAAAGCTTCTTGGGTGAGGCAAACTTGCTTGATGCTCTTTCAAGTTTTGGCGAATCTTCGGTAAGGTTAGAAAGACGAGTAAGATCGGCCACTGATAAAGACCAAACAAAAATCCGATCAAAATCGCACCGTAGGATGCCAGCATCAATCCTTGGAAAAGATGAATGCCGTTGGTCCGACCAATGTAATAAACCAATGTGTACCGGTGGTTCTCAATATCTGTTTCTAAATCACGCAAGTTATTTGCCAACATAATATTGGCAATCGTAAATACAAGGGGCAAGGATGCTAATACAATGGCACATACCGCCCACAGATGACCCACTAATCCGAAGGTTCCGGTCGCAAAATCAATGTCTAAATAAAAAACTTTTTGTGTGACAGTGTTCAGATAGATGGTGATGGCAAAAATACCTAATCCCATCGTCATTCCACTAAAGACTTCCCCCAATGGCATCCGAGATAAGGGAACCGGCCCAAAGGTATAAAACACCCCGATAAAGCATACGACTAATCCCATCAGCAATAAAAGCCAGCCTGTCATCCAAGTCAGATAAAGACCGATCAACAACGTTAGCGCCAACATGCCAAAAATCATGTTCCGTACAAGGGTTTCGGGAATCTTTTCCCGACCGATCACATTTTGTTCATACTTATAAACCTTAGACTTTGCTTTTTTGAAATCCATGTAGTTATTGATCGATGTTGTCGTTAAATCAAACAAGATCATCCCTACAAAAAATATAACGGTGTTCAATGGATGGAATTCATGGAAGTATACGAGAGAAAACAAGATTCCCATAATAAACGGAAAAATACTTGCAACCTTAGTCCGAATCTCAACAACTTCTAAAAATACTGCAAGAGACACAAGATCCCTCCTCTTATTTTAAATCGGCACGATCGCCCATCGTGTAACCTGATTCTTCAGACAGCTTAAAGGTATCTTTGATTCCATCCGTAACATAGACGATCCCTTCTTTCGTGATGAAGATCGCATCTGTTCCTTTGTCGGTGTGCTGCTCGATATATTCTAAACCAGCTTTGATCCCTTTATCAAAAACCACCGTCGTCAAACCATCGCCATCGATCGATTTATCTGTGATCACAGATACACTGGCAATGTCATTGTCATACGGATACCCTGTTTCTGAATCAAAGATATGGTGATAGGTTTTGCCGTCGACTTTCAAATAGCGTTCATAGATTCCTGAAGTGACCACCGTTTTGTTGGTTTCTTTGATACTGCCAATAATGGAACCGCGGGCTTCGTTGGGATCTTGGATCCCCACATTCCAAGGTTCGTCTTCACCACGATTGCTATGTCCTAACACATAGACATTGCCGCCTAAGTCAACGATTGCCGAGGTAACCCCTTGTTCCTTCAATACTTTGACTACTTCATCCGTGATATATCCTTTAGCGATCGCTCCTAAGTCAATGATCATATCTTTGTCTTTTAAATAGACGGTCTTCTCATCATCATTGAACTCAACTTTCCGATAATCGATATGTTTTAGTGCTTCATCAATTTCCGATTGTTCCGGTTTGCGAGCATCATCAAATCCAATCCGCCACAATTGGGTGATCGCACCGATAGCCATATTGAACCCGCCATTAGATTTTTTGCTATAGTCATAGGCATCCTTCAATAGAAAATAAATATCATCAGAAACTTTGACTGGTTTGATTCCAGCTTGGGCATTGATCTCGTCAACTTCTGATCCTGCTTGGTTGATCGTAATCTTGTCTCCCAATTCTTTGATGCGGGCAAACGCTGGTTTCATCGCAGATTCTTTGCCTTCATCGTAAATTCTGATGCGTGTATACGTGCCTAATAAAAATTCTTCTTGAAAATATGGTTCGTCTCTTAATTGAACAGTTTCTTTTTCACTGCCGCAAGCGGATAATATTGTGATAAAAAAAACAATCAATGCAAAAAACGGTAATTTCTTTTTCATGGTCTTCCTCTTTTCTGTTGTATTCAATTTTATTATAATAGCTTTTTTTTTCTAAAATGAAAAGGGTTGGCGCCAGAATCTTAGTTTCTTTTGCGATTCTTTAATCTCTTCTGTTTCTTTATCAGACAGAGGGAGTCCACGTAGGAAGGTTTTCTACTAGAATTTTTTTATTATTGGTAGGTTATTTAGCGCTTTTGAACATAAAAAAAGCGGTACTCTACATCAGAATACCGCTTGTTCATTTATGAATTATTCAGTGACGATGTTGTCCACTTGGATAGGTGTTTCGTCCCCTTTTTCTGCTGCGTTCAACAATTGTTGTGCATAGATCACGAAGCTGTGGAAGCTGTGTGTCGCACCAGAAACAACATCCATATCAGCAACTGAACCATCTTCAGCATTTACTGCTGTCACGAATGCTTCGTTGAAGTTTGGAATAAATTCTTCTGGGTTTGTACCAGATTTTGCTTTCATGTTTTCGTTGTATTCCGCATCATCTTTTTTAGATTTGCCATCTTCGTTAACATAGTCATAGTTAGATTCAGACACTTTGCCGTCTTTGACAGTGATTGAGAATGCTACACGGTAGCCATTTGAATAGTTCTTTTCTTCTAAGCTATACGTACCATCTTTCAAGTCTGCACCGTTGTCGATCTCGATTGTATCTGTGTTGCCTGCTTGAGCAGCTTGGATCAATTGTTGTGCATAGTTTTGGAATGAATCGAATGAGTGTGTCGCACCAGAAACAACTTCAATTGCTGAAGGGCTTTGTGCCGCAACCAATTCTTCATTGAATTTAGGAATAAATTCTTCTGGACTGATTCCTGCTTTGGCTTTCATGTTTTCGTTGTATTCCGCATTTTTTGTTTTTGATTCGCCGTCTGCATTGATGTTGTCATATTTAGATTCAGTGATTTTGCCATCTTTAACAGTGATTTCAAAAACTACGCGGTAATCATTTGAATAATTTTTTTCTTCTAATTTATATGTGCCATCTTGCAATGGTGCTCCTGCGACTACTTTCGCTTCTGATTCAGAAGTTGCTGTTGCTGATTCGCTGCTAGCGACTTGTGAAGTACTTTCTTTTGTTGACGAAGAAGCTGACGTGTTGTTGTCAGATCCACAACCTGCTAATACTAACGCTGAGAATGAAAATACCGCCATACCTACCATTAATTTCTTTGCTTTCATAATGCTCCACCTTTTACTAATTATTTTCCCACAAAAAAAGTTTGTGATTCATCTAACATTTTAAAGTAAATTAGAAATATGTCAACCGCTTCCCTATAGCTTTTGTGAATATTTTTGAACTTTTTTTGATTTTCGCAAATTTTCACGAATTTCATGAAATATCGTATTTTCCTATCAGAAAAGTTAGACAAACGATGGATTTCTATATATAATAGGAACGATTGTGTATTTATTATCATAGATTATTTTTTTTAAGGAGAGATTTGCAATGGCAAAGAAAAGCATTGTCGTTGTCGGTGCAGGCTATGCCGGTGTTTCAGCAACCAAGTACATGGCAAAAAAATTGAAAAAAGACAATGATGTAGAAATAACATTGATCGATCGTCACTCTTATCACACCATGATGACCGAACTGCACGAGGTTGCCGGGGGACGTGTCGAGCCGACCGCAATCCAATATGACTTGCAACGTTTGTTTTCACGTAAGAAAAATGTTCGCTTAGTAACCGACACGGTAACTGCTATCGATAAAGAAAAGAAAGTCGTACAAACAAAACAAGGCAGCTATTCCTTTGATTACTTGATCTTAGGTATGGGTGGCGAACCAAATGACTTCGGCACTCCAGGAGTAAAAGAACACGGATTTACTCTATGGTCATTTGAAGATTCTGTTCGCATTCGTGAACACATCGAAAAAACTGTTGCTAAAGCAGCAATCGAGCCTGATGCAGCACTTCGTAAAGCAATGTTGACTTTCGTTGTCTGCGGTTCTGGCTTTACCGGTATTGAAATGATCGGTGAACTGATCGACTGGAAAGAGCGTTTGGCTGAAGACTACAAATTGGATCCAAGCGAAATCACGTTGAAAGTGGTCGAAGCAATGCCTACGATCCTTAACATGTTGGATCGTAACGATGCTGCCAAAGCAGAACGCTACTTGAAACAAAAAAATGTCGAATTAGTTCTGAACGCACCAATCGTTGAAGTGGCTGAAGATCACATCAAATTAAAAGATGGTTCAACGATCCCAACTTATACACTGATTTGGACAGCTGGTGTGAAAGGAACGAGCGACGCTGCAGACTTTGGTCTAGAAACTGCTCGCGGTTTCCGCCTTGTTGCTAACGAATATATGGAAGCAAAAGGTTATGAAGACAAAAATATCTATATCATTGGTGACTTGGTCTTCTATGAAGAATTTCCAAATACACCAACACCACAAATCGTTCAAGCCGCTGAACAAACTGGTCATACAGCTGCATCAAATATCGTCGCAGCGATCAAAGGTGGCGAAAAACACAAATTTAAAGGAAATTACCAAGGATTCATGGTATCGATTGGCGCTAAATGGGGCGTAGCCAACTTATTCAATAAGATTCACCTTAGCGGTTTCTTAGCAATCATTATGAAACATATCGTCAACTTGAAATACTTCTTTGACATTCGTTCTGGCTACTACATGTTCCAATACTTGATGCATGAAATCTTCCATATCAAAGATGATCGGACAGTGGCGCGTGGTCATACTTCACGTTACGGAAACGTTCTTTGGAGTGTTCCACTGCGAATCTTCTACGGTCTAGTATGGTTCGTTGAAGCCTTCAAGAAAATTCTAGGTACAAATGGTGAAGTCTTTAAGCCAGGAACATGGTTTGGCGAAGGTTCTTGGTTCCAAGGAAACAGCGTATTCCCTTGGACTTGGGAATATCAAACTGTTGCTGATGCAGCAAGCGGCGCGAGTGAAGCAGCTGACGCTGCCAGTGCGGCAAGCGGTGCAGGCGATGCTGCCGGCGCAGCAGCAACCCAAGCAGCTCACTTTGGTTTAAGTTATGCCTACGGCGAACAACCAATGGTCGTGATCGAAAAATCACCAGATTGGTTTACAAAAGTGATGCAATTTATTATGCCTAACAACGATGTAGCAATGTTCTTCCAAAAATTCATGGTCTTCTTTGAAATTGCTTTAGCTTTAGCATTGATGGCTGGTTTGTTTACTTGGTTAGTGAATGCAACGACAATCGTTTTAGTCTTGACATTCTGTATGTCAGGTATGTTCTATTGGGTTAACATTTGGTTCATCCCAGTAGCCTTTGCATTAATGAACGGTTCTGGCCGTGCCGTTGGTTTGGATCGTTGGGTGATCCCATGGTTACAACGTACACTTGGTAAATGGTGGTACGGTACACCGCGTTCCTTATACGGTAAAAAATAATCGCTTTATAAACGAGACTGAGGCAGCCTGATCCTTTGATCAATGTCTCAGTCTCTTTCCAAGTTAAGCACTTTTTTTATCTACTAGAAAAACCTTCTCTTAAAAGTAGTAGAAAACCAGCGGATTATGCTAGAATGAGACACAGAACTTCAAAGGAGTCTTTCTGATGAAAGTAAAAGAATTTATCCGTCGTGCCCACCTGAAGCCTTGGGACGGGGTCATCATTCTGGTACTGATACTTAGCTCGTTTTTACCAATTTTGATTTTTGGGCAATCACAAAGTACCCCTACTGCCGCCAAACAAGCTGTTTTGCGAGTTGATGGCAAGGAGATCAAAGAGTTTGATTTGATCGAAGGACAAGATAGCTACACGTATCGATACGAAGATCCAGATGGTGATTACAATCTCATTGAAATCGCTGGTGACCGCATCCGCATCAAAGAAGCTGACTGTGGCGATCAAATTTGCGTCCGCCGCGGCTGGGCCTCAAAAAATGGCGAAACAATCGTATGTTTGCCACATAAATTAGTGATCGAAGTTCGTGCAACAGATGGGAGTGAGACAGACGATCTAATCTACTGATCGTGATACTATGAGTCGTTTACAGAAAATCATTTTCATCTCATTATTAGTTGCTCAAGGAGTCGTTATCGGTTTGATTGAAAATATGATTCCGTATCCTTTTGCCTTTGCTCCCGGAGCTAAATTAGGTTTAGCCAATCTGATCACGATCATTGCTTTGTTCACTATGCCTAAACGAGACAGTTTTTTGCTGATATGGCTACGTTTAATCTTAACTACACTCTTAGGCGGAACTGTTTCAACATTCTTATATAGTATGAGTGGTTCACTTTTGAGCTATTTCGGTATGTTGCTAGTAAAACAACTAGGACCTAAGCGCGTCAGCATTATCGGGATCAGTGCAGCTGGTGGTTTTTTACACAATGTTGGCCAATTGGTCACAGCTTCTTGGATTGCTCAATCCTGGAGTGTCATGCTTTACCTACCCGTTCTCGCATTTTTCGGTATTCTATCAGGGATCGCCATCGGCATCGCCGCCAACTATCTTTTGCAAAGAGTAGACACATTACGGCGATTTCAGCTTGATTATGAACGGCAAACCAATGTCAAGTGGCGTTCTGATTCAAAATAAAGGAGTCATTTATGAAACTTCATCCAATGTGGCAAGCATATCCTGCGTTGCAAAACGATTTATCTGAATCGCTGCAATTAATGGAACAATCCTTGAAACTAAAAAATAAAGCAGTAGAACAAGCGATATTAGCGATGATCCATTCTGGCGGTAAGATGCTCCGCCCGGCCTATCAGTTGTTGTTCTCTGAATTCGGAGAAGAGAAAGATTCTCAAAAAGCAGTAGCACTATCCGCAGCGATCGAAATGCTCCATACTGCTTCACTGATTCATGATGATATTGTTGATCAAGCCGATACTCGGCGAAGCTTGCCTACTATCCGTGCACAATTCGGTAATGATGTCGCCGTTTACGCGGGTGATTATCTCTTTGTATGCTGTTTTAAACTACTGGCGGATTACGCTGGTTCTCTCAAAAGTCTGCAAATCAATTCTCGCAGCATGGAAACAATTTTAGCTGGAGAATTAGGACAAATGAGCAAACGCTACGACCTGAATGTGACGATTGAGGACTATCTGGAAAACATTTCTGGTAAAACAGCTGAACTGTTTGCTCTAAGCTGCTTTATCGGGGCTTATGAAAGTGGGGCTTCTCTACGTTTAGCCAATCAGGCAAAAACGATTGGTCAATCCATCGGGTTAGCATTTCAAATCATGGACGATATCCTTGATTACAGCCAAAGCGAAAGTGCCTTGGGTAAGCCTGTCCTTGAAGATGTCAAGCAGGGGGTCTACTCACTGCCGTTGTTGTTGGCACTGAAAAAAGAGCGGGCAGTGCTAACACCATTACTGGAGAAAAAAGCCGAGATGACCGATGAGGAAGCGCAGCAAGTCTACCAAATCGTTCACAACAGCCATAGCGTTGAAGAAGCACATCAATTAGCTGCTCGTTATACAAAAAAAGCCCTGCAAGGAATCAAGAAATTACCTGATCCTGGAAAAAATACCAAAGACTATTTGTATCAGATCACAAACCAAATCCTAGCTCGCACAAATTGAGTGGTTTTTCTATAAATAATAGTTTGATAAGTGATTTAGAGGTAGCTGCTTTCAACTAGCTGTCTTTCAGACAAAAAAGAACGATCTCCGATTGATTAGACGACACGTCTTCTATAATCGGAGATCGTTCTTTTTCTTTACTTCACTTTCTCTTGACTGTTTATCGCATTGTAACGAACTCTTCTGCTCCAGTCGGATGGATTGCAACGGTATTGTCGAAATCTGCCTTAGTTGCTCCCATTTTGATGGCGACGGCGAATCCTTGCAGCATTTCATCAACACCAATTCCAATACCGTGTAGACCAATGATCTTCTCTTCTTTTCCTAAACAAACAAGTTTCATTTCACATTTTTGACGATAGTCATTCAATGCAAAGTACATTGGTGTAAAGCGTGAATGATATACTTTGATTTCTTCTTCGCCATATTTTGCGATTGCAGCTTCTTCTGAAAGACCGATCGTTGCAATTGGTGGGTGCGTAAAAATGACTGTCGGCACCAGATCATAATCTAAATGTGCCTCAGTTTGACCATTGAACAATCGTTCAGACAAGCGACGACCCGCTGCAATCGCTACTGGCGTCAACTCTAATTTGCCGATCACATCTCCAACTGCAAAGATCGATTCAGCAGTCGTATTTTGGTACTTATCAACAATGACAAAGCCTTTTTCATCTAGAGAGACATCTGTATTTTCCAAACCAAGGTGTTGGGTATTGGGCACTCGTCCCCCAGCAAACAATACACAGTCCCCCGTCAGTGTTTGACCATTTTCAAAGAAAACCGTATATTGTCCATCACGTTCTTCGATCCTTTCAGCTACATAGCCGGAATAAAGGTCCATTCCTGCTTCTCGATAAATTTCTACTAAATTATCAGTTAACATATGATCAAACGCCCGTAATGGACGTTCTTTACGATAAGCCCAAGAAACGTGACTGCCAAATTGCTGACTCATTCCGCTAAGTTCTGCCGCAATGTACCCTGCTCCTAAGACGATCATTTCTTTAGGCACTTCTTCTAAGGCAAAAAAGCCATTGGAATCAATCGCATGTTCACCACCAGGAATCGACATGACACTAGGTTTTCCTCCTGTAGCAATTAAGATCTTTGGCGCTCTGTATTCTTGTCCATCGACCGTCACAGTATGGTTATCCACAAACTGTGCATAACCGTGGATAACTTCTACTCTGTTGCTATCTAAGCCTTTTTGATATGCTGTGTGTAAAAAATCAATATATTTTTCACGGTTATCCACAAGTTGCTTGAAATCAAATTTATCCACATGTGGATAAATACCATAGCTCGTGGCATCACGCTTAATCATTTCTAACATTTCACTTGCTTGCCACATCACTTTTTTGGGTACACAGCCCACATTGACACAAGTACCCCCCAGCTCATTGCCTTCAATCAATAAAACTTTGGCTCCATGCATTCCTGCACGGTTAGCAAAAGCAATCCCGCCACTGCCACCGCCAATCACTATGTAATCATACTCTTGCATTATTGGTCTCCTCCTTAGGAACAACTTCATTTTGGTGTATATCGAAGGATTTTTCAAATCTTACAAAAAAATGCGACAGAAAGCACCGAGTCAATGATAAAGGGAGAGGAACATAACATGTACGAAATTCAAACTCGCTTTTAGCACAGTGCGCTACCCCTCGAATCTCATTATTTTTCCTTTATCAGCCTTGGATACTTCTGTCACAGTTTTTATTTTTTCTTCCGGATCATGTCGCCAACCTGAACAGGTTCAGCGACGGGCATCGTTAGAAGCATCATCGGATTTGGCGCGCGATCGATCGATTCACCGTCTTCATTATACATGACTTCCACCTTTTGATGGAAATGATGGAATCCAGGTCCATAAAACTCGATCTCGTCCCCCACCGAAAACAAATTCCGCTGCCGGATCGTGGCCATCTTTGTTGCGTCATCATAGGCCATGACTTCCCCGATAAACTTGTATTGCGGTATTTTACGCCGAGGACCAAATAATTGCTCATTTTCACTCGGTGTATGGTAATAAAATCCGGTAGCTAGTTCTCTTTGCGCTACCTTCCATAATTCATCAATCCACTCTTGTTTGCAGACATAGTTCTCTGGATCTTCCATATAACTGTCAACTGCCGCTTTGTACACATTCGCAACAGTTGAAACATAGTGGATCGATTTCATCCGTCCTTCGATCTTAAAACTATCGACGCCGTTTTCAATCAAGTCAGGAATATGTTCGATCATGGACATGTCGACTGCACTCATTGAGAATTCTTCTTCGATCGTTCCATTCTTTGTCAAACTCTTTCTTTCTTGTGCAAAAGGCATATCAAAAAGATCATATTTCCAACGACAAGATTGTGAGCAACCACCACGATTGGCATCTCGCATCGACATGTGATTGGACAATGTACAACGTCCAGAATAAGAGATACACATCGCCCCATGAATAAAAGCTTCAATCTCCACACTCGTATTTTTGCGGATTTCGGCGACTTCTTCCATGGATACTTCTCGAGCCAAGACAACTCGCTCAAGCCCTTCTTCTCGCCAAAATTCTAGCGTTTCATAATTTGTCGCGGAAGCTTGCGTTGAAAGATGGATCGGCAATCCTGGTGCTTCTGTCGCACAGATCTCGATCAAAGCAGGATCAGACACGATCACCGCCGAAATTCCCACATCCCGCAATTGACGGAAAAATTCCCCAGCTCCTTCTTGATTGCCTTCATGGGTGACCATATTTGCTGCTACATATACTTTAGCATTATGAGCTTTAGCAAATGCAACCCCTTCAGCCATCTCTTCATAGGTAAAGTTTCCGGCACGACTGCGTAAGCCATAGGCGTTGCCGCCTATATAAACAGCATCCGCCCCGTAATGAATGGCTGTTTTTAATTTTTCTAATGTACCGGCTGGTGCCAATACTTCTGGCCGTTTCAATTTTTGTTTGACTGTCATTTCCATTGCTCCTTACTTGATATCCTCTGGATTGATCGCATAAAAACCGGTATCTAACCCCCGTTGAGCTGGATGTAGCTGACGTACTTGTTCACTCAAGCTAGCTGCTTGTTCAGCAGTCCATGTGCCTTCAGTAAGCAATTGCTTCGCCTGTGCAAAACAAGCTACGATCGAGACAAACGCTGTCCCTGGAGTAAATAAACCGTCTAACTTCCAAGTCTGGTACCCCGTTTCAAAAAGAGACTGCAATTCATTCATCAAATTGATGTCATTATTGGCGAAAATATGTGTGCCATGACTGTCTTCATAAATCGAGTAGTGGGTATCCTCCTTCTTGGGTTCTGATAAAAATAAACCTCGCTCACGAGATTTTTCATCTTCCTGTTGCGTATAATTATAATAATTTTGAAGCAATGGACGTTTCGACTGATGGATGCACGTTGCCCCATAGACAAGCACTTCCGCAGGAATCGTTAGCTGTGGTGCTAAAACTGTCATTTCTCCAAAGGGGACTTCTCTTGCTAAAACTGCTCCAATCGCCCCTTTTTGCCCCCAAAAATTGATTTGTCTAGCACTGGTGACCAGCGTCTCTCCATCGTATACAAACGGCAATGCCAATTCCGGATTCTTTTTCATACGATAAATGATTCCTGGATCGCCGATAGAAATTTTATCAACATGGTTGGCCTTCAAAAAAGCCAAGTATTCTGGAACTAGCGTCATTTTTTGCGGGTGCATGATGCCATTGACTGCCGCCATCGCTTGTTTTCCTTCTGCTTGCGCTAAGCGGATCAATTCGCTTTGTTCCTCTCGTGAGAAAGATGTCGGCAAACGCAAACCGAAAGTTTCTTCTCCGAAAAAAATAGTATCTACATAAGGTAAGAGCTGTTTTGCTTGTTCAATCGACTCCACCGTTGCGATAATCTCAACCATGATATTCCTCCTCTATAACTCACTAATAGTATCACAGGCAACACGGCTTTCCAAGACTTCCTTTTGAACTTTTTTCACTAAAAAAAGGAATACTCAGCGATGAGAACTGGTAATCCAACTTTAACGCTCTTTTAAATTTGTGAACTTTATGAGTTTTTATCTCCATTTCAATTGTTCGAAATCCAACAAATACTATTTGCCCACAAAAAAACTATCCAAGCAGCAAACGATGGTTCAGCCTGCATTCTGCTGACCATCAGTCGTTTGCTAGTTAGATAGTTTCATTTTTCTTTCTAATAGAGCTTATACTTGTTGAAGAATACGAGATTGGCCTTCTCTTACATTCAATGTAATTGAGCCTTTCGATGCCCCAATCGTCACCCGGTCACCTAAATGGATCTGTCCAGACAATAGTGCTTCGCTTAAGCGGTCTTCGACCTCTTTTTGCAATGCTCGACGAATTGGGCGAGCCCCATATTCTGGATCAAAACCAGCTTTACCGATGACATCAATCGCTGCAGATGTGATCTTCAGTTGAATGTCTTGATCACTGAGACGTTTGATGATCGCTTTACTCATGATTTTAACGATTTCATGAATTTCATCTTCGCCTAATGAACGGAAGACAACTGTTTCATCCACCCGATTCAAGAACTCAGGACGGAATGCTTTCTTGAGTTCTTCCAGAATCCGTTTTTGCATCGCTTGATGGTCTTTGCTAAGATCCACCACATTGAAACCTACATTCTTTTCTTCACGAATCTGTTGTGCGCCGATATTTGAGGTCATAATCAGGATTGTATTACGGAAATCGACTTTCCGCCCTTTGGCATCTGTCAAATGACCATCATCAAGGACTTGTAAGAGAATATTGAAGACATCTGGATGAGCTTTTTCCACTTCATCTAGTAAAATCACTGAATAAGGTTTTGAACGAATCTTTTCAGTTAATTGTCCACCCTCATCGTAACCAACATAACCAGGAGGGGAGCCAATCAAACGACTTGTACTGTATTTCTCCATAAACTCAGACATATCCACACGAACGAGTGAATCCTCACTGCCAAACATTGCTTCTGCCAAGGCTTTTGCCAGCTCTGTTTTTCCGACACCCGTAGGACCTAGGAACATGAATGAACCAATTGGACGATTCGGATCTTTTAGACCACTACGTGCTCGACGAATCGAACGTGCGACTGCTTTCACAGCTTCTTCTTGACCAACAACTCGCTGATGCAGGATTTTTTCTAGATCGAGAAGCCGTTCACTTTCTTTTTTCTCCATTTGCTGTAAAGGAACGCCCGTCCATTGCGACACGACTGCCGCAACATCTTCGCCTGTGACACTGTCTGCGTAGCCAGAAGCTTCTTTCACTTCCATGAACGCAACTTCAGTCAACTGCTGGGTCAATTTCTTCTCTTTGATGCGCAAACGAGCTGCGGCTTCAAAATCTTGTTGGCGAATCGCTGCTTCTTTTTCTTCAATCAGATTGGCGATTTCATTTTGCAAATCGGCCAACTCAGAACTTTCGTCTGTTTTATCCAAGCGCACTTTTGCTGCCGATTCGTCCATTAAGTCAATGGCTTTGTCCGGCAACTGCCGTGAATTGATATAGCGTACCGACAATTGGACAGCGGCATGCAGGGCATCATCTGAAATCTCTACGCCGTGATGCTCTTCATAACGGGGACGTAATCCTCGTAAAATTTCTTCTGCTTCTTCTGGCGTTGGCTCATCCACTTGAACACGGGCAAACCGTCTTTCCAATGCAGAATCTTTTTCGATATACTTTTGATATTCATCTAAGGTCGTAGCACCAATTGTTTGTAATTCTCCGCGGGCTAATGCAGGTTTTAATATATTCGATGCATCGATAGCACCTTCCGCACCACCAGCACCAATCAGTGTATGCAGCTCATCAATAAATAAAATGATCTGTCCATCTTGGTAAATTTCGTCGATGATTTTCTTCATTCGATCTTCAAACTCACCGCGATATTTCGTGCCAGCTACTAAAGCACCCATATCTAACATCATTAAGCGTTTGTTCTGCATATCTTCTGGTACTTCACCGTGAATGATTTTTTGTGCCAATCCTTCAGCAATAGCTGTTTTACCAACCCCCGGTTCCCCTACTAAAACAGGGTTGTTTTTGGTCCGGCGGCTTAGGATTTGAATCAATCGTTTCACTTCTTTTGCTCGACCCACTACTGGATCTAAGCGTTTATCTCTTGCCAATTTTGTTAAATCTCGAGCTAGTGAGTCCAGCGTCGGCGTTCCTTGTGCTTTTCCTTGAGGACGACGACGACCCGCACCACCGGCATTTTTTGTGTCATTGATACCCATTTTTTTCTTTAATAACTGCCGCATTTTAGCCAAACTCAAACCTAAGTTCAACATGATTCTTGAGGCTAAAATATCTTCATCCCGAAGCAATCCTAACAAAAGATGCTCTGTGCCGATTTGAAGAGCGCCTAAACGCTTAGCTTCATCTCCAGCGTAAGCAAATGTTTGCTTCGCTCGTGGGGAATAGGCTAGATAGGCATTCTCTGGATATTGGCGAACAGTTCCGTAACCTGTTAAATGCTCGATTTCTTCGCGAATATCATTTTCAGTGATATTCATTTCCCGTAACGTTTTGCCGGCAATGCCATTTTGTTCAATGACTAAGGCAAGCAAGATGTGTTCTGAACCTACGGACTGATGTTTAAAGTACTTTGCTTCTTCCTGTGCGATCGTCAGCACAGCTTTCGCTCGTTGTGTAAATAGTTCATCCATCTCATTCACTTCCTGTCTTCATAACTTAAACGTTCTAAAATTGCATGGAGCAAGTCTGCTCGTGTTCGATTTTCATAAGGAGAACGTCCTAATACTGACTTCGCAATGACGGTCAACAATAAATTGCCCTCACGCTTCGACAGGATTCCTTCCTCATAAAGTTTTTGGATTATTGCATAAGCATCTTTTTCCGAGATGGTTTCATCAAATAATTGATTCATTTCTTCAAGGTAGTGGTGGTTATCCGTGATCTTTACTTTTTCGATACGGATATATCCTCCGCCTCCACGTTTGCTTTCAACAGTATACCCTCTTTGAATAGTGAAACGGGTATTGATCACATAATTTATTTGTGAAGGCACACAATTGAATAAATTCGCCATTTCAGCTCGGCGAATCTCGATTGTTTCGCTGTCTTCAAGAATTTTCTTCAAATATGCCTCAATCAAATCGGAAGTGTTATGATGATTCAATTCATTCCCTCCCTTGACTAATTCTGACCTTCATTATACCCAATTTTTGAAAACTTGAAAAGATGTACGCCTAGAGATGCGGAATTACTAAAAGAAACTTAAACAGCTAGCTCTTTTTTCGCATCACAAAAAAACTATCCGCATCTTCAAGTGGTTACTTCTACAGTCTTTGGTTGCCATCTCACTGCGACCTATAGAGTAAACTTAAAAATCATTCGGATAGTTTTTTCAGCTATTGATTAATCTTCAGAGCTCGTTGAACTCGTACTTGTTGATTCACTGCTAGCGGAGGATTCACTCGTAGAGGACTCTGGTTTTGGTCCTTTAGAAATAGTAACATTTACTGAAGAACCAACAGCCACCGAAGTCCCTTCACCTGGCGAAACATCTGTGACTTCTCCAGCCGGAACAGAATCATTGTAGCCCGATTCTTCTTTGATCGAATATTTTAACCCAGCCTCATTTAGTGCTGCTACAGCATCATTTCGACTCTGTCCAATGATTCGTGGCACATTAACCATCTCTTGACCGCTGCTGACTGTCAGCGTGATAACAGTTTGAGAGGTAATGACTGATTCTCCTGCTCCTGGCGCTTGATTAATGACAGTCCCCACCGGTTCATCGCTTGGCGCTGATTGTTCATAAATATTTTCGGTTGGAACTCCTTTTGAGGTCAATGCCGCCCGTACATCTTCGATTCGCTGACCATAATAGTCTTCCATTGCAAACGATTCAGGTCCCGTGCTGACTACAAAAGTAATGTCATCCTCTTTCGGAGAAACTTTCTCGCCGACATCTGGTGATTGGCTAATGATCAGACCTTCTCCGATAGCATCACTGGATTTGGTCTCTTCTTTGATTTGGTCTTCTGAAAAACCTAACTTGATCAACTCGGCTTTTACATCTTCAAAATTTTTCTCTTCATAGTTTTTTAAGGTGATTTTTTCAGTCCCTGAGCTGATATACAAAGTGATCTCGCTATTTTTTTTGACTTCGGTTCCTTCTTGTGGATCCGTTTTAACGACATTGCCTTCTTCAATCTCATCGTCAGCAATTTCTTCGGTTTCATCAGCAACTTTTAATCCTGCTGCTTCCAGCTTTTCTCGAGCAACGGTCTCTGTGTCTCCGCTGACTTTAGGGATCTCAACATCGCCGCGCCCTCCGCCAAAAACAAAATAGCCGCCAATGACCAGCAGCGCTGCAATAACTAGTATTGGCAGGATCAGCCACCATTTCTTCCGCTTCTTCTTTGGTTTCTCTTGTTTCTGGTCTGCGGTCTCTTCTACTTCTGGCTCCGTCACTGCCGGTTCTGCAGGCTGTTCAGCTATCATTTCATCGGTAATAGGGGTCAGCGCTCGAGTTTCATCGTTTAGCGCATGTGGCTCCCACCTTGGTTCATTCAAGCGCTCAGGTGACAGGGCTGTTGAAAGATCTTCTCGCATTTCATCAGCGGTCTTATAACGATCGGCTTGCTCTTTCGCTGTTGCCTTTAATACGACATTCTCTAATGATTGAGGAACATTTTTATCATAGATACGAATAGAAGGGATCTCATCTTGAAAATGTTTTAAGGCAATTGTGACAGCGGACTCACCATCAAAAGGAACTTTCCCCGTCAGCATTTCATATAGGATGATTCCAATCGCATAGATATCAGATTGGTTAGTAGCCATACTTCCCCGTGCTTGCTCTGGCGATAAGTAGTGCACAGAGCCTAACATCGAGTTGGTTTGGGTGATCGATGTTTCCGATAAAGCAATCGCGATCCCGAAATCCGTGATCTTAACGACGCCTTCTTCATTGATCAGAATGTTTTGTGGTTTCAAGTCCCGATGAATGATTCGATGTTGGTGAGCCAATGCCACTGCTGACAAAATTTGTTGCACGATATCGACAATCTGTAGATAAGGAACTGGGTAATGGGTTTGAATATATCGCTTCAAGTCCATGCCTTTGACATACTCCATCACCAAAAACTGCATCCCATCTTCTTCGCCTACATCATACACTGTTACGATATTGGGATGAACCAACTCTGTGGCAGCCAATGCTTCACGCTGAAAGCGACGAATCGCATTTTTATCATTTTGGAAGTCAAATCGCAATACTTTGACGGCAACTTCTCGATCAAGAATCAAATCATGAGCCAGAAATACATTTGCCATGCCGCCACTGCCGATATTGCCAATGATTTTATAGCGGCCATTTAACTTTTTCCCTATTTCAATCATGGGCAGTTCCTCCAACTTTGATCAGTAACACTGTGATATTATCGACTCCGCCTTGTTGATTGGCTGCATCGATCAACTGCTGAACCGCTTCTTTAAGGGACGACGCGCCTTCAATGATGGCTGCGATCTTTTCATCTGCCAACATGTTTGTCAGTCCGTCTGAGCAAAGAAGCAAGTAATCACTTTCAGCAAAATAATGAATCGCTACATCTACTTCTACTGTATTAGGCATTCCAACAGAACGAGTCAAAACATTTTTGCGTGGATGGTTCAGTGCCATTTCAGCAGTAATTTGGCCAGATTTCACCAATTCATTGACAAGAGAATGGTCTTCAGTAATTTGTATCAACTCATGATCCCGCAAAATATAGGCGCGGCTGTCGCCAACATTCGCAATCGTAAATTGATCCTCAAAGAGTGCTACAGCAATGATCGTTGTTCCCATGCCATTCAGCGCCTCATCCTCGATGCCTTTTTCATAGATCGAGACACTTTCTGCCTGGATTTTTTGGATCAGCCATTGAGCAGCCTTTTCACTATCTGTCAATTCTGTTTTTTCCCAAGCGGTTCCCAAGCCACTCACAGCCTGACGACTCGCTACATCACCTGCCCGATGTCCTCCCATCCCATCAGCTAAGATCGCCAATGTGATACTTTTTTTGTTGACATACACAGCAGCAAAGTCTTGGTTCGTATTCCGACGTTTACCAACATCTGTTTGAAAATGGATTTCCAACTTCTTTTCACCTCATTACTTTTTGCGAAGGCAGCTTATGAAAAAGCCATCTGTCATAAAATCTTGCGGATAAATCGTTAGCATCTGATCATTGATATTCGCAGCAATATCAGCATTTACCGATACATCGATTCGTTCGAATTCTGGATGATCCGCTAAGAATGCCTCCACTACTGCCTGATTTTCTTCTAGCATTATAGTGCATGTACTGTAGATCATTATACCCGAATTTTTTAGCGTTGGGGCGGCACTTTCTAAAATCGCTAACTGAATTTCGGGTAAACGCTCTAGATCAGCTGCCTGCTTGTTGTATTTGATGTCTGGTTTACGACGCATCAATCCTAGACCGGAGCAAGGAGCATCCACTAAGATTCGATCAAACTGTTGTTCCTCAAAATGTTGAGCGACTTCCCTTGCATCCATCACTTCCGCTTGAACCACCTCTGAGACCGCAAGTCTTTCAGCATTTTCAGTGATCAATTTAACTTTATGAGGATGAATATCCAATGCAGTGACTTTCCCACCTGCTTCTGCAGATAGAAAGGACGCGATATGGGTTGTTTTACCTCCAGGCGCTGCACAAGCATCCAATACTTGGTGCTCTGGTGCAATGTGCAGTGCCGGTGCTACTAACATCGAACTTTCATCTTGTATTGTCAATAATCCGTCATGATATAAAGAAGAGCCGGCTAAAAATCCTTTATCAGCCACAATCCCATACGGAGATAGTTGGCTTTCTCGAGCTTCGATTCCTTCTTCCTGTAGTTGAAGGATGGCTTCGTTGCGAGTAATTCTTTGTAGATCAAGGCGTCCACTAGCATGGCTAGGTACTAGTAAAGACAGCCCTAACTCCCGGGTTTTATCGCTGCCGATCTGCGCTACGAATCTTTCAGTTAGCCATAATGGCATACTGATTTCTATAGCTAACCGCTCCAAGGGATCTTTGATTTGATCAAGTGCCGGCACACCCTCTCTTTGAATCGTACGCAACACGCCGTTAACAAATTTTCCGATTCCTGGATTTCCTTTTGCTTTCGCGATTTCCACGGCCTCATTTAAAATAGCATGATTAGGTACTTTGTCCAAGTACAGCATTTGGTAAAGAGAAAGACGCAATAATGATCTGACCCATGGATCGACTTTTTTTGCATTCTTGATAAAGTTCGCTAAATAATAATCCAATAGCAGCTGCCGACTAATGGTTCCATAGACCATTTCTGTCAATAAACGTCCATCTTTATCATTTAAACGGCCTTGATTCATCAGTTCTCTCAATAATAAGTTCGAATAGGCACCGCCTCTTTCGATACGAACTAAGGCCTCTAATGCAACAAAGCGAACAGTATATTGGATTTTTCCTATTTTACGCTTCATGAGTACCAACCTTATCACCTAGTTGAATGTGTTGCCCAGTGCCATTTAGAAAAGCCGCAATGGATTGACGACCTTTTCCAGCTGGTTGTAGCTCTTCTAAAGCTAAAACTGTCTGTTGACCACAAGCGATCCATAGCGCCTTTTTCGTTCGTTGTATGATGGTTCCTGGCGCGGCATCTGTTGTTTCATCGACTACTGCTACTGACCAAATCTTCCAACGGCTCCCTTGGTAAGTCGTGAAAGCAATTGGCCACGGTCGCATCCCTCGGACCTGATTGTCGATCTCCTGTGCTGTCTTTGTCCAATCAATTGCTTCTTGTTCTTGCGTAATATTGGGGGAGAATGTTGCCTGCTCTTCAGCTTGAGGCATTGGTTTCAGTTCTCCTGATAGGATCTTAGGTAATGTTTTCAGCAGTAATTCTTTACCCAATAAACTTAATTTCTCAAACATAGTCCCCACATCGTCTTGATTAGTGATCGGCAGTTTAGCTTGAGAAAAAATACCCCCAGCATCCATTTTTTTAATCATTTCCATGATGGTGACACCTGTTTCCGGTTCGCCTTCCATGATGGCATAGTGCACTGGGGCACCACCCCGATACTTTGGTAATAAGGAGGCATGGACATTGATCGCTCCAAATTTTGGTACTTGCAACAGCTTTTCCGGTAAAAATTGGCCAAAGGCCGCAGTGACTAAAATGTCTGGTGCTAATTCTTTGATCGTTTCCATTTCAGGTGAACCGCTGATTTTTTCTGGTTGCAAAACCAACAATTGGTGCTTCAATGCTGCTTCTTTGACAGGCGTTGGCGTGATTACTCGTTTTCGACCTACGGGCCGATCCGGTTGGGTCACTACCGCTGCAATTTCATAGCCTTCTGCCAGCAATCCTTCTAAGATTGGTACAGAAAACGCGGGGGTTCCCATAAAGACAACTTTAGTCATTTTCGTGTTCCTCCATATATTGTTCTAGTTCAGATTCTGGGATCTTATCGATCATTTTATCAATAAATAAGACACCATTCAGATGATCAATCTCATGCTGGATAGCCCGAGCCAAGTAGCCAAAAGCTTGAGCCTCCATTTCTTCTCCTTCACGGTCAAAGTAGCGAACCGTAATCTCATCTGCTCGCTTGACCGTACCATAGGTATGAGGAATACTCAAGCACCCTTCTACATCAACAGATTCTCCTGATGACTCGATGATTTCTGGATTAATCAGTTCGAAACGATCCTCTTCATCTACTTCAACGATTGCCACTTGCAGGTTTTTACCAATCTGAGGGGCCGCAATACCTACGCCGTCATGCGCCACCATTGTTTCATACATGTCTTCTAGTAGTTGTACCAGCTCATCTGTAATCATAGATACCGGTTTTGGTTTTCGACGAAGCTGATCGTCGGGATGAATAATAATCGGATAGCGCATAATATCTCCTTTAAATAAAATTCAACGGTTCTTGGTCAATGGAAACATAGAGTCCTTTTCGCTGATCGATCTGACTTTGTTCCAATAACCGGGTCAACAGTTCAGGCAAATGTGGTTCATTTTTGTATTTAATAATCAGTTGGTAGTAATAGCGATTTTTGACACGCATGATCGCGCTAGGTGCCGGTCCAAGCAAAATACTTTGACCCGATAATTCTTTTTGTACTTCTTGGTAAATGGCAAACATCTTTTGGGCAGCTGCCTGCTCTTCGAGATGACTGCAGGTAATTTTTACCGTGTAGTAATAAGGGGGATATCCGCTTTGATGCCGAACCCACATTTCTTGTTGGTAAAAAGCTTCATAGTTTTGGGTTTGTGCTAGCTGAATCGCATAGTGTTCCGGATTAAATGTCTGAATGATTACTTCGCCGGCTTTCTCCGCCCGGCCAGCTCGGCCGCTTACTTGCGTCAGCAATTGAAATGTTCGTTCACTAGAACGAAAATCTGGCAGATTCAATGCTGTGTCAGCATTTAAGACCCCTACCAATGTAATATCCGGAAAGTCTAACCCTTTGGCAATCATTTGTGTTCCTAGTAAAATGTCTGCTTTCTTTTCGCCAAATAAAGTAAGTATTTTTTCATGTGCTCCTTTTTTGCGGGTAGTATCCACATCCATCCGCAATACCCGTGCTTCTGGAAATCTAGCAATTAGTTCTTCTTCAACTTTCTGCGTACCTGTTCCATAGTAACGGATCTTATCTGCATGACAACTAGGACAGCGGTGAGGGATCTTTTCTTCATGCCCGCAATAATGACAGCGCATCGTCTTGGTATCCATATGAAGCGTCAAAGAAATATCACAGTTCGGACAAGGCAGAACATACCCGCAATCACGACACATAACAAAAGAAGAATACCCGCGTCTATTCAGCAGCAAAACGATTTGTTCTTGTTTATCTAAGCGATCTTGAATTTTTTCCTGTAATTGGCGAGAAAAGGTCTGGTAGTTTTTGTTGGCAAATTCTTCCCGCATATCTACTACATTGATCTGCGGCAAACGAGCACTGAGTTTTGCTCGTTGATTCAAACGCAACAATTGATAAACGCCTTTTTGCGCCCGAGCCCGTGACTCGAGAGAGGGAGTGGCACTCCCCAAAACAACAGGACAATGATGATATCCTCCGCGCCATATCGCTAAATCACGCGCATGATATCTTGGTGCCTCCTCCTGCTTATAGCTTGCTTCATGTTCCTCATCGACAATAATGACGCCAATGTTTTTTAAAGGAGCAAAAATAGCTGAACGTGCGCCGACTACTACTTGGGCTTCTCCCCGTTCAATTTTTCGCCATTCATCATATTTTTCCCCTTGTGACAGTCCACTGTGAAGCACAGCCACAGCGTTACCTAAGCGGCTCTTGAATCGTTCCACCATTTGTGGGGTTAAAGCAATCTCTGGCACCAGCATAATGGCAGTCTTTTTTTGTTCCAACAGCTCAGCGATCGTTTGAAGATAGACTTCTGTCTTCCCACTGCCAGTGATGCCTTCTAAAAGAAAGGTTTGTGCCTCTTGTCTTTTTGCTGCTGACAGAATTTTTGAAACCGCATCGGTTTGTTCTTCGTTCAATGCTAATGCTGCAGTTTGGGGAAATGATCGATCTTTGAAGGGGTCCCGATATGTCTCAACCTCATGAAATTCAAGCCAGCCTAATGCTTGCCCTTGATTCAAGACAGCTGTCGAAATGCCTGCTTCTGCAAAAAATGAAACAGGAAGCTGATCAGATTCTTGTAAGACTGTCAATAGTTGTTGTTGCCGTTTAGCCCCTTTCCTGATTTGCTTCATTGCCTCTGGAATTGCTTCTGGAGAGATCAGGCGTTTCACCATACGGATTTTCTTGGCTTTATTTTTATTTTTTACCACATATTGCAATTCAACGACTGCTTCTTCACGCAATACTTTCAATTGCGACAATAATCCCGCTTCCTCAGCAGCTTGCCAGCTCAGGCTATTCGTCTCAGGAAAATGCGCTTTTATTGGGTGCGTATCATCCAATAAAAGAATATTCTTCTGGTATTCTGCTTTCATCACACTAGGCAACATGGTCTGCAAGCAGGTAATCTTAAAAGCAAATGTCGTTTTTTTCATGTAATCAGCTAACTGTAATAATTCTTCATTCACCACAGGAGAAAGATCCAGCAAGCGAAGAATAGGTTTCAATGGTTGACCTGGCGGTGTATCCGTCAATCCTACGATAAAGCCTTGGATATGCCGATCCCCATTACCAAATGGCACTTCGACTCGCATGCCAGTCTCTGCTACAGCGCGCAAATATTCAGGTATTTCATATGTAAAAGGTTGATCTGTCTGCATCGTTGGTACATCCACGATCACTTCTGCTGCATAGGTCATCTTCTCACCTCCTCCAGGCTTTATTTTACTAAAATGACAGACATTTGTCTGTAAACCTTACGAAAATTTAACGGCTATCGACTCAAAAGAAAAAGCCAGAACACGCATTGTGCTCTAGCTTTTTTAATTGTCTACAGATTCTGTTCGTCACGAATCCGGGCTTCCAGTTCTTTTTGCTCTTGGTCTTTTTGCGCTTTGCGCTCTTCTTGTTCCATTTTCAAGCGAGCACGTTTGATTTCTGGATGCGGATCATTAACAACAAGCTCTGCTTCGATTTCTTCCAATGCTTGTCCTACGCTTTTCACCGAATCAAATTGTTCCAATGTTGCTTGGGCGCCTGCATCTAGTTCATGCGCGCGTTTGCTGGCTAAAATCACAAGGGAATACTTTGAGTTCACACGATCCAATAATGAATCGATTGAAGGTTTTAACATCATTCGTTTTACAGCTCCTCTAACATTTTGATATACTTGCCGATTACTCGATCAACGCGAAAATGTTCACTTGATATAATTTCTCGAATCCGTTGTACTGCTTTAGATACTTCATCATTTACGACTGCGTAGTCATATAAAGCCATCATTTCGATTTCTTCTCTGGCAACACGCATTCGTTCATCGATCACTTCAGCAGAATCTGTCCCCCTGCCAGTGATACGTGAGCGTAGCTCTGCTAAATCAGGTGGGGTAAGAAAAATAAAGACCCCATCAGGCACTTTTTCTTTGACTTGTTTAGCTCCTTGAACTTCGATTTCCAAGAAAACATCTTTCCCTTGGTCCAATGTTTTTTGAACATAAGACAACGGGGTGCCGTAGTAATTGCCAACGTATTCTGCATATTCCAACATTTCGCCTGCTTCGATCAAGGCTTCAAATTCCTCACGGGTGCGGAAATAATAATCAACGCCTTCGATCTCACCTTCACGCTTGTTGCGTGTTGTCATCGAAACAGAATATTGAAAATCGTTGTCATCACTTTCAAAAATTGCTTTTCGCACAGTGCCCTTGCCTACACCGGAAGGTCCTGATAAAACTATTAGTAATCCTCGCTCTGACATAATGACGTCCTTTCACTGACTTTTGCTTAACGTCTATTTTGCACTTTTTTTCAGCAACTTTCAAGAACTACTTTATTATAATGGGAAATTCATGAAATTACTACTCATCTCTCCTACTTTTAGAACCCCATGTTGCTTAGCGTATTGATCACACCTGCCAACTCATCTTTTGTCGTGATAGCTTTCTCCGTAGGATCTTCTACTTCCTGGCAATCAATCCGAACGATATACCGACGATTCAACGATACCGCATTTCCATTGACCAAAATTTGCAAGAACTCTTGATCAATCGCGACACAAGCATCTTGCCAAGCATCAAAGTTTGCTTTATCTGATGGGACGCTCCGCTTGATGACGTTTTTTCCGCTTAATTCATGAAAAGTAATATCATAGTATTTCATTGTTGATCACTCCTATTCGATATTTTGGACTTGTTCTCTTATTTTTTCAATAATCGTCTTCATCTGTACTACACTATTCTTGATTTCAATTGGGCTTGACTTGGAACCTATGGTATTTACTTCTCGGTTCATTTCTTGAATCAAAAAATCCAGCTCCCGGCCGATCGGCGATTTTGCCTCTAACAAAGTAGTCATAGAATCTAAATGAATCATCATTCGATCCAACTCTTCATGAATATCTCCCCGCTCCAACAGGATGGCCATCTCGGTCAACAAACGTTCTTGATCTACTTGCTCGCCTAAATATTCCGTCAGCTTTTTCTCAAAACGTTGGCGATGATCGGCTTCATAAACGGCAATAAACGTCTGTAATTCCATGATTTTACCAAGTAATTGCTGCTGATTTTCTTTTAACACTTGATAAATCCCTTGTCCTTCAATTTCACGGCTTTGATCGATAGCTGTTAGAGCCTGAGACAAAGCATCTAACACACCTTGCTCTAACTGGGTATCTTCTTGTTGTTTTTCTCGGATATCAAGAAATGCTTCATGGACGATTAATTTTTCCAAAAGATTTTTTTTCGACAGCTCTTTTATATCCAACCTTTGAGCAGCTTCTTCTTCGACCTGCTTCAAAAAAGGCACCAATAAATCCCATTGGACTATAACTTCTTTATGAGCCGCATTCTTTTCGTTCAATGTCAGATAAAGCTCCACCCGACCACGCTGTAATACTTTTTTGACTTCTTGTCGAATTAGTGCTTCCAAATCATTCAATTGTTTGGGCATGCGCAACTGCAAATCCATAAATCGCTGATTGACACTTTTAATCTCAATCTCTATTTGATAATCAGCTGTTTCTCCATTCCCTTTTCCAAAACCTGTCATGCTTTTCATTCATTTCTTCCTTTCACATAGAAAGCAGTGCTTTTTTTAATTCGGTGAATTCTTCATTTGATAACGTTAAGCCTTTACCCATTTTTTCATGTCCTGGACTCCAGTCACGCAAGTCAAACTTAGGCGGGCGACCATTCCAGCTGACTAAATTAAGCTCTTTACGCCACCCTTTAGGATTTTCCGAAAGAACGGCGATCTCCTCTACGATCTCATAAGAAAAATTATCCATTGTGTTCCTCTCCTTTTAAAAAATAAGCCAGATAGGCTGACAGCACAGCCAATTCTGGATACCGCGCACGAATCTGCTGAAATGCCGGTGTTTCAATTTGTTGGGTTCGATAGAAAAACAAGAACCGTTTTTGTTCAGATAACAAAAAGAACTGTTCGCGATAGTAATACAACCATTCTGACACTGACCATACTTCTGTTTCTTTCGTTGGTTCTGTCATGATTTTCTCACGTATCGCTTGCAGGAAAGATTCCTTTGTATAAATGACGGTCGGTGTAAGATGTAGTAATCTGCCTATGCATTCAAAAAAGACGCGCCCACAAATTTCCAAGGGGACCTCTTGCTGATATAACTTACGCACTTTCTTCCAAAATTCCTTTTTTTTCATAAATGCGTACAATCGCGGTGCATCTTGTCGAAGCAAATGAACGAATGGCTTCCACGAATCGTTGAAGACCTCTTCATCAAAAGTATACCAATAGCCACTGAACTTGCCAAAGTATTTCATCGTTTCTAAATACCCAAGAGTCATGTTTTCTAGAGAACGTTTGGCATCAAAAATCAAAAAACTACCTAGAGTCCAAGGTGAAGCAATTTGAATCTGCGCAATTGATTCTGAGACCTGAACCTTCTTATTGATTCCAGGCCCTTGGACATCGACGGCAATGACTTCTGTAGCGCCTCGCTCAATGGCTACATCAATTGGCAGATTGTTGCGGTACCCTCCATCAATATAATAGATCCCATCAATCAATTGTGCCTGCATTGCTGGATAAAAAGACGCTGATGCTAGCAACCATTGCAAACTATAATCAATTTTGCTGGAATCAAACTGATAAACAACCTCTTTGAAATCCGGCAGACGAGTCGTACAAAGTAAGAGCTGGCTTTTGCTGGCATTAAATTTTTCTGCATCAAAAGTCGCTGCTAACAGCTGTGCTAATGGTTTTGTACTCGCACCATTGTCTTTAAGTGCTGTCTTTACGAGTGAGCGTAATTGCTCCATCATATCTAATAAGGTTTCTTTTTTAGCAGCAGCTTTTGGGTATTGGAGGACCTGTTCACTAGAAATATTCGTCCATAATTGCTCAGCAGCTTCAATATCGTCCATTAAAACCAATGCACCATTCAATGCACCAACTGACGTCCCCGCTACCCACTCAAATATGATTCCATGTTTTTTCAGCGCTTGCCATACGCCAATTTGATAGGCGCCATGGGCGCCTCCTCCACCTAGGACGAAAGCTGTATGGTAGTCCAGTTGCTTGTGGTACCCCTGTGTCACCCTACCATATCCACGTCCCACAAACCACTGATCCATGATGGGGTTTCTTGTCATTTCCCAAACTATCTGGTCTACGAAACGGCTTCTAGCAAAACTCTCAGTCATCGAAACAAGTGTCTCCCAAGTAAATGCATCACTTGGCACCTGCAACAAATTCTGAATGGTCAGAAGCGGCCCTTCATGGACACAAGACAGATAGACTGTGCCGTGTTGATTCGTCAGTCGCCACCCCTGTTCGTTGACCACTGATTGAAAAGCGGCTCGCGCCTCCAAATGACTAGAAAAAAAAGGGAAAACTAGTCGGCTTTGTTGAAACACATCTTGGGATACATATAAATCAGAAAAATAAATTTTTGTTGTCTTCATCCGACTCCTCCTCAAATGCAAAAAAGAAACCACGGATGATCAATGAAAATTTCTGACATCATTCGTGGTATTCTTATCATTTAAAAAGTCCGCTGTTCCATATTGAATGCGGCCCGCATCTCGTCTGTCGCATCAGCAACTGGTGTAACCGATTCAAGATCACCCTGAACCACACGTCTGGTTACTCCACCCATTTCACCACATGTAATTAATGTGATCATTTTTCTCCCTGCTACTTCATCCAATAAATAAACATCTGTTGGTTGAACCCGCACGGTTGAAGTTGCTGTATATGTATAAATATTTTCTAAATCCGTAATATAAATTGTTGCGCCAATAGCCACATCATCTAAAGGTGTGAACAAAAGGTCTGGCGACTGCGCACGATGGCTAGCTAGTGCATAATTTCCTTCGCCCATTTTTTGTGTTGGGCTAAGAGTTCCTGCTCCATATAGCAAAGCTTCATTCGATAACCCCTTAAAAATCGGCAAATTAATCGCTACGCTAGGTATCGCAACACCACCGATCACTGGTAATGTGCTGTTACTTAGTTGCGCTTTAAGAACTGCTTCTGAGCTGGCCGGTTCAACGGCATCAAAATCAAAAGTAGTGTCTGCCTCCATATTTTTTTTGACATCGGCTCTAGAGATCTCGGAAACTGCGTAAGCATCTCCGTTGTGTTTGATCAGAAAATTTTTGCTTTGATTATTAAAAATCAAAGCAAGACCAATCAATAACAAAAGGACCAAAAATAGATTCGAGAGCCAATGGAACAAAGTTCGTTTCTTTTTCATCGTTTTTCGTCTCCAATTTTTATTACTCCTATCATAACAAAATCATTGCAGAAGCGCCAATTTTGGATTTTTTTTAATAAAAAAGCAAAGTTTTTTGCTTCATAAAAAAACGTAATCTTAAAAATTGTTTTTTCCGTTATTTTGTAATATAACTTTAAACGAAAAGATACAAGCAATTTGATACACTTTATTGTAGAATGAACTTATTATCAGGGAGGGATTAATTGGCATGTCGAACACGATTTATGTACATATTGATACAACCAGCAATGCCGTTTCGACTCGCGGAGTGGATGCTCAAGATTTCAACAAGAGCATCGTTCACCAGCCAAAAAATCTGTTGTTGCTTGATCCCTCTAGTGAATTTGGTGAATTTGAGTCGCATACAGGGCTAAAGATTATCCGAGGCATTGAAGATGTCCACCTTTTCTTTCAACAACTCAACCGCGGACGGATCACAGAAGAAATCAAATGGATCGACTTTAATGATTTAGAAATGGTAAAGGAGCTAACACCGCTAGAAATTTCAGAATTGTTATATTTTGGGCATATGAAAACGCATCTTCATTCTCCGTTTTTCTACAAACTGCAAAACAACTTTGTTTATTTCGACCTCAAAGATCAGCGTTCCCGTGTTTACTACCGCTACCTGGAAGAATATTACCGAATTTTAGCTGACAAAATCACGCACATCGTTCTAGAAAAAATAAATGATCGACTTTCTTTCTTCAAAAAGCCTACTCCGGTCTCTAAACTTGATTTAAATCTTCTCAAAGACTTGCGGGGGGTCATGCAGGAAGGAATCATCTTATGTTTCCATCAAGAACAATTGGTCGATAAAACCTACACAATCCCGATTTACTTAGTCGAGGAATCTGGGCTCAAAAATAGTCACCTCTCTCTGAAAGAAGACTATCAAGTGGCAACGCTTCGCTACTTTGCAAATAAAAAAGAATGGCAGTTGGAATTGGATCAAGATGATCTAGCTTTTGGTTTTATCGATAAAAAATGACTTGCTCTCCTATTTTGATTTTGGAGAACAAGTCTTTTTTTACGCAGTCCGATTTAAATAATCGTCCTTAGGTACAAATACCTCTGGGGATGTTCGATAAGCAATTAGTAAGATAATTGCCGTGACGATTGCCGTAGCAAGTCCGCTGGCGGTATTCATTACCAGAGAGAAAAGCCAAGGTTTCATCCCCCAGAGAGCATATGCGCCCCAGTAAACCCAACCGGCAAGGAAATGCCAAAAATAACGAGCAAATGCGCCTGTGAATGTTGCTTGTACAAGTAGTCGTTGCACGCTACCCTTCGAACCATTTCTAATCGCCAAATGAATTTTATTTGCATAAAGTCCGGCAAAACCAACAAATGTAAAAGCAAATGGGTACTCAATCAATACTTGAAGAACACTCAAAAACCAGACTTTACCTAATGGGAAATGCAGCAATCCCCAAACCAATCCGGCCATTAATCCTGGCTTCCAGCCTCTACGGATAGCAAATATTGTTAATGGAATCTGTCCTAAAGAAATTGAAAAACTACTTCCAAAGTCTAAAGGAATCAGCGATAGTACCATCGCCAGTGCCGCCATAATCGTTCCCTCTATCCAAATTTTTGTACCATTTCCCACAAAAAAACTCCTCCTTTAGAATCATCACAATTCACAAAGGAGAAGTGTTAGACACTTCAACTCGTCACAATTCCTACGTTCGCATGATCGAAACAGGTACGAAGGGTTTAGAGTACTCTCATTCTCAGCCTTTTCAGACTCCCCTTTGTGATTAGATTCTATTTTATTTTGCTTGCACTGCTGCAAGTCATCTTCAAGAATACCACAAAATAAAAAAAAGAAAAGAAAACTCGCTCTGATAAAAAAAGAAACATCTCAACCGCGTCGAGACGAGATGCTTCTTTTGGGTTATCATTTTTAAATCGATAATTTTGATTCAAACAGTGGACTAACAGGTTTATTCTCATGGATTCGTTTGATTGCTTCTCCCATCAATGCACTAACACTGATTTCGTCAATTTTTTCAGATTTACGATCTTCTGGCAAGAAAATTGAATCAGTAACTACTAAGTGCTCGATAGCTGAATCTTCGATCCGTTGCAAAGCAGGTCCTGATAAAACAGGATGAGTACATGAAGCATAAACACTTTTTGCACCAGCTTGTTTTAATGCGTTCGCTGCTAGAGTAATTGTTCCGGCCGTATCGATCATGTCGTCGATCAAGACACACGTTTTGCCTTCTACGTGACCAATGATATTCATTACTTCAGCAACATTTGCTTTTGGACGTCGTTTATCAATGATCGCAATTGGTGATTTCAAGAATTCTGCTAATTTACGCGCACGAGTCACTCCGCCGTGGTCTGGTGAAACGACTACAACGTCATCTCCTTGAATATCTCTTTCCAAGAAATAATTAGCAATCAATGGTGCACCCATCAAGTGATCTACAGGAATATCAAAAAAACCTTGGATTTGTGAAGCATGTAGATCTAAGGTAACCATACGATTTGCGCCAGCTTTTTCGATCATGTTCGCCACCAATTTAGCAGTGATTGGTTCGCGGGAACGAGCTTTACGGTCTTGTCTCGCATAACCATAGTAAGGCATCACTACATTGATTGTTTTCGCACTTGCACGTTTCAAGGCATCAATCATGATCAGTAGCTCCATTAGGTTATCGTTTACTGGACTGCTTGTGGATTGAATAACATAGACATGTGAACCACGGATACTTTCTTCAATGTTAACTTGAATCTCGCCATCGCTAAATTGGTTCACTGAACACTTACCTAATTCCACACCTACTGCAGCTGCGATTTTTTCAGCTAACGGACGATTAGAATTCAGCGAAAAAATCTTCAATCTTGGATCAAAATAATGATTTGACATGAGAACCTCCACTTTCTTTGCGTTCATCTGGCAAAAAGACTACTAGTTCACCAGAATCTTCTTCCTAGTAAATAGTAGTCATTTTTGCTAAATAAATCAAGTCATTTCGCAGTTTCTTCATTCAAATAAGGCAATTTTTTTGCATAGCCTTCTTTGTTTTCCTGCCTTGCTCGGGCAATCGCCATGCTATGTTTAGGAATATCTTTTGTGATTGTAGAGCCAGCAGCGATCATGGTTTCTTCCTCAATCTGCAATGGCGCCACTAAATTCGAACCAGAGCCGATAAAACAATTGTCTCCGACAACTGTCTTGAATTTATTTTTGCCATCATAATTTACAAAGACGACGCCGCAACCAACATTGATATTTTTCCCTAGCGTTGCATCTCCGACATAAGAGAGATGCCCTACTTTTGTTCCCTCACCGATCGTTGCATTTTTTATTTCTACGAAATTACCAATATGGGCTCTTTCTTTAATGTCTGCTTTTGGACGCAGATGTGCATTTGGTCCGACATCTGCCCCGTTGTAGATTCGACTTTCTTCCACCACAGATGCCTTGATCGTTACATCATCACCGATTTGACTGTCTATGATTTGAGAAGATGCAGTGATGACACAGTCTTCACCAATTTTCGTTGCACCTTTGATGACGACACCAGCTTCAATCAGTGTGTCTGCTCCAATTTCCACGCCATCATCAATATAAGTAGTATCAGGGTCAATCAATGTCACACCATTGCGCATATGCTGCTGATTGATACGCTTGCGCATCAAACGATTCGCTTCTGCCAGCGCTAATCGATCATTGACTCCTAACGACTCATTGAAATCATCCGTTTGATAAGCAGCTACAATCTTCCCTTCTGCTTTCAAGATCTCAATAATATCTGTTAGATAATATTCCCCTTGTGCATTATCGGTATCTAATTTTGCCAATGCATCAAATAATAATTCATTGTCAAAACAATACGTTCCCGTATTGATTTCTTGGATCATCGCCTCTTCCACAGAGGCATCTTTTTGTTCCACGATTTTTTCTACGACACCCATTTGATTGCGTACAATCCGACCATATCCGGTCGGATCTTCAGCTTGCGCAGTTAAAATCGTTGCTGAGGCTTTTTGTTCCTGATGGAACTCAAAAAGATTATTCAATGTCTCAGTCGTTAACAAAGGGGTGTCTCCACTGATTACTAACGTTGTTCCCCGTTTTTCTCTTAAGAAAGGCTCTGCTTGAACAACTGCATGGCCAGTTCCTAACTGTTCTGCTTGTAAAGCATACTCACTGCGGTCCCCTAATTGTTGCTTGACCATTTCTGCTCCATGTCCGACGATTGTTACGATTGCATCAGGTTCTGTCTCCACTACGCGATTCATGATATGTTCTACCATAGGTTTTCCGCAAACGGGATGCAAAACCTTGTATAACTTGGATTTCATTCTAGTACCTTTGCCTGCGGCAAGTATAATTGCAAAACGTGATTCCACGTGTTCCACTCCTATCGATTCCGACTGATTGATTTCTGTATATGTCCAGTTTAGCCCAACTAAGGATGGTTTTCAATATATAAGGAAAAACACAACTAGACCAATTAAAAAAGACTGATTCAAAATCAGTCTTTTGTTTCAAAATAATTCCCCGGCACGACCGAGATCGTTTTCGTCTGAGTATCAACGTCTTCAACAAACAGCAGCGAACTATAATCAGAAATAGCACGTTTTCCTTTGAATTTAGCTTCCGCAAAAACCGTTATGCCAACAAGTTCAGCTTCAAATTCTTCGATCAAGCTCTTCATACCGTTCACAGTGCCGCCGCCTTTCATAAAGTCATCTACGACTAAGACTTTGGAACCGCGTTTTAAGCTACGCTTTGATAATTCCATTTTCTCGATTCGTTCAGATGACCCAGAAACATAGTTCACGCTGACTGTTGACCCTTCCGTAATTTTAGAATCTCGCCGAACGATCACAAAGGGAACATTTAAATAATAAGATACCGCTTGTGCGATTGGCACTCCTTTAGTAGCAACAGTCATGACTGCATCAATTTGTTTATCCAGATACTTCGAAGCAATGATACGGCCTACTTGCCGCAGTAGCTCAGGTTCTCCAAGCAAATCCGAGAGATAAACGTAACCACCAGGCAGCAGTCGATCTTGCTCAGAAAGGCGTTCCGCTAACCCTTCAACATAGGCATAGGCTTCTTCTTTTGAAATCTCAGGCACAAAAAAAACACCGCCAGCTGCACCTGGAATTGTATCGAGAGTTCCCGTACCACGTTCTTTGAAGGTCTTTTTGATAATCGCTAGATCTTCACTGATCGATGATTTAGCAGAAGCATAGCGTTTTGAAAAAAATGACAATGAAATCAATTCATGCGGATGATTCAATAAATAATGTGTCATATCTATCAATCGTTCACTTCGACGAATTTTCACACATGCCCACTCCTTTAATTTATTCGTCTTATTATAAGGCTTTTTGCGTATAAATGCGAGCATTATCTTGAAAATCTAAAGAATTGTTCGCTTTTCATTCAATCAAAGAAAAAAAGAAACGAAAAATTTTCGTTTCTTATCGTTTTAACCGTTGTTTTCGTTGGAAAAGAATGACAATACGCTTGACCACATTGATGACTAAAAACAAACCGATAAATACTAATGTGATCGTAGCGCCTGGAGGTGTATCGAGATAAAAAGAGCTAGTCAATCCCGACAGCATACCGAATAGACCAATCAAGACACTGATCAAAATCACCGCATTAAAACTCTTGCCTAAACGCATACTGATTGCAGCTGGCAATACCATAATCGCAGAAATCAGTAACGCACCAGCGATGGGAATCATCATAGCGATAGCAATCCCTGTCAAAACATTAAAAAGCATCGACATTATCCGCACTGGCAAACGGTCTACATGAGCCGTATCCTCGTCAAAAGTCAGGACATACATCGGACGTTTGAATAGAAAGAAGAGAACGAATACAGCTAAAAATAAAAAGCCTAGAAACCAAACTTGATCCTGAGTAATGGTCACGATGGAACCAAAGAGATAGGATTGGATACTGGTCGCTGAGTTTCCTCCACTCAGATTCATAAGGACCAATGCTAATGCCAAACCGCCTGACATCAAAATCGCAATTGAGATCTCTGAATAACTCCGATAAAGTGTTCGTAAATATTCCAAAATGACCGCGGCGATGATTACGATTAATAAGGTCGTGAGATCTGGATTCAAATTAAGAAAAAAGCCTAATGCTACACCAGCTAATGAAACATGTGAGAGTGTATCGGCCATCAAAGACTGTCTTCGGATCACAAGAAACACACCTAGCATCGGTGCGATTCCGGCAATAAAAATTGCAGCCAAAAAAGCACGCCTCATGAATTCATATGAAAGCAACGCCATGGTGAATCCTCCTTTCGAACCAACCGAATTTGTCGATCCGCATACTCCTTAATATCTTCGTGATCGTGGGTGATCATCAAAATCGATTTCCCATGATCGTGTGCATTGTGACGCAGTAATTCATAAAATAAATTTCGTGATTGCTCATCCATCCCTGTCGTTGGTTCATCCAAAATAAATAAATCTGGATCAGTCGCAAAGATACGTGCTAAACTGATTCGCTGTTTTTGCCCTCCGGACAGTTCGCCAATCCGTTTTTTGCGCATTTCCCACATACCTACTGCATCCAATGCTCGCCGAACATGTTCATGATCCCGCTTTGTCAGCTTCTTAAACCATCGGTCTTTCGGATAACGGCCAGATTGGACCAATTCTAAGACTGTACTTGGAAAGCCTACATTGAACGAGGCAATCTGTTGTGGAATATAGCCTACACTTAGCTTTTGTCCTTCTCTGTTTTTGGTAGCCAGTATTACTTCTCCCTTTGATGGTTTCAACAACCCTAATGTTGCTTTAATCAAGGTAGATTTTGCAGCCCCATTTTCTCCTGTTAGAATGACGAATTCCCCATCTTCAACAAAATAAGAGATATCCTCTAATACAGGCTCATCATCATAATAAAACGTTAGTCCTTTTACATCGATATAACGCACAGATGTGCCTCCTTACTTGATACTTTTTTGTAAAGCTTGCAGATTTTCCTTCATTACTGTGAGATATGTTTCTCCATCACTAATCTGTTTTTCCGTCAAACTTTCTAACGGATTCAATACAGCCAATTCAACCCCAGTCTCATTCGCTAAAGTTTCCGCGACTTTAGAAGAAGCATTTTCTTCAAAATAGATAACTTTGACTTGATGATCCTCAACATATTCTTTTAGCTCTGCTAACCGACTAGGAGTTGGTTCTTGATCTGGAGATAATCCAGCAATCGATTCTTGGACTAGATCATATTGTTTTGCCAAATATCCAAAAGCGGCATGTTGTGTGACAAATGTTCGATTGACCGCATCTTTCAAAGCAGCAGTGTACTCTTGATCCAATGCGTTCAATTGCTCAATATAAGCAGCGGCATTCTTTTTAAATGTAGCTGCTTTCGTTGGAAATTTCTCGCTTAACTGATCTCGAATCGTTTCAACTTCTTTGATTGCCATTACTGGATCTGTCCACACATGCGGATCTAATTCATGGGTATGGGCGTCTGTCCCATGTTCTGCTTCTGCTTCCGTTTCTCCATGATCTTCATTTTCAGCTAAATCAATCTCTTTGGCCGCTTCGATCACAACTGTTTTGTCAGTATCGATCGAATCTGTCATTGTTGGCACCCATGTTTCCAATTCCGGACTATTGTACACAAAAGCATCTGCATCCATAATTTTTGCCATATCTTTCGCACTAGGTTCATAATCATGGGGTTCTGTGCCCGCCGGTATAAGCAAAGATACTTTACCTGTATCTCCAACAACCTCTTTGGTAAACTCATACATTGGATAAAAAGTCGTAATAACCTGCAAATCCTGACTTTCTTCTGCGACTTGTTCTGATCCTTTTCCGCAAGCCCCTAATAAAACAGTACTGGTAAGCAAAAATAGAGCTAGTAATTTTTTCATGATGATTCCTCTTTTCTTATTAAAACGGAACTAATCCGATTTATCAGCAAAAATTACTCTACCAAAGGAAACCTCATTCGTCAAGACAAATCGTATGTTTTCCGATTTAGAGCGTTCCTCTGCCAGTAAATCGGAAAACATGGGAAAATTGATTCATATATCCGCTAAGCAAAAAACAGATGTCACATTTTTTGAATGTGTGCATCTGCTTTTTAATTTGTCCTTTTGTTTCCTACTATTTTAATGTGCGAACTAGATAAACCTCTTCACAAAAACCTTTTAAAGCATTATACACTCGCTGAGCCCGTGAGTATTTCTGGCACAAGGCAAAAACAGTCGGTCCACTTCCAGTCATCAGTGCCACATCCGCACCATATTTCATCATTCGTTCCTTGATTTGTTGTACGACTGGATGCTTAGGAATCGTGATCGATTCCAAACTATTTCCCATTGCAGCAATCATTCGTTGATAATCTTCAGCAAGAATTGCATCAGAAAGTTCTTGAATATCTGGATGATGCAACTGATCTAGATCAACTTCTTGAAAAATTTTACCTGTTGAAACACTTAGTCGGGGCTTGACTAAGACCACCCAGCACTGCGGCATCGGGCGCAACGGCGTGACTTTCTCTCCTTTACCAGAGATGAACGCAGTCGTCCCATAAATGCAATAAGGGACATCAGTACCTACTTCCATTCCTATATCGATCAATTCCGGCATCGTCAGACCTAATTGCCATAAGCGGTCCATCCCCCTTAGCGCTGCTGCACAATCTGTACTGCCACCGCCAAGGCCTGCTGCTACAGGGATATTTTTCGTGATCCGAATCAAGATACCTTTATTGATACCATAGCGTTTTTTGACAATACTGGCTGCTTGATATACATTATTGCGTTTATCGATCGGCAAGAAGGCCTTATTGGTTTCGATAATGATTTTATCTTCTTCTAGCTCTTCCATTATCAGACGGTCGGCTAGATCAACACTGGACATCACCATTTCCAATTCATGGTAACCGTCTGCTCGCTTACCCAAAACATCAAGTCCTAGATTTATCTTAGCAGGCGCTTTTTCAATAATTTCCATCTTATTCACCCAATCATCTGATAGTTAACTAGTTCTATCATAGCAGATTCTTTAGAGATAGTTGAGATATTTCTCCTGTTTTTGATCTTTATCAGCTTTTGGGTTGCTCTTTGAAATCGTTCCTCGTAAAATAAGAGTAACAAATTTGATCAAGAAGGCAGGGGAAATTATGGCAAATCTAATTCCTAGAGATCTACCTGGTGGAGAAGAACTATTAGGCAAATTGATGAACAGTTTCTGGCAAGAACGACAAATGAATACAGATATTAAAGAATATGAAGATCATTATGTAGTCAAAGCTGATCTTCCTGGTATAAAAAAAGAAAATATCCGTGTTAGTTTCGTGAATGATACTCTAACAATTTCTGCTTCCCAAATTGAAGAAAGCGAAGAGAAAGATGATCTTGGTCACTACTTGCGTAAAGAACGATCTAGCAGTGCTTATCAACGTGCATTCACTATACCTGACATTGATGAAGAAGCGATCAAAGCACGGTTCGAAGATGGTGTCCTTTCCTTGAATTTACCAAAGGCAAGTTACAAAGACGCGCCAGGTAAGCATATTCCAATCGAATAATTGAATTATCGCAAAAAGTAAAAAAGACTTCAGAAATATCAGTTTCTGAAGTCTTTTTTGTTGTATTTCTACCTTGCCTTACCAGTTTGACGATAAGCTTGTCGAGTTGTTGCTGTGGGTATTTCTTCTTTTTTGACATAAAGCTTCAAACTATAAGGTTCATGATATTTTACATCATTTTTGACAAAATCTCCGCCAGTAATGAACAACCCAACTGGTTCCAAAGCTTTTTCCCCGTTCCAATAAATACGGCCAATTGTTGTTAAGTCACTATAGCTCGTACCAATTTGCAACGAGTATTCAGAATCTGACCGTTGTTTGACAAAGTAGTAGGGATAAAGGGTATTTTTAGGAATCACAAATCCTTGTGCGATAGCATTCGTTGCTAATTCATCTTTTGAAATGAGTTTCTGTAAATAGTCAGCCAATACCAGTTGATAGTCTTCTTCAAAATCAATAACTGCTTTCTCTGTTGATAAACGATCGATTTGTGTGGTGCTAATTTTTTCTCCTTCAATATTGAATACTTCATCAGGTAAATACTTCACAAAAAGCTGAGTAATATCTACCTTAAGATTTTTATCAAAAAAGTAATAAAAAATATTTAGAACCCAGAAATAGAGCAACACGCAGAATCCTATCCCGTATAAAGCCATCTGTAAATAATTTTGATTGAGATAGAGACCATAAACAATACGCAGAATATAAGCCGTTGGAATCAAACTAAGTAATGTATAGGCCCGATTCAAGTATTTAGGACTAATATCCAGATAACCTAAGAACTTATGAATCCCATTGATCATATCTAATAAAAAAGTCATTTATTCACCTACTCATTTTCTTGATCCTCATTGATGACTGCTTCTTGGTCAGCCGCATTCTGATCCTGACTTGACGGCGTCGTTTCCTCGCTTTGCCCGTTCTCTGAAGAAGGGACATCTGTAGCTGGTGGTGTATAGCTATCCTCTATCGAAGATGAAGGAACAGTTCGCTGATTATTTGTTGTGGAAGATGTAGTGCCTCCATGATCTTCAGCTGATGTTGAAGGTTCTGTGCTTTCAGACACAGGTTGACTGTCTACCGATTGCGAGTGACTAACATCGCTGGTTTCGGTCGTTTCAGTAATCTCAGTCGAGTGACTAGTTCCATTTGACTGCCGATAGCTACTGGAATTCACAACACCAGTTGCAGTAGCGATGATGGTTGAAATGGTCAAGAGAGCAATTGGTTTCAAAATAGGAGGTACTTTTCGCATAATTTTCCATCCTTGTCTTGATTCTTATCTTTTTTGCACTCATTGAGTACTTACTTTCTTTATAGTTCTTTCCTTGGAAATGGTCAAGACTACGAAGGATTAACGGAACAGATTTAAAAAAAAGTAAAAATGTTTTCGGTTACAAACAAAAACTAGCTTCTGCTAGGCTCTAAATAAGAAATTCGTAAAACTTTTGTACAGAACGAGTTAACGCAGAGTGATAATCCACTATCAGCTCTTTTAATAAGATCGATTCTTGTAGCTCAAATGGCTCAGTCAATTCTAAAGTGATCCGAGTACCGTCGATGAAATAAGCATAGGACAGTTCATCATCAGACAATTCGGCTAGTTGATTGCTCCACTCTTCGAAGAATTTCTCCGCGAGCACATCTCCAACTTCCTCAAGAACAGGTTGGAGAGTCTCTTCTACTTGATAAAAAGGTCGTGACAAAATAGATGCCGTTGTCTTTGAGTGGGTTGTATTTTGAAAATCCAAATAAAGCAAGTCAATGTAGTCTTCTTCTTCACCTGTTTCTTCCAGCCATAGAATGCCTTGCTTGACCAATGAGACACATGTAGATTCTACTTCCTTTGATAATTCTATAGTAGCATCTTTGAACCTCAGATTCTTTTCGACTATTTGCTCTTCACCCATAAATTGCAAGACAGCTTTTTCAAAAACGAGCGGCTCATCTGTAATAAATAATTGAATTGTTGCCATTTTTTTCTCTCTTTCTTTTTTATCTAATTTATTTTTGCTCTAAACAGATTATTTGTCAGCGGTATGAATCTTCGTTAGCATAGAAATTGAAGATGAATAAAAGCTAATTTTTAAGGAGGAGATTTGATGAGTAAAATTGCCACTATCATTACCGATCTAGTTGAAGATATTGAAGTAACCTCACCAAAAGAAGCACTGGAAAATGCTGGACATGAAGTTGTCATTATCAGTAATGAAGGCGTGGACACTGTCACAGGAAAAAAAGGAACCACTTTTGCAGTTGACGCGTCTATTGATACAATCAATTTTTCCGATTTTGATGCTTTGTTGATTCCTGGTGGCTTTTCTCCAGACCAATTACGTACAGATGAACGCTATGTCACTTTGACCAAAGAGTTTCTGACATCTGAAAAACCAGTTTTTGCTATCTGTCATGGACCTCAACTCTTTATTCAAACCGGATTGACAAAAGAATTAACATTGACTGGCTATGATTCCATTCGTCCAGATTTAACATATGCAGGTGCTACTGTCAAAGATGAGCCTGTGGTGATTGACGACACGCATCATTTGATCACTAGTCGTAATCCTGATGATTTGGATGCATTTAATCAAGCCATTACAACAGCACTTGAAGGCAACAAATAAAGCCTAAATTTTAAACGAAGAACTCACAAATAGGGTGTACGAATATCGTACTCCCTATTTTTCTATCCTTTAGCGATTTTACCTGCTGTTTTTGTTCGCAAGTTCTTTTAATTAATATTTCTATTCATCCATAGAAATGTCAAAACCATCAAATGTCTCACCATCATAATATTTAAGTAATTCATCGAGTGATAGCAAAGAAGAAGTCATCTCCTCTTCTTCCGTTTGTTGGTGTTTTTCCCAATAGATCTGATAGGCTTCCGCCAATTGTCGATAGACATCTTTCCGTGAACCACCTTCTGCCTGCAGCATTGGCAATTCTCGAATAAACGCACTATAACAAGGACGACCATCTTGCCAACTGATAGGTAATTCAATCACATGTAGTTGGGCTTCTTCAAACCATCTCTCCATCCCGATCCCTCATTTCTCCCTTTATTATCACGTGAATGATTCAGAAGGTCAAACTTCCTGTCAAAATAGACTAAAAAACACTGGCTACCGATGGCTTATCCATGATTTGGAATAGCAATCGGCAGCCAATGATCATGCAGCTACATAAGCATATTTTTCAATGTTTTGTTTGATCTTCTCAATGATTCTCTGATCCTCTACACCTGTGACTTCTGTGATCACTTGAGAAAGATTAGCTGCTTCCAATAACTCTCTCAATTGTTGACTTTGCTCGTCCTCAGGATCATGATAGTTGAAAATCATACCAATCGTTTCATAGAGATGGAACGGTTGCACATTTCTCATTTGCAATTCAAGGACGGGGCGGATAAATCGTTCTTGTGCGCTTAATTTTCGCAAAGGGGTGCGGGCTACTCGAGCAATAGCATCCGAAATGTAGTTATTTTTGAATCGTTGAATAATTTTTTCAATATACTGTTCATGTTCATCAGGATCAAAATCCCATTTGGCGACTAAAAGTTGACCAGTTTCTTCTAGAACGGATTTCAGCTGAATCACAACTAGATGGTCACGCATGGCTTCATCGATGGTCTCATAGCCTTGTAGAGCTCCTGTATAAGCTACTGTAGCATGACCTGTGTTCACACTAAACAATTTACGCTCGATATAAGGTTTCAGATCTGGTACGTATTGTACGCCTTGTAGACGAAGCACTGATTTCATTGCTGTTTCTTGAACTACCCACTCACAAAATGGTTCTACTTGAACCAACAAAGGATCATCATGTTGTTGCATCGGAACAATGCGATCCACTGCTGCATCTGGAAAACCAACACTATTCTCCAGGTAAGCGAGTTGTTGGCTATACTTTTCTACTTCCTCTTTTAGAAAAGTGGATCCACCGATCATATTTTCGCAAGCGATGACATCAATTGCTTGCTCCTTTTTCTTGATTGCTCGCTGATCCAGCCCTTTTGCAATGAGCGGTGCAATGCGAGGCAATACTGCAGGACCAATGGCAGTGGTTAAAATATCGGCTTCGACAATTGCTTGAACAACCGCATCCGGTTCTTTTGCGTTATTGATTCCTGTCACGTGTTCAATAAAAATCTGTTCGCGGTTCTCATCTGCTAATTCAATTGTATAGGATTTACGTTGCTGAAGCGCAGCAATAATCGTTTCATTTACATCAACAAAGGTTATTTCAAAACCGTTTGCTGCCAAAATCTCTCCGATAAACCCTCGACCAATATTCCCTGCACCAAAATGAACTGCTCTCATCTTTTTCCCCTCCTATGCCACTGTTAGATTAGCGGCGACTTCTTCTTTGCTCAAAGCATCCGCTAATTCGACCACATTATCGATATCGCTACAGAAGAGAGCGATTTGTTGTACCAACTGCAAATGATCTTCACCTATTCCAGCAATGCCAAATAATACCGTAACGATTTTTTCATCCTCATCTGTCCCGAAATTTACGCCTTCAGGCACTTGAACAATGCAGATACCAGATTTTTTGACATATTTTTTTGCTTCATCTGTCCCGTGTGGTATAGCTATGAAATTCCCCATGTAGACAGATAACATTGCATCTCGTTCGATCATAGCGTTGACGTATTCCGGATCAACATATCCGGCCTCAACAAGTTTTTTCCCACAATAACGAATCGCTTCTTCTTTGTTCGCAAACTGTTGATTCAGCTCAATCATTTCTTTTTCTAATAGTTTCATTTTTCTTCCTCCTTAAAGAGCTTCTTTAAGTGTTGTGATTACACGCTGGTAGTTTGACGTTCGCATCAAATTGCTGACAGATAGATGGACTGCATCTGGTGCTAGCGACCGCGCTTGCTTTGTCAGCTCTTCTTTGGTAATTACCAATGATGAAGCATCCGCTTTTAGATTATCGATATGAACCTTTTTAAGTGATAAAGAGAGAGATTCTTTCGCTAATAAGTCTTGAAAAACCTTTCTCGCCATGGTCGCTGAGCCTTCACGATCGTCATGGGCAAGAATAACTTCATGAATGCCCTTTAATTCCTCTAGAGGCAGTGGCTTATAATTTACTGCTTTCGTTTTTTTCTCTTCCTCAACTCCTGAGCCTGACAATGTGGCCACGATCTCATTATATTTAGGAGAATTCAAAAAATTTTCTACAGCAACAAATGTTGCATTTGGTGCTTTTAATTTTGCCCGCTCTTGTAACTCTTTTTGTGTCACAATCAATGTATGCACATCATCTGTCAGATTATTGATTGCTTGATTAGTGACTTGTTGAGCCAAACCAGCATCTTTAACTTTCTTACGCAAAATGGAAGCCCCCATTGCACTTGAACCCATACCAGCATCGCAGGCAAAAATAATCTTCTGAATGCCTGTTAACGATTCTAGAGCCACTCCTTTTGAACGCTGTTTTGCTTGGTGTATTTCCTGTACCTTCTCATCAAAATTATCTACAGTGTCTTTGGCATCGGCTTTTAGAATTGCTGCCGCTACAAGAAACGATATGGTTGCTCCAACAGCAATCCCTGCTAAAACAGATACGACACTCATCACCGAATTCAACGGTGTCATCGCTAAAATAGCAATAATCGAACCTGGAGAAGCTGGTGCCCTTAAACCTGCACCTAATAATTGAAAAGTGAAACTCCCAGAAACACCTCCTGCAATAACAGCTAAAAACATTAATGGCTTCATCATCACATATGGGAAATAGATTTCATGAATACCACCTATAAAGTGGATAATGATTGCTCCTGGAGCAGATGATTTTGCCGCGCCTTTGCCAAAGAAAGTGAATGCTAATAAAACACCTAATCCAGGCCCTGGGTTTGCCTCTAATAAATATAGAATTGATTTACCAAACTCGCTTACTTGTTCCGTACCTAATGGAGTCAGAATTCCGTGATTGATGGCATTATTCAAAAATAGGATTTTGGCAGGTTCAATAAAAATATTTGCTAATGGAATCAGATGTGCATTGACAATCACTGCAACGCCTGCTGCCATTACTTCTGTCAATGTGTTTACAACAGGTCCAATGACAACAAAGCCTAACAGAGCCAAAGCAAAACCTAGAAGACCCGCAGAAAAATTATTGACTAGCATCTCAAAGCCTGCCCGCACTTTATCTTGAAAAAATTCATCGAACTTCTTAATCGTATATCCGCCTAATGGCCCCATAATCATTGCACCTAAAAGCATTGGGATGTCTGTTCCCACAATGACCCCCATTGTAGCGATTGCCCCAACAACTGCGCCCCGATCTCCAGCAATTACTTTCCCGCCCGTGTATCCAATCAGTATCGGTATTAGATAAGTCAGCATCGGACCGACCATTGAAGCAAAGGATTCATTTGGCAGATAGCCATCTGGAATAAAGAGAGCCGTTAACACGCCCCATGCAATCAATGCGCCAATATTGGGCATTACCATACTCGACAATGTACTACCTAGTTTTTGGACCCTCGACTTTAAAGACGCATTCCTGTCTGCTTGTACTTGTTCCATCTTCATTCTCCTCCCAACTTGTTTTTACACCTTGATTGTAGGCGCTTTCCGAAAGCTTCGAAAGTCGTACTTTGTCACAGGAAACTGTGCCAAAATTTGTCTCTTATCTACAAAAAAAAGCCATGCATAATGCATGACTAATCAATAAATGCCCTTTTCTACTCTTCTAGCGATAGTATTTTTTGGATTTCCTCTATTGTAGCGGCGGCGCTTAATAGTTTTACATTTTGGATATCTGAACAAAAAAAAGCAATTTCTTGCAAGCATGACAACTGCTTTTCTTTGAGAACAACCACAAACAGAATCGTAGTAACCTTTGATTCTTTTGCATCGCCAAAATCGACACCGTCTGGTACTTGAACAAGACAAATCCCTTCTTCATTAATCCATTTGTCTGCCTCTTCTTCTCCGTGAGGCAAGGCTACAAAGTTTCCTATATAAACACCATATTTTTTGTGTCGCTGAATTAAACTGTTTATATACTGAGGTTGAACCATTTTTTGGTCTACTAAGAATGTACCTATCTCATGCAATGCTTCTTCTGCACTTTGGAATCGCTGATCTAACAAAATATGTGTTGCTGGAATATCCACTATTTTCTCCTCCCCATTATTGTTTGATTTCTTCAATCAAAAGCGTAGCAAGCAATTGATAAATGATGGAAAAATTTCCTGAATTAAATATTTCTGTATTGAGATCATTCATAATGATGGAACCGCTAATCCTCCCTAAGATTTTACTGCTTTGCTCATCGATTGGATAAGGAGCGAGCATAACTAACAAGCGAGTTACGTTAATCTCTTGTTTATCCATCGCATAAAGTGATAGTCCTTGTGATAAATCAAAGATTTTGAAAACTGGTTGCAAAATTTCTGTACTTGACGCATGAAAAAGGGCAAAGTGAGTCTTCGGTATTCCAACAGGGGCTTGTAAATAGCGCTTCACTAATTTATTGGCTACTTTTTTTCTGTCTTGCACTAACGCTTTGGAAAAATGTTTCATCACTTCAGATAATGTTTCTTCTAAGTTGGGGCCATTGTCAATCGTTTGAAGAGTAAACAATTCTAATAAGCGGTTAATCTCCTCAATAAATGCTAGAACATCTTCATAGGTATCTTCCCTAGTAGAAACTGGCGTAGGTATTGCATGAGAAAGTCTCTTTTTCTGACTAAGCAGACGAAATTCTTCTTTTAGTTCCTGAATGTCTTCTTCCAATAAAATAGGAGATACTAGCTTATATTTTCCTCGATAACCTGGCAACAAAGATGTGGAAATCACCAAGTCGTAGTTGCCCTCAATTTTATCCTGTTCGATATCCCCCACACGGAAAAAAGTAATTTTATTGATAAATGGAAATTGCTTTCTTAGCTGCATCTCTAACAAACTAATTGAAGCCAGTCCGCTTGGTGATACACCTGCAATATTGACTTCCATCACTTTAGGATTCTTTTCTAATGAGTTTGCGAAGTGCAATACCATATAGGCAATTTCTTCTGTTGAAAACTGCTGTTGTGGGAAAACAAGCGGTAAGCTTAAACGGATTGCTTCTGCAATTTCCTCATATTGTTTCATTATTTTTTCTAAAATTGGATTGTTTAGATGGTTCTCTTCCAAAATCGCTCGGGTCATTACCCCAGAAATATGTGTTAGCAACATTTTATATAAAATTTCATCTTCAAAAAAATCAACCTCAGTGTGCTGGCTAATCAGTTCGATCAACCGTTTTACCTGATATGCCAAAGTTGTATCAAAATTCTCTTCAAAAAAATCGCGGTCAAAAGAATTAGAAAAATCCCCTAATAAAATCGCAAAAAAAACTATTTCATTAACCGAATACAACCGCTTCGTTTGTTCAGCAACTTGAGCAAAAATCTGTTTAGCTACCTTTAGCAAATCTTTGTTGATTTGACTTGGATAACTTTCTTCCTCTACTGAGAATTCTGTTGCTACTCGCTCCATGGCTAAAGCAAGCATAATACCAATAAAAGCCAACTTGCGATCACTTAACTCAGGATATTTAGATTCAACCACTTCTCTTATAAGATCTTGCGCTAAAATCAAGTACTGTTTTTCAATAAACTCAAATAAAAAATGCGCCGTTTGTTCTGCTTCAGGAAAATGAAAAAACTGGTATTCATTTATTTCCATCATCAACGTATTCGCTGCTACTAAACGTCGATGTTTTTCTGGTCCTTTGAGCTCATATCCTTGATTACGGACAATTGTCAACGGAAGGCGCGCCAAACTTTCTTCTAATTGTTTAATATCAGAAAAAAAAGTAGTATTACTGATTTGATAGAGCTCTAAAAAACGATGGCTACTAATCGGCTTAGCAGTAGTTGCTAATTGCAGCAAAATCCTATGTTGTCGCTCTATTGACGCAAACTCTTGGGATGGATCAGACATAATTGCTTCTTGCAGCTGAGTGATACTATTCCCGACAATGACTCGAAAATGTCCACGACCTTCTTTTTCTAAGGATGCCCCTACAGTACGCAACGAATTCTCTAAATTGGCTAATTCGCGGTAGACAGTCCGCTTACTTACTTTCAAAAGCTGCATCATTCGGTCCATAGAAACAGGACCGTTACTGTTCATTAGCTCAGTCAACAAAATAGTTTCACGCTTAGTCAAGAACATAGGCGACTCCTTCTGTCATCAATTGACGATATTTGGAAGTTGTCACTAAATCATCGACAACTAAGTGGGTGACATTTGTTAATGCAGCCATTTGCTGAAAATCTTTTTGAACGATATATAATGCCTCTGGATTAAACTGGGTTGTCTCAATATCTTCTTTCTTTACCTCAATAGGTATGGCTAATTCATTGGCAATTTTACGAACGATTGCAACAGCCATCGTTTGAGCGCCTCTTTTCTTGCCTTCATACAAAAAAATCAATGTTGGGATTTTTTCCCCAACTTTAAAAGAAACATTTGCTACCGTTTCTTGCTCTTGCTTTAAAAGTTTAACTAGTGTTTCATACTCTGATTCCGCTAAAAAGTTACTCAAGAAGTAATGTTGTGCTTGAGGTGTCTTTGTTTGAGCTAAAGCACCAAGCCCTGATTGGGTAATAACTAAAAGATCTTCTCCATCCTTCAACTGATAAATTGAATTATAATCGACAGGTATGGAAATGGCTGCTTCTTCTAAATGTTTAGTTAATAAACTTGCCCCAATTGCGCTAGATCCCATCCCCGCGTCGCATGCAACGATAATTCTCTTTACTTTATCCATACATATTGTTCCTTCCGTACTTTTTTCATTCACTGAGTGATAGGTCAAAACAAAATAGGCAACAAAAAAAGAAACAAGCGTGCTTACCAATACTCCAGCTAATACGCCTGACCACATGTGATTTGGCGTATTTGTTAAGATAGCCAAAATAGAACCTGGTGAAGCCGGTGATCGTAAGCCAACTTTACTCAATTGAAAAATAAATGTACCAGTAGCTCCACCTAAAATCGGTGCGATAATCAATAATGGGTTCATTAAAATAAATGGGAAATAAACTTCATGAATACCTCCTATTGCTTGCACAAATGCAGCAGCAGTCGCCCCATTTCTTGCTTTTTTAGAACCATACCTCATACATGCAAACAAGACGCCTAAACCAGGACCAGGATTGGCTTCAAGCAGAAATAAAATCGACGTTCCATGAATACTGGCGCCTTCAACACCCAACGGCGTAAATAGACCATGATTGATAATATTATTAAAAAAAAGAACCTTTAGTGGCTCCAGAAAAAGATGAATAGCAGGAAATAAATTCTGCTTGAGAAAAAAATCAACTAAATGATAACTTTGTTGACTAAGCTGATCGAGCAAAGGGCCAAATACAAAAAAGTTACATAAAAATAGAAGACCTCCAATTAAGCCTGCAGAAAAATTACGAAAGAGCATCTCATAGCCAGTCTTTACTTTTCGAGAAAAGATATGATCAAAGAATCGAAGCATACCACCCGTTAGCGGACCGATAATCATTGCTCCAAAAACTTGTGGAAATTGAGAGGTTAAAATCATCCCTAAAATTGCAATTGCTCCTGAAACTCCACCTCTTATTGGTTCAACCATTTTTCCGCCAGTGTAAGCAAGCAATATTGGTAAGAGAAAATGTAAAATAGCTTCTTCTGACTTGATCAAACCCCCCTGATCCGCATGTAGTACGGGTACGGCAAACGCAATGACTGCCCATGCAATAAAAATACTTACATTTGGCATCATCATATCAGAAAAATAATGAGTATAGAGTTTTAAAAATTGAATTGTTTGTCCTCTGTCTTTTATTCCCTTCATCCTCCTCACCTACCTAACACTAGTATAATTTGGTTTTCTCTAAAAAGGAATAACCATAGATTATGCTTCCTCCTTTTGAATGTACCAAAAAAGCTGACGAAAAACGTCAGCTCAAGTTATTGCCTTATTTTTACCATTTTTTATTTAATTAACACGCACAGCAAAACTTGGTGCGTAATAAGAGTAGCTGCTAACTGAAACGCTTTGTCCAGTGGTAGGTGCATGAATGTATTGTCCCCCACCAAGTGCAATAGCCACGTGGTGCGTACTTCCGCGCGATCCCCAAAATAATAGGTCACCAGCTTTTGCTTCATTGATTGAGATAACCGTGCCAGAATACTCTTGATCATAGGTCACACGAGGTAATGAAATTCCTACTTTTGCAAACACATATTGAGTAAAACCAGAACAATCGAATCCGTTCGGTGTCGTTCCGCCCCAGACATATGGTGTACCAAGATATTTCATTGCTTCTGAAACAATTGCTGACCCGTTTACAGATTGTGAAGGAACGTTTGTATTGTTTTCTGGTTTATTTTCAGGCTTATTTACAATTGTTTCTTGTTTTGGTGTATCATTTTCTACTGAGTCACTTGTTCCGGTACTGTTAGTACTGGAAGATTCATTTGTTGAGCTTGATTCATTTGAGCTTGACTCATTCGACGAAGTTGATTCGCCTGTTTTTGTTGTACTACTTGTGCTTGATTCGGCTTGCGCAGCTTCTTCACGTTCTCGAGCTGCTTTTGCCGCTTCTTTTGCGGCAGCAATTCGTGCCTGTTCAGCCTGATAGCTTTCCTTTTGTTTTTCTAGGTCGGCTTTTTCATCTTCTTTAGATGATTGTTGCAAAGCAAGATCTGCTTGCAAAACATTCAAGTCTGCTTGCTTCGATTGAAGTGCTCCTACTTGTTTCTCAAGTTCAAGTTGATTTGCTTCAATTTCTTTTAGTTTTTTATCATTTTCATTTTTTTTCGTTTTAACCGTTTCTTGATCCGCTTTTTGTTGTTGAACCAATTCGTTATTAGCACTAACAATCGTCGTCATAGCTTGAACGCGACCGATAGCATCCGTTAAAGAATCTGCTTCAAGAACGGCATCGATAAAATTGGTGCTTTGTCCATTCACTTGGACATCTCTTGCTTGTTCTTGAATCGCTTTTTCCCGTTTTTCAATACGAACATTCAAGTCGTCGATTTCTTTTTGTAATTTTTCTGAATCAGCATGTAAAGTAGATTGTTGCGTCAATAATGCTTCAGCTTTTTCATTGATAGCTGCAACATCATTTTCCAATGCTTTGATTTGTGCTTGAGCATCAGCTTGTTGATTTTTTAGGTTACTGATTTCTTGATCTTTTTGTTCGATTTTGCTATCAAAGTCGTCTGCCGCGACAAGTGTTGGTGCTACAACTGAAGTAAGCGCAATGGAACTCACTAATATTACTGATAGAATACGTTTTTTCACCCTTCATTCCTCCGCCTGACTTTTCATTGAAAGTTTAAGTTAATTTTAAAATATATAAGAATATCTAAAGTCTTTTTACGATAAAGCGATTGTAACATAGATACATGTCAAGCAGATAAAAAGAATGTTACAAACAGATTTCAAATAATCTACCAGATTCGATACAAAACATAACAAAAAAATGAAGCTATTCTTCTTTGAATAGCTTCATGAATGGAATAACTAAAATAACAAATAAAATAATATTTAATAGCAGTGTCGGTGCTAAGAAACGAGAGACAAAAAATGAAGTATTGACTGTTGCTATTTTAAATAACAACTGTATCCCCAAAGTTACCATTTCAAGACCCGTAACGAAAATAATCATTCCAAAAAACATGGTGAATATGTTTTGGTATAGCGTTTTATTTAAAATATACATGATCCACACAATCATCGGGAATGCGACAGCATAAATACCAATTATGCCAATATAGTAAAGATCATACAAGCATCCAATGATCAATGCGGTTATAATCAAGTAGTTTTTAGGCAAATATCTGGCACTACATAGGAAGGCAATCAATAGTAAATGTGCACTCGCTATATAATTATCTTGCGTCCAGCGCTCAAGTAAACGGGTTAATTGTCCATCTAACAACATCATCAAGAAAAAAAATGCTCCGGCAAAGTACTTTAAATACGTATTTTTTTTCATGCCTATTTGTCACCCGCCAAACGTTTGATAATAGTAACTGCTTGAATATCATACATTTGTGCATAAGGTTTTACATATACTTTTGTATCTAATCCAAATTCATCTTTGGTGGTACTAACAACTGTCCCAACAGCAAGGTCGGCTGGAGAATTCCCTCCTAATCCCGAGGTTTGTACAACATCGCCTTCTTTCAATTGTGTACTTCCAGTCAATTGACTGATAACCAAGGACTTCTCTTTTTGATCATAACTACTTAGAATTCCAAAAGTTTCGCCGTCTTTCCCGCTGATTCGAACAGGAAAATGATTTGAATTTTGATTTTCAGAAGTCAACAATTCGATTTTTGAAGATGCTGCATTCACTTCAATCACACGCCCAATCAAACCTTTTTGGGACATAACCGCCATATTTACTTCGACACCATCTTTCGTGCCACGATCCACAACAAGCATGTCTTGCCATGTATCTGGTGAACGATTAATAACATTGGCAGTAATTTTTTCATAGTTAGTCAATGTTTCGTTTAACTCAAGCTCTTCTTTCAATGATTCGATTTCTCGCTTGTAATTTTCATTTGATCGAGCAATCTCATCATAACTATCGATTTTCTCTTTTAAACGTTCGTTTTCTTCATACGTGACAAAAAGTTTCTTTACAGAGTTTGCACCGGTTTCGATCCACCGTACTGGAGCTGTAATCACCTTGTCCACGATACCAATCGTGTCGTTGACTGCCGATTGCACAAAACTGGATGAATTCCCAACTGCTCTTCTAGCAATCGTCACACTCAACACAGAAACAACTAAAATCACAATAATTAACGTGATTATGATATTTTTATTAGGATTAAACTTTTTCACAAAGACACCTCAATGAGTTCCAAACTGATAGCCTTAATTTTACCACTAAAACGATGTAAACAAAAGTTAAGTTGTACGTCTTAATGCTTTTTTTGTAATTAGCTTTCTGAAATTTTCAAAAATAAAAAAAGAGACTTGACTGTCTCTTAATCTTTGCTTTGAATAACAGCAATAATTCCCGTTTCAAATATAAAGGATGCTTCATCCGTTATGAATTCATTACTAGCAAATGATGTAGGATGTTCAACCTTCACATTTTCCAATAGGTATTTGCTTTCCATTAATGAAAGATTGTCAATGGGAGTCAGACAACAATATGCCAGATATTTCATGCCCTTTTCTTTACGTATGGAATACTTCCCTGGCAAAAAGAACCGAATGACATTTTGCTTATCTAATAGACTAATATTATGAGCGAAAGGCTGAAACCGTTTCTCCAGTACAATCCATAAATTTGCTAAAAAATGATCGATTCTTCCACCAGTTGCACCGATAATATCAATCTTTGCATTGGGAAAATGCTCAATAGCCATCAATAATGCGAGTTGCGTATCCGTATCGTCTTTTTCTGCCGGAGCTTGAAAAAAATTTTTTGCATTCTGTCGCACTCGTTCTCTTTCTTCAGAAGAAAGAGAGTCAAAATCACCAATCGCAAAATCTAAAGGCAAATCCTCCTCAAGCAGATAAAATGATCCCCGATCAATACCAATGTATTTATCATACTTCTTTAGAGACGGCCAAGTTTGCTTTTTGCCACCTGCAACTAGAAGAATATTCATTTATTACAACACTTCTTTCAATGCTTTGATTTGATCAGCAGGACTGTCCGCGTCATAGATGTAGCTACCAGCAACAAACACATTGGCACCAGCTTCTAAACAGATCCGAGCTGTTTTTGGAACGATTCCACCATCTACTTCGATATCATAGTGATACCCATTTTTCTCTTTCAATTGTGCTAGTTCCTTGATTTTAGCAACTGTTTCTTCGATAAAAGATTGTCCACCGAATCCAGGGTTCACAGTCATTACCAATACTTGATCACACATGGATAGTACATGTTGAATAGCGGCTACTGGCGTACCAGGGTTGATAACAATTTCCGCCTTTACATTTTCATTTAAAATCATTTGAATTGCGCGATGAATGTGGGGAGTAGCTTCGGCATGAACTCCAATTATATCGGCACCAGCTTCGGCAAACGCATGAATATAATTTTCTGGTTGAGTAATCATCAAATGAACATCCAGTGGCAACTTAGTTATCGGACGAATAGCTTTGACAACATTTGGTCCTAAAGTAATATTAGGAACAAATTGGCCATCCATTACATCTATATGGATGTAATCCGCGCCGTTTTTTTCTACAAGTTCAATGTCCCGTTGCAGATTCGCAAAATCCGCACTTAAAATTGATGGTGCTAGTTTAATCATATTCGTTTCCCTCACTTATTTTTCTTTTTATAAATTGGACGACGATTTTCAATCTCCTCTAAAAATTGAACATAGTTTTTATACCGGGTAAGTGCAACTGTTTGCTGTTCAACTGCTTCTTTTACAGCACAATTTGGCTCATTTAAATGCATACACTCACGAAAACGACATTGGTGTGCCAATGCTAAAAATTCTGGAAACTGTTTGGGCAATTGTCCACTATCGATTTCCAAAAAATCGATTGAGCTGAATCCAGGGGTATCAGCCACTAACCCATCATATAATGTCAATAATTCTACATGTCGCGTTGTATGTTTCCCTCGACCTAATGACTCAGAAATTTCGGCCGTTTCCAAATCTAGCTCTGGGACTATTCGGTTAAGCAATGTGGATTTTCCTGCGCCAGATTGTCCCATAAAAACTGTCAGTCGTTCCGGGAAAATTCTTTGTAACTCCAGAAGATCGCTATTATCTGCTTTTGAAACAATGACTTGGTAACCAATTTGTTGGTACAAAGCGGCAATTTTTTGAACCTCACTTTGATCACTCACTAAGTCTGTTTTACTCAAAAAGATAATTGGTTCAATCTCTTTATACTCCAGTGTAACTAAAAACCGATCTAATAGATTAAATGAGAAATTAGGCTGGATCAAACTTGTCACCACTACACCTTGATCCACATTGGCCACTGGTGGACGTATCAATTCATTTTTTCTCGGCAGTATCTCTAACAAGTATCCATCAGTTGGATTACTACTTTCAAAAATAACTTCATCCCCAACAAGCGGCGTGATTTTTCTGTTTCTGAAGTTTCCTCTTGCTCGAGTTTGAAAGATAGTATCTTCAGACTCTACATAATAGAATCCACTAAGAGCTTTGATTATTTGTCCTTTCAAAAATTCTCCTCCTCATTTCTTTTTATTGTAACATATTTATAACTCATGAATAAATTTCTCACCAATAAAAAAAGCCTGAAGAAGACTCTTCAGACAAAAAAATCGGGAAGACAGGATTCGAACCTGCGACCCCTTGGTCCCAAACCAAGTGCTCTACCAAGCTGAGCTACTTCCCGATAATAGATATTAAAAAAATAAAAAGACTACGCGCCCAAGAGGAGTCGAACCCCTAACC
>CWGP01000030.1_pt1 | contig 99402 bp, 92 predicted proteins | sample 693701 | NCBI WGS metagenome assembly CWGP01 (sample SAMEA3735915, study PRJEB9488) | human gut metagenome | biome: ENVO:mammalia-associated habitat; material: ENVO:feces | place: Malawi | collected 2009-02-27 | reverse complement strand
CTTTCTTCCCGCCATAACTTTGTATGTGGAGTGCTGATTGATAGGGATCATAGGCTAATACCTCACAGCGAAACCCATTGCGCAAAATCTCCACGACACAACTTCCTGTGTTGCCTACACCTATGACACCTACTGTTTTATTGAACAATGCTCGCCCGACGAATTTGGCTCGTGACTCCCATTGATCTTGCCGAACTTTCACAGATGACTCTACGGTACACCGCAAAAGCGCCAACAGATTCGTCACATTATTTTCTGCCACCGCATCTCGTTCCACCAATGCTGGGATGATCGAAACGATCGTTTGATGGTTACGTGCAGCTGCTAGATCGATATTGTTGTAGCCAATACCATGACGAGTGATCAATAATAGCTCATCTTTGTGTTCAAAAAATTCCTCTGTAAAGTGAGGCGTCACACTGGCGATGATCAGATTATAACCTTGTAAACGTTGCGCCAATTCCTTCCCGGAAATGTCACTTTCCACATCAAAATGAGTCACTGTGCCGATTTTTTCGAGCCTCTGGATATGTTGAGGAAATATTTTGCCAAAACTACTAGAGTTGACTATCGCAATCTTATACTCAAGCATCCTAAGTCTCCTTCCTTTATTCCGTTTTTGTTACGATTTCGTGTCCGCCAAATCCATTTCTCAGCGCAGACACCACTTTTGCTGAGAAGCTGTCTTGTTCTTGTGATAAATTTCTCATGAAAAGACTTAATGCAATTGTTGGAACGGCAACGTCCATTTCCAGTGCTGTTTCCACCGTCCATTTGGCTTCTCCTGAAGCAGCAACGATACCCCGATATTCTTCTAAGTGGGGGCTGTTGGAAAATTGTGCTTCGGCAATCTCCATCAACCAGCTGCGGATTACCGATCCGTGGTTCCAGACATGGGCTACTGCTGCTAAATCAAAAGCATACTCACTCTGCTCAATCAGTTGGAACCCTTCACCGATTGCTTGCATCATGCCATATTCGATCCCGTTGTGGATCATCTTCAAGAAATGACCGCTTCCTGATACGCCTGCATAAAGATATCCGCCCTCAATAGCAACATTTTTGAATACTTGTTCGATCGAATGAAAGGCATTTAAGTCGCCGCCGACCATCAGACAAGCATTCTTGCGCGCACCGGAGATTCCTCCTGAAGTGCCGCAATCCAAATAGGCAACCTCTTTGTCTGAAAATTGTTTCCCTCGTCGAATCGAATCTTTATAATTTGAATTTCCACCTTCTATCACGATATCTTCTGGTAAAACAAGTGGCAGCAAGTCTTTTAGTACCGATTCTGTGATTTCCCCTGCTGGCAGCATCAGCCAGATGACTCGTTTGCCAGTAAATGAAGCGACCATTTGGCTGATAGTCTCATATGTTTCTATTCCCTCCCTTCGTGCAGCAAGTCGTGCTTGTTCTGAAAGATCCAGCCCTTTCGTTCGATAGCCATGATCTTTTAAATTGCTTGCTAAGTTCAAGCCCATTTTGCCAAGACCGATAATACCAATCTCCATGATAGCGCCTCCATTTCTATCTTCATTATACAAAAAAATATTTTTTGTAAATATAAATAATAAAAAATATTTTTTATTTGCATTTCTTTGGAAATCGTTGTACTTTAAAAATGAAGGCTTCGGAATGTATTGAAAAAGGAGAAAAACACTATGACTATATCGATTCGCTTAAAAATCAAGACCCTCTATAAAGACTTAAGCCCCAAAGAACAAGCAATCGCCGATTACATACTCGAAAACCCCAGTAAGGTTAGCCATAGTTCCATTAGTGATTTAGCAAATGAGCTAGGAATGGCGGATTCGACATTTTTTCAATTTACAAAAAAACTTGGTTACAACGGTTTTAAAGACTTTAAGATGGCCATGTTGATGCAAGAAAATGATTTATCCGCCATCTCTTTCCACGAAAATATTCAGCAATCAGATAACGAGCTGACCATGGCGCGCAAAGTCTTTGATTCCAACCTCACCACATTGACCGATACGCGAAAACTACTGCAAGAAGAAGATTTGAAACAAGCCGTCCAAATGATCGACAGTGCCAAGCGATTGTTCTTTTTTGGCGTAGGCGGTTCTGAAATCGTTGCAGCTGATGCATACCATAAATTCTTGCGCTCACCGATTTCTGTCGTTCACAGTGCGGATTATCACATTCAGTTGATGGAAGCAGCGTTACTGACCCCAGAAGATTGTGCCCTGTTGATTTCTCATACGGGTAAATCGAAAGAAACGATTGAACTTGCGCAAGTCGCCAAAGATTGCGGCGCCAAAGTTATCGTTATTACCAGTCACGCAGCATCTCCGCTAGCCAAATTAGGGGATGTCGTATTTATTTCTGTTTCCGAAGAGATCGAATTTCGTTCAGAAGCTCTTGCTTCCAGAATCTCTCAACTAAGTATCATCGATTCGCTCTATGTGATTTTGATGTTTATCAACCGCAACAAATCCCAAGACTCCATTGCGAAAGTTCGACGTACGATTTCTAAAATCAAAGAATAGCCTTCTTTAAATAGCGTAGCAGCCTAATCTTTAAAACCTTTCAATCATGTACTAATGGGTTATGAAAAAGTAATTTCCTCTGCTCTCCTTTCTTTGGACTTCAGAGGATTGATGGCTAGTCTAAATAAAAACCAAAGCTAACGATTAAAGTTCTGATACCGTCTAAGCACAAGCGTGTTCGATTTTTAGTCCATGATAATAGAAAAAAGCAGACTGTCTTTCCTCATAGAAAAACAGTCTGCTTTCTCTTGTTAAAAATCCTCACAAGTCGCGATGATCCCTTAAGCGATAACCGAGACCAATCTCAGTGATCAAGTATTCGGGACTGATGGTATTGGTCTCGATCTTTTTTCGTATATTTGACATATTGACCCGCAATACTTGCGGATCAGTGCCATAAGGTCCCCAAACTTCTGTCGCCAACGTTTGGTACGTTACGACTTTGCCTAGATGTTGGAACAAAACAGTTAAAATTCGGTACTCATTTTTGGTTAAATGGATCTCTGTTCCGGCCTTAGTCAAAAGCTGCCTTTCAGTATCAAGTGTTAATTCACCATTCTTGATGACTAGCGGCATTGGCTCTTGCTTCCGATGCCTGAATGCTGTGCGGATCCTTGCAAGCAATTCATTCATACCAAATGGCTTGGTCACATAATCATCCGCACCAAGATCCAACGCTTTGACTTTCTCGCTTTCATTGCTGCGAGCTGAAATCACGATCAATGGCACCGCCATCCGTTTGCGAATGATTTTCAATAACTCCATGCCGTCAATATCGGGTAGTCCTAGGTCAAGTAAAATCAAGTCAAAGGATTGTTCCTGAAAAATCGTCAGAGCAGCCATTCCAGTCTCTGCTACTCGAATATGATACCTTTCTTTTTCTAAAACGACTTCCATAAAATCGGCGATCGTCGGATCGTCTTCAATCAGCAAGACAGTTCTTCCCATGATGCCCACCTCCAGTTAATTCAAATAAATGCGTACGACCGTTTGACCATCTGCTACGGCCATCTCCAACTTGCCATGATGGGCATGAACAATGGTTTTGACGATACTCAAGCCGATGCCGAGACCATTTTTTGAGTCTACCGGCACTTCATTGTCTGAAGACAGATTTGATTGGATCCGTTCAAACTGCTTCATCGATATTTCTCCGGTATTTTTTATTTCACATACCGTTTTCGCTCCTTCTTGAAAGACAGACAAGTAAACTTTTCCCGAATCTGAACCATGACGAAAGGCATTTTCTACCAAATTAAAAATTGCTTGTTCCATCAAAATCGGATCTACCTCTACGAACAAGACCGATTCCGGCAGCTGAACGATCAACTCTTTTTCCGGATAGACTTTTTTGGCATGTTCATAGACTGCACCAATGATTTCTTCAATTGGTTCTGCGGTTTTCTTGACTTGCATCGTGTCCATGTTGATGCGAGTGATCGAAAGCAAATTCTCCACCATGCGGATCAGCCATTGAGACTCACTTTGAATGTCTGTCAATAACTTGCTGCGAGTCGCTTCCTTTAAAGAGTTATTAGTTTGTAAGAGCGTCTCCGCAATTCCTGAAATCGCCGTTAAAGGTGTCCGTAGATCATGAGAGATGGCCCGCAACAAATTGCTGCGAACTTTTTCTCGTTCATTTTCTAATTCAATTTTTTCTTTTTCATCCTTCAATTCTGTTTGTTCTAAAATCACAGCTAACTGGGTCAACACTAAGCGCAGATAATTTAGTTGGCTGTTCTCAAGTGGAAAATTACGGCTTCTGCGAATGCCTAAAACGGCCAATGTTTTGCAATTGGCAATAATCGGTAAATAAAATCCCTTTGCACCACTTAATGTATCGGTCCCATAGCCAGACTCTTTCTGATTTTTGGCAGACCAATAAGCAACAGCCGCTTCTTCCGGATGACTCAATGCGGATTGTTTTTTTGCTCCATATTGGCTTTGCTTTTGCGCTTGTGCATCATACAAAATCACTTCGCGATCTAACAAGCGGGCCAGATAGGTGGCTGACAAATCAAAAATCTGCTGCCGGTCTTCTGCTAGAACAAATTGCTTGTTCAACTCATAAAGTATTTCCATCTGCTGTTCTTTTTCCATTGAATGAACAGCTTGTTTTTTTAAACGAACCATTAGATTACTGATCATTAGTGCGACAAGCAGCATGATGACTAACGTAATCGGATAACCTTGTTTATAGACGGTCAAGGAGTACAGTGGTTCAACGAAGAACCAGTTGAAGGCTAGGACGCTCAGGATCGAAGAAAGAGCGCTCCAGAAATAGCCCGAAGTTAGCCGCGCCACAAGTAGAATAAAAAAGATATAGACGAGCATCAAATTCTGATCACCGAAATGCAAATACTGCATCACTTCAGTGGTCACAGTCGCTAAGAAAACACTGATCAGGGCAATCGCTAGATCCTTTCCCCCTCCTTCAATGACTTTCTTGGAAAGAGAAAAAATAGAAGCACGCTCTTCTTTGTAAGGAATCAGATGAATCTCAGTGTCAGGCAACCGTTTCAGTAGCCGCACATCAAGTTCTTCCACAAACAGTTTCTCATACCATGGCTTGGCCAGGTTTTTACCCATGATGATGTCGGTGGCTCCCACCAGCTTGGCATATTCGATGATTGTTTCAAAATAATTGTCTTCTTCAATGACAACGACTTCCGCGCCTAACTTTTCGGCTAATGTCGTTGCTTCATTTTTTTCTTCCGAACGTATGTAAAGCACAGTCCATTCAGCACCTAGGCCTTGCGCTAATCGCGCTGTCCAACGAATACTTTTTTCTGCCATTTTAGGGAATGCATCCTGGACAATCGTGATCAGTTTGCTCTGGATTCCATTGGTTCGGCCACTGATTCGATTGATGTGGTCAGAAGCCCGCTGAATCGCCAATCCCCGCAGTTGTTCCAGTTTTTTGGGAATAAAAAAATTCTGCAACGCTCGCTTGGCATTTTCGTTGGCATAGATTTTTCCTTGTGCCAACCGATCGATCAGCTCATCTGGCTCGACATCGATCACTTTCAATGTTGCTTGTTGGAAGAATGTATCTGGGACCGTCTCTTTGACTTCGATCCCAGTTACTTCTTCTACAATATCATTCAAGCTTTCAATGTGTTGGACATTGACCGTCGTATGCACATCAATACCGGCATTTAAAAGTTCTTCAATGTCTTGATACCTCTTGCGATTTCTTGATCCTTCAGCGTTCGTATGGGCCAACTCATCGATTAAGACAATCGCAGGCTGCTGCTGAATGATCGCATCGATATCTGGTTCAGTCAACGTGATCCCTTTGTATTGGATTTCTTTCAACGGAATCTGCGGCAAACCAGCCAGCAGACTATTGGTATCTGGACGATCATGGGGTTCGATGTAACCTATCACCACATCTTTGCCGAGGGCTTTTAGTTCCTGTGCTTCTAAAAGCATGGCGTAAGTTTTTCCTACTCCTGCAGCAAAGCCAAAGTACACCCGCAGCCGGCCTTTTTTTCGATTTTCTGCTTTCAATGTATCTACTGATGTTGGTCTATCCATGTTTGCCTCTCCCATCAACAATCACTTACAGTTTATCTAATGCTAAATTCAGTTCAAGCACATTGACAAATGTTCGATCAGAAAACCAATCTTTTTGTGTCTTTTCTTTTATTATAGCACGAATGGCTGTTTCCTTCTGTTTACGTTCTTTGGCGATGCGAGGTACTTGTATCTCGGCTGCAGCGACACTAATATGCGGATCTAATCCGCTGGCTGATGCAGTCACCAGATCAACCGGTACCTCTGTGATTTGATTTTCTCTTTGAAGCGCCGTCTTTCTGTCGGATACCAGTCCCTCTTGTTCCGCAGAGACCGGAGACAATTGGGAGACCGCATTGCTTCTGCCAGCAAAGTAGCCTGGTTGCAGGAACTGCTGACCAATCAGTGTTGAACCAACTACTTCTCCCTCTACCATTCGTTGACTACCATTGGCTTGGTTGGAAAATAGCAATTGACCGACACCAGTGATCACAGCAGTATACACCCCGCCAAAAAACAAAATACTAAACACCAAGAAACGCAATTGAGTCCCTAGAATCTTTTTCATTTCTGTATCCTTCTTTCAATTTGTTCATAATAGGAAAAAGCTTAGCACGATATCGATCAATTTGATAAAAATGAAAGGTGCGATCAATCCGCCTAGTCCATATACCAGTAAATTGTGGCGCAAAATTTGGCTGGCTGGTTTTTCTTTGTATTTGACTCCTTTTAGAGCTAATGGAATCAAAGCAACGATAATGACCGCATTGTAAATCACGGCTGACAAGATCGCCGTCAGCGGACTACCTAACTGCATCACGTTCAATTGCGCCAGTTCAGGATAGATGCCATAAAAAAGAACAGGGATCACGGCGAAATATTTCGCCACATCATTGGCAATGCTGAACGTCGTCAATGCACCACGAGTCATCAACAGCTGTTTACCGATTCGTACGACCTGCAGCAATTTGGTTGGACTGGAATCCAGATCGATCATATTGCCAGCCTCTTTGGCAGCCTGTGTTCCAGTGTTCATAGCCATTGCCACATCTGCTTGAGCCAATGCTGGTGCATCGTTGGTTCCGTCGCCGGTCATGGCAACTAAGTGTCCCTTTTCTTGGTATTGACGAATCAATTCCATTTTGTTTTCTGGCGTTGCTTCAGCGAGAAAATCATCGACTCCCGCTTCTGCTGCAATCGCTGCTGCGGTCAACGGGTTGTCTCCTGTGATCATGATAGTTTTGATACCCATTTTCCGCATATCGGCAAAATTTTCCTGTACACCGTTTTTGACGATGTCCTTCAAATAGATGACCCCCATGACTTGGTCATTTTTGACAACTACCAACGGGGTACCCCCAGAGTGCGCCACTTTGGCTACGATTTGGTCACACTGTGGTGGGTAGGTACCGCCACGAGCGAGCACATATTTCTTGATCGTATCCGCCGCACCTTTACGAATTTGATCGCCACGATAATCCATGCCGCTCATCCGTGTTTTGGCACTAAAATCGATAAATTTCACTTCGGATTGTTCAAAAGCGCGTTCTCGAATCCCAAATTTTTCTTTGGCTAGAATAACAATACTGCGGCCTTCTGCCGTTTCGTCAGCTAATGAGGAAAGCTGCGCGGCATCTGCTAATTGTTCTTCACTAATACCGGCTACAGGTAGAAAGGCACTTGCCCGACGATTTCCCAGTGTAATGGTTCCTGTTTTATCCAATAACAAAATATCGACATCACCAGCCGCTTCGATGGCACGACCGCTCATGGCAATAACATTTTCTTTCGTCAGACGGCTCATTCCAGCAATCCCGATCGAAGAGATCAGTGCACCGATGGTCGTTGGGGCTAGACAAACGAGCAATGCAATAATTACAATACTAGAAAGCGCGGTTCCTTTTTGCGAAAGAATACTGCTTAATTCCGTAAATGGGACTAATGTTACTGCCACCGCTAAAAAGATGATCGTCAATGTGATCAGAAAAATCTGCAGCCCAATTTCATTAGGCGTTTTTTTGCGTTGTGTCCCTTCTACCATTGAAATCATTTTATCCAAAAACGAATGTCCATTTTCAGACGTCACTCGAATGACCAAGTAATCGGAAACCACTGTTGTCCCGCCAGTGACTGCACTGCGGTCTCCACCTGATTCTCGAATTACTGGCGCTGATTCACCCGTAATGGCACTTTCATCTACCGAGGCAGCACCTTCAATGACATCGCCGTCTGCCGGAATCTGTTGTCCAGAAACGACATAAACCAAGTCACCTTTTTTCAAATCTGATGACTTCATTTCGATGAACTGCTCTAATTGGATATCCTGTAAATCATTGATTTTGTAAGTCATGACATCTTTTTTGGCTTGTTTTAAGCTATCTGCCTGAGCTTTCCCACGACCTTCCGCGACCGCTTCAGCAAAATTTGCGAACAGTAATGTGAGCCAAAGTAAGCTGGTGATCGTGATGGTAAACCACAATGGAATGTCAGATTGTTCAAAGCAGAGAACCGTCGCTGCGATGGCACCAATATAAACCACGAACATCACTGGATTTTTTATTTGTTGCCGCGGATCTAGTTTGAGAAATGCTTGCTTGATTGCCCAGCGATATATCTTTTTCATTTTATTCTTCTCCTTTTTATTTCAGTGTAAGAAAATCTGCGATCGGACCTAATGCCAATGCAGGTAGAAAACTTAATGCCCCGATCACTAAAATCACAATCATCAACATCGTGACGAATGTCGGATTGACGGTAGAAAGAGTACCGTCATTCACAGCTACTTTCTTCTTGCGTCCCATGTTTTCAGCCAAAAATAAAACGGCGATGATCGGAATATACCGAGAGAAAAGCATGAGTCCACTACCTAAGACATTCAAAAATGGGGTATCTGCTAACAACCCATTAAATGCACTTCCGTTGTTATTAGCCAATGATGTTGCTCCGTATAACAGCTCACTAAATCCGTGAGCCCCTTTGTTGGTCAACCATTCCAAAATATCCGGGTGCATCGCAAGCGCCATCGCCCCAAACAGCGTCAGCAGAAGCGGCGTCAAAATGACTAAACTTGCCATTTTGATATCAAAGGCTTCGATTTTCTTGCCTAAATATTCTGGTGTGCGTCCAACAAGCAGTCCGGCAATGAACACTGCTAAAAGCAGAAATGCTAACATCCCATAAAGCCCGCTACCGACACCACCAAAAATGATTTCCCCTAGTTGCATGAGAAACATCGGCACTGCACCGCCTAATGGAGTGAAGCTATCCAACATCGCGTTGACCGATCCATTGGAAGCTGCCGTGGTACTGACTGCCCACAAACTTGACCAGCCAATCCCAAAGCGAATTTCTTTGCCTTCCATATTGGCTGAACCAACGACATCGTTGAAAATCGGTCCATAGTTTTCACTGATCAATACACCTAAAAAAGCGGCAAATAGGAAGAACAGCGAAACAAATAAAATCGTTCGTCCTTGTTTCCAGTCTTTTACCCAAAAGCCAAAAGCAAAAATCAGCGCAGCTGGTAAAAGGAGAATGGCTAAATTCTCGATAAAGTTTGAAAAAATCGTCGGATTCTCAAATGGATAGGCCGAATTGGCCCCAAAAAAGCCGCCACCGTTCGTCCCTAACTGTTTGATAGCCACCTGACTAGCAACAGGGCCAAGATATAACCAAAGATTTTCTCCTTCCAAACTGTTGTAGGCCATTCCGCTACTGAAGGTTTGAACGACTCCTTGAGAGATCAATAAAATCGCAATGATCGTGGACAGTGGTAATAGGATATACAATAATCCGCGAACCATGTCTTGCCAAAAATTGCCTAAATAGGATTCTTTTTTCTGAACCAATCCACGAATGAATGCACAAAGAACAGCCAATCCAACTGCCGCCGACAAGAAATTTTGGACAGTCAAACCAAAGACTTGTGTACTATTGGATAGTGCCAACTCGCCAGAATATGCTTGCCAGTTCGTATTAGTGATAAAGCTGACAGCTGTGTTAAGTGCTAAATCAAAAGACAGATTATCAACCTTTGCTCCACCCGGCAGCCAACCTTGAACCATTAAAAGTACCGTCAAAAACAGCAGCGAACTGATTCCTAGCCCTAATACACTGATCAAATAACGTTTTGCGGACATTTTTCGCTGACTTTCTGAACCGATCAACCGATAGAAACCGCGCTCGATCGGTTGGATAAAGCGGACGAAACGGGGCGTCTCCCCCGTCATGATCATCTTGATATAAAACCCTAAAGGGGCTGCTAAAATCAGTAATACAAAAAAGAAAAACAGCCCTTGAAAAACAAAGCTCATCATAACTCTTCCCCCTTGAACAGAAACCAAAATAGATAAAGCATCAATCCAAAACTCAAACATCCTAAAAGTAGTAACATCTTCTTCCTCTCCTTTGATCTTATCTTAAAAAAAATGTTGTAAAGATAGTATCAAGGTTCGCTGGATTTCTTTATATCTTCTTTATACGATGAGCTGTAACACAATCTGTCTGTTTACAGCGAATTAGCGGATTTATCTTCTTGCCCACCCTGTTATATTTGGTTATACTTGTCTCACTTAATCTAGAGAGGAGCAATCAATAATGCAGTTTACGATCTCGGGTCTGGTCTTAATCCCGTTATTTCTTGTTACTTGCTATTTGATTCTGCGTTACAATGCTGCTCAGCTTTCACTTTTTCAAAAAATAACGGTTGGAGCTTTGTTTTCTATAGTTTCGCTGTCCTTTACTTGACTTTTTTCCCTTTTCAAATCCAAACAGGGGTCTATGCCAATCAATCCGATTGGCTTAGTCGCATCAACTTCTCCTTAGCAGCAGATCTTTCGATACTCCCTAATCTCATTATGTTGGCGCCATTAGCTGTTTTTTATTATTTGATGGCTAACAAAACTTCTATTTTTCGAGCTGTTCTGCTGAGATTTTCGGTCAGCTTTAGTATCGAAGTACTGCAGTTTTTAAGCAATTATTTCCTAGGCGGCTGGCGAGGGGCAGATGTCGTGGATTTGATTGCAAATACCGTTGGGGCATTACTTGGTTATTTACTCAGTCGCTTTCTTTTCACTGTGCTGCCTGAGCGATCCTTTCTTAGAAAATTTATGCTTCATTCCCCTAGTGAGTCGTAAATCAACTATCGGAGCAAGCAAAAAAGAGCCCGTCAAAAGGCTCTTTTTCGTATCTGTCTATTCGAAAAGAAAATCTTGCAGTTTTACTAGATGGGTATTGCTGTTGCCGGAAATCAAGCAGATCACTTTGTTTAGCGATTTGTTGAAACGATCGTGGCACCAAAAGGCATCAATGCTAGACCCGCTAGTTTCAGCGACTGTTTCGCAAAAGGAATCCCAATAATCGTAATCGTTAAGAGAATGGCACTCATCAGATGAGCGATTGCCAAAGGTATTCCTGAAAAAATCAGCCACAGGATATTCAATAGCAAAGAAACCCCTGAACCACTATAGACAACTTCTTTTCCAAAAGGAGCCAATGATAAAGAAGCGAATTTAAAACACTGCAAACCAATCGGGATACCGATGATCGTCACACACCACAGACAACCGGCCAAAAACCACGAAATTGCACCAAGCAATCCACCAAAAATCATCCAAATCAGGTTTCCTAAACAACTCATACTCATCACATTCCTTTCCTTTGAAAAAAGCGGCCATCATAGATGACGACCGCCTTGCATTATCCTTCGTTCGTTTTTGATTACATTCATTTAGCCAACTGCTTATTCGTTAGAATTTCCGCCAAATACACCCGTGATCGAAGACCAAAGTCCACTGAAGAAGTTTTTAACATTTTCCCATAGTCCTTTGGATTTTTCTTCAATTTGTTTGCGGGCTTCTGAAAGATCCAACTCTTTGACAAAATCTTCAAAAATATTTTTGTCTTTCATGTCGCTCATCAATGTTGTCAATTCAGTAACTTGATCCGAAGTCACGATTCCCTCTAAACCATTGTCTTTCAATGCTTTTTCAACAGTTGCTTGAATATCGGATTGGGTCAATTCTGAGCCATCAGCTGTTTGGGCAGCTAGCTCTGTTTTCGCTTGTTCTTGTGCAGCATTCAGAGCTTCATCAGAATAGCCTTCTTTGTCTTTGTTTTCTTCTGTAATGGTTGATAAGACATCCATTTCATCTTGCGCAACACTGACACGATCTTGATTGATGATGCCGCCGGATTCTTCAACGATTTTGTAGACTCCTGCCAATGCCCCAGAACCGTCAATCGGTACAGCAGAAGCTACTGTTAGCTTAGCATCTGTGATCCCAGCAGTCAGTGCGGCATTTTGGTATTGTGCGGCAGTGATGCGGGTGATATTTTTAGGTGTCGCAATATCCACCGTGATTCCTTCGCCACTATCAAGGGTCTGCATGCGGACAGAACTATACACCGCCCAATCTTTAGTAAAGCCACCATCAGGGATATATTTCATTAAATCGGAACCTGAAGTCGTATAGATCGGTGTTTCTCCTTTGATCCCCAGTTGATCCAGGGTATAGTTTTCTTGCTCTTTTGTTAATGCATTACCAATGGCTACCGCATTGATCTGCAATTTTTCTTTACTATCCGTCGTAGAAGTCGCAGTTTCTGAGCTTGCTGTCTCTGAAGCTGCCGAAGACGAGGTTTCGATCGTTTGTGAGATTGCTGAGCGCCCTTCACTTGAAGTTGATTCTTCAGCAAATGCTAATGGTGCGGCAACTAAAACTTGGCTAGAAACCAAGAGAGTGGCTAAAATCATTTGTTTTTTTCTGATATTTTTTTTCATAGTATCCTCCATCTAACTATTTTCCTGTTTCTATTATTGTACTATAAGAGATACGTTTCGACCTACGGCTAGGGTCGGATTTGAAGGAAAATTTATGATCTACTTGTTTAATGAATCGAAAGGAATGTTTTTTTATCAGAAAAAATAGCCGGTTGAAAGGGAATCGTACTATCCATTGAACAATACAGCAGGGTCTAAATTCTAGTCTACGTTATAAAAATTATTTTCTTGTTCACTTCAACTTTTTTCTTTAATTCATATTTACATTCAATATTCAGAAAATACTGGCATTATAGGTAAAAAGAACTAGATAGATTATTATTCGAACTAAACCTTACAAAGTGGCAAAATTTATTTTACTACAGATAAGCAACTGAAAAGAGAATAAATCTAGAACCTTAATATTCAAAAAGACTTTGACATAGGTCTGATACTACTTTATTTCATATTAATCGTAAATCGTACCGTCTTATTTATCCGTATATATCTTTTTTTGTAAATTCACTCTGCTCTTACTTAAATAGATTGTAAATTAATCCAAAACGAATACGAGAGTGGAGCAATAATCAGATTTTCTTTTGACTATTGCTCCACTCTGGTATTTTTTATTACTAATTAATATTTCTCTGAAATATGTTACTCAAAAAACTAGTAATCTAAGGCCTTATAATATCGACGGATATCTAAAGGATGCTTGCGAACATTTTCTAAATGCACACTTAGTCTCATAAATGCTGATCTCATTACAATTGGCGATAGTATCCATCTAAACTTGTCACTTATTCCTACAAGTTCAAAGTCTTTTGTGTCAAAAACTGTCACTTTATTACTTACTCGATGAACAAAATTTTCTACACGATCCATTTGACCACGTGTTTTATCTTCTCCTTTAAGTAAAACAACAGGGATTTCTCTATCTATTACTTCCAATGTGCCGTGGAAAAAATCTGCCGCAGAGATTGGTCTTGTTGGCATCCATTGCATTTCTTCCATTATGCACATACCATAGCATACTGCCCAAGACTCTAAATTTCCTGAGCCAATTAGATAAGTGAGTGGTTCGTTCCAATACTTTTCTGCGTAATTTTCCATTGATTTATCTGCTTTTTTATACACATTGACAATATTGGAAGGCATAGATTTTAATTCATCCATAAACTTCTCATACTCTTCAAATTGTCCAGCTTTGTTCATAAATCTTAATAGTACACTATACCACCAGTAGTATTCAGCTCCAAAAGTATTCGCTAAATAATCTACTTTTTCTGCTAAAGGTGTATTTAACTGCTCTACATATCCTATGACTCTAGCTCCAACTTCATGAGCGATATCAATTGCTTTTTCCACTTCCACTGTATGCCCTGACAATGAAGCTATTACAACAACCGAATCTTTCGTAAAATTAGCATTTCCTTCATAAACAAAGTCTTGTGCGTTTTCCAGATATATTGGCAGCTGGCATCCCAATTGTTTTACTGTATGAACTACTTGATCTGCATACAAATAAGTTCCACCAATTCCTAGCAGGAAAATATTCTTATATCCATTATCAACGATTTCATCAACAATCTTTTCAACTTTCTTTACAAGATCAACCCCATTTTGATGTTCTTGGTAAATTCTTTCTTCATTAAAATTTAACATTGTCTTACTCTCCTTAGTTTAAAATTCCAAATTGGGCACAAATGATCCCAAAAATAGCTGTTCCTATAATCATCCATAAAACGTTTACTTTTTTCTTCAACAAATAATAGTAAAATCCAGTAATTCCTAAACTTAGCATTCCTGGTAAAATTCCATCAAGAATTTCTTGAAATCTAGTGGCCGACTCACCCTCTCCAATAGTCAATGGGGTTTGCACAACAACTAATTCATTTGTCATACCTCCAATCACCATAACTCCTAAAATTGCTGCTGCGAGCATGAACTTACTCATTAAGCCAGTTTTCTGAATTTTTTCTAAATAATTAGCTCCGAGTTCATAACCTTTGAATGAGCAGAAATAGCGCAAAATAAAAGCTGGTACATTAAATATGATTAAAAACAAAATTGGGCCTAGGATATTTCCTTGAGCAGCTAAAGAAGCTCCAATGCCGACTGCTAGTATACGAAGGGTTCCTAACATAATCGAATCTCCAATACCACTTAGAGGTCCCATTAGAGCTGCTTTAACAGCATTAATCGATGATGTATCAAAATCAGGATTTGTAGCATTCATTTCTTCCATAGCTAATGTTACTCCGCCTACAAAAGGTGAGATATGCGAGGTGATATTGAAAAACTCTAGATGCCTTTTTAATGCTTGAGCTAAACCATCTTTATCATCCTTGTAGATTTTTCTTAAACCTGAACTGATCATGGAACAAAAACCCATATGCATTTGTCGCTCATAATGCCAAGAAAATTCCATTGATAAAGAACGCCAAAACATTTTTCTAAGGTCTTTTTTAGTAATTACTCTATTTGTTTCATTAGAAGTCATCATCAATATCCTCACTTCCTTCAGCAAAAGCTACATCTGAATTTTTGCTTGTTGTAAAATTGATTTTCACAAAAATTGTAATTAACCCTATAATAGCTATACCCACTACTGGAATCTGGAAATAAGCGGATAACACAAATCCTAGAAAAAAGAACGGAACTACTTCTTTATTCATAACCATTCTAGCTAACATAGCAAAACCAATAGCTGGAAGCATACCGGTGGCAATAGATAGACCATCTGTAATTACTGAAGGTATAGCATTCACTACAGCCCCCATTTTTGAACTACCTAAAGAAAAACCTAAAAAGGTAATAATAAACAAAACTGTACAAGTAATAAATCCAGTAATCATATGAATCGCAGTCACTTTTGAAGCCTCACCTTTTTCTGCATAGTTATCTGCAACTTTGGCCATAAAAGGACGAACTAAAGTAAAAATAAAGTTATCAACTACTTGTGCCAATAGTGCTATTGGAAATGCCATAGTAAAAGCAATATCTGCACCTTTACCAACTGTTATCGCAAAAGCTGTACCTAATACACCACCTACAATTACATTCGGCGGAATATAAGCACCTACAGAGACCTGCCCCAAAAATGCTAACTCAAGTGTAGCTCCAATTGTTATTCCTAGTTGTAAATCTCCTAAAACTAGCCCAACTAATGGTCCTAATACAATGGGGCGTTGAATCATGTTTGTCCCTGTTGCTAAATCACACTTCCCTATAAAAGCAATACACCCCAATAAAAAAGCTTGTAGCATAAGTTTATTCTCCTTTCTAATTTATATTTTTCAAAATTGATACTGCCCTTATCGCTTTTTCGCCTGGAACCATCCGAATCTCTACATTCACTCCTAATTTGTCTAATTCTTTTATTATTTCTATTTCTGCCATTGTTATATTTACAGACTTAGAAATATTTTGTGTTCCATTTGTTGCCTTGGTTCCACCTAGATTAATTTCTTTTATATTTGGACAATTTTTGGCTAAGTTAAATGCGTCTTTAATTGATTCCACAACAATAAAGAGCTTATATTTATCTGTTACACCACTGTTGATAGCGTTAATAGAATCCTCAATATTCTTAATAACTAATTTTACTCCTTGAGGTTTCGCTAACTTTATGGTGGTTTTTCTGAGGTCATTTGTCGGCACATCATCATTGGCGATCAAGATACAATCTGCCCCTAAGCTTTGCGTCCAAGAAAATGCAACTTGTCCATGTAAGAGTCGGTGATCGACTCGTGTCAAAATAATCATGTCGTTCCTCCTAAAATTCTTCTTCTTCGATTTCTTTTGCTACACTCTCATTGCAGAACTGGATCATATCTTTCGAATTAGCCAACGTTTGGTGGATCGTTTCTGAGATGGCACCTCCTCCTTGAAGTTGTGTTGTCAATTCAATCAACAATGGCAAATTCAATCCTGCGATCAAGTAGAAATTCGGTTGTTGGATATAACGTAAAAATTCATTGTTCACACTGCCACCGAAAATATCTGTGATAACGATCATTTCGTGCTGTTTATAGGTTTCCATCAGTGTATCTATAGTTGCTGTTAGATCGAATGCTTCTTGAACATAACAATCAATGGCAATGACTGATTGTTTTTTTCCACAAATAAGTTCTAAAGAATGCAAGATTCCTGATGCAAATTTACCGTGTGATGCTAAAATAATGATTTGCTCCACTGCTTTCACCTCTCTTTGCGCCAAGTTACACTTTATTAAACGCAAAAAGCGTGCCAAAAAAAGTGGCACGCTTTCCTTATCGATTAAAAATCCGCTTCAACCATTGAAGAATCAGTGTTTCCAAATAAAACATCATAGATATAGCAAACTTCAGATTCTGGTATCGCGACACTGTAAACCTTTTCAATGACACTAAACGCCTTTTTGATCTCTTTCAGCTGTTTTTCATGACACTGAAGCAGTGTGTCGCTGGCATGATAATTCTCAATGGCTTCATTTCGAATCAGTCGTTCGATCAAACAACTTGTATGGACAAACAACGCAAGCTTGCGGTCATTAGTGATTCTTTGCTGCCATATACGTTCCAGATTCCCCACAAAGAATTCCATTTGAGAAATCACTTTCTCTGTATCTAGAATCGTCACAGATTGAATCACTCGATCCAGCGAAAAGTTTCTTACTAATTGATTGTTCACATACGCAATCATCTCTTCATCCAATTCTTCTTTCAGCCAACTTAATAGCACTGCTGTACCTGCGCCAGAAATCAGTTCTTCTAAAGAAATAAAAGGAGCCAGCTCTTGACGAGGTTTGTTGGTTCCTACAACACCAACAATGTCATACGATGTCAAAGCCTGTTTGACATGTTCCCTATTTTCCAACTGATTGAACTCATAAGGGAGAATTCGAATCTGTAAATGATCTGGAATGCTCTTTTCTAATAAATTTGAGATTTGAACCGCAGTTCCAATCCCTGTTGAACACGTTGTGATGACAACTTTCTCTTTTTTCGTTTGCGGAAGAATAATCTCCCATTCATTTTGACTGTAGGCATTTACCCGTTCTGGAATTTCCCTCAGCGAAACATTTTGCTGGATACATTCCCCCACAGCGATGGCTACACTTGTCGTTACATTGTTCATCATGACGATTGGAACCGTCAATTCTGGAATATACTGATAGATTTCTTTCAACGAACCCATGTCGAACAAGACCACTAGTCCATTAGATACATCATTTTTTTGAATATATGCGGTGACCCTTTCTGCAATTTGCTTGGGCGTGACATCTAATGGCATATCGAAAGACTGAAAAACCGATTCATTCAACAAACGATTCGCTACATTCGCAATGCTGCTGGCAGTTGCGTAGCCATGAGCCACGATGATACTTCTCGGAAGCAATGAATCTTTGGTATACCCCATATCGTTGATATAGAGTGTAAAGATAATGCGATCCATACTGGTTAACTCGATATCCAATGCTTTTTGTACTAGCCCTAACAGATTTTCGGTGTAGCGATCACTTGTCGAATAATGCTTTTTAACGCTCTTCAGTAGGTTCTCTGTCAATAAAAGTTTGTCTTGATCATCCGGCAGCCACTCCACATTTCGCCGCAGCCATAAATAATAACTGATCGTATAAACCATGCTGCCGTTAAAGCTGATTTGGAAGGAATGTTCAATCTGTTCCATCATTCGCTGGACATGCTCGGTCACAAAAATCATCGTCCGCTGCTTTTGTTCTTGCTTATGATCAAACAATAAATTTTCGAATAGTCTTTCAATCACTTTAGAAATAGGATCAGCTGCAGCTGTAAAATCCTGTCCTGCCTGGACATAATTGAGCAGGATCTGTTCATATGTTTGAATGATCTTTTGTTGTTCTGGCTCACTTTCGGCAGTCAGCTGCTGGATTTGCGTTTGCCCATCGATAAGAATCGATTGCGTCGTCGCTGACTCATTGGGTTCATCTGTCAATTGCAGTAAATGTTCTGGTAAATGATAGACCGTGACTGCTATTTTTTTGGCTTTCCGCTTTAGACTAGCAGTATAGCTTTTGGCAGTAATAATCTTGATCGTACTTTTCAATTCACCGACATTCCCAGAAAAATGACTCGTCGTTAACATTTCGATCACTTGAGGTGAGAGTTCTAACGGCAAACCGATGCGCTTTTGCTCTTCAAAAAATGCTTGCAAGATCAGTTGCTTCCGTTCAGAAATCGTTCGTTCTTCCAAAGCAGGCAATGTCGCTTGGATCGGGATTCGCCGCAAAAAAGTTGTTAGAAAAGTTTGTTTCAAATCTTCTGTCGTTGCAAACACCAACCGACAATCCACCGTGATTGGTCGTCTTGTATCCCCCATTCGATAGATGACACCTTGATCCAGAAAAGTGAATAATTTTTCCTGTCCTTCAGCATTCAACCGATGAACTTCATCGAGAAACAAGACACCGCCATCTGCTGCTTCAAAAGCACCAGCACGATCTTCCTCTGCGCCGGTAAAAGCCCCTTTGACATGTCCAAATAAATTACTAGTCAATAGCTCTTGGTTGTTGGCGTACTGTGCGCAATTGATGGTGATCAAAGGCGCATCGACCTCCAATAATTCATTGGCCACACAATAGTGATGGAACATTTTTACCAGAAAACTCTTCCCCGTCCCACTTTCCCCCGTCAGTAAGAAGGGAAGCCCACCATTTGGATAGAAGGCGGCCATCTTGATCTGTTCAATGACTTCTGCCAGACTGCCTTTGCTGCCGATCACACTGGAAAAGAAATCTTCTTTTTGATCAAAAAAAGGTTTTTCCGCCGCAACAGCAGCCAGACTCTCGTATACGTTTTGTGTTAAGGGGTAGTTTTGGCTCTCAAATGCCTGCTTATGAAAAAAATAAACGGGTCGGGTCGCAATTTTCACTAAACGACCTTCTTCCATTAGCTGATTCAAATAGTGACTGATCGTGTTTCTCTTGACTGAAAACTTCTCGGCAATATCTTTCGCTGTAAAGACATCGCTTACATTTTCTGCAGAGAAAAAAGCCGTCTGGTTTTGCAAGTAAGCAAGTAATTGTTCTTTCATCGCTGTTCTCCTTGTCCTCTTTCTCCGTTTATCATAGCTTACGATTCTTAAAAAGCCAAGAGGTGACAGAGGAAGTTGCTTGGAATGAATAATTTCGAGGATATTTCCCTCGACTATAGGTCATCTTGAAAAGAGTCCTTAGCATAAAATTTATGATCCAATAAAAATCACTCAAGGCAGTCACATTTTTTTTAGACCGTTCACAGATCTTGCCCTTCCGCTAGAGACTCTTTTCATTTTCATAGATACTTCTATTTCTTGCAATCTAAAGTAAATCATCAAAGCTGACGGTTCCGCAACAAGTCCTCCCTTTTTATTCCTTTACAATACTCTCTACTTATTGCATTCTATTCCTTTCTTAAATCGTTACTTCCGTATGATTCCGGCTCAAGGTATATAGGCTGGTTTCGACTTTGAAGTAGTCTTCGACTAATTTTTTCAACTCAGCCATTGCGGCATCAGCCCGTAAATGTTGTTCTTCATTGATTGATTCAATGAACAATACTGCGTTGACGGTCTCTTCTTTTAACATCGTGCGTTGCGCTTCTCGCCAATTTAAACAGCGGCAGATGGCTCCTTGCTCGTCATAGTAAATCAATTCTCCTGCTAGAGCTGGCGCATCCGCCTCGGCGCCTAATGGGAAAAATGACTCCCCACCCTTGGCTAGTCCAAGGTGTAAATCACCTGCGATTGCAGCCATATCTTCTCCACCTAAAGGCATCCCATACTTCATAGAGACACTATTGTAGAGATCTACTAATGGATTGATTGGAAAAAAAGTTCGATCTTGATTGACACGCTTCAACAATGCTTCTATGGAAGAACGGGCACCTTTTTTTGTTTTAAATTTTTGGAAAGCTTCCCGCCATTCTTGGACAACTGGATTTTCACTGAAGGTTGCATTCGTTAAGAATCGCTTAGCTTCGCGCTTACCGTTTTCCAGCAATTCCGTAAAATAACTTTCTTTTGCAGGATCTATTGAATTGTCGATCCCTTTCACAACGAGACAACTAATTTGTGCTTGGGGAAAGATTTCCCAGAATGCTTGATCAATCACTATTTTCTTCATTACTTTCACACTCCAAATGTATTAATAAAAAAGCGGCAAAACAATATTTGCTAGTTCCGCCAATTGATTCCAAAAGTTGATCATTATTTAAACCTGTCCTTTTAAACTAGGGAAGGTTGATCACATTTTTGAAAAAGAAAACGATTTTCTATCCTACAGTGCCGATTTCTCTTGCCCTATCTAATTAGTAGTCTCTTTTTCCACCATTCTTTACAATCGCCCAATCCGATTCAATAGATTCTCTGATCTTTGAAAGCAAATTTGACACCGTTTCTATTTCTGATGCGGATAGTTGAGTGGTAGCGATTTTGTTCGAGTATTCGTTTTCTCTTAAGATAAACTGCACAACATGCTTTCCTTTTTCAGTTGTGTATAAATGTTTGATTTTTTTATTGAACGGATCGGATTCTTTTAAAATGAATCCATTCTCTTCCAACTTTCGGACAGCTCTTGACAGCGTTGTCCGATCGACTTTAATCACCTCTGCTAATCGTTCAGGGATAATCCCCTCATTCTCAAAAATACGAACCAAATAAATATACTGCCCTTTGTTCAGCTTTAACTCTTTAAATTCAATATTGGCAATGGCATCAAGCATTCGGCTAATCGAGCCAATTTCTCGTAAAATGTCATTCATTCTTCTTTCTCCTCTTCTATCATTATCCTACCTTTTTATTGTTGCAAATGCAATATTTTTTCGGAATAGAAAAGAGCGAAACCAATGTTTCACTCTTTTAAAAAATATTTTTATCACTTATACATTCTGTTGCTAGTTGATCATATTTCGCCAACCACATGACTAACAACAAAGATTGTTTCATTTGCTCATTGCTTGGAGGAATAGAGCTAAACCATTGATCATTCACTAGAACCCGTCAGAGGTATCTTCTATCTAAAGACTAGCTGATTTTTTCCCTCAGTTCGTTTTGTCTGTTTTTCTGACACGTATTCTCTTTTATTCAAAAAAGAACTCTTTAGAATTGTTTCTTTTTCATAATCGAAATACTGATCCTCACAGAGAGTGCCAAAAGTAGCATAGCAATTACTAATGCAATAAGAAAGAGCATTCCCATGCTGACAATGGGCAATGTGTTCAATTGAGCAATCAGATCAACATTAAAGAAGAGCTTTGCCCCTTTTACAATTACAACACCAGCGACTACCAGAAGTCCAACAGCACCAATAATGGCAATTCTGCCCTTTTCGCCGCCAAACTTTAGTTGGAAGGGAAACATAATAGATTGGATGATGATCATGATCGGCAGGATCATTGCTGCAATCTGCCAGACTTCAATGAGAGAAGTATTATGTCTAACCATTGATGCAATTATTCCTAAACAGGTTGCCAAAAGCCATGAACTAAATCCCAGTAGGAATCCTAGACAATATTTTTCCAGCACATAGCCCACTCGAGTAATAGGTAAAGTGAATAAAAACGCATACCCATTGTCAAATTCATCATAGCTGATAGTGCTTAATGTGAATAAAGAAAGCGCAAAGGTTAAGAAACCTAGTGGGAATGATACATCCTCTGTAAACGAGATCATTCCTATTACAATCAAAAGAATAACCAAAAAGAAATTTTTTTGTGTGGCCATCAATTTAAAATCTTTTACCAACAAACCTGTCATTATTCACGCCCCCTTACCATCATCATAATCACTTCATCAATTGATCCTTTTTCAATGACTATTTTAGGAAAATTCTCCATATAAAATTGTTTTTGATTCGTTAAACAACTATACCCATAGCTTTCTTCTTTGTATCGGAGAATAAATTGTTTATCCAGTTCTTTGTATTGCTCCGGATCAACTTTCAATAGTGCATAATCACTTAACAAGACATCGGTCTCTTCGTGTAAGATCATTCGTCCATCATGGATCATATAAAGATCATCACAAAGTGTTTCTAAATCACTAGAGATATGGGAACTGATCAAAATCGCACACTCTTCATCTTTTTCCATGAACTCTCTCAACATCAAAAGTAATTCATCTCTGGCAATCACATCCAAGCCAGCTGTCGGCTCATCTAAAAGCAACAATTTAGCGTGATGCGATATAGCTACTAATACTTTTAGTTTTGCTTTCATCCCTGTTGAAAAATCGTTGAGTCTTTTATCCACTGGTAGTTGGAATCGCTGAATTTGTTCGGTAAAAAAGTCTTCGTCAAATTCGCTATACATTGTCCGTAAAATCGGAACAATATCTTTAATCCTTAAATAGCCGCTGAAGCCAGAATCGGATAAAACAACACCTAACTTTTCCTTCTCTTTTGGGGTGAGTTCTTTACTATCCTTGCCTAAAAGTGTGATCTTCCCACTGTCAAAAGGAATTAAACCAAGAGCTGCTTTAAACGTAGTACTTTTACCTGCTCCATTTTGACCAATCAACCCTGTGATAGTACCTTTTTGAACTTCTAATGAACAATCAAGAGAAAAATTATCATACTGCTTTTTTAGATGCTCAATTTTCAACATGTTTCAACCCTCCAATATCAATTCAAACAAACTTTTTATCTCTTCATCACTAATCCCGCAACGTCGCCCTTTTAGAATTGCTTGTTCCAAGTCTTGTTCCAGCTCCTTTTTTTGCTCTTCCAATAAAAGCTCTGTATTGGTAGCAGCTACATAAGTTCCTTTCCCGTGAACCGTTACTGTAAAACCTTCAGATTCTAACGTATCATAGGCTTTTTTGACCGTTAAAGCACTGATCTTTAATTCTTTTGACAGTGTGCGGACAGATGGCAACGGATCATTCTCATTCAGCTCCCCATTTCGAATATGCCCTTTGATTTGATCGACAATCTGCTCATAAATCGGCACCATTAAGGAAGTATTAATAATCAATCTCACATTTTCTTCCCCCTTCTCGTTGCAAACAGTATATAACAGTACACAACTGTTATCAAGTGTTATATACTGTTTATTAAAAAATTTTTGAGTTTTTACTGAACATAAACAAAAAAAGCTAGGCAAAAGCCTAGCTGAGAACACGATTTAATCGTGAAAGATAGATAGTTATTTCATGCGTATGATAATTGTCCCACCTATAACACTCACCATCATTATGCCGAGGACAAGCATCCAACTCGCCTTCTCATCATTTGTCTGTGGAAGTTTTTTATCATTCGTTTTATTTGAAGCGTTTAAGGCAGCAGAGTGACTTGATTCTGATTGATTGTTCTGAGTCCCTAATATGGACGAATCAGTTGTGTTTGGTTCTGTCGTACTTGGTTCTGTCGTACTTGGCTCCGTTACGCTTGCTCTGTGACACTTGGCTCTGTCGTACTTGATGTTTCTTTTTTAGTATTGGTAATAATGATGGTACCATCCTCATTGGTTACCGCACTTTCAAAGTCATCTGGAACATTGACTTCTTCGACAGTGTAAAAGAAATCTTCCCCTTGGTTATTGTACTTTGGTAATACTACATTTTGGCCTTCAACTGGGACTTTTGTGCGTGTTCCTTGATAGCCCTCGCCTTTATTCGAGGTTAAACTATCTGACATTTGCCAACTTTCAGCACTAACGGTGGTTGTTCTTTTGACTTGGTATTCGATCTGATCAGGAATCTCAGCATCTGGAACATTGACCCACTTCTTCATAATTTTCAATTCTACGACAGGTGCCTTGATGGATGGAATAGGAAAATCTAAATATTCACCATCACTTCCTGTTGTTAATGTCGTACGTCCATTACACAAGACCCATGTTTCTCCTTGAAACTCAGCGGATTCTGTATTTATTCGAACCTGATAAGTTAGGGTAAGTTTTTCATTTTCACCTAACGCGATGTTGCTGATAGAGATGGTTTGATTAGCTTCCGTTACTTGAACTGCTGCAACAATTTCAGGAGCTTGGATCCATGCTCCTTGATCATTTTTGCGCCACCCGACCAATTGATAATGGCTATTATCAAACGTACCGGCTCCTTGTAAAAGGATTCCTTCCCCCATAGGGTCTGTGATCGTTCCATTGGGAATCGTTTTATCAATGTGGTTCGCAATTTCTTTCAATGCTGAACCAAGACCGCTAAGGTTTTCGTCCGTCGTCAAATAATTAGCCGGTGCAGTAGCAAGATTACGGGCAATGTATTCACCCCTTGCCGAAGGTGCCGTTGCCACTGAATAAACCGTAAAGTTCGATTCCTTGATGTCAACGATCGTTCCTAATGTTTCATCAGTCACCACTTGACTGCTGACTGGAACTGCTAAACTATCTGTTGAAGTCTTACTTGTTGTATGGTATTGAGGATTAGCTGTTTGGAAAGCTTTGGTATAGCTGCTAGTATGATAACCATTATAATCATTGATCTTTCCTGTATTGGGATACACAGTTGCATTTTCAGCAGGTAAATAGCTGCGATTGGCACTATCATCGCCAATATGGATAAACATCTTTTCAGCTTCAGGTCGACTTTGTTCAAGAAGCAGACGTTGTCCCTCCATCAAGCCTTTTTGCATAAATGTTCCTGAGTGTGATTCCGCCGTATGCTGTAAAAAATTTTGCAGATAATCGATATTGGTTACCTTGGACGTATCAAAATTTTCTATGGCCAATTCTTTAAGTGAACTCGTGCCATTAAACATGGCTGTCATGTCAATTACCGAGGATGTATCCCATTGATTCAAGTCAAGACTTTCCAAGGAGCTTGCATTCCCAAACATCCAGTTCATATGAGTAACTGAAGACGTATCAAATTTATTCGCACCTTCGATTGCCCTTAAATTTGATGCCCCCATAAATAATTGTCCTGAATTTGCTGGTAGGACAACCGTTTCTTTAACAACAATAAATTCAGTAGCCATTGATGGAAGTTTCCAAGGTGCTGCATCCACAAGCCCAGCAACCCCCCCATAAAGCGTAATTGTTTTTGAAACTTCATCATAGTCCCATGGAACAGTTCCCCAGAGAGAAAGCTGACGCTGATAAACGAACACAACTGTCTGTCCCGTATCCGAGAACGTTCCTGATACATTATCGGGTACCGTAATTAATTCCCAGCCTTCGATTGTTTTAGCTTCTGCGGTATAAGTGTCTCCGTAATAACCAGTCAATGTCGCACTCTCCGCAACGTCATTTCCAGATTCATCAACATATTTCACAAGAACTTCTCCGGCTGGAATTCGCTTATAAGTAAAAACGACGGTCTGGTCAACTCCAGTAAACGTACCAGCCGCATTTTGAGGAGTTGTCATTAGTTCCCAGCCCGATATATTCTTGGCTTCTGCGGTATAAGATTCTCCTTGATAGCCATTCAGAAGCACGGTATTCGCAATCTCATTTCCAGATTCATCGACATGCCTAACTGTCACTATTCCTCCAGGAATCCGTTCATATATTGCTTGAATGACTGCTTCACCAGCTCCTTGTACCGTGATCAAGGAAGATTCTGCATAAACATCATTGACAGAAACCCCAATGCTGCTACTAATCTCCCACTTGACAAACCGCCAATTAACATTGGGTCTTGCCATTATACCTGGGATCGATCCCGTAGGTGTTGGACTCACAAATTGTTGAGGATTTCCTCCTTCTGGCGGATTAGCAATTAACTGGACTAAGGGATTATTTCGCTCTAGAGGATGATTCATTACTTGTTCTGATTCTTGCCTATTTGATTCGACGGTATTATTGGATTGAGAGATCTCCTCTGCATAAACCATATCTATGGGAATATGCGATAAAAGAATGGAGAAGACAACTAGAAATTTAATCAGTTGATCCATTTTTTTTACTTTTTCCATCATTCCCTCCTTTTGTATAAACTAGCGAATTTAACCATGCGTTTCCTACTCTACATAAGCAATAACTGCGTTTTTAAACTCGTTTAACATTCGACCGTTTGTTATTGTCTATTTTTTAGACACATTCCTCCTTCCACCTTTTAAAATCAAAAATCTTCGTTTTTAATAAGCAAATAAAAAAACGGACAAATGACTTTGTATAAAGACAAAAATCCTTTGTCTCTAGACAGCGCAGATGAAGTGTGTCCCCCATAAGTAAGCGTCTCAAAAACGAAGGCTTTTGAGACAAAAGATTGAGAAATTTAAATTTCTCGAGATTAATCATAACAACTCAAAAAAAATAAAACCCACCAATATTTTCTTTACCTAGTGAAAAAATTGACGTGATGTTCCCCTTCTTCAGCAGAAAACATTTTCTTCCTCAGGGGATTACATAACAAACGAACCGATATATTTAAAAACAGCAATGTGACAGGGATTGTTTTTTTAGAATGTTTTATTTCCGTAAATAGCAAAAAAAACTTAACGACCGCCATTTTTTTCTTGTCCTTACTCAACGCCCTGCTCTCTTCTAGACAAACAAATTCAGCAATTATTGTTTTGGTTTATCTGCTATCTTCAAAGAAAAAAACTGAGTGGGGAAAAATAGGATGTTTGAAAACGAATTTTCATTTAGTCAGACAAAATAATTCGTTATTTTACGTTATATACTTCATGTACAAAAAAAGGTATTCTTTCACTAAGAAAAATTTTCAACTGGAGGAATATAGATGTCAGGAATGGTTTATGGTTATGCGCGAGTCTCTACAAGACAGCAAGATCTTTCACGTCAATTGGATTTACTTGAGAAATATAACTGCCATAATATTTATACAGAAAAGATTAGTGGTACGCAGGCCAATCGGCCAGAGTTGATCAAATTAAAAAAGCGCGTGAAGCAACAGGATCAAATCATCATCGAAAGCTTTTCCCGTCTTGGCCGCAGTACCAAAGACTTAATTGATTTGGTATATTTTTTTGAACAAAAAGGTGTGAAAGTAATCAGTGTCAAAGAAAATTTTGATACTCAGACACCGCAGGGGAAATTGATGATGACCGTTTTCCAAGCATTTAGTCAGTTTGAACGTGATATTATTGTCGAACGTACCAAAGAAGGGCTGATTTCTGCACGGGCAAGAGGAAACATTGGTGGTAGACCCAAGGTAGATCCTCAGTTAATCCAAAAAGCTCTCCTTTTGTATCAAGAGTAGGGCTATTCAGTAGCAGAAGTTTGTCAAAAGACCGGTGTCAAGAAAGCAACGTTTTATCGTTATTTAAAACAATCAGCATTGCAAGGCTGATCACTTGGCTTTCCTTCGCTAACCCAGCAAACCACATCAAAAAACGACCATTGTTTTACGATGAAAGCAAGCTCATCACGAGTAATCCAATGGTCTTTTTTCTAATTTTAACACAGCAAATTTTCTAGTGTTTAATCAAATATTCTCTGGTTCTTCTTGTTTCTGATAATATTTTTTTTCGAAATCAGTCCATGATCGGCTAAATTGATGATTCGAAAAGGCACTCTTTAAGCCGGAGCTTTGTTTGAAACGAAAGACTTCTTCTGCCTCCATTCCCAATTCTTTGGCAATCCGATCATCTGTCCATCCGCTTGCTACTAATTGTTGAACGATTTTGCTCATCTTCTCGATACCATGAGTGCCTCGAGCTCGATTATGTCTAACAGTGGAAGCCATACGGTGTTCCAATGGCTTATCGATAACAGTCACTGGCACTTCTTTTAGGTTCAACCGTTCTTTGGCCACTTGATAGCGGTGAAAGCCGTCAATCAGTAAGTACCCTTCTTTTTCGTTGTCAAAATAACAGACTAATGGTTGTGTGAATCCGTCTTCCCGAATCGACAACTCCAAAAGTTCCAACTCGGGTTCCGCTACTTTATTGGGATTGTAGTGATTGGCGTGAATTTGAATCAATGGAACCATTTTTACAGCTAGCACAGGAAAAGCAATTTTTTCCATTAAACAGAACACTCCCTTTTGAGAAAATAATAGTTCTTCGTTTGGCGAAAAACGGTGAACCCTTTTGTCTGGAACAACGCCACTTCGTTAGGGTGACTCGTTGTGACTGTGATTTCTTGATCCGGATGTTTTTTTCGGATGTCATGCAGCATTTTTCTTAACAAAAGAGTTTTTCTGCCTGAAGCAGGCTCTTTTTCATAGAATTCGCCAATCTCGATGCGAGCTGTTTTTTTTTCATAGTAAGAGAAGCCCATCACCTGATTCAGCGAATCCACGATCACATACCAATGGCAATCCCCAGAATTAACGAGATAGGGAAATTGCTTTTGGTAGATTCGCTCAGCAAAGAAAGGCCCCATCAATTGATAGAAATGTCCTTTCTTATATGGTGGAAAAAAGACGATCAGTTGTTCTTTCACCTACTCCACATCCTTTCAGCAAATAACTGATTACGGCTGATTCTTGGTCAATTGTTCATAGGTCTTTCCTAACTTCTTCAATTGGTATTTTGGCAGGTGTTCGATGCCTAATGCCGCACCAAATTCCACAGCTAACGCATAGAGTTCAGACTCGTCTTTCTTGGTCAATGCGTATTGTCTGGTACTCAAAGAAAAATCATTTTTTTCCAATGCTTTCGCGATCCCCTTCCAGTCATGCCAAAGTACTTCATTCTTCAGCCATTCTTTGCGTTTGGTTTCATCGGGGATCGCCTCTACATGAACACCGTACTTGTCCCGATAGTGAGCGATCAGAATCGATATTTTACGGTAGTAATGGTCTTGCAGATTTTTGGAATATAGCCCAATCGATTCCAGCAAAAAGACAGCGTACTCCTGCCAAGTCATGTGGGCAGGTTTTTGGGTATTGTAATGGGCCAACAAGGAAGTCCGTGCATACAAGCGGCCAAAATTCGCGCCCGAGACGCGGTTGACGACTTTCTCCCAAGTATCCGGTTCGACTAACGCATATTGAGAAAGTCCTTTTCGTTGCTGCAGGCCATATGGCTGACAAATCCGCATTTGGGAGAGGGACACTCCATAAGTGTAAAGCTTGTCATAAAAACCATTCATTTCCCAATCAAAGTGCGCATACGCCCCCCAGACGTCCTCTATCTTCCAGTCATAAAGCGGATAAAAGTTGAGAATCTCCCCTTGATTGGTTTGATGCTTGATCCAGCAATGTCCTTGATAATTGAAATTCCGATTTAAAATAGCCCGGTAGCGATGCAAGCTTTCTTGGGTACGAATGCCGATGCCGCAGGCAACCGGCTCGCCTTTATGATGATTCGCATACCAAAAGGCAAAATTTTTCAGAAATTTATCTGGGTTTAAATTCGCACTTTGGTACAGTTCCATCATTGATTCATCGAGATCTGACAGCGAAATCGCATCCCTGGGCATTTCTTGGACCCACTTATCCCGTTCGGCTTCATCCCACATTTTCCACTGAGGTTGAAAAATACTAGTCGTGTTATCTTCATAAAATGGCAAGCAGAAATGATAGACCTGTTGAACGCTTTTCAGCCGTTTGATCGATTCCATAAAGTTCCGAGTTGAGCGATAATTGGCTTCGATGTCTAAAATCAACAAGTCAAATTTTTTTCCACTTTTTTGGGCAATTTGGTCAGCTAATTGGACCATTGCTCCGCTGTCTTTCCCACCGCTAAAAGAGAAATAAACATGAGAAAAGGTATTGAATATATACGTCAGACGTTCCTCAGCAGCTGCCAACACATTGATATCGTAATATTTCTTCATAAACCCCGCTTCTTTTACTTATTTTCGATTGAATTTGTGCATGTATTCACTTTCATTATAAAGTGAATTGGGGTTGCTTACAAGCCTACCTCTTAATTGCAGAATCCTTCTTAACGAAATAAACATCCAAATATTTCCACTCTTTCTTTCGATTAGGAAAAAAAATTTGTCTGTCTAACCCTGACATTGCTTGAGCTGGATCATCAATTAAGCGGATTGGGAAAATCCAATGGTTATCAAAACGTAAAAATCCCACTGGACTAGTTGCTAGTCTAGTGGGATTTTCCTTACTCCAATGGAAAATCATCGTTCGTTTTTATTGTTTCGTCACTTTCTCCAGTTGAGTGGTTTTTTTTCCACAAGATGTACACAACGATGACAGCAACCATTAAGATACCGCAATTCAACCATTTGGCATCATTTAATACGTGTAAATCTGGAGATGACAATGGATCGTTTCCCGATAGCTGTAACAAGATATTCATCGGGCGATCAAAGAGAGTTGTCATAATCAGTAGAAAAGCCATCATGACGAATTGATGCGTGACACTCCCCTTATTTTGAGTGGTAAATTTGGCAATCATTCGCTGATCAACAGGCAAAGAAGGTTCCTGCGCATACCGTTGATTCAACCAGCTGCTGGTCAAAGATTGCCAAAAGCTTAATAAAAACAAACCAAGAACAAAACTTTGTGGAAAAAGAAGCACAAACAATGAAAGAGCCAAACCACCAAGCAGAACTGGAACTGTATTTGGAAAAATCCCTTGCAGAATACGTTTGCCTAAGATCATGGACAAAATCATTCCTCCAAGATAAGGCAAATACAAATAGCGAGTCAACGCCTCTGTCCCATGTAGACTTCCTAGATAAAGCGCTCCAAATAAGAAAACAAAATTCCCTAACATGCCATTTAAAAAAGTTAGCACGTTGAGCCATGAGGGCAGCTTCCAATGCTTCTTCGCTCGTCCCAGATAAAATACGGCACCTAAGAAGAGGAAAAAGAAACCATAAATCGCCCAATCAAGCAATTGGATATTTGCCAATAAACGTGCATTCCGCAGCAAAAAGAGTAACAAGAAAAAGATTAGAAAAAGAAGCAATTCTTTAAAGGCGATCACTTTTGAATTCATTTGCTTAAAGTCGATGCTATATCTAGGATAGTGGGTAACTGTATGGTAAGCCATGACGTAAAACATCGTATACAAGCCAAATGCGGCTATCAGCTTCGTTGTGCCTGACCATTCCATCACCACTAACAACAAAATCAGTAAGAACAATGCAAAAGGCACTTTTTTACGAGTCATATTGATAAATCCCAAGTTCTTTTCATGAAGATTGACCGTGCGATTCGTTGGAACTAGCCAAGAGGCACTCAGCCCTAGCAGACTACCGGATAAATAGAAAAATGGAAAATAATAAACACCTAGAACTCCAGCAAAGGCTCCAACACCACCCATCAGCAAAGCACCAATCAGCAGTGTATAACTGTCTAATCCCAAACGTATACTGCGGATGAGAAAAATTCCTGTCATCCGTAATGTATAAAATAAAGTAAACGGCAAAATCGTTAACCAACTCTTGCCATCATTCAATCCTAGGAATAACAAATACGGAATCACGATTACCGTATTACTTAAAAGAAATGGGGTCGTTTGTGCAAACGTCACGAGCCATTTCTTGATTCGTTGAACCATCAGGAACCTCCTTATTTCTCTCTACCAATCACTCATCTGTGGTACGATCTATTGACATGTACAAGTGATCGTTTCTCATTTATTATACCTTTTCTATATAAAGACCGCACGGCTTTCCATAAAAAAAGAAGCTAAGAGTCGAAGGCGTTATTCCTTTATCGCTCGTTTAGAATGTCGTTTTTATCACTTACATCTTTTCTTCCATTGAATTCAATCATTCGCTATGCTACACTAGCGTTACTTTTGTTTGGCTGACGAACCGCTGCCCCAACCATGTTCGTTTGGACCAACTCGTTGCGAGTATTCGTGTTTTCGGATGCTCTTTTTGTCGCGTTTTTTGCCAAAAAAGAAAGTGAGTGAATCCAAATGATCCAAGTGCAACACCTCAACAAAAGCTTCAAAGTCGCGAAACGCCAAAGTGGTTTTCGTAATGCTACCAAAGCGCTCTTTCATCGAGAGGTTTCAACGATCCCCGCTTTACAAGATATCAGCTTTACGATTCAAGAAGGAGAAATGGTCGGATACATCGGTCCGAACGGTGCCGGGAAAAGTACCACCATCAAAATCATGTGCGGCGTTTTGACACCTGATGACGGAACGTGCTTGATCAACGGGCGCGTTCCATGGAAAGAACGGATCGATCATGTCCGAGACATTGGCGTTGTCTTTGGTCAACGCAGTCAGCTCTGGTGGGATGTCCCAGTCATCGACAGTTTCGAGCTGATTCGTGATATTTATCGGGTCGATCCGCAAGTCTATCGGCAAAATCTGGAAGAGCTAGTCACTTTGCTCGATCTAAGCGAAACGTTGAAAACCCCCGCCCGTTCCTTGAGTCTAGGGCAACGTATGCGCTGCGAGATTGCCGCTTCGTTGCTCCATGATCCCAAGATTTTGTTTCTAGATGAACCGACGATTGGCCTTGATGCGGTGTCTAAGATCGCAGTGCGCCAATTCATCAAAAAGCGTAATCAGGAAAAGGGAACGACTGTCATCCTAACGACCCATGACATGCAGGACATTGAAGCATTGACAGAACGCATTTTACTGATTGGTAAAGGGCAAATTTTATTAGATGGTCAATTGCCAGAGTTGAAGCAACGCTTCTCTGACGCCAAAACATTGCAGATCGATTATCTAGGAATCGCACCGACACTTCCAGCAGGCGTCACTGTAACCCAAGCAGAAATCGGGCGATTGGAACTAACGATTGATCCAAATCAGCTGACCGTTCCGCAAGCTATCACACAGCTTAGCCAGCAAGTGGAGATCACTGATCTGTCTGTTTCCAGTATCACAGCAGAAGAAATGGTTGCTAAGTTGTATAAGGAGTACCATATATGAACAAGTATCAGGCACTTTTTCGCATCCGTTTTACAAATAGTCTGCAATATCGATCGGCAGCATTCGCTGGAATGGTGACACAATTCGTTTGGGGCATGTTGGAGATTTTCGCTTTCCGCGCCTTTTATCAGACCGATCCAGCTGCTTTTCCAATGACCTTTCAGCAAACCGTCTCTTATGTCTGGATGCAGCAAGCTTTCTTAGCATTGTTCATGTTATGGTTTTTTGAAAATGAGATTTTTGATGCCATAACATCAGGAACGATCGCTTACGAGTTGGCTCGTCCAATGGATCTCTATGACCGCTGGTTTTGCCAATCAGCAGCGAACCGCTGTGCAAAAGCTTTGCTGCGCTGCCTGCCGATTTTTGCTATCGTCTTTTTGTTGCCAGTGCCCTATCGTTTGGTCTTACCAGAAAATCTGATGAGCATACTGCTGTTTATGCTGTCGCTGGTTTTAAGTCTAGGCGTCGTAGTGGCTGTGTCCATGTTGATTTATATTTCGACATTCTATACCCTTTCTTCTCTCGGGGTGCGAGTTGTGATGGGGGCAATCGGTGAATTTCTCGCTGGCGCCATTATTCCGTTGCCATTTTTCCCACAGCCTTTTCGACAAATCGCTGAATTGCTGCCTTTTGCCGCGATGCAAAATGTCCCGTTACGGATTTATAGCGGGGATTTGGTTGGACATGCGTTGTGGCAGATGCTGGGAATGCAGCTCTTTTGGTTGGTGGTATTGGTAGCTGGTGGCAAGTTTTGGATGGCTCGTGCGTTAAAACGAGTGATTGTACAGGGGGGTTGAAGATGTCTCTTTACTGGAAATATTTTATTATCCATTTGAAAAGTCAAATGCAATATAAGGTTTCGTTCTTCTTGACGGCATTAGGCCAATTCCTTGGTTCCTTTACCGCTTTTCTGGGAATTTTGTTTATGTTTTCCCAGTTCCATCAAGTGGATGGCTTCTCATTTGAGGAAGTGCTGCTGTGCTTTGCGACAGTCCTTTTTTCTTTTTCATTAGCGGAATGTTTTGCCCGCGGTTTCGACCTATTCCCGCAAATGATCGCCAATGGCGAATTTGATCGAGCATTAGTCCGGCCTCGTCCGCTAGTCTTTCAAGTGCTGGCTGCTAAAATGGAATTCACTCGCATTGGTCGGCTCCTGCAAGCATTGCTCTTGTTTTGCTATGTACTGCCAACAAGCGGCATTGATTGGCAGCCAATCAAAGTGCTGACTCTGACTTTGATGATTCTCTGTGGTGCCGTCTTGTTCTTTTTTCTCTTTTTGATTTATGCCGCCATTTCTTTTTTCACCCTTCAGGGATTGGAATTCATGAACATTTTCACGGACGGCGCCCGCGAATTTGGCCGTTATCCATTTAGCATCTACGGCAAACAAGTCTTGCGGATCTTGACCTATGTCATTCCAATGGCTTGGTTTCAATACTATCCCTTTTTATTTATCATTGGTTGGCTGGAGCAGCCACTGTGGGCGTTCGCTCCATTACTATGCTTGCCATTTGGTATTCCCGCCCTCTTGTTTTGGCGCTTTGGTCTGAGCAAGTATGTTTCTACCGGTTCGTAATGAAAAAGGAAGTCCTCAGTCGGGGCTTCCTTTTTTCGTAAGTCTGCGGATATTTCTTTTAAAACGATAGGACAAAAAAGCCGAGCGAGTGTACAAGTCGATCCCAATTGCCAGCCAAACACCAGCGATCCCTAAATTCAAGCTATTGCCTAACACTATCACACCTACTATTCGTATCACCCACATCCCAAACGCTGTACTATACAATGGTGTCTTGGTGTCTCCCATTCCTTGCAGCACGCCAGCTAGAATGAGACTGATCGCTAATCCTGGTTGATTGAACGCATCGATCCTCAAAGCCACCACGATTTGACGAAGTGCTTCGGGATCTTTCGTGAACAAAGTAGCAACAATCGGAGACCCAATAAATAGTCCAATCCCTAAGAGACTAAGAATAATCACACCATATTTTACAGATAAAAAAGCAATTCGTTTTGTCTCATCATAATCTTTCTTTCCTATACTCATTCCCGTCAGTGTAGCAGCAGCCGTCGCCAACCCATAGGCAGGCATATACACAAAGCTTTCAATACTGCCAGCAATGGTGTGTGCTGAATAGGTTTTGGCACCAATCGCCACGATCAGACCAAAGTACAATACCTGTCCCAAACGCATCACTAACCGCTCCAACGCTGCTGGAAAAGAAATTCGCAACAGTTCATTGAAACTACTTTTATTCAATCGAGTAAACAATGGAAAAGCAATAACAGAATGCTGTACTTTTCGATAAAGTAATATCGTACCTAACGACCTGGCAATTAATGTTCCTAACGCTGTTCCCATCACACCTAAAGCTGGAATTGGCCCTACACCAAAAATCAAGACATAATCCACTACGACATTCAATACGTTCGTAATAATACCGATTTTCATTGGTGTTTTGGTATCTCCGATTGCTCGTAGCATACTTCCTAAAGTAGACATCGTTGCAATAACAATAGCTCCGCCCCCTACAATACTAAAAAATTGCAGGGAAGAATCAAGGGTTTCTTTTGTCGCTCCCATGATCGTTAAAAGCTGAGATCCAGCTACTAAACTTACAATTCCAAGAAAAAGACCAGAGATGATTGCCAACAACAACGATTGCTTAGCGATCTGCTTTGCTTTTTCTAGGTTATTTGCGCCGATACTTCGTGAAATCAATGAAGATGTCCCAATTCCTAAAGCAATGAAAATAGCTATATATACATTCAATATTGCATTAGCCAAACCAACACCTGCAACAGCAAATAATCCGATTTTAGAAACCATCAATGAGTCAATAAAGCCCACTGTCGTTTCCAAGACATTCTCCACAGTTGCTGGCAATGCCAAATGAATGATTCGTTTCTGGATTTGCATGTCTTTTGGCAAATCTGCATTTAATTTAGTCATATTCTGTCACTCAATTCAACTTGTTGTATTGGGTGATCACCCGTTTCAAGGCCTTCATTTCTTTCTCCAAATCCGATCCTTCACTAACATGCATCAATGCATGATCCGCTTGGGCCTCCAAGAGGATTTGGCTGATTTTTTGAATGGCCGAACGAGCTGAGTTCAACTGGATCATGATATCCCCATAATCTTTATTAGCGACGACCATCTTTTTAATCCCAGAGACTTGCCCTTCAATTTTATTCAGGCGTTTAAGTAATTCATCTGTTTGATGTTCTTTGGCATGTGACATGTCGACTCCTCCTTTAATATAGGGGTACCCCCCACCCCTATATTAATCAAAAATTATTTCCAAGTCAAAAAGTTTTGTTTAAATCCTTCTATTGCTAAAGTCATTTCAATTATCTTTCCTCGGAGGTGCTACAAATCCGCTCATGAATGAGAGAAACAGACAGCAACAAACTCACTTAGTGCAACTTTTACAAGTACTGTCGTTCCATATAGTAATTTTACACTTTGAATATTGTTTTAAACACTATACTGTGAGAAAATCAAAGAAGAAAGATCAACTTAAAAGGAGCGAATCAACATGCAGCCATCTGAAAAGCCAACAACCCATAAAACGCGCAAGCCAAAACGTCTTGTTCTCATCCTCCTCCCTACCCTGGTTGTTGTAGTGTTGGGTCTGTTCTTGAATCACTTCAATTACTGGCCTTTTCAGGGTAGCAAAATAGCCGGTGTCCCTGATGGTCAGCTTGTTCAACTAGAAAATAAACCAGATTTAACGGGTTTGCTACTGGCATATGGTTCGCAACTAAAATTCAACACCACGGCAACCTCATTAACAGTCTATTTTGATCACTATCGCAAAGGTGAATTAAATACTCATGACTCAGTTGCTTCTTTGACTTATGAACAAGATGTTTCCATCAGTGGCTATCTAAACTTTGGTATTGCGGAAGGACAGAATCATTTATTGGTGAAGCTATTCTCCAATGGCGCCATGTCACAAACAGTCACCGATCTTTCCGACTATGACTTTCCCCTTACACAGGAAGACAGACAATTTGGTGCTGTGACTACTATCAAAAACGGCAAAGTGAAACTTGAGAAAAACAAAAAAATCCCGCTGCTTTATTTAGCAGAAGGAAATGATGGACTAAAGATCTATGATGATATGGCGAATAATCTAGCACCAGATAACTTGAAAACCTTGCCAAATGCCTATTTGATTTACCTGGAAATTAAATAACATAAGTCCTTATAATTATCTAAATTGAAGCAGCTTTCTATTTTCTATGAGGAGATATTTTTTTGCACCAACAAATTGTGAACAAAAAGAGTGCTATTTCTTAATTCGTTTTCCTTTACTTTTTTATGCTTTTTACTTATTATTCTTTTGAAATAAGAATAAATTAAAATAAAAAAGGAGAGCAAACATGGAAAAATATCAAGTGTTTCCTGGTCAAGACTATCAGGCAAAGGTTATTGGCTTTAGTGGTTTACAAGATGTTAGCGTTATTCATGTTTACGAAAATACAGCTACAGTGTTGATTCAAGGTACTTCTGAAACAGGAGTTGCGAAACTTTGCAACTTTTCAATCAAAACTGCATCATTGGTGGGATAAAACTTTCAGAGACTGAGGAAACTGATTTTAGGTACAGGATCCCCAAGACAGAAAAAAGGCAGCCCAATTAGTGTTGCTTCGTTGAAACACCAAAATGTATAAAGTATTTTTATTTTATTTATTCAATATCTCTCTACATTATTTGCAAATAATGTTAAAATAAAAAAACAGGAGATGTATCAGGCTTCCCCCAAGAGAATCTTCCCCAAGTGCTCTTGCCTGGTACTTCTTCCTTGTTTATTTTTCGGAACTACAGAACAATGGTAAGCCATTCTTCTACGAATTTCAAGTGGTCTTATTGCTGAGCAAAACAAAGATTTACTATTCTATTTCCCTCAAATCTCCCAATAAAAAAACATTTCTTCTACTTTTGTTGATAAATTTCCAGCTACGGGGATCTGCTGATAATCCTATCCTCGAATAAAAAAACTGCGAAGGCACTTCTTGTTGAAGCGTCCCCCACAGTCGTTATCTATGACACATTTCTCATTTTGATTTGAATCCTTCTAGTTTGGAATAGTCTCTGTATATACAGTCTTCTTTCCATACAATTCCTGTGTGATTCCTGAAAGATAATCGGCAGAGTTGGTGCTGCGAAGATTATACATTAGGAAAATCCCGTAATTTTCAGCCTTCGTCCGTTTAGCATATTGAATGCTTTGTGCTTGGTTTCTTCCTACTTCTACAGCCGCTGGTCCTAAACGGTCGGCCCCCATTCCAACAAAGTAAGGAACCTGCCAAGAGCCATAATATGGATTCCAGCTATAATCGATCGTCTTTGAAACATTTTCATTATACATTGAATTCTCGGCAGCGGGACCAATATTATATAGTGTGATCAGCTTATCTGTTCCAAGACGATTTCTCAATGCTTGAATAAGCCAAATGAATGACTGATCATTTGGTTGAGGTGTCCCATTCTTCCCGTATTCTGCATACTCATCATCAAAATCGATTCCATCTAAACCATACGTTTTCACCACTTGTTCTAGCTCCGCAGCAAACGCATCAGCACTGGCATAATCTGTGAAATTTGCAAAACCAGCTCCTTGGTGATTTCCTAATATCGATAAGAGAACTTTTGTGCCTCGTGCTTGTAACGGTTTAATCTGGGTTTCCTTTTCGGCTAGTGTTTTTTGTACTTGCTCATTTAAATGAAGATAGGCTTGCTTTGTCGCTGGATCATAATTGATATTCGCAGCAAAAATGATCCCGATGTCGATTGCAGGTTTGTCCGTTCCGGCTAGCGTATATTTCCCAATGTTTCTAAATTCGTTGTCATTGACTTCAACATACATCACTGTTTTCGGTGTGACTTGATCGGCAGCCTGAGCTTCTAAAACCGGTGCGGCCAAAGAAAAGAGACTTAAAAGAACCATCACCACAAAAGCAACTGTGAATCTTCGAGATGGTTTCACTGCTAGTTGATTCTTATTGTTCACTGTCAACGCCTCCTATAATAATCAGATATTTACACATCATTTATGAAGAGTTTTTTTGCATAGAGTCTATTGTTCTGCTGCCATAAGCGCAGCTTCTTTCAATGGGTCATATTCAGGGCTGACCGCTTCTTCATACTTAGCAGCCAAAAACACTCGATTCACTTCATAATGAGAAGTGGCACGTTCGATTTGTTGACTTAATTCTTGAACTTGGCGATCGGAAAACTGGTCGTTCTTTCTAGCAAGATAATGTTTAGCAAAAGCTTGCGACTCCGCCAAAGAGTAGCCTTTTGATTCCAAAATCGCCGTTTTTGTCCAGAGAAAGTCCGTCTTCAACAACTGATCGTTTCTTCCTTGGATACCATCGCGGCCAATCGCATAAAGAAACATGCCTCCAGTTTCAGTTGTACGGACATAATTTGCGACACTATAGAGATTGCTGGACTCATAAGGTTCACGGGTATCTCCCCATGTTTGATTGGTACGTTCTTCAGGAAACGAGAGACCGACTAAATACTGAGACCGTTCGATACCTGTCTTTGAGAACGTGTTGTTCCAAGAAGACTCCGCCCGCGTGGCATTCGATCCATATTGCTGCGCACCCAAAATACTGAACGCTGATGAAACAGGAGTAAATGGCTCTAGGGAAAAGATATCTACAGTATCATAAATCAGCAGTGTATCTGTGTCTGACTTCGGTCCAATATAGTGTGAGAGGGCCTCGATCACCCCATGGGCGATTTTCAGTTGACTGGTAGTATAAGTACTTTCCATATCAAAATCAAGGCCATCGATTCCTGGTGTCATATATTTATCTAAAAGCTGCTTTGCATAATCGTCAAATTCTTTTGCTGTTGGTTGGCTCTGCGTTGTAGGAACTTTCAATAGTTCGCGATAATCTAATCCTCGTACAAGCTTTGTTCCTCGCTTGTGTAATTCTGGTCCATAAACATTGGCGACTTCATCAAAAAAGACTTTACTATCTGCATCACTCACATTTGCGTGGAACACATTGACCACATCAATACCATAAGGAATATCTGTCATTCGGATCTGATTATTTTGTTCAGATGGAATACTTTGATCTCTCCATGTGCGGTAATAGACCATAAATGTTTTTTCCGATTTATCAACAGTCGTGGCAGATCCCTCAACCCCAAACAAAAACCCACAAAGCAACAACGAACTAGCGGCAAACAATCCCAAAACGACTTTTTTCATCAACATCCATCCTTTCAGAATAAAATTTGATACACTTTATGTTAGCGCTTACTTAATGAAATATCTAAGAACAAATTATAGGTATTTCATAACAAATTAAAGATTTTTCTTTAAAGTAAAAAAAGAATGCACTAAAAAATAGCAACAAAAGAAGCCCTCTATTCTCATGAGGGCTTTCTTATCCTTTTCTTGCGAAACGGCAGTCTCCTAAAAAAGAATGGTGATTTTGATAACACATTTTAGAGCATTGCTTAACTGCGAACAAGCAATTCAAACGGTAAAACGATTTGTTCCCTACTCCGTTCCTGGAATAGACGGAACGCTTCTCGTCCACAGAGGTGCAAATGGAATTCAACGGTTGAAAAGTTCAGTAATCGACTGATCAGTAAGTTTTCTTGACCGATAATCAGAGGTGCTTTTCTTTCCCCATATTGAGATAATATTGTCGCTGCGATTTCATCTCCATTGGTAATGATCCCGTCAACGCCCCGGTCTTTGAAAAAAACAGCCGCAGCCTCGCCATCTTCTGCTTTGATACAATCCCAAAAAATGTCCTCTTCTGAAAACCCGGGAAAGAGCTCCTTTGCTTTAGCGATCGTATTGATCGAATTACAGCTGAGTCGTTTGCTGCGGCCAAGAGTCAAGCCTAACCGTTTAACGCCTTGTTCTTTAAGATAAAGGATGCTGGCTGTCACTGAGCCAACTTGATCGATCGTTACAAATGGGACATCCGTTCCGCTGGCATCTTCACAAAAAACGATAGGACCATTTTCAAGATAGGGGCGAAATGTCTCAATATGGTTGGCACGAGTGATGACAATCAATCCATCGAACCCTTTGGCAGCGAACTCTTCTAAATAGTCCTTCTCCAAGGCTTTATCGAAATTAGTTGGTAAAAGCGTCACCTTATATTGTTGCGCAAATGCTTCTTCCATAATGCCATTTAGTATTCTATCGAAGAAGGGATGGTTGACAAATGGTACGATGACTCCCACATTGAATGTTTTTCCTGAGCTTAGTTTCTGAGCGATCTTATTCGGCTTATAGTTCAGTTCTTTCATCATGGCTAAAATGGTTTGACGCTTTTGTTCTTCCACATACGGATGGCCGTTGATAACCCGGGAAACCGTAGTGATGGAATAACCAGTCATTCTTGCAATATCTCGAATCGTTGCCATAAACAGTTGCTCCTTATGCTATGTATTTTCACTGCTGCTTTATCTTCCTCTGTCTAGTTGTAGTCTACCATAAAAGGAATATAAAGACAGATTGTGGGGATGAAAAGGAAGATTTCTCTACCATAAGTGATAGACAAACAACCCGAAGTAGTTCTTTCTACTTCGGGTTGTTGATTATTCTTCTTCATTCCTATCTCATTTTTTCTACAAAGGCTTTTATAGAAGGATTTTGGCAGCCAGCGTCAAAACATTCCAAAAAACGTGGGGTTAACGCGGTGCGAACCAAAGCTGGATCCAGTGCTTTCAAACCTGACAGTAGTGGTTTTGCCATCACTTGTTTTACTTCATTCAATATTTCTGCATTGCGATTTTGTGATGCTTTCCGTTCTTTAGGATACCCATTTCCTTTGTTAGAACCAAAAGCACGGTCGAAGATTGTTTCCAGGTTTAGCTCTGCGCCCCAGCCGAATCCTTTAGCATAAGGCAAAGACAGGGCATTACCATTATTGATTTGCAAAAAAAGATATGCGTCGGTTGGTTCGATACAATACCCGCATATCACACCGGGATAGGCATTTAGAGACATTAATGCGCCTTGTCCAGTGCCGCAGCCAGTCACAATAAAATCAATCGCTCCTGAATGAAGCAGCAGTGCCGCTTGAATACCTAAATGAATATAAGTCAAACGTGGATTGTCTTTGCTGTAAGCTTCTGGCAGATCTTCTGATAATAAAGGTTCACTCATGCCAACATTATAAACCTCATGAACATATTTGTTGCCGATTGTTGTCAATTCATTTAGGATAATTGGATTCTTTGCTGCCTGACTAAATTCGTTCAAAAGTGCGATTTTCATTCTTTTCCACCTCATTTATTTTTAAAAAAAGATAATTGAAAGCTGCCAAAGCGTTTTTTTTCGTTTTAAAAGCGGCCATTAGTGAGTCGTTTTCTGTGAAATCGGTTAATTCCCGATAAAAATGTTTGTTCTGTCTAATTTCAATCGGGGTCTGCATTCTAGTGGCCAGTAAAAAGACCGTGTCCACCATTTCATCCTCGTACCAAAGAATGGGTTCTTTCAAAACCATTATTGCTACTTTAGGTTCAAATACTTCTGTCATACTTCCATGTGGAATCGCTGTATGATGACCGATACAGGTAGTTGTCTTTTGTTCCCTTTTCCAAACCGTCAGATAGAAATTTGGCGATACAAACCCTAAACTTTCTAGTTGATTGGATAAAAATGTCACGACTTCTTCTTTGTTTGTATATGTTTGATTTACGAAGATCAATCTTGGATCCAGCAACGGCTTGGATGCATCGGAAAAAATAGAGATTGATCCAGGTACAATTCCCCAACGAGAAAGAGCCGTTCGAATATTCACAAGATCTTTGTTTGAAGGAAGATAAGAAATCGGAACTGCAGTGACCGAATCTACTGGAACCATCGTTAAATAAAGGACATCTTTTCTGGTAGAGTCAATTTCTTCTTCTCGTATAATATGAATCTCTTTGATTTCTGGAATATTTTTTTTAATATATTCAGTGGCAAACAAACTTTGGGAACGGCCTCGATCCGTTACTAAATAAGCATCAACTTGACTTTGATTTCTCAATATAGCGGCTTCGATATACAAAACGATGTAAGCAATCTCATCTTCGGTTAACTGTACATTATAGTAGTCCTCAAATAATTGACTTGTTGACCAAACACTCAAAAAGACGCGACCATAGAGTTTTTTCAAGTCTCGGGTCAATTCAGATGAATTTTTGTGCCCGTATTTCATTCGAAAAATAGCAGAACGAAGATGGTTTGTCAGTTCTTCTTCCAAAATTTTGTCTTCCGTCAATGGCTGTTGCAAAATTTCTGAAATAGATGAAATGATTGTATGAACAAATTCAAGCAAATCGTTATCATACTGATTTTTTAAATTAGTGAGTGCTGCCGAATCCTTCCAGCGCAATTTATTTGATACAAGAATTTCCGCAGTAAGTATTCTTTTATCTACCTCATTGAATGTTCCGAATCCTCTTTTTTCTAATCCACGATAAAGGGTTTCAACAAAACTATATTCATTGGTGTATTCTCTTTCAAAATCATCAATCGTTGGCATATCAGAGGCATAAGAAAATCTTCCAATGCTCAAAATCAGCATGATTCGTATTTTGATAAACGAGGTATTAGAAAATTTGATTTTCCAATCACTTTCTGCTTTTCGAATAATCTCAGAGATTTCTTCAACAGATATTCCTCTGGCAAATCGTTGCAAAACAACAGTTTGTTTTTCATCTTCTTGCAGAAGGATCGCATCTCGAATCGCTACCCGTTTTGAATATTCATCACCTACCAAAGTAAGTCCTTTTCCGGGAATCGTTTGAATCATAATATGATGATCAGCAAACCATTCTTTCACATGACTCATTAGTTTTCTGAAAGTAGGTATACTGGCATATAATTTTTCAGCTAATTCTACTTGAGTGATAAAGTGATTACTCGCCCTTTCCAACAGCAAACAAATTAATGTCCATTCATCATTTTGGGAAATTCCTTCAGGTATAGAAAAATCACTGAAATGTTTTAATAACTGGTTTTGTTTATTTGGATAGAGCACAAATAAGATCCCTCTACCAGGCTTCGTATCAATTCGTCCAAGTTTATTTTCTACCAACAAATCATCGATTTGGGCGATTTTCCTCCGAATCGATTTTTCAGATTTGCCAACATATTCAGCTATTTTTTTGATAGAGGTCTCCGGATTTTTCTGAAGAAAACGTAAGATCTCTCTCTTTACTAATTTGTCTTTTATCAAATCCAAAGCCTCCTATCAGATTCTGCCTTTCATCAACTATTCATGACCCGTGTAAGTAACCTCGCCAAAAATATAACGATCCTTTGAGCCGATTACCTCAATGTAATCTTTCACAAATTGCTTGACTCGTGCTTCAGCAGCCATACATAAATGCATATAATCCGTTTGCTCGTCTTTTTTTAGTTCTCTCATCATGGCTTCTTTTGCAACAGTGAACGCATCTGTAGCCACATTGATTTTATTGATTCCTAAAGAAACTGCTTTTCTTAAATTGGCTTTCCCGCAACCACTTCCTCCATGAAGCACTAATGGCATCTGCAACGTTTCTTTTAACTCTGCTAAACGCTCAAAGTCTAGTTGTGGTATTTTTCCTTTGGGGTAGTTGCCATGTGCGGTACCAATCGCAACAGCTAGAGCATCAACATCTGTTTTTTGAACAAAGTGTAACGCTTGTTCAGGATTTGTGTAAAGATCCATATTTGCATCATCTTCGTTCAGCGCTTGTCCTACATGTCCTAATTCTGCTTCAACAGAACAGCCAACGCTATGTGCAAGACTGCAGACCATTGCCGTCTTTTGCAAGTTTTCTTCATAAGACAGACTTGAACCGTCAAACATGACATTTGTAAAGCCTTGATTGATACATTCAGCAATGACTTGGAAGTCCATGCCGTGATCTAGATTCAACGCAACAGGAATAGTAACTCTGGCTGCCAGTTCCTTGATCAATGGAATCATTTCTTCTTTATGTGCATGATTTTTCATTTGACCAGGACCGAATTGAATGATGATCGGTGAACGCTGTTCTGCGGCTGCTTCGATTCCTGCACGCGCCATTTCAATATTGATACTATTCATCGCCATCACACCATAATAATTTTTATTGGCATCTTCTAAAATTGATTTCATACTTACTAACATTGTTGTCCCCCTCTTCTTCATATGATCGCGTTTGTTATTCTTCTAAAGTAATGTCAAAATCGAAATCGTCTGTTTCACTGTTTTCTACTGTTTCAGTTTCTGCTACCGTTTCACGTTTGATGACCGCATAGACAACGCCGGTAACAACTGAACCGATCACCAGAGCTACAACGAACATTAATGGATTCGTCATCATTGGTATCACAAAAATACCGCCATGAGCCGCAACTGATTCCACGCCAGATCCTACCGCTATTGCTCCAGCAGTTGCGGATCCTAATACGGAGCTGATGATGAAACGAACTGGATCTGCTGCCGCAAATGGCAGTACACCTTCGGTTATAAAACATAACCCCATTGGAAAAGCAGCTTTAGCGGTATCGATTTGTGCTTGTGCAAATTTTTTTTTGGCTAACAAAGTGGCAATGAATGCCCCGATTGGCGGTGTCATCCCTCCAACTAGTTTAGCCGCCATTGGACCGTTGATTCCATCTGCTCCTAATGCATTGGCTGCCAGTGAAGCAGTTTTATTGATAGGCCCGCCTAAATCAAATCCCATGCAGGCACCGATTACCCCACCGATCACAGACTTTGCTCCGCCATTCAGCGCAATGATCCATTGTTGGAATCTATCCATAATGAAAGCTAACGGTGGCGAGAAAATCATTAGAAACAACATCCCACTAACTAAAGTAACTATTACTGGGATAACCAAGACCGGCATCAAGCCTTGCATCCAACTTGGGACTTTCCATTTTTTCACCCAATTCACACCATAACCAATCACAAAAGCGACCAGCAAGCCCCCTAAAAATCCGGCTTTTGTTTCATTAGCGGTATATCCTAAAATAAGTGCTGGTACAATAGCTGGCCGTCCAGCAATGGAATAGGCGGTGCCAGCAGCCATAACCGCAACCGCAAAGGCCATTGCATAGGAACTCAGCTTGTTGACTCCCCACCAAAAACCTGTCCACGTATAAGGATCCATCTCAGAAAACGGCGTGACTCCCGGTTGAACTAAATCTCCAATATTGTATCCGCCAAACCCTTTTGCTAGTGCCCCCAAAATACCACCGGCTACAATGATCGGAATCATATACGAAATTCCTGTCAGTACGTGTTTCTTTACCTCAAATTTCCCCTTCATGTATGCTACTCCTTTCCTTGATCATAAGCCTAATTTTTCATGAATTTTCTTGATTACACCTTCTGGTGATTTCATGATCAATGCTATGGGAATGTCAATGACTTTTTTCCCTTTGAATCGTTCCCGAGATACGCCAATATCCGTAGCTAGCAACACGATATCTGCTTCACGAATATCTTTTTCAGTTAATTCATTTTCTACCCCAATCGAACCTTGCGTCTCAATTTTCACATCATCCCCAGCTTTTATGGCAGCTTTCTCAATTTTTTCCTTTGCAATATACGTATGCGCGATTCCTGCTGTACAAGCAGTGATTCCAACTATTTTCATTTTCTTCCTCCTTAAATCTTTAATCGATCGATAACCTCATCAACTGAGTGGGTTATTTTTAATCGGTTTAATAGTTCATCATCACTTAATTTTGCTGCAACCTTACTCAACAATTGCAGGTGTAATTTTGCACCAGATACATCGTCCGGAACCGCAAACAAAAAGAAAAAATTAACTGGTTGATTATCGTAAGATTCCCAGTGGATCATTTTGTTTGTTTTACCGATTGCGATTCCAGCTCGCATGACCGAATCTGATTTCCCATGGGGAATTGCCACGTTATTCCCCATTCCTGTGATCCCTTCTGCCTCACGCTCGTATACAGAGGCAATAAAATCGTCAAGTTTGCTGAGATAATTTTCTTTGTACAATAGAGTAGCTAATTCACGAATCACTTCGTCTTTTGTGCTGGCTTTCATATTTAGATCAATAACATTCCGATCAAATATTGTTTGATTTTCATTGACTGTTTCCATTCTTTCGCTCCTTCCATCTCTTATTACACAAAGAATAACAGAAAAAAAGAAAGCGCTTTTAAAGAAATTGGGAAGAGCATTGTGGAATTTTTTTCTTTGCTGTTCAATCATGACTTTCAGATAATAAGACCTGGGCATTTATAAGTAAAAAAATTTATAGATAAAAATAAAAGCCCAAAATTTTTTGGGCTTTTCGGGTTAGTAGATTTCTAATATTATAAAATTAATTATTGATGGAGAAGAACATAAGCCAAGGAAATAAGTACCCTAAGTATAATAGTATAATTCTAAGCCTTATTTGCTCTTTCCTTAAACACATACATCCAGCCCGTTAGGCTAATCACTAAACTGGCTAAAACAAGCCAAAACCCGGAATCAATGGTGATTCTCCCCTCTGCAACTAGCTTCTGTGAACCAATGACCATGTCTCGACAGTAAAGAAATGTTCCACCTGCACCGATAATTAGGGAGACAATCAATGTAGTATAAATTTCACCTTTACTAGCATTGTGTCCAAAAAAACTGCCGCTCAACATTTGATAGCCTACTATCACACTACCTACGATCCCCATGAGAAAAAACGCAAAATCACTAGGATTACTGAAAAAACCCGGCATAGTAAATAATAATATAAATCCAACTTTCAATCCCCACTTATAGCTATTGCTTTTCAACTGATTCTGCCGTTCATCATAAGACTCTTTTTCCATTCTACTCACTGATCGAAGAAGTAATCCATACAAGAGATAAAAGCCAAGAATAAATAAGACTCCAATAAACCAATAGCCTACCCAGGTAAAGAAAATCAAATTTGCTGCTACCCACAGCACGTGTAATACTTTCTCAAAAATACTTGCCCACTTGTTTTTCATTCGTTTGTGCCTCCAGTCAATTTAAACAGCTCCTCCACTGATAATTTAAAATAATGAGCAATCCGTAATGCCAACTCTAATGAAGGATTGTATTTGTGGGTTTCGATGGCGTTGATCGTTTGACGAGAAACGCCCATAATCGCTGCTAATTCGCCTTGTGATAATCCTTGTTCCTCACGTATGCTTCTTAAACGATTGATGACTGGCATCTTCTCACTCCTGTCAAGTTTCCTTTACATAGAAGTTACCATATTTCACAGCTTGTGTAAAGATTCCTTTACATTTCCGATTTTCGATAAAATCCAATCTATCCTCCAAATACAAACTTATTCCTTCAAATGTTAGATATAGCCCCTCATTAGTAACAAAATAACTTATCATTCTATTTTGACAATATAATCTGTTAAAATGAATGAATCCCACCTATAAAAAATTGATTGGAGTGTACGAGATGAAGAAAGTATTAATCGCTCTTTTTTCCGTCGGTGCAATTTTAGGACTGTCGATCCATTTCTTTGGACTACAGATCGGACTCGCACTTTTTAATAAACCGATCTATATGATTCCACCTTCCGTCTATCGATTAACAAAAGATGCATTAACAATTATGGAGAATTATGGAGTATATGCAAAAGAGACAGGATTTGAGAAAGAAATACCAAACTATCTAGCTCAAGTCAAAAAAGACGATACGTTTGATGATGTTGTGCCCATGCTCAATGAAGCCATAAAGGAAGCTGGTGGTGATCATTCAGCTATTATTGAAGTCCAAGAGGATAAAGCGCCACTTTTCAATCCAGCTCTGCTTACTTTCCCTAGAATCTTGGCAGAAGACAACATTGTGACCCTCATTTTGCCTTCATTTCCTGCTAGTGATGAAGAAAATGTGCACACTTACGTTACTACAGCACTCGAACAACTTTCCAAGATTTCTGATCCCAAAGGTGTCATTATTGATCTACGAGGGAATACCGGTGGCAATATGATGCCTATGTTAGGGGCATGCGCTCCTTTCTTTAAAGAAGGTAAACTATTCGAATTTACTTCTCCTAACAAAAAAATCCCCGTCTTCAAGAAAGACGGGAAAATATGTTTTGAAGAAGATAATTTAAGTCTACCAACTAACTTAAACTTTCATCACTTGCCTATTGCTGTCTTAACAGATCATCAGACTGCTAGTTCAGCTGAAGTTGTACTGGTTGCTCTTTTAGGACAAGACCATGTTTCCTCTTTTGGAGAAGAAACAGCTGGTTATGCCACAGGGGTTTCAATGATTCCTCTTTATGGAAAATACGCTTTGTCCTTAGCAGGTGCAAAAATCAAAGGTTCCAATGGGATACTGTATGAAGAAAAGCCAATTCTTCCTGATGTCATAACTGACCACCCGGAAGATGCTGCACTAAAATGGCTTAAGTCCATTCATTAACCAGCAATTTGAGAAAATCCTTACTAAAAATACTTTTTTTCCTTAGATTCTGACCTACTCTATCTCAGCGCCTTCACAAGCGCTGTTTTCAAGTTAGGATTTTTGAAGGACACCTTTTTTAGCATAGCGCCGAAAAACACGATGGACCAGTTTGCTCGCTAATCGTTGGATAAAGACGGAATAGTTGAGTAATGCGATCAACAAAATCAAATTGATATAGGTCGTATTGCCGAGATTAAATAGATCTCTTCCGACAATCAATGCGATAAAGTAGAGGAGCTGTGTGCCGAAGAAGACAAATGTTCGGTACTTGCTGTTTGGCGGATAAATTTTCCGCTGGATCAAGATGTAATTCCATGCAGTAAAAATCACACACATGATCGATAAAGCTTGACCACTGCTGCCGAACAAGTGCCCGATATTAATAATAAGTAATGTTCCAATTGCGATTGACAGCGAAGCCGGGAAGGCATTTTTGAAAATAGTAGACAAAAAGGCGCCTTTGATCCGATTGAAATCCGGTTCGAAATTCAACAGAAAGGTAGGAATGCCTACAAAACAAGCATTGATGATCGTAAGTTGGATCGGTTCAAAAGGATAAGCGGTCCCCGATAACAGTGTTCCCATAGTGATCAAGATGGAGAAAAGCACTTGAACCAAAACGAGCGACCCTGAGCGGGTAATATTATTGATGACTCTTCTCCCTTCATCCAGTACCGAAGGCAGCGCCGAAAACTGGTTTTCCAGCAGAACTAAATTTGCCACTTGTCTTGCTGCATCGACTCCTGATGCCATTGCGATCGAGCAATCGGCTTCTTTAAGAGCTAGGACATCGTTGACCCCATCTCCTGTCATAGCAACCGTATGATTCATTTCTTTTAAATAAATGACCATTTCTTTTTTTTGCTGTGGAGTCACTCTACCAAAGATCTGATAGTTGCCGACTACCTCTTTCAGTTCTTCGGAGGTAAGCGTCGAAACATCGATATAATCAGACGCTCCGGGAAGATTGACTTTTTTGGCGATTTGACTAACCGTGACCGGATCATCGCCAGAAATGATCTTGCACTGAATGGCTTGGGATCTGAAATACTCTAGAGTAGCTTTGGCATCTGATCGGACCGTATCCGATAATAAGAAAAATCCTAAAGGTTCAATCGTTGCAGGTAACTCATGATTTTCGCAAATCTGAGGGCTATGTGCCAATACAATGACCCGATACCCTTGTTCAGCCAGCGCTCGTTCTTGTTTTAAAACAGGGGCATGCTCGTTGGACAAAAGAATAGAGGCCGCACCAATAAAGTAGGTCCCTTTTCCTTCAAAAGAAACACAACTGAATTTTCGTTCCGAAGAAAAAGGCACGACATGCTGCATCGCATACGTTTCCTTCTCTGGAAAGAAGTCTCTTAATGCCATGGCCGTTGGGTTCTTGTCCGGTAAATGTGCCAGTAGATTTTGTGTGATCTCGGCCATTTCTTCTTCTGAGGTAAAAGGGATCACTTTCTCTACTGTCATTTGTCCTTCTGTGATCGTTCCCGTTTTATCTAAGCAAAGAACATCCACTCGTGCTAACGCATCGATACAGTTAAGCTCTTGCACCAAGACTTTTTTTCGTGCCAGATAGACGGCACTGATGGTTAAGGTCACACTCGTCAGTAAAAATAATCCTTCTGGAAACATTCCTACAGCTGCGGCGACAGTTCGCAAAATGGCTTTGTTGAAAGAGGCATGCGTAATAAAATATTGTTTAAGGAATAACAACGTACACAATGGAATCAGAATCATACTGATCCAGCGAATGACTTTGTTCAGACTTCCTTGAATCAAGTATTTTTGCCGCTTGATCGTTTTCGCTTCCTTATTGATTTTTTCAATATAATTTTCTTCGCCGACGTGGATGACTTGGCAAAATGCCTCACCGGCTGTGACAAAGCTGCCTGAAAACAGTTCAGCATCAGGTTCTTTACTGATGCTATCCATTTCTCCTGTCAATAGCGATTCATTCACTTCCAATGAACCTTCGATGACTTTGGCATCTGCCGGAACTTGGTCACCATTCTTCAATAACAGAATGTCATCTAGGACTAATTTATGGATCGGCAATGTTTCTAAATTGCCATCACGATACACATTGACTTTGGCAACTTTTAACAGCGCCAGTTTATCAAGGGTTCGCTTCGAACGGATTTCTTGAAACATGTTAATGATCACATTACTAAAAACGACAAAAACGAATAAGCCATTCTGATAAGAACCAGTTAATGCCACTAAGAAAAAGAGGAGGCTGTTGATCAGATTAAAAAAAGTAAAAACATTTGTAAAAATGATTTTCGGATACGAATTCGTCTTATCTTTCTTTGATTTGTTGACTTCTCCCCGTTGAATCCGTGCTTTTACCTCTGCTGAGGTTAATCCATGTTTGTTTTCGATGATGTCTCACCCTTTCTTCTTATCATTTGTCATACTCTCATTCCATCTTACGTAAGAATGGCTGGTTAATCTATAGGACTTCCGGTTGGTTTTTGCGGAACTTTTATTTTTTATAGTCTAAAGAATAATTTATCCTCTCATAAAAGATGACCTAATTGTGTAAAATATAGCATAATATGCTGCTGCTTGGCGTTTCATTTTTGTCACTTCACTGTCACGCTTTGGCATAATGTTCCTTTCTGACCTCGTTTGTTTAGTACTTGAACATTCAGCAACCTTGTTCTATCAACGATACTCGTAATCCCTTTCTGCTAAAATAAATAACTAGAGAGGTATCATCTTTTTTGCGGGTTGTTTTTTATCTTTAGAAATTCTAAAGGGTTGGAATGAAAGTTAAAAGAACACGCTTCGACAAAAAAGGCTCAAAAACTTTTTATCAAAGTTTTTGAGCCTTTAATGATTTCCGTTTTTTTGATCAGTAAATTTTCATTCACAAGTATCCTATGACGCTCTGACTAATTCAAATGTTTCTGATCCAAAGAGTCAATGGCATGCATGAGACCTTCCAACCCAGCAATGATTTTCTCTTTTGGTGCACCTAGATTAAACCGCAGGTAAGTCTTACCTTCTGGTCCATAAACCTCACCATTCATGATCGCGATTCTTTCTTGTTTTACCAGAACACTTTGCAATTCATCCATACTATAAGGTAAATCTTTTATGTTGATCCAGCCTAAGTAGGTTGCTTCTGGAATAGTGAAATGAATTCGCGGATCAGCAGACAGTATCTTCTTTGCTTCGAAAAAGTTCTCGTCGATTGTTTGATTGAGTTCAACGGCCCATTTCTTTTGATTCCGATAACAGTCCATTGTCGCTAGTAGTGCAGGATATGGAATCGACGATAGACCATCTCTTGCTTTCAATATCGTCAAAAATCTTTCTCGTAATTTTTCATCCAAAAAGATAGCATAAGAGCCACCCAGTCCTGGCGTGTTGAACGTCTTTGATGCGGAGGATAGCAAAACTGCAGGCACCTCTATCGAATCAATAAATTCTAAGATAGGTCGATGTTTTTCTCCTGGGCGCCGGACATCCATATGGATCTCATCACTCAAGATAGCGACGTTATGCATTTGGCATAGCGAAACCAAGTTGGATAGTTCTTGATCAGTGAACACTCGGCCAGTTGGATTGTGCGGATTGCATAGCAGAAAAATTGCTGGTTTTTCGATAGCAAATACGTTGGCTAAAGCATCAAAATCAACCGTAAACCGTTCCCCATCATTGGTTAAGGAAAATGGGATCAACTCCCGTTCGTTACCGGCGATACAATGATAAAAAGCATCATAGCATGGAGTAAATGTTACTACTTTGTCTCCTTTTCGACTTAATAGTTGGATGCAAAGAGATAAGCTATAAATGACACTTGGCGAGTAGACACACCAGTTTGGATCAATCGTACAATCAAATTCCTGCAAAAACCAATGGCTGATGCTCTGCTTATAATCAAGATGATTCCAGCGAGTATAACCAAAAAAACCTCTAGTCACAGCTTTAGCCAATACTTCTTTGGTTCCATCAGGGATCATAAAATCCATATCTGAGATTGAGAAGGGCAATAGCCCTTTTTCTCCGAAACGATCTTGGACATAATCCCACTGGGTCGAATACGTGCCGTAGCGAGAGCGCTGTTCTTTAAAGTTACTCAAGATCGATCCCTCCTTCATCCAAGGAACGAATAACCGCAGAAATCAACTCGATCGTCGCTTCAACGTCATTGATGTCCACGATGGAATGCCACGAATGGCAATAGCGAACCGGCACGCAAAAGACTAGGGTTGGTTTACCGGCATCTAACTGAACCGAACCAGCATCCGTTCCACCTCCGGCTAACAAATCATATTGCCAAGGAATTTGATTGCTTTCAGCAACTTCCTTGCAGTAATCCAACAGCTTTATATTTCCTAATGCGGTTTTATCGGCCAGAACAAGACCTGGACCTTTGCCTTGAATACGATTAGGATAGTCCGCAGCTTTTGGCGTATCTTTCCCATTGGCTACATCAATAACGATATTGATATCGGCATCTACTTGCTGCGCGGCAACTTTCGATCCTCGTGTCCCAGCCTCTTCTTGAACAGTCCCCACACCAATGATTTCGACATGTTGCGTTTTAATCTGATTTTTGATCTGAGCCATGATCGTACAGGCAACACGATTGTCCAATGCTTTACCAATAATCTTCTGCTGATTATAACTTTTCTTGGCTTGAGTATTTGGCAAAATCATATCACCAATCTGCAAACCAGCAGCTTCCAATTCAAGTTTTGATTTGGCCCCAAAATCTATATACATCTCACTGATTGGTACTACTTCCGACATTGCATGCGTTGATTTTGGCAGCGTTCCCACCACACCTTCTATGATAGAGCCGTTTTTACGACAAGTTGCTCGCACTTGCTGCCCCAAAATGACATGCCCCCACCATCCACCAATCGGATAGAAGTAGACAAAGCCTTCCTCTGTGATACGGTGGACAAAAAAACCGACTTCATCCATATGGGCATAGAGTGCGATTTTTTTCTTTTTTGTTGTCAAATCTCCAAAATAGAGGTTTCCAAATGAATCTTTGACGCCATTCGAATCAATGATCGTCATCAGCACCTCTTGCACTTGTGACTCTTGACCAGGCAGTGCATCTAAATTAGAAAGACGCATTAATAATTTATCGGTTGCAATCAATAGTTATCCACTCCTTACTGAATTTCGTCAAAAGTTCAGCATTCCCCAGATCATTTACTAATATATCGTCCTCGATGCGAATACCGAATTTTTCTTTCGGGAAATAGACTCCTGGCTCAATTGTGAACGTCATATTGGCTTGAATTGACAACTCATTTTTGGGTGCTACGGCCGGATATTCATGACAAGAAAGACCAATGCCATGTCCCAAATTATGACTAAAATGATCCTCAAGTCCCTCTTTCCTCAGTGCTTGTCTTGCAACTTGATCAATCTCTCCTAACGTTTTATTGAAAGAAACCTTTTGAACAGCTGATTTTTGAGCTGCCAATAGGATCTCATAAGTTTCTCGGATCTCGGGTTTTACTTCGCCAAAGCCTATCGTCCGTGTGATATCCGAATAATACCCGTCGTAGATCGTTCCAAAGTCAATCATGATCAGCTCATTCGCTTCAAGTTTTTTCTGACTAGCATGGGCATGAGGCAACGCGGTACGCTCTCCGGAAGCGACGATTGTTTCAAAAGCCGGGCCTTCGCTACCTAATTTCTTGCTACGATAATCGAGTTCATTCGCTAAGTCTAGTTCTGTCATCCCTACTCGAATCATTGGCATGATCCGTTCTAATGTTTGATCGGCAATCTGCGCCGCCTGTCTGAGGGCACAAATTTCTTTAGATGATTTGATCATTCTTAAACTTTCCACCATGTTTTTGGTGGTGATTAGCTGACCATTGGCCTCCTTCATTAAAAAGTGAAGCTCAGTAAAAGTCTGATAGGAAATGGTTTCCGCCTCAAAACCTACCTTCATTCCTGCAATAAATGGTCGCATTACTTCGATCAAATGACTTCCAATCGGGATCTCACAAATTTCCACACCAGTTGTTTGTTGAGACGCTTGTTCTGTATAACGACCGTCCACAAACAAAGTTAATTTATTTTCAGTAACTAGTAGTAAGCCGTTTGACCCCGTAAATCCGCAAAGATAGCGACGATTCGTTTTATCTGTGACTACAAGTCCGGATAATTTTTTTTCCGCTAGTTTTGCTCTTAATGCATCGATCCTCATCTATTTTCCCCTCATTCCTTTTCTAACCTGAATCATCTTTAATAGTTGATTCTCGTCTCAAGGGTAAACAATATACTCAGAATAGTAAAAACGGGGCACAAGTTCACAAGATAAGTGATGACCGATAGAATGGTTTCTTTTGCAAGAGGACTAGTACCCCAATTTACCAGACAAGATTCCCCACACTATTGTTTATCCGCTACTTGTTCTAACTTATGCCCCAGCCCCTTTGGCTAGAAATCAATATCTGTTAAGTATTGTTCATCTTCATCTGAGATGACTGAGTTGCCTTTTTCTGCTTCTAATAATGCTTCCCGCTCGAATTCTTGTTTCTCCAATACTTTGAAGAATGGCAAATATAAGCCAAAAGATAAAGCGACTTGAATCACTTGAATGATGACTGCTCGCCAATCGAATCCTGTGAGAAACCCTTCCATAAATATTGGCACATAAGGCGGATCAAAAATCGGGTAGTTCAGTAAACCTAGTTTCATACAAATCATTGGGAACATTCCTACTAATGCCCCACCAAAGATAAATGGAATCATCAAAACTGGATTCAAGATGATCGGCACACCGAACAACACAGGTTCATTGATACCAAACATGGAAGGGAGTAAAGCAACTGCCCCTACTTTTTTGTATCGTTGTGACTTACTGATGATCATTGCTAAAACTAAGCCAATCGTCACACCAGAACCGGTAAAGTTGGCAAAGGCCGATAAGGTACCATTCGTAATGACATGGCGTAATGGTTCTCCCGCTTCGTGCGCTGCAATGTTCTCGGACAAATATTGCACTGCGATTGGTGAAAGAATCGGGGAAAGAACCGCTGAATGGATACCAAAAAACCAGAAAACCAACCGTAAAACTAATACTAGATAAATCACCCATAGCGAATCTAGACTGCCAATAGCCGGTGCTAAAATATCCATGATGACTTGCGGTAAAAGAACACCCCCAGATAAACTATCGGTAACCGCACGGATCACAATAAACAGAACCCCGATAGCCGCAGTGGGCGTGATCAATTCGAAAGAACTGGAAACAAAATCCGGAACCCCCTCTGGCATTTTGATCACCAACTTGTGCTTCGTGAAGAATTGGTAGAGTTTGACCGAAATAATCGCTATGAAAATTGCAGTAAATAAGCCCTTAGAATCAAGATAGCTGGCGACGATATTGCCGTTGTCATCCACATCCATTGCTACAATCAAAAAGGCAATTGCTGACAACATCATTGATCCCACTGTATAAAGCTTATAGTGTTCACTTAAGAAATACGAAATTGCTAGAACTGCATACAAACCAACTAACCCTAATGAAACTTTTGAAATAATCCCAAAAATATAACCGTAGCTTTCAAACCAATTTGCAACTCCCTGTGTAGTAATGAACTCAGGAATAGACGGAAAAATTGCTGCAACAGACCCTAATAATAGCACTGGTGTCATTACGACCATTCCTTTTTTGATCGCAGTCAAGTAAGCATTACTATCAACTTTATTAGCAACCGGCACCAATGTTTTACGAATAAATGCTTCTACTTTTTCAAAAGCACCCTGTTTTTTTGGACTTTCCATTTTTTTCACTCCTAATTATTGAGTTTTCAATGCTTCATTCTTACGATATGCAACCAACGCTTGTTTCATTACCGTAGCCCCATCCATGGACCCATAGATATCCGACGTTAATAAAACAGTTGGTTTGTTCACTTTATCTGCTTCCCCTTTAATGAAATCATATTTGTGACTCAATTGTGGCCCAACTAAGATGACATCATAGTCATTGATATAGCGTTCCAATTTGTCGACACCGATTGCCTCCATTGGATAGTCTTTTTCATCTAAGCTTTTTGATTCTTTGACAACTTTTTTCATTGACTCCATCATCATTGTCGTTGAGAAGCCTCCTGCACAAACAAGCAATATTTTCATGTTTCTTTCCTCCTACTTTTTTTTTGATTACTTATTTTCTTCGCTTTTTTCCTTTAACATACCAATCATTTCTTCAATCAAATCGCGTGCCAATAAGCTTGTCATTAAATGATCCTGCGCATGAACCATTAATAGACTAGTTTCTGTTTTCTCGCCATTCAGTTCACCGGTAATCAACTTTGTCTGGACATCATGGGCATCAATACTCCTTTCTTTGGCTTCTTTCATTTTTGCTTCTGCCTGTTCAAAATCCCCTTTACGGGCGAATCTTAGCGCTTCAAAAGCTGCTCCTCGCGAATCTCCTGCTGCAGAGATGATTTTAAAAATATCAACTTCTTTTTCGTTCATTGTTTCATCCTTCTTTCATTAAACTTTGTATATAAGACTTAAAGTCTTGAAAATTCGTGATTTTGGCTAGTTGATTGTCTAACGCTTGGTCTTCCATCATTTTGATCATCAATCGACTGATTTCTTTATGCAGATTTAAATGATCTTTCTTGATATTGATCAAGAAAATAACCTTGATTTCTTTTTTACTGTACCAAATTGATTTTCTTAACAAAATGACATCGATGACTTCCCTGATCGCTGCCTGCTCCATAGGATGGGGTCCTGCGATACCATTTTGATAGATGGTATCGATCATTTTTTCTCTCTCAAGAACACTGTGCTTAAATCCCTGCTCGGCCCACCCATCTTCTAAACGAGCCGCTTCGCTTTCTAGTAGTTGCAAATAATCTTCTGATTCCGTATCAATTTGAAACCACTGAGGATCAAATAAACTGAGAATAAACTGGTGTACATCAAATACTTTATTTTCCGATTCCCGCAATAGGCTTAAATCTTTTTCGATTTTATTGATTTCTGCCCGATTTAAAATCGTTTTTGTGTAGATGATAGGGATAGCAAACTGTTCCTGATCCAGAGGAACAGTGGAAATCAGTAAGTCAAAACTTTTATCAATCTGATCAACTTCGTTCAAAGCAAATGTGGTGACTTCAGCATTGCTGAAAAGCCGCTCTAAATTAACTTTCAATAAATAAGAAGCACCGCCACCCGTAGAACAAATGACAGCTATTTTTTTATAATCATCGATTAACTGATTCGCCTGCTTCTCAAGACTAGCTGCGAAATAGATAGCAACGTAGCCTATCTCATCTTTGCTGATATCTGCGTCCAAGTCCTTGTTTAATTCACTGATGAACACCATCGCAACGTTGAATACATTGGCATATTGCGTATAAATGTCATCAATGATCGGATTATCTAGTTGATGTCCGGTATACAGTCTTTGAAGTAATGGAGCGACATGCATCAACAGGGCATTACCTAATTCTTGATCTGTTCTAAACTGTGTATGGTAACGTAAATCGACAAGCTCTAGTGTTTTTTCAATTGCTTGTTTCAATTGCTGATTACTGGTTCGATCATCAAGGACCGAAAATTTTCCTCTCAGTTGCTCATGCAAATAATTTTTTTCCATAGTAGAAAAAGTAATGGGATAAGCCGTTTCCAAATAGGAGACCAAATCTTCTGTTAAAAGGTCATACTTATCGGTTGCTGTCCTTACGGTTCGTTCGTCATTCGTTAAAGTGTTATTTTGTGTGATTCGAAAAACAAGCAATCGAATATGCTGTATGATATTCTCAAAAACAATATCGCTCGCTTTAAGTTGATGCTGTTGCAACTTTTCTGATAAACAGGAACGTAGCGCCTCTTCATCAAAGACGAAGTGAAAAGCTTTATATCGTTCCGTCAGGACGGGTGTATGGATAATGTTGCGAATCAAATAAAGAATTGCTTGTCTTTTCTTCTCTTCAGTCCCGACAATCTTCAAACCATAATGTGCTTTGCTGAATAAAGTTAATCCGTAGTCCTTGCAAAACAATTCGACTTGTTTGATATCTGCTTTAACTGTTGAAAGACTTACCTCTAACCATTCTGAAATCTGCTGCATCGTAATGTATTCTTCATGAAACAGCAGGAGAAGTTCGATATTCTTAATTCGTTCGTTCGGGTTCCCGTTATCGATCTTTTCTTGACGTTTTGCATGAGATAAAAATCTTAGAAACTTTTTTTTATCAGAAATTTCCAGTTGATAGCCTGCCGAACGAATCCGCTCTATTGAAAATCCTTCTGTTCGTCCGATATCTCTTAACCACTTGATATCATTAGCCAAGGTCCGCTCAGAAATCTGAAATTCAGCGGCCAATGCCTTGGGAGCAATTGCTTGCTTCTTTGCATATAAGTATTCAACAATTTTTTCTTGTCGCATAATTTCCTCCCGCCTTCACATAAACTATACAATGTAAGCCCTTTACTTAAAATGGCAACTTTTTCCGATAAATGATGCAAGAATAATCTGATTCAAAAGAATAACCATTTCCTTCTACGAGCAAACGATTCGGTTTACATAACCGGGATCGATCGATATTTTTCTGAACACTGCTGATCCTGCATCATTTCAGCTGTTAGCCTCATTCAACTACTCCATTCGCATTCTAAAAAAGATAACTAATATACAAAAACAAGCCAAAAGCCTCGTTACAAAGCTGTTGGCTTGTTCAATACAGAACCATTATTGATCGAATCGATTCTTCTATTTTTGATCAAGTATACTTCTATTTATACACCCTAATCGCAGGAGGCACAAAATCAGTGACAAATGCGTTGATTTCGGCAAGTGATTCGGCGAAAAGAATTTTGTCGAAGTCTTCTTGGGTCAAGAACCCTTCTGTTACCATTGCCTGGTATTGTTGTTTCAATGGATCAAAAAAGCCGTTGAAATTGATCAGCACACATGGGTTGGCATGTTGCCCGATCCTGCCCCAAGAGATGACTTCTGTAATTTCCTCAATGGTTCCCGGTCCTCCTGGCAATGCCACATATAAGTCAGCCAGCTCGATCATTTTTTGTTTTCTTTCATGCATATTCGAGACAACGATCAGTGACGTAAGATTCTCTTTTGCTAATTCTCGTGCCACCAAGAATTCTGGTATGATGCCTGTTACTTCACAATTTTCTTCAATAGCGGTTTCGGCAATTATTCCCATCAATCCCGCATTACCGCCTCCATAGACAAGGTTATACTGATTTTCACCTAGCCATCTACCTAATTCTTTGGTGATTTGCTTGTATTCTTCTGAACTTCCGATACTTGCTCCACAATAGACTGCGACATTCATTCTCAAATGATCCCCTTTCGATCTGATTGCACTTCATGTTATTATAGTCGAGAAATAAGGAGGGCTCAATATGAAAATCAATGAATACAACTCATGGGTGATCGACTTTTATAAAAAACGGAACTGGTATCAATATGATCCTTTTATTCGTGTTGGATTTCTTACGGAAGAAGTAGGAGAACTATCCCGGGCCATTCGCGGCGTTGAAATTGGGCGAGATCGACCTGATGAGTCTGCAAAAGATCAAGCCTACTATCGAGAGAATTTGATGGAAGAACTTGGCGATGTCTTTGACAACGTATTGATTCTCGCAGATAAATACGATATTGCTCTCGAAGACATTATGGGTCATCATAAAGCAAAACTGGAAGAGCGATTTAAAGAGGAAGGATAGCCTAGCTGCTAACTATCACTTATATTTCTTTTCCTACGCGTTATCTTGCGTTATCCTAAGTTGTGCGCCCAGTTGATCACCTGTCATTGTCAACGAGTTAGCTAAGGGAAAAATATTGTCAGATTTTCTAGTCTACTTGAAGCAAAAAAAAGGGACTGTGCCATAAGTCTCCTACAAGTAACACTAGCCGAACATTAATGATTATTGCTCCTGCGGTGCAGGGACTCCTCGTCGCAAAAGTCAGAGGAATCTATCCTAGCAACAGACTATTATTCGGTTTAACTTGTTGGATGATGACTTATGTCATAGTCCCGTATTATAAATCATTATTACAGATCAACGATTGAATTTTTTGCTGCCTAATTTCATATGAAATTGCGGATCTTTTGGTGTGGAAGGATCGACACCTCGCAAATGAGGAATTTCTCCACAGATCAATTGCAATAAGACAATGAAATTGAACGTCATAAACTCTGGATCGGTGGTCACAGGTAAGACCAGATCTGCTGCGTCTGACTCATAAGTCGTAATCAGAAAAATAGTATCCGACCATTCGGACAAAACTTCTTTCATTTTCTCAGACCTTGGCTCATCGCCGTTGTCTAAAATAAAGACCATCGAATCTTCATTGATCGCATTATAGATGCCATGAATAAACTCTTCAAATTCATATCCACTCACCGGACAACGCATCGTCTCTAACAACTTCAGGGCACTTTCTAAAACATCTCCATAAATAGCTGCCGGACCAGTCACACGGATTTCTTTTGCAGTGACTAATCGTTCCTGATTTGCAGAAATCCATTTTAATGAAGTCTCATAAACAGCTTGGAACTGTCCAGCAGCAGTTTTCACCCCTTGGATCTGTTGTTCAAATGTCTCTTCAGAAATCGTTCCTTGCTCAAGTCCCAGATAGAGAGCAAGTAATAATAGATTCAGTTTTGTACAATAAAAGCCCTTTGTTTTTGCCCCTGCTTTCTCAGGTCCACAATGGACAGTCAGAACAAAATCAGCCATTTCATCAATAAATGCTTGTTCTTCTCCTGCCATGGAAGCAGTGATACAACCTTTGCTTTTCGCTAGTTTCATAGCGTTGTAGGTGGAAAAAGAGCTACCTCCTTGAGAGATTCCGACAACTAATGTCTGTTCATTATCACTTAAAAAAGTCTCTTCAGTGATCGTGAAAGGATAGACCGCTCTTACTTCAAGTTGTAATAGTTTTTGCATTTGCGGAGCCATTTGCAACGCGGAATGATAGCTCGTTCCAGACCCTGTCAAAAAAATCCGAGTGATTTTTTCTTTTTTGATACTTGAAAAAAGACGGTCTCCTTTTTCGATAATTTCTAACAATTTACTTGGTGTCTCTTGTAAATACTCTTGAATTGATGCCATTTTTTCTCCTCCAATATTATAGAATGCCAATCAAATGAACAGCGATCCCAAAAATAATAATGCCGATCGTAATCTTAGTAATGCTCGCTTTTTTTAGCAGCTTATAAATGCCAAAGGTGAAGGCTAGCGGCAGCATCTTTGGTAATATCTGATCCAGTATATCTTGAACCACGATTTCTGCTCCGCTGATATTCCACTTTAATGGAGTCGTGATATTCAGCATCGTCGCCACCATACCTCCAACAACACATAATCCAACGATCGTTGCTACTGCCATAATTTTATCCATCAAGCCCTCTTTTTGGATACGGTCCAACGAATTGACCCCTACTTGATACCCCAGTTTCAATCCAAAGATCCGAACCAATATATTTGGCAAATTATACAAAACTAAAAACAGCAATGGACCAAAAAGATTGCCATCTTTTGCGATCGATACACCAATACCGGCAGCAATGATCCGAACAGTTCCCCAGAAGATCGAATCACCGATCCCAGCTAAAGGCCCCATCAGTGATGCTTTGACAGCGTTGATTGATTGGACATCAAAAGCCGGATTGTTCGCATTTTCTTCTTCCATCGCTGCGCTGATACCCATGATCGTTGGTACTACCGCTGGTGTCGTGTTGAAAATTTCCAAGTGGCGTGTGATTGCTGCTGCTTGATCTTCTTTATTTCTATAGAGCTTTTTGATGACTGGCAACATGGCATACATGTAACCGACATTTTGCATCCGTTCGTAGTTAAACGCACCTTGAAGAGCAAAGGACCGCCAGAATACACTTTTTAGCTGCTTCTTCTCAATCTTATTCAAAATCGATCTCTCCTTCCGTCAAGTTATCTGGGACACTGGGGATAGACTCTTTCTTCTGTTCAATATAGAAGTGCAAGATCACTGCGATACAAGCACCGATTAAAGCAATCGCAGTAATATTTAGTCCTCCGTAGGCAGCTGCTAAAAAGCCCAAGAAAAAGAAGGGCGCCATTTTCTTTGAAAAAAGCATGTCCAGCAACAAAGCAAATCCGATGGCAGGAAGCAGATTTCCAGCTACAGATAACCCATCTAATATGACATTTGGAACAGCTTCGATCATTCCCGTTACCTTATCCGCACCTAATAAAATAGCTAAGAAGGTTGGTAGAAATGTACTTAAAAAGAACAAACCAACTGGAATCCACATACAAAAGGCTAATCCTTTGTAATTTGCTTCTTTCGCATAGCTATCTGCTTTGTGGGTAAAATAAGCATTGATGATCCGAACCAATACGCCTAAAGATTGCGCTAAAACTGCGATCGGCACAGCTAATGCTAAAGCTACTTCAACACCGCTATTAGACAAAATCGCAAATGCTGTTCCTAAAATCCCTCCTGTCACCACATCTGGCGGTGTAGAAGCCCCAATACCGGCGATCCCCATCCAGATCAATTCAAGTTGCGCCCCAATGATAATTCCATTCTTTACATCGCCTAAAACCAACCCCACCAATAAACCGGTAACAAGCGGACGATCAAACATCATCTGACCAAATATTCTGCCATCTAAAATACCGATTCCAGCAATTAACCCTAACATTATTGCTTGAGCAACCATCGTGTAACCCTCCTTCTTCTAAATGTCAAAGTCCGTCAACAATTTCTTTTTATCTCTAGGCAGCATCCGAAATTCTACTTGGACACCGGCATCCTTAATCATTTTTAAGTTAGCGATATCCTTTTCGTCCACTGCCACTAGATCCGTTAATTTCTTTTTCCCCTCGCCATAACGCAACCCCCCAACATTTAATGTGGTAATTACCCCACCTGAAGCTTCGACCAATCGGCGAGCATCCTCGGTCGTCTTAACTAAAACCAAGACATTACTCTTTTTTGATGATGCAAATTTTTGAACGATTTCTCCGGATTCCGCTACTCCTCGAATGTATAGAACAACATTGGAAGGTTTCGCCAGATTTAAAGCCATAGATTTCATTTGATCATTTTTGGCATCGTCATTTACCACTAAAATCGTATTGATCCCTAAGGCCGTCGTCCAGCCAAAAGCTACTTGGCCGTGGATCAACCGATCATCAATCCTCACTAAAGATATCGTCATTGTTTTGTCCTCCTTGCTGTTTGATTAGTTGATTAATGTGTAAAATTCCTTTCTTCCCTTCTTCTATTCCCCTAAGTACCCAATCCTCAACAGATAGCTCAGCTGTTTCCTCTGAGAGTATGAGAGAAAGTAACATAGGTAAATTGACACCGGTGATTAACTGGAATTCATATCCGTTTAATAAATGATTGGTAAATAGATTTGCCACACTTCCCCCAAAGACATCTGTTAGGACGATCAACGTCTGATCTTGATTCTGCTCTAAGTAAGCAGTCATCTCTGCTTCCGCATCATCACTCGATTTTTCTTTGGTCATTGAAAAACAATCGATCTCGATATCTTCACCAGCAATCAATTTCAAACTATCAATAATCCCTTTAGAAAATGTGCCGTGGGTTGCTACTAAATATTTCATCTCTTTTCCTCCTCACTACACTTTTTTATAATGCAAAAAGCGTGCCAACTAGTGACACGCTTCGAAAAGTCCTCATCTATCAGTCAAGAAAAAGGATATTATGGATATAGCAAATTTCTGGCAATGGAATCTGCACACTATAGATTGTTTCCAGCACACTGACCGCATCTTTGATCACTCTGATTTCACGTTGATGAATAAATACAAATTGTTCAAGATCTGCAAATTCGGTAATTTCTACTTGCCGTATCAAACGCTCTACCATGCAGGAGATATGAACATAAAGACCGATTTTTCGTGGATTCGTTAACTTCAGTGCTAATCGTTCTTCCAGTGTGACAATTAATTCTTCTATGATCGACATGATTTTTTGAGTATCTAAAATAGTTAACGAATCGAGGACTCGAATGAGGGAAAAATTTTTTACCATCCGATCATTCACAATCTTCATGCCATTTTCATCCAAATCAACGCCAAAGATCTCTGACATTTTTTGCGCGTTCCCACCAGAGATAATGGTTTCTAAATAAACAAACTCGGCCTCTGGAATCAGAGGATCGTCGGTTCCAATAATGCCTAATAAATTATAGTGTTGAGAAATACTAGCGGGTATCCCGTTGGTAACCAATTCACTATATTCCATAGGGAAAAACGCTACCTCAAGCAATCCTTCCAAACATTCCGACAACATTTTTTGAATCTGAATCGCTGTACCTATCCCAGTAAAGCAAGTGGTGATTATCGCTTTTTTTTGAGCCTTTTCCGGTTCGAACAGTTGAATGTTCGGTGAGATCGATTCCTTCATCCGTTCCGCAATCTCGGTTAAAGGAGTGCCTTGAAGCATCATATTGCCAATCTCTAGTGCCATCAAAGTCCCTAGCTGATCCATACACAAAATTGGAACTGCTACGGTCTTTTTCAATAAATCATAGATCATATTCAACGACCCCATATCAATTAGGATTACCAGTCCTTTGACTGTTCCGTTTTCTCGTACATACTCTTCTACCTTTGTAGAGATGTCATGAATGGAGGCCTCGATTGGCATATCAAAGCTGGTAAATATTGACTCTCCTAGCATGCGATTACACACATTGGCGATACTGCTAGCGGTTGCGAAACCATGAGCAATGATCAATCCATCAATGTCTTTGCTCTTTCTTGTATAACGTAGTGTCGAAAAGAATAATGAGAAGAGATTAATGTCTAATGAATCGAACTGAATATCTAAACGTCGCTCAATTTCAGGAAAAATTTTCTTTAGCGTTTGCCGTTCTTTCCCATAATGCTGCTCAATGTAGGCTTCCAGTAAAAATTCAGAAGGCTGAGAAACGAAAGACGTTCTCAAAATATACTTGTAAATGTAGTGAGACACAAATAGAACGAAGCTTCCATCATAATGAAAGAACGCCTGATATTCGATTTCCCGAAATAATTCTTGCATCGTTTGATGCACAAACTCTTCCAAAGCAACTGGTTTTTGCTTTGAATCCGTAAAGACTAACCGATCCATAAAGCCAGCCACTTGTTGATCGATCAACGTACGCATCTCCGCATCCTCATCATTTTTTCTCAACGAATAAATTTGATTTAATCGATGAATAAACGCATAAAGGTCTTGCCGGCCATCATTTTCGGAAAGAGATTGTTTTTCCCCATCGAAAACGTAATTAGTTGACTCAGAAAACTGGCTAACGATTTTATTTCGAGGAAGCGTATACATTTGTGCGGGCAGATCCTTGATGGAAACATGGACTTCATCTGAAGTAACATTTTGAGAAATCGCACTGCCGCAAACATACTTAATGGCATTTTCAATTTCACCAATATTTCCTGAATAAATGGTATGAAGAAAAATATTCATTACCTGCGAGCTGACCACTATTTTCTTTTCAAGCCGTTTGCTTTCAACTTGAAAGAGCTTCTCGATAATTTCTTTTTTTTCTAAAATACTGCGTTCGCTCAGATTAGGTAAATAGATAGTAATAGGAATTCGACGCAAAAACGTCTGTAAAAAAGCGGTGGTTTTCTCAGTTGTCGCGAAGGCCAATCGGACAGTTGCTTTTCGCTCGGTTGATTCACCGATCCGAGAAAAGGTCCCTTTATCCATGAAAGTAAAAAGTTTCTCCTGTCCTTCCGCATTCAACCGATGGACTTCATCTAGAAATAGTAGACCACCATTCGCATCTTCTAATAACCCGCGCTTCTTTTCGTAGGCACCAGTGAAGGCTCCTTTGGAGTAACCAAACAATAATCCTGACAAGAGCTCTGGATTATTATAATATTGTGCACAATTTAATACTTTAAATGGGGCTGTTTCTGATAGAACTTCTGCTTTGACCATATATTCATACATGATTTGCACGAAATAACTTTTTCCGATGCCTGTATCCCCCATCACCATAACAGGAAGACCATTATTTGGATAAAATACAGCTGTCTTCAATTGTTCAATGGGTTCAGCCAAACTTTTATCGTAACCGATCACTTTTTCAAATACACGATTGATAGGTACTTTCTCGATTTTGTCGCTTAACTCTTTTACTGAATTCAGGACTTCAGATACTTCGATAGCGAACTTTTCTTGATACCCCCCTCGATTGCCAAACAAGACGGGCCGTGTATTGATTTTAAAAAAAATGCCTTGATCAACAAAACGATTGGCCAATCGACTCGCTTGTGTTCGACTAAAGGAGAGTTGAGCTTCAATATCGGCTGTTGTAAACAGTCCCGATTCAACCGCTTCTTTAGTAGCACGATTCGCTAATTCTCGGCTCCATGTAGTCACTTCTACTTCAACATTCATTTCTACACCTCTTTCTTTGCCCTCGAAATAACAAATGTTAAAAAAGAGTATACCACGGAAAAATTTCTTTTAAAGACGAAATTAAACCTCACAGGGAATTGCTTTCATTTATTTGTTATTTCATGGCCTGTCCAATGCCTCATACTTTCTGTTTTTATTACTAAACAACATTGTCACAAAAAAACATCGAAGCTGCTCAAAATGCGCTTCGATGTTCTTTAGTAATTTTATTTTTACAATGAACCAAGTTTCCATATAAAAAGCTCATTATCAACGAACGAATAGGATTGTGTTGTTATTCGAAAACTTCTTAATGATGTTTGTAGCTGGCATAGTAAAAGCCGGATACAAATAGCGCACCTCCGATGATATTCCCAATATAGACAGGAATAAAATTCGCAAAGAATTCCAACCATGTGCCGTGGCCTTCGAAGATCGCTGCCGGAATGACAAAACAATTTGCCACACTATGCTGAAACCCGATGGCAACAAAAATCATGACTGGAAACCATATCGTCAATACTTTCCCAGCCGCATCTTTCGCACCATAAGACAACCATAATGCTAAACCGACAAACCAGTTACAGCCGATACCAGAACCAATTGCTTGTAACCAAGACGCAGCTATTTTGTGATCAGCAAGGTGAATGATTTGGTCTAAATAAACTCCTGAACTTGTCAATCCAACAAAGTGACCAAAAAAATACGCCACAAAAATCGCACCGACCATATTAGCTAAGGTAATGATCAGCCAGTTTTTCACTAGTTGCAGAAACGTGACTTTCTTATCCATAAAAGCAATCGCTACCGCCATCATATTCCCTGTAATTAATTCACCGCCCCCAAGCAGGATGACAATCAATCCGATTGGAAAAACCGCTGCTCCAACTAGACTGGTGAGACTTGAAAGTGATTCTGGAATAGAGGCAGAGACTCTAACATAGGCTAAATAGCCAAGAGAAATCATAGCCCCTCCGATGAATCCTAAAATAAGTTTCGCAATGATCGGTTTTTGTACTTTTTTGGTGCCTAGATGAATACTAATGTCCATAATTTCTTCTGGTGTGTGCATAACTCTTTGATCCCTACTTTTCCAATAGATTTTCTGATAAAAAACAATAGTGATTTCCTTCACATTTCCATCAACGATTATAACACCATCGTTTTTGATTTTGCATTGTTATTGTAAAAAAATTCACGAAATTTTCATCAGATTCTATTAAAAAAACCCCGGTTAAATCAACGTCCGTTGTTTACCGAGGAATCCGTTTGTTTTTGATCTGGGAAAGCACTCTAGAAGCAAATCCCCTTCTTGAGTTGAATATCTTAGAATTGAATGACTAATTCAGCTCTTTTATTATTTAAAGTCCTTTCCTTTAAATGCGATGGCATCCACTTGAAACAAGATGCCTACCTCACCACGGTGCGCAAAAGAAGTCTGAATAGACTTTCTGACAGGGTATTGTCCATTAAATTTTTCTTTGATGATTTTTTCCATTATCGGAATATCAAAGATATCTTTGAAAAGAGCGTCCATTTGGACCACGTCTGCTAACGTAAGTCCCGCTAGTTTCAACCGTTCTTCCAAGTGATCGAAAGCACCGATTATTTGTTGTTCGACCGATTGTCCGATATTTCCGACACAATAGCCAACAAAGACTAAATTCCCAGCCTCAATCACTCCTGAATTTGCCCAATCTCGGTTAATGTCATAGCGCTTCATCTAACTCGCCTCCTGAAATAATCTATTTGAATTTTTGTCTGAAAAAACAGCCTCTGGTTTCTTACTAAAATACATAAAATTGTTCTACTTTCTTCCAACGAGATACTCAACACCTCTCTCACTTTTTCTGCACCTTTAATTATCGCCTACCACTTAGAAAATGAGGCGACATGTTTGGTGTTAAAAAAGAAAGGTTGCGTCTTGTTCCCTTATCTTCAACAGTGAATCAACACAGCGATTCGAACACACGTGGTCCATATTGCTGCTCGTTCGATAGCTCTTTTCGCTAATCGCTTTGATCCTTTTAGAAAATAATCTCCAACCAGGCGCTGGAAAAGCATAGTTACGTCTCAGACTTTTACTCCCACCAATGATTACTTCAGCAGGGCAAACAAAAAAGCTAGTTGATCCTTCTATCAACTAGCACGAGTGGAAACAGACCGGCAGCCACTACTCCCCGAGTCAGAAACGAAAACAGTTAGGTAGCGGTCAATGTCTTTTTGCTCACTAGCCCCTCCTTTAAGCAGCCTGCTTACGAAGATATATCGAGAATTTTTCTAAAAGCTGTCGACTGGATGATCTTACTAAGAATGGTATAAGTTTGTCGATCATTCTTTCTGAGCAAGTTTAAGATATTCGTTACTTCTGCGCGATCTTCTGCTAGAAAGGCTTTAAAAAAAGCAAAGTAGAGCTGCGTGGTCAGAGAGAAGGTAGAATCAGTAAGCGATTCCGTCAATTTTTCATCTAAGAGTGATGCCTTCTCTAACTCATTATTTGTAATCAAGAATTGAATCATATTGACATACAATGCGCCGATTAGTCGATCAATCAACTCTGGGTAAAGTGACCACCAAGTGATTGCGGCAGCAATCGCTTTTGAGAGTAATGGCTCAATTCGTTCTTCCTCATCAAAAAAGATAAAAAAAGTTGTAATGAACAATTCCAGTTCCATCATTGAAAAACTCTCAAGACGTGTGAAATATTCTCTTAAAGTCACTAAAGGCCAGTGATCGATGGTCGGTTTTAGTGACCAAGCCAAAGCATATGCTGCAGAGCTGATCAACCGATCTGAGCTTATCTCTGACGCTTTATTGTCCCTATAGATCACTAATAACTTATCGACAGAATGCAGATTGAAGTCATAGTAAATAGCAATGACGTCTCTAATCGTGATTCGTTTAGTTGCAGGATTCTCCTTATCATAAAGGAAGAAAAATTCTGGTTCACTCATATTCATATTTTCTAAGATACGCTTGAATTTAAATGCTTCGATCGCATACTCTCCTGCTTCAAATTTCGCATAAAAGCTGCGGGAAGCTACACCTGAATAAACTTCTTTTTGAGTGTAGTGTTTCGACATTCTGATTTTTTTGATCAATGGGCCATACGCCTTCATCTGACCACTCCTTTTCACGTATAGTATACTACACATTTTTAAATACGGGGGAACATTTACCGATGATATAGTAACGGTAACAAGTGGAAAGGTGGTGTTCAGATGAATACAGTACTAAGCTTACAAGCATTTAAAGAAGATTCTGCCGTTTCTCCAAATTCAATCTTTACGTTTAAATGTCAAATCTCACTAAAAGTACCAGCAACAAAATAAATGCGATTAAAAAAGAATAGAATACTCCCCCCTTGGTCATTCTATTCTTTTTTAATTAGATACAAAGAGATGTCAAAGTCCCCCTTGCTTAGGTTTGATCCTTGTCGAGCAAAAGGGGAATAAAGCCAGTTTTTCAAAAAAATGAAATCAATACGTCAAGAAAAGAGGGAATCAATGGATTTCATCAATACATTCCACTTCATCTATCCTGATCTAAAAAATACATATACAGATCAAGCATTTACTTATTTAAACATTAACCAGAACGTTCCCAAGCAAGGATGGAAAATTCATGTTTCTGCTACTTATACTAATTATTTTTTGATACTGAGCGAATGTATCTCATGCTGTATCGAAAATGATGTAGATATGAAATTTTTGAAGAATCTTGATCAGTTTACAAACAACCTTTCTAAAAGTACCCCTAGAGCCTATTCAGGAAAGTTCATCACAATCTATCCCTCAACTTTAGAGAAGTTTATTGTGATGTGCGAAAAGTTATATACCCGATTAAATGATTTTCAGGGACCTTACGTTCTTTCAGACAAGAGATATAAAGATTGTAAAGTCCTCTACTACAGGTATGGACGTTGTCGAGCGGACGAAAATGAATCAGAGACAGAAAGAAAGCAATTAATTTGTCCCGATGGCTCTATTATCGAAGACAAACGGTTGTCTTATTATTCTCAGCCGCCTTTTGTACAAGATCCTTTTCATGATAGTTCACAACAAGAGAACCCATCTGCATTGCTGAATAATAGATACAAAGTAGAAACAGCTGTTCATTACTCCAATACCGGCGATGTATATTTAGGAACGGATACTATCGGCAATCGAAAGGTGATTATTAAAGAAGCGCGCCCCTATATCGAATCCTCTTCATCAGGTGATTGTATTGACATGCGCAAGAAAGAAATAGCCTTCTTTAACCTTTTTCCGCAGTATTGCCCAAAGGTTTATGACAGTTTTTACGAGTGGGAGCATTATTTTACGGTAGTCGAATTTATTGAAGGACCCACCCTCTCTGAGTTCTCAGATCGAGTAGTTGAAGAAGTGTATTTCGACGATCTTACTGGCAGCTATCGCCAGGATGCTCAAAAGATAATCATCGAGTTAATGAAAATGATAGTAGCGATTCATAAATTTGGAATCACGATTCATGACATTTCCAATACTAATATTATGTTACGAGACGGACAGCCAGTAATCATAGATTTTGAAGGTGGAAAATTTGCTTTTGAACAATACGATTACATCGTAAAGACTCCTGGTTTTGATAATGGGGATCATTCAATCGACAGAATGAAGCGAGATTATGTTTCCTTAGGGCTCCTGATTATTAACCTTTTCATCGGAACAAACCAACTGGCGCAATTGGATCAGCAAGCAGCACTGGAGACATTTTATCTTTTTGCTTGTCATTATCAGCTAGACCCTCGTTATTATTCACTGATCAGCAATTTACTATTGAGACCTCATTCGACGAACCTTGAAATCCAGCTCCATCTTATGTGCACCCACCCACTTGAAGCCGTCTCATTAGCGTATAACGAAATAAAAGAAAATCTATTAGCTGATGATCTTTCCAACGTGGATAAGAATGCAGTTCATTTGATCGACTCAAAAAGCAGTTCGGTTGATTTAACAGACTTAGCAAACGAAAAAGAACTATTCATTTTGGCTTATCTCAGTTATTTAATGGACAATCAAAAAATAACTTTTACAAATAACATAGATTTCTCTTTTGAAAAAATAGGACATGTAAATAAAACCGGTTCGGTTGATTATGCTCACTTGATTATTCTTGTTTTGGTTATGAGTCCAGCAGAAACGATCAATCGATTGAAACCTATGATTCACCTCTGGATACAAAAATTAATCGGTTCTCAGAATCAAGATGGCAGCTTTATTTCAGAATTTGATGGGGTTGAGGGAGAGGGGCTTCTTGATGGTGCAGCAATGATCGTCTGTTCATTGGTGGAAGCTTATCGTTTTTTTCGTGAGGAAAGAATACTCCAGAGTCTTACTGATTGGCTGAACTATACAGAAAAATTTGGCAAGACACATTTCCCGCAAATCAGTAAAAGAAATGCGAATAAATCACCTTATTTGGCAAATGGTAAAGCCGGTCTGCTACTGGCAAAATGGTATGTTTTGCGAAGTGGATCAGGGACAGAAGCCATGAAAAATGAAACCTTTGAGCAAATAAAAGAACTGCCACTGGTTTCTTCAAATGTCAGCTTTGGATACGGTATTAGTGGTATCGCCTATTTGAAAGTTCTGACAAATAATCTCAAAAGAAACGATTACAACTCTCTATTAACGAATCTACTATCCTACAAGGTCAATTTCAAAGGAAAGAATCGATACCCGGACTGCACCAATTCAAGAATAGAAGCGAGATTTCTCACAGGGGAAATCGGCGTCTTATTCTTAGTGGATTGTATCCGACAGAGATTGGAGGATCATCAGTGAAAACACTCTATAAACATTATAAAAGCAATATTCTTAAAATTTTGTTGCTGTCAGGCCTCTTATCCTTTTTACGCGTTCTGCCAAGTTATCTACTGGCTTTTGCCACGAATGCTATCTTTGCCAGAAATATCAGCCAATTTCTTTTTTGGGACCTAGTGATTCTCATTCTTTGGCTGATTTATGTCTGCTCAAACTATTTATTTTCAGTTTATCAGGAGAAAGAACTACAAAAAATCAGTCTTTCATTGCGAAAACGTGAAGCTGACTCTATCAAGACAGTCCCATTAGCAGACTTCAATAAAATCACGGCTGATGGCTATGTGTCGAAGCTGACAAATGATATCACACAAATCGAAACGCAGGGCGTGATGAGTTTATATCGTCTTTTTTCTAACGGATGGTTGATTTTGTTCTCAATTGTTGCATTGGCCCTTTTTAACCTTTGGCTGGTCGTTTTGGTCCTTGGTTTAACGGGATTGATCCTTTATATCCCTAATAAATTCGGGACAGTCCTTGTGGCGCTTGGACAAAAGTTATCTACTAGTAATTCCTCTTATACAAAAAGGATTGCCAATATCTTAAAAGGTTACAACGTTTTCCGTTACAATAATAGGCTGGCAGAAATTCCAAAAAAGATTACCGAATACTCTCAAGACCTTTCTGAGAATAAGGTTGCCATTGCAAAAACAAATCACAAGATTATGAACCTCATTGCTTTTTCTAGTTTATTGAGTCAAGTAGTCGTAGATATTGTGACAGGCTTTCTGGCAATTATCGGACAAACGACGATTGGAGCTATTAGTTCCAGTGGCAATTTAGCAGCAAACATCTTTAACTCTGTATCGTTGGTAGGTCAGTCGGCCATGGAACTAAGATCCATAGAGCCCGTCATAGAAACATTTTTTGTTGATAAGCCAATCGTTCGCGCCACGAAAAAAACCTACAACGAATTCACTGATTGTATACGAATCGAAAATTTATCTTTCGGCTATGACGCAAATCTCCCGATCCTAGAAAATTTAAATTTAGACATAAAAAAAGGGGGGAAATATCTCCTCACGGGTGATAGTGGCAGCGGAAAAAGTACTTTATTAAAAATCTTGATTGGTGATTTGGAAGGCTATTCAGGCGAAATAAAGGTGGATGGTCATCAGTTGATGGATATGGATAGCCACTCTTTTATTCAATATATCGACCAAGACAATTATTTGTTCAACACTTCTTATAAAGAAAATGTCGCTCTTTGGAACAACTACGCAAACACAGAAATAGCCGAAGCATTGAATAAAGCCGCGGTAGATTTTGTAGATGATATTGACAAAGTAGTTGAAAACAACGGTACCAATCTTTCCGGTGGACAAAAACAGCGCATTGGTTTAGCCAGAGCCTTTATTCAAAAAAAATCAGTCATCCTCTTTGATGAAGAAACCTCTTCATTAGATAAAAAGAATACGTTGCTCATTGAGAATCTCCTTTTGGAAGACAACGAGTTGACGGTTGTGATGATCAGTCATCATCCACTGGAAGAAAACATTCATAAATTTGATCAAATTATTTCTATCAGCGCCCCTTTAACGCCCGAATATCAACGGATGGCCACTGCCGAAGGTTAACAGTTCATGAACCGTGGAGCAAAAAATTCTCATCATTAAAAGGCTTCTAAAAAAGTGTCCTCCAAAACTGGGGGACACTTTTTTAGAAGCCTTTTTATTCAGATTTTAACAGCTGGTGAAAAGCTGTTCGCAACTGCTGCATCTTCTGTGTAGCGGATGGTTGATTTGACGCATTGACAGAATAATAAATTTTAAACTTTGGTTCTGTACCTGAAGGTCTCAGACAGACCCACGAACCATCGGTAAATATATATTTTAGAACATTGGATGATGGCAATGTAATTTTTTCGATTGATTGACCGGCCATCCACCGTTCAGAAGTCAGGAAATCTTCTTTGGCCATTAAGACAAAATCCCCCAAATGAGAAAATGACAGGGATCTTAAACGATCTAGCTGCTGACTCATCTGCGACAGTCCATCTTTACCGGGAAAAACTTTTGTTTCTAATTGCTCTTCGTAATAACCATAACGGTCATAGATTTCATTCAAGCGATCAACTAAATCAATTCCGGAAAGGAAACAGTCCAGTGCGGTCTCAGCCAATAATACAGCTGCTTGAATCGCATCCTTATCCCTGACAAATGGGGCTACCAGGTACCCAAAACTTTCTTCATAGCCGAAAAGAAACGTTTTATCTTTTGTTTCTTCTGATAATTGGATTTGTTCCCCAATAAATTTAAATCCTGTTAACGTGTTTCTAACTTCAATGCCATAAGCTTCGGCAATTTTTGCCCCTAAATCAGATGTTACAATCGTTTTTGCGATAAATGAATTTGCTGCTTGTTTTACTCGAACCAAATAATCAAGCAATAACACCCCTATTTGATTGCCATTTAGAAAGACTGGCTGTCCGTCCTTACGTACAACAGCACCCAAGCGGTCCGCGTCTGGATCTGTGGCTAGAATTAGCTGTGTTGGCTGTGTTTGAGCCTCTTTCAATGCTAGAGTAAACGCCTGTTGGTCTTCTGGATTAGGAGAAGAGACAGTTGTAAAATCAGGATCAGGCAGTTCTTGCTCTTTCACTGTCCGAAGATTCGTAAATCCCAAGCGTTGAAAGGCCTTTTGTATCAATACATTTCCAGTACCATGAAGTGGGGTATAAACCATTGAAAGCTGTGAGCCAAAATGGCGGATCCTTTCAGGATTTTGGGCCACCTGAATCAATTGATCTAAATACAACGCATCTACTTCTTTCCCAAAAATATCAATCAACTGTTGCTCGACATAAGTTGACAATAAATCCGCTTCGATCATTAATTCATTTTGAATACTTGCTAATATTCCCATCAATTCTTCGGCAGTTCCTAGTGTAATTTGACCGCCGTCCGAAGCATACACTTTAAATCCATTGTATTGCTTAGGATTATGACTCGCAGTGATCATGACACCTGCAAAGGCTTTATAATACCGAACTAGAAAAGACAATTGCGGGGTCGGACGTAATTGATCAGATAAATAGACCCGAATCCCCTGACTGGCTAATACGCGAGCGGTCCATTCCGCAAATCGTTTAGAACCATGTCGATTATCAAAAGAAATCACTACCCCCTGTTGTTCAGCATGCGCTTTTTGAACATAGCGAGCTAATCCAAGTGCTGCCCGCTTAATGGTGTAGTCATTGATTCGGTTGATGCCAACACCTAGCTCTCCCCGCATCCCCCCTGTCCCAAAAGCCAAATAGTCATAAAAGTGTTCTTCTATCACAGCAGGATCAGACAGAGCGAGCAGCTGATCTTTCAAGTTTGCTTCCAAAGATGGATAATCTAACCATTCTTGATATTTTCGTTGCCAATTCATTTTGTTTCCTCTTTTAATTGTTTGAGAATCTCTGCAATCGACAAGGTGCAGCCAGCCATTGAAGTATCTGCTACGCCATAATACATCGTCAATTGATCGCCAATTTGTATGCCACCACAGCCAAAGACGACATCGCCAAAGAACCCATTCTTTTCATAGTCTGCTTCAGGTTCCATGATTGGTTTTTGACTTCTAGCAAGGACTCTCGTTGGGTCTTGCAAATCTACTAAGGCTGCACCCATACAATAGCGATGTTCAGGAGTCGCACCATGATAAATAATCAACCAGCCTTCGCTGGTTTTAATAGGAACCAACCCGCCACCTACACGCCCACTGTCCCAACAATCTTCACGAATCCCTAGTAAATGCCGGTGCTGTCCCCAGCTAACTAAATCTGGCGAAGAAGCAATCCAAATGTCATAGTTGCCAATGCTTTTCAGAGAGGGACGGTGTAAGGCGTAATAACGCCCATTGATTTGTTCTGGAAAAATCAGCACATCTTTGTTCTCTGGTGCAAAGATATTCCCTAAATCTTGATAGGATTGAAAATCCTTGGTAGCTACTAATGAATCACAAACACCCATTGGTGAGACAGAACTAAAGTTGATATAGTAAATATCGCCAATCTGTGTGCATCGCGCGTCTTCGATGCCATATGATTGATATTCATTGAAAGGATACAAGAATGCCTCCTCATCAATCGTAAAATGATGCCCATCTTTACTGCGGGCAATTCGAATATAAGAAAGAGATGTCAGATAGACAAAACTATCCAACTTGTCTTTTTTGCGGATCATTCTCGGATCGTCAAAATCATAATCTGGATCATCTCGGTGGAATGTTAATACTTCCATCGTTTGTGTTCTTGGATCAAATACAGGCGCTTTAATAACGTTAAGGTCGTCAGAGATTGGGCGCTCTGCCACACGTAATAAAAGTAAGACTTCATCGTTGTATTTTGCTACTCCACCATTAAAGGCGCCAATCACTTCATACCCTTCATGTAATGGTTTCACATCTGCGGGAGTGATCAATGGATTTTCATTAAAACGTTCTATTTTCATCTGCTTAACCTCTATCTAAATGGATTTTCTAGTTTGATTTTCTGCGCGCCTGCATCACTGATGCCGGCATATAGTACAATATGATCTTTATATATATGAATACCACCGCTAAAGACGACATCTTCTAAATCTGGGCGTTTCATTGGTCCTTGTTGGAAATCGTTTCTTTCTGCAATAATTTTTGCCTGTGTCATAGCAAATTGATTTCGTTCCAGACAGAAAACCATCGCATAATAATGACGATTTCCTTGATCATCGAAATTCGCGATATGGCCTAAGACCCAAATGTCGCCATCAATCTCATGGATCTCATTGCCGCCACCCCATTCGCTTTCACAGAACTGGTCAGACAGTAACGGGGCTTCTGTAATTGTTTCAATGGTCAAATCACTAAGAGTATGAACGATCGTTGCACCTATCTTGCCTCGGCCACCTTTAGTTCCTTGCGGTCGTGTCAGCACTAGGATTTCTCCAGAAGATAATTGTTTCAAGCGCAAGTCTTTCATCCCCCACGGCCCCTCAAAGATTTTCTTTGCTTCGGAAAGAGTCGCCAAGTGATAAAAAACCGTACGCCAATTCGCTGTGCCATCTTCTAGAAAAACAACTTCAACCCCCCCAAGGATGACTTGTCCGTCAATTCGAGTATAAAAAGGATCCTGTAAAGAAAGTTCGATACTATCAGCGATTAGTGTCCACCTGTTTGATTCAACCTCTTCAAATAAACTGACAGTGGAAACTTCACTGTCTCTTGATTCAATGCGACCTGCAATCACTTCTTTCCCCGCCAATTCAAAAGGGGCAGTGATATTATAAACATCTTGATCACCCACACCGCTAAATCGCAAAATTGCGGCTTTTTTGACTACTTTGGCTTTCTCATTTCGATACTCCTGCAATAATTGCTTGATATAAATCATCGTTGCTCCTTTCCAATCCAACATGCCTTTGCCGGCAGATGAACCCAGTGACCATCTTCACTTAACATGCCATTTCCAAAAATGGTCTTTCGATTTCCTTCTAACGAGTGCTTGATCGGCTGTCCAAAATTTAAAATAATTTGTAGGCTTTCCGTTTGATAACTCAAGCAATCTCCTGTTAATACAATGTTGCGGATGGCTGTAAAAGGTCCTTCTGTTTTTCGCAACCGAATCAGTTTTTGATAATCTGCCAAAATCCCCTTCGCCTCCTGGTTCACCGCTGCCAATCCGATCCAACCGCTTTGCTGATTTGATAGCCAAGGAAGCATGCCCCTCGAGCGGTCACGATTCACTTGGTTGGCCATTATTAAAGCGTGTGACTTTCCTCTTAAAATCAGTTCTTCTTGGTATTTATTTTTTGCTTGAATATCCCTGATATCAGCTAGCTGCTGAGGCAAATAGTCACCGACACCTTGTTCTTCTCCCTGAAATAAAAAGGGAATGCCACGATTGATCAACAGAAACACGGTCAATAAGCGATAGATGTCGCGGTTTTCATTTGCAAGCCGCTGCCATGAACGGCTCATATCATGGCTGTTAAAGAACAGCGTAGGCATTTTCTTTTGTTGACTCATTTCTTTAAAATCCCTAGCTAGTTTCTCAAGATCCAATGCTTCCATGCTGCCCAAATTAAAATGAAATGCGGTATCGAACAATCCATCTTCTGTATAACTGTTGATCAATGAGAGTTGATCCGAGCTAATTTCAGCCACTGTAAAAATTGATGGATCGACTGCTTTGATCCACTGATTTAATTCCTTTAACACACGTTTGATCCCCGGTTGATTCACATCATTGCGATGATCTTGTTTCCCATCTTTTCCCACTGGATTATCAATAAATTGATCACTGACCGTCAAATTATTGATGACATCAAAACGGAACCCATCGACACCTCTGTCTAGCCAAAATCGCAAGACATCAAAAACGGCTTGTCTCACTTCTTGATTCTGCCAGTTCAAGTCTGCTTGCTCTTCGGCAAAGCTATGGTAATAATATTGATCCGTAGCCGCGTCATACTTCCAAGCAGAACCACAAAAAAAACTTTCCCAGTTGTTTGGTTGATCTTGCCATATATACCAGTCCCGCTTTGGATGTTCTTTGCCACTGGCTGATTCGATGAACCAAGGATGTTCGGTAGAAGTATGATTAACTACGACATCAATGATAATTCTCATTTCTAGCTGATGGGCTTCTTCCACAAGGAGATCAAAAGCGGCTAAAGTACCATACTGAGGATCAACCCCACAATAATCGGAGACATCATATCCATTGTCAACTTTAGGCGAAGGATAAAATGGTGTTAGCCAGAGGGCATCCATACCGGATTCTTTTAAATAGGGCAATTTTTCACGAATCCCATTGATATCGCCTATTCCATCTCCGTCACTATCTGCAAATGAGGCAATATAAATTTCATAAAATACAGCATTTTCCCACCACATTCGTTGGTCTCCTTACTTCAGTGTAAATTGCATTCCATCTTGGAATCGTTTTGAAAAAATCAAAAACAAAAGGATCAATGGTAACGTGAGCAACACAGAGGCTGCATACATTGGTCCCGGATATGTCCCATAAGGCCCAAACATTTGCGAAATCAAGACATTTAGCGTAACAGTGGCGTCACTCTTTGAAACGATCATATCCCAAAGCAGGTTCGTCCAACGATCCGTGAATAGGAAAAGAAAAATCACCGTTGTGATCGACTTAGACATTGGCAATACCACTTTGAATAACACTTGCATTTCCGTTGCCCCATCCAACTTTGCAGCCTCGATCAACGCATCGGGAATGGCTTTGAAAAAGTTGGTATACATAAAAATCGCCCATAAACTAATTGCAGTCGGAATGATCATTCCAGCATAAGAATCCAATAATCCCACTTTGGTCACCATTAGAAATTGGGGGATCAGCAAAATGATCGCTGGGAAAAACATTTGAAAGAGAATAAAATGATTCACGAATTTCTTCCCTTTAAATTCGATTTTGGCAAGCGCATACCCTACCATCAATGCAAAGACCATCATTAAAAACGTTGCGATCGTAGCCACGATCGTGGTATTCACGAATGCACCGATCCAAGGAACATCTGCTGAAGTGGCCGAACCGCCAAACAGCCACGTCCAAGAACGTAAGCTAAAAGTGGTCGGGATAATTTTTCGATCGACTTGATCCCAAGCAGCAAACGAGTGCAAAACAAGATAGACAAAAGGAAACGTCATGAGGAGCATCACCAGGGTGGTTACTAGATATAGGACACTGTTCTTTCCCTTCGTTCGTTTATTGCCAACCATTTTTTTCACCCCACTTTTCTAGTAACTTCCGAATAACGCCGATAGATGCAAAAGTAACGACAGAAGCCATTAGTGCAACTGCAGACGCGTAGCCGGATTTCAAATTAACAAAGGCTTGATTGTAGATTTCCATTTGCCATGTATTGGTCGCAAAGTTTGGTCCGCCTCCTGTCAACTGGTAGACCTCTGTGAAGATACCAAAGCTGATCCCCACCGCCAGAACTGTAACCGTAAAGAATGCTGGGTACAACATGGGAAAGGTGATTTTCCAAAACCTTGTCCAAGGACTCGCACCATCGATTGCCGCTGCTTCATACACTTCTTTGTTGATATTCCCTAAGCCCGAAATTAGGATCAGCGCATAGTAGCCAGACATCTTCCAAGCGATCATCAGAGAAACGATGATGATGGCTGCATGGGGATTACCTAGCCAATCAATATCCCAGCCTAGTCTCGTTCGCAAGAAGGTATTAAAGGGACCGTTGTAGGAAAGCAATCCTTTGACGATCAAAGAAGTGACAACCCCGCTTGACAGGTAAGGCAAGAAGAAAGCCACCATGTATAACCCCTTCAGCTTTGGCAGGCTGTTGACTAATAGCGCAATTACCATCGAAAGAACCAGCGCCATTGGTACAAAGATAATCAGAAATTTATATGTAACGACGAATGCAGATTGGATCGCTGGACTTTTTATCGCATCAATAAAATTCTGAAATCCAACAAATTCAACGGTCGGTGAAATCATATTCCAACTCGTTAATGCTAGCCAAAATGACCAAAATAAAGGAAGTAGAAAGAAAATCAATGTAAAAATCAGATAGGGGCTGGTAAATGACCAGCCCAATTTTGTGTTCTTACTCATTATTGTAGCGCCCCTTCGACAGCTGTCTTCGCATCGCTCACAGCTGTTTTCGCATCTTTTTCACCCCGAACAACTGGCACCCATGCTTGTTCGCCAAATACTTGCTGAATGTCATTGTATTTCTCGTTGTCCATTGCTGGAACCGCATACGGTACATTCTCTGCGTAGACTTTCATCGCTGGATTTTCTTCAAAGTAGGCTTTGAAAGCATCGTTTTCTGTTGCATCATCGCGCGCTGGAATAAGCGAAGTCATTTCTAGTAATTTCATGTCGTTGTTTTCATCAGAATAAACAAATTCCAAGAATTTCATCGCTGCCGCTTGTTCTTCTTCTGTTGCTTGGGCGTACATCACGATTCCTTTAGCATCTGCATAGGTGGATACTTGTTCTGCATCCGCTAAAGCATCAGGTACCACAGGCGTAGTAACCGTGTAGTTTTCACCAAACTTCAGCTCTGGGTATTTTTCTTCCCAGTTAGGGAACGTCCAAGGACCCAAATCGGTCATAATACTATCGCCGTTTTCAAAGGGATCCGTTGCTTCACCGGTGCGCAGTACTTTTGCATCCGCTAATGTATGCATCAAACCAAATACATCTGTCATGGCTGCTTCATTAGCTGTGAATTGATTGTTTTCGACAAAGCTCGCACCTTCACTGGCCGCATTGTAGAGTGGGAAGAAATCAAACCAACGCATCCAAGCCGTTGGATCTGCTAAGTCTTTTTTCGCCCAAAGTGCTTTGTCCGTTCCTTTGATTTTGTCGACGACTTTCAATAAATCTGAATAGGTTCTTGGCACTTCATCAAAGCCTAATTCTTTCAAACTATCTAATCGCCAGCCAAACAAAATCGGATTGGAATAAACAGGTAGCACGTATTGACTACCATCAGAGAATTTCCAACTATCGATGGTTTGACTCATATTACGAGCTTTGACGATCGTATCGAAAGAATCTTGTTTTTCTAATGGTAAAATAGCCTGACTAGCAGCCAACTGGGCAGCAAAACTACGATTGATGTTTTCAGATAATGTTGGTGCGGTGTTAGAAGCAATCGCACTTTGGATTGTTGCTTCAGAAGATGGACTTTCCTTCATTTGAGAAACTTCAACTGTAATGTCTTCATTTTGTTTCTCAAAGTCTGCGGCCATTTCTTGCCAATACTTCAATTGTGTTGGATTGGGTGCAGCCCAAAAAGTAATCTTTGTCTTCCCATCCGTTGCCCCAGAACCGCTCTCTTTTGATTGATTGCTACAACCAGTGAATAAAACTGTCACTGCCACTACCGCAGCAATACCAAAAAGCATTTTTTTCATTTTCATAATCGTTCCTCCTAAATAGTAAGCGATTTCTTTTTACACCGTCATCATACCACCCGTCATTTTAATTGTCAACATTACGTAATTATAATTACAACATTACTTTTGTAATTGTTTTAGGCTATTAATTTTGTAACATTATGGTATAATCAATATAAGACTAGGAGAAATAAGGTGAAAATATGAAAAAAGCCTCTATGCAAGATATTGCCGATGCATTGGGCATCTCAAAAAATTCTGTCTCACAGGCGTTGAGAAATAAGCCTGGTGTCAGTCAACAAACCAAATTACTCGTTAAAAACAAAGCAGATGAATTAGGCTATCATTATCAAACGATGAATGAAGATACCACGATGTCATTCTTATTGATGGCAACCGAATTTGCTTTTTCTCAAACGAGTTTTTTTGGCGAAATCGTTAAAAGTGCAGAAGTAGAAGCTCAAAAAACAGCGATTAAACTTGATACTTATACCATTACAGAGGAAGACTTACTTAGCCTAAAGCTTCCGCCAAACTTAAAAAAGTATGACGGTATCCTGATCCTGTCTCATAGTAAAAATGCCTACATCAAGAAAGTAATTGATACTGGGCTTCCTGTCACATTGATCGATCACCATGATCCTTCACTCACAGCAGATGCCATCTTGACAAAAAACACCGACGGAACGTTCCAAGCCATCTCACTTCTGATTGAAAATGGAATGAAGCGAATTGGCTTTATTGGTGATACAGCATTTTCTCCCAGCTATCTTGAGCGTTATCGCGGGTATCAACGGGCTTTACGAGAACACAATCTAACACATGATCCTACGATTGAAATCACAGAAATTGAAGAATCTCAAGGTGCTTTATTTAACAGCTTAAAGAATATAAAACAAATGCCAGATGCATGGTTTTGCGTGAATTCTGGGCTAGCTTTCATGTTAAACAGTTATCTTCAATCTTCTGGTTACACGATCCCCAAAGATATCAGTGTGATTTGTTTTGATGAAACTGAATTTACACGCATGGCGATTCCTCAATTGACAAATATCGCTACCGATCTGCAGTTTATGGGCCAGTTGGCGATTCGAACATTGGTCCATCGAATCGCCCATCCCCAAGAGCCAATCGTCCATCAGCAAATCGTTCCGCAGCTGAACATCCGAGAATCTGTTCGACTTATTAAAGCAAATTAAAACAAAGCGCTAAATTCTCCCACAAGGTAGAATTTAGCGCTTTGTTTTTGTTGAATCTATTGTACTGGTTACTTCCCCCTAAGCGAAGCAGGCGAATCTCCAAGAGAAACGAGAGTCATTGGATCAAGCAGCAAACCAGAAAAGAAGGCGAATTAATTCTTGATTGCTTTAAGAGATTTCCCTCTAATTTTCCAAAAAGAATAACCTGCAATCACGACGGCAATTCCGGCAAGGATCCACGGACCGGTGCTTCCTCCTGTGACTGTGATGGTTTGTTCCCCTAGATTGGCGTTGCTATAAGTGATCGTTTGACTGCTGGTTGCTTCTGCTTCCGCATCTGTCAAAAAAATGGCATTGCTGTATTGCTTTGAACCGGCTTTTTTGATGATTCCGCCATAATTGATCTCTTTGACTTTAGGATATGCTTCGATAAATCGCCGCGTCTCATGGGTATTCCCAAAAATGATCATGATGTTTTCGGCGAGTTGTTCGATCTTAGGCATTTTAGCAATTAGTTGATCCGTTGCTAAAATCGTCAGCTTGATACCCGCCGGTTTGGAAAGATTCAACGACATCTTCTTGAATTCATCATTGGCAGCTTCATCGTTTGCGACAATAATGCGGTTGATATTAAAAAACTTACTCCAAGAAAAAACAACCTGACCATGTAACAAACGATGGTCGATCCGTACTAATTTGATCATAATTCATCCTCCTCTGCTGTTGCTTCGACTAGTAATTTCTTACAATTCACAATAGATTGCTGACTTTCCTGAATAATAGCTGCTAATTCTTCTTGCGAGACTCGGTTGACTTGTGTCGCAAGCGTGATCACCAATGGAAGATTCATTCCAGCGATCAGTTCCAAATCGGGGTGCTCTTGAACGACCCTCAGCAGGTCGTTGTTGACACTCCCTCCAAGAATATCTGTAAGAATATACGTGTCTGCCAAGTCTACTTTGGCTAATATATTCTGAATTTGCTCTGTCATCGGTTGATCTTCGTCTCGAAAAGCAGATAATGCATAAATGTTCGAATGATCTCCTATAATCATTGCAGCAGTCTGTTTTAATCCTTGAGATAACTCTCCATGGCTTGCTAGAATGATTGTTGCCATATCATTAACCCTCCTGTCTGTTTACACCTTTCTATAAGCAAAAGGCGTGCCAACTTCATAAAGCGCTGTCATAGCAAGGATTCTATCAGCATTCAACACTGGGAAAAAGCGTGCTGAGAGAGTGTTGGGCGGGAGTGTTGGAGGGCAGTATTGGAGAGAACATTAGAAGGAAGTCTTAGTTTATTGCAACTCTTGGTGTAACGACTTGCTGCCAAACCAACCGCTGATAAACTGATAAACCAAAAAAGCGTCTAGACAAGCAAATCATTGCCTAGGCGCTTTTCTTAAAAGATAAATGTTGTATCACTGTCCATCAAACAGAACACTTCTTTACGGGTATATGCTTGCGGTTTGCTGCATGATAATCACTGAAAACTTTCTTCGATCTCATTTAGATGAAAACAAGCAACTTCCGCCGCCCCTTGTTGGATCAATCGGGGTTTTTGCATGTGGCATTTTTCTGTCGCGTAGATGCAGCGAGGATGAAAAATGCAGCCAGTTGGTAATTGCTTGATGTCAGGAATATCCATACCTTTCAAAGGCAAATCTGGGACAGTGTATTGCCGGTTAGCGACTCCTTGCGGGACGGCTGCTACTAATGCCCGAAAATATGGATGATTCGGATGATTGGTGGCTTGTCGAATATCACCGACTTCCATCACTTCTCCTAAATACATGACTAAGAGTTTCCCACGATCTGAAATATAACGGGCAGTGGCAAGATCGTGCGTAATATAAACAAAAGAAATTCCATACTTCTGATTCATTCTCCGCAACAACTTCAACAAGGAGATCCTTAGAGACACGTCTACCATTGAAACAGGTTCATCTGCCACGATCAATTCTGGTTCTACAGATAATGCCCGTGCAATCAGTACACGTTGCCGTTGTCCGCCGCTTAACTGATGCGGGTATTTATCAATGAACTGTTCTGTAGGAAATAACCCGACATCGGCTAATAGCCCATGCACTTTCCTTCGCGCTTCATTCTGATCCTTAGCGAATCCATGCTTTCGCATCGCTGCTTGCAGTGAATGGAAAATCGTTTTGTAAGGGTTGAGTGCCGCAAAGGAATCTTGCTGGATCATTTGCACTTTGAGGCGATACGCCTGATATTCTTTCTTTGTCATCGTGCGCAAGTCTTGACCTTTATAAAGTACCTTTCCCGCTGTAGGTTGATGGAGATCCGTGATCAGCTTTCCTAATGTCGTCTTGCCACAGCCGCTTTCTCCTACTAATGCCAAGCTTTCTCCTGGAGCAAGCGACAAATCGATTCCTCGGAGAATCGCTGGCTCATTTGGCGAAAAAGCTTTGTGGACAGCTACTAATTCAAGTAATGGACTCATGGTCTTCCTCCTGTACCTGTTTGAAGTGGATACATCGCGCAGCTTGTTGTTTACTGACAGGAAAAAGCATATGGCAAGTCTCCTCGCTGCCATCACAAGCAATGCGCACAGCGAAAGGGCATCGTTCTTTAAAGCGGCAGGTCGCGTCCGCTTTAGCTAAATCAAAAGCCACTCCTTGAATCGATGAACGTGTATCAATAGCATCCGTCAAGCTAGGAATTGCCGCCAATAACGCTTTGGTATATGGGTGGGCAGGATGCGTCATGACGGCACTCACCTCGCCTACTTCTACCAGTTGTCCAGCATACATCACAGCAATACGGTCTACCATTGAACTAACAATTGATAGATCATGGGTAAGAAAAACAATCGTAATTCCTTTCTCTTGATTGATTTTCCGCAAAATAGCCAGAATATGCCATTGAGTAATCACGTCCAACGCTGTCGTAGGTTCATCAAGAATAATCACCTGCGGGGCAAGCAGCAAACTTAATGCAATCAGCACTCGCTGCTTCATCCCGCCGCTTAATTCAAAGGGATACATTTTTCTGACTCCTTGATCTAATCGCACATATTGCAGCAAATCATTGATTTTGGCATCCAGTAGAGCATCGCCCGTTTTTTGATGGGCTACTGCTGTTTCATAGAAATGTTCCTCTACTGTTAAGATCGGATTCAACGCACTTTGTGCCGCCTGGAAAACCGTTGCGATCTCCCGCCAGCGGTAACGATTCCCTTCCTGTGAAGGCAAGGAAAGAAAGTCAACTGCCTCCCCAGATTGCCAATAATATACTTGTCCAGCCAGTATTTCTCCTGGCTCATCAATCAAGTTTAAAAGGCCAAAAGCCAATGTGGACTTTCCGCTGCCGCTCTCACCAATGATTCCCAGAATCTCTCCTTTTTCAATCGTTAACGATACTCGATCCACTGCATTGATCGTTCCACGATCCATCTGCTTCAAAAGCATCTCCGAAGCTTCTGATCCCCCTCGTTCTCCATGCGCGTTTGAACCTGCTGGCTTTAGTTGATTCTTTCGTGACGGCTTGTCAGGATTCCGACTGATTCGCCATTTTGATCTACTTTTCGAAGTTGCGTGACGACGAAACCCTATAGTTAGCTGGTTTGCTTCAAGTATCTTACCCATCGATCTCACTCCTAATCCTTGGATTAAAGGCATCTTCTAATCCTTTTGAAAAAAGAAAGCAGGCTGACTGGAAAACAACGATGCCAACGATCGGTGTAATCAAATAAATAGCAGCTGAGGATCCAAACATGGCACCGGTTTTGGTCATTGCCAAATTCAGCATGATTCCCCAATGCTCCCCTTTGAAAGGTGCCAATCCAAGCAACATCAAGCCGACAGAAGCAAGAACCGATGCCCGCATGATCAAGACAAAATTGATTGCAATATAAGGGATCAGACTAGGTAAAATATCTTGCCGAATCATATATCCCTTAGACATTCCCAAAAGCCGGCTAGCCAGAATGTACTCACTTCCCCGCAATGTCATGACCTGACTCCGAACGCTGCGAGCTAACCCTGCCCAGTTCCAAATCGCCAAAAGAAAACCAAAAGCCAGAACATTTCCCGCACTGATCACCAAAGAAAGTGCCATAAGTACGGGAAAAGAAGGAATCGTCAAAACAACATTCGTGAGGAACATCAAGAGTTTATCTGTTGCTCCTCCCACAAATCCCGCAACAATGCCAATCGACATCCCAATCAAAATCGAGAAAAAACCTGAAAATAAGGCAATTAGGACGACATCCCTCGTTCCTAAAATAAACTGCAGCAATGTATCTCTACCAGTAAAATCGGTTCCTAAAGGATGTTGCAAAGAGGGACCTAATAATCGATTGGTATAATCTGCGGGCAAGTCGCCAATCAGCCATTGCCCAAAAAGAGCGAAACCAACTAAAATCAGTAATAAATACATTCCAACAGCCGCTTGACGATTTGCACGAATCACTTTGATAAAAGAAGACAATTGTTTCATTCTGTCTGCCTCCTTAATCGAGGATCCAAATAGCCATATAGTGTATCTACAATGACATTGGCACCAACTACTGTGACAATGATCATAAAGAACATCCCTTGCATCAAAGGAATATCACGCACCGCAATAGCTGTGTTCAAGTAATAGCCCAATCCTGGATAAGAAAAGATGTTCTCAATCAAAGGCGCACCGCCCAATAAAAGACCAAAAGTCGTTCCTAATGTAGTAATCATGGGTAAGCGAGCATTCTTACCGACATATTTCTTGCGGATCACACCATCGCTCAACCCACGCGCACGGGCATACTTGATGTATTCTTGGTGCATAACATTCATAGCACTTCCCCGCATATTCAGAATCCAGTTCGCCAAATAAACAACAAAAATGGCGCTGATAGGCAATATCCCATGACGTGCCACACTAATGAGAAACGGAAGGTTCAAACCAACCGTCACTTGTGATCCATAGGCACCGCGGCTCGGCAGCCAGACAAGCTGCACGGCAAACAAAGAGACCAAGAAGAAACCAATGAGGTAATCCGGAAACGAGCCAACCATGGAGGTCAGTGTTTCTGTCACCGTATTTAAGCGTTTATTCTTGGACCATGCAACCATCAAACCGATTCGTGTACCCGCCATGTAAGAAAGAATAGTCGCCACGCCAGCTGAAAAAAGCGTCCAAGGCAATGCACTTAAAACAATGGATAAAACAGGCGTCCGAAAACGAATCGAAGTGCCTAGATCTCCTTTTAAGAGCTGCAGAATGAAATGGCCGATCTGCTGCAGCAATGGCTGAGATGGATCATAATTCAGCATACTGATCGCTCGGCTCATAGCATCCGCTTCTGAGATTCCTTGCGTACTTCGCAGCTCATTTGCCAAAATCGTTACTGGATCGCCAGGCATGATTTTGATAATCAAAAAAGTCATAAAGACGCCTGCGGTTATCGTAAAGAAAACATTCGCTAATTTCTTCATTTCTTATACACGCCTCCTTCCAGTCTATTTGTTTAATCAGTGATTCCCATGCTCTTTCGCAGCGTTCCTTCCGCAATCAATGAAGAAAACATTGATTCACCAACGCCAATAAAGCGTGGGTCTTGAACCAATTGGTTTGCAGGAACTTGAAAGTCGATAGCCGGATTAAGGACACGCACTGGAAAACCTTTTTCTAGATAAGGGATGAACAAGATATGCTCATTTGTCACTGCCATCAATTCTTTGGTGGTCGCAATAAAATCGTCTCCCTCACTGTCAAACAGATGATTCGTTAAAGCGATCACATCAACTTTCCCTTGAGCGTTGGTCAAGTATAATTCTCCTGTTGGCTCCGTTTCAAGCCCGAATAGCCAACTGCGGCCCTTATATAATTGTTCATACGTCCCATAAGGATTGGCATAAAGAATATTAGAAGGCGGGGCAAATTCGATAGCAACAGTGTGCTCTCCATTTCTCAAATACGCATCATAAGAAGCGCCTTCCATTGGCAGAAATGTCACATCAAAGCCAAAACTATTCAATTCATTAACGATCGCTTCTCCCGGCAACAAAGCTGAACCCCAGCCATTATTGCAAGCAAAATCAAAGGCCACTTTATTTCCTTGCGCATCGATCCAGGTATCTTCTTTTGTCCAACCAGCTGCTAATAAGACGGCTTCCGCTTGCTCAACATTGTATTCTCGTGCGGTGAGCTCCGACTGCACCCAATCTGTCAATCCATAAACTTCTTGTAAGGAAAGCGGCAATCCTGTACTCCCCGTCTCACTTGGCATACTGCCGACTTCTGCTAACGGAAGAATTTCATCAGGATTCACCAAATAGGCCACAGCTTCGCGGAAAGCCAGCTCCTGGGCAAAAGCCTGCTTTACATTGAAAACTACGGACATTTGTGAATACTCTGGTAAATAAAATTCAGTAAAATGGTCCAACTTACTTTCAACTTGGCGAATCAAATCTTCTGTCATACCGCCACTGTGCATATCGAGAGTCCCATCGATCATACTGTTGGCAGCTACTTCAGGTGTGACAGCGCGAATAATCGTTAATGAATCGATGCCAGTCTCTTGATAAAAATGTTCATTCTTCTCCAAGACTGCTTCACTGGTAGAAAGAGCAGCAATCGTAAATGCGCCCGAACCAACCATATCTGTCACTTGCGGCATATATCCTTCCAATTCTTCATTAAGGATTTGTAATTGTTCATTTCCTGCTTCTGAATACCAATACGTATTGGTCTCATCATGCCATTCCCGCTCTGCATCAGCGATGCCTTGATATTGCTGTGCCCAATCACCGTATTCCTCGAAACGAGCAGCTACCTTTACATCAGTCAGTAGATTCAGCATCAAGTGACTTTCATTTTTGAAATAAAACGCCACTGTTTGCTCATCCGGGACTTCAATTTTCTCTAAAAATTCCCAAATCTGTTTCTTACCGACCCACATTTGGTAGCTGGTGAGGACATCTTGAGCAGTGATGTCGCTGCCATCACTCCATTTGATACCTTCCTTCAGTGTGATATTGATCACATTTTGATCAATGCTGTAACTCGAAGCTAGCCTAGGCTTGAAATTCTCGCCGCCTTCACCTACTGGGGTGAATGAAAACAACGCTTCTTGCACATAAGGTTCAATCCCACCACCAATAAAACCACTAATATAGGGATTGCCATGGGCAGTTGGCGGAACAACATAATCGCCATTGATCACTAATGTTTGAGAGTCCTGCGCTGTTTGATCGGTCTCCTTTGTTTCTTCTCCACAGGCCGTTAAGAGAAAGAATGCACCCAAGCAAACCAACCCTTTGAATTTTTTCATGTGTTCACTCCTCAGCTAATATGATCCCTGTTGATCCGATAACGATTGACGGATTGTCTCCAATGACTATCGGATCAACCATAGGTGAATAGAAACCAAGGCTTGCCAACTTCTGGACCTAGGATAGAAGGATTGTTCACCCGACGAATGTAACGACTTACTATTCGTTCAGCTATGACTACCTATTTATCAGTAAGCATTATCATTACGAGGCTTTTATGCCTGCCATTTGTCAAAAAACGATTCTGCGCATGAATGTTTAGACAACAAAAAAAGGCATCGGACAAGACTGTCCAATGCCTTTGACATAGCAAAATAAGCGTCTAGCATCCCGCGAAAATTTACCAAAAAAACACCCCGCTACTAGAAATGAAGGGAAATTTTGGGTACAATAAACACGTTGATGCCGATGGCGTTCAACTATGGCAACTTGATTGGTCATCTTGGTTAAAGGTCTGACTGATCAGGGCCTCGCCGCTCTGCGCCAACAGAGTTGCGAGGTGCCTATTTTTTTGGTTTCTATTCGGTTATAAGTGTAGCCGATTTTGGAAGGGGTTGCAAGCGAACATCAGAGGAAAAACGAACAAAACATTCAAAATATGGCAGTATTTTATTGAGATATGGAGATTATCCTTGATATTTCTATTGTTTTAACAAGAATCAAACGGATGTACAGGACTTGCTGCTCTTCTTTTAAGAACACAAACCGTAGGGCAGTTACTGGTCTTTGTTTTGTTCCTTCTTTCGCAGTGCTTCGTCTAATAAGTAAATCACAGTCAAATATTTTCTCTTTATTAAAAGGAATACGCAAGTAATACCCAGCAATGAGAACCAACAACAAAAACACAGGTAATGTGAATTCTGGACTTTTTATTTCGAATGTCAAAGCCAACATAGCTAAGATAATCGATAACGCAGACATCGAGTAGGACATTTTGTCATATGATGTAAGCAGCTCTTTTTCTGTATTAGAAAAACGTGTGCTCCAAAATCGCAAAATAAACGCATCTTCTTCCGCAACCCTATCAATCAGTTCTACTAATTCTGCTTTTGTGCGCGCTTGTTTTACATGCGTGTATAAGATATCTTTCACCACGCCGCTTTGATTCTTTTTTGTATAGAAATCAAATAAAATTTCTGATAAACAATACTGAGCATTGTTCTTTGGTCTAAACTTCTTTAACATCTACTTCCTCCTTTGGTATTATAATCGCAGCACATCATAAATATTTAATATCAAACTATATAATTTTAGCAAAAAGTTAAACTAATTTTTCATTGCCTGCAACTCCATTTCATTGGATTTACCAACCTAAATATACTATGTAAATGTTACTCCTAGTATGACTCTCTACACAAAAAGAGACCAAGAATCCTTCCGATTCTGGTCTCTTACGTAAAAGCTATTACTCACAACTCCCGGTATTTCTTTTTGGAGTCCTTACTTTGTTCCACCGGATATTTCACCGCATTTTTCTGCAGTTTCTCTTTGATGATCTCATCAACATCTAGTTTTAGATTATCCGCCAGCATATAAATGTTTTCATTCCTACACTTCCTCCCCAACAAGCGTCAAGAAAGCCTCTTCGAGATTCCTCTTATTCACTTTTGCTAGAATATCAGCTACCGTCCCGCTAGCAACTTCTTTGCCTTTGTTTAACACTAGAATCCGATCACACAGCGTTTCCACTTCATCCATGTAATGAGAGGTCAGAAAGATAGTGACCCCCTTGTCTTTTAAAGCGAGCAAGTATCGCCAAACCTCGCGCCGGGCCTGGGGGTCCAGTCCGGTTGTCAATTCATCCAAAAAAATGATTTGCGGATTCCCCATGATAGCCAAAAGGATACATAGCTTCTGTTTCTCGCCCCCCGATAATGTTCCGAGAAATGAATTCAATTTAGAGGCAAGGCCAAATTCATGGAGCGCCTGCTTCCAGTTTAGCGGGTTTTCATACAACGAATGGGTGATCTCGCAAATCTCTCTTACCTTCAATTGATTTTGAAAGGCAGATTCTTGGAATTGGACCCCCACATACTGAAACAGTCGTTTCCGTTCAGCCTTAGGATCTCTTTCCAAAAGCGAGATCCTTGCTGAATCACATTTTTGTGTGCCCAAAATACAATCGATCGTCGTGGATTTCCCTGCCCCGTTATGTCCTAACAAACCAAAGATGGTGCCCTTTTCGACTGTGAAACTAAGATCATCAATCACTCGTTTCTCCCCAAATGTTTTGCTCAATCCATGAACCTGTATCGCTGCTTGTTTGCTCATACATTCCCTCCCATCTGATCTGGACTCAGTTTAGCCGAAAATCAAACAATGATGGGATAGTGGAGGGAATAGAATTTTTTTCTAAACAAGTTTGCAAATTCCTAAACATGTTCAGAACAAAGGGAAAACACTTACATTTCAAAAGAGATTCTTTATACTAGGTTTTGAAGAAACAGTGGCCACATCGTTCTTCTATTCAAAAATAGCCTTCAGTGCTGCACTTAGCAAAAGCTCAAATTGGTTCAGTGTTGTGCCAAAGAAAAGATTCGGTTGGTAATCGGAGATTCTTTGGGGAGTATATGTTTCTGTACTAATGGTCAGTGTGGCTAGGCTGCCGATTTTTGAATTTTTTTGACCAACAAAAGCAATCACATCGATATGGTGGTCGTTAGCCATTTTCGCTAGCTCAGCTAACCGAACTGTATCCCCAGAATTAGAAATAATAACGAGCAGAATGTCTTGCTGCACTTGCTGTCTAAGAAATTCCAGATGGCTATTGGCAGTCGCACGAAAGCCATATAAATTAAGAGATTCCGAAAAATAATTGGCGAGATTCTGAGAGAAACCGGAGCCAAGGATCATGATGCGCTTGTCGCGATACTCAGAGAGTAAATCGATAAATGCCGCCTTTTCCTCGTCGGAGAAAGTGCTTGGCATCGCAATATCCGATTGGCTGTTACCTAGTGCAAAAACCAACTCGCTATAACCGGAATAGCCAATTTTCTTGGCCATATTGATGATTGTTGCTGTAGAGACATAGGATGCTTTAGCCACATCGCGAATCCCGATAGTTTTTAATGACTGCCGATTTTTTTTCATAAACCGCAAGACTTCTGCTTCTGAATCATTCAGTTGGTATTTATCTATAAGCATTTCAACATCCATAAGATCCACCTCAAATTTTATCAATTAGGAGTATTATATCATGACAGAAACGAAATTTATTCAAGATCCCTGGGCAAAAATGACGACCCGCAACGGCTTACGCGGAGATGAAGTTATCTCGGCATTGCAAAAGTCGATCCGTCGAGGCAAAGAAAAAGAGGCATGTGAATTTGCCTATGAAATGTATATCACCTCGCCGCAATTTGAAGAAAAACTGTGGAGAAGATTACTAGCGATCAGTGTTGAAGATGTAGGTATGGGAAATCCAATGGCTGCCATTATGATCAATAACTTAAACACGATGCGCAAGAAATTCCAATACAACGAATCCGACCGGGCGATGTATTTCTTCCATGCGATTCGTTACTTATGCCAGTCGGAAAAAGACCGCTCATCAGACTTACTCAAGAATATTGTGATCAAGAGTTTCGCGATGGGCTATGTTCCAGAAATTCCTGATATTGCCTTGGATAAACATACTGTCCGCGGACAGGAAATGGGCCGTGGTTCCGAACATTTCTTACATGAAGCCAGCAAAGTAATCCCACAAGCAAAAGTCACTAATGACTACAAAGAACAATACGAAAAAATCATCGAGAACTATGATCCAGATCACGTTGTGCCAAGCGCGTTTTCATTCAATCCTTGGCAAGTATAGGAGGAAGTTACATGGAAAACTCTGCATTTATCATGAAGCTGAATGACGTCCTAAGCCCCATCGCAGCAAAAATCGGCAATCAGCGCCACTTAAAAGCTATATCCAGCGGTATGATGTTTGGACTACCATTTATTGTTATCGGTTCTTTTTTTCTAATCTTTGCCAACCCACCCATCAACATGGATCAGTACCATCCTGAAACAGCCAATATCTTTATGACATTTATGGCTGGCTGGAAAGATTTCGCTGTAGCAAATTATGATCTCATCACCGCGCCTTATCAATTGACGATGGGCATCATTGGTTTCATCAGCGTCTTTGGGATTGCCTTCTCTCTTGCAAATGAATACAAAATCAACCCTTCCATGAATGGTATGGTTGCATCCGTCATTTTTCTAATGGTTTGTACACCAGTAAAAGAAGGCGCGATCAGCCTCAATTTTCTAGGAACAAACGGACTCTTCGTCGCAATCATCATCGGCTTGTTAGTGGTAGAAATCAATCGTTTGTTTGAAGTGAAACAGATCAAATTGAAACTGCCAGATACCGTTCCACCCATGGTGGCAACCTTCATCAATATGCTCGTTCCGCTGTTGACAAATATCATCATCTTCTATGGGATCAATTTGATCTTCTTAGCAGCAACAAACAAAATCTTTCCTGAAGCAGTGATGGAAGTTCTGACTCCTGCAACGAACATCGCTGGCAGTCTCGGCGGTTTCTTGTTGATCGTGACCTTGGGCAATATCTTATGGCTGTTTGGCATCAACGGCTCTTCAATCATCTTTCCCATCGTCTTTACACTGGGAATGGCTCAAACTGGCTTGAATGCCGAGCAAATGGCAAATGGCGAAACCATGACACACTTAATGAACTTACAAATGTTTCGGATTTCAGTCCTTGGCGGAGCTGGTGGTACTTTGGGATTGGTTTTATTGATGATGCGAAGCAAAGTTCCCGAATATCGCACCATCGGAAAATTATCCTTGATTCCTGGAATCTGCTCCATCAACGAACCAGTGATCTTTGGCTTACCAATCGTTTTTAATCCCATTCTAGCAATCCCATTTTTGGTCACTCCGATCATTTCGTTATTGCTGACCTACTTTGCTCAGAGTCTTGGATGGATCGGAATTGGCTTTATTGTTGATCCTTCCTTCACACCGTTTTTTGCACAAGCTTATCTTTCAAGTATGGACTGGCGCAACATTCTCTTTTGCCTACTGTTGATCGTCATCAGTATCTTCATATACTATCCATTCTTTAAAGTAATGGAGAACAATAAGACAAAATTAGTCGATCAAAATCTATAACCATTCTTCGTAACAAAAACTAGAACAGCTAAATGATTTTGCTTTATACTAAAAAAAAGACAAATCCTTTCCCATTCATCGAATCAACTCGATTCGAATCAGAAAAGGATTTGTCTTTTTTGGTTAAAACTCCTTCATTTAAAAGACCTGAAAAGTCAGCACAGGTTTAGGCATAATGAAAGATTTCAAAGCGGAGGCCTTCTGGCGTCTCAAAGAATAGTGCATAATAATTAGGCGCGATCCGTTCTTTGTATTCCATTGGTTTCCCATGAAGAATCTTTACTCCTAGTGCTTTGATTTTTGGATAGATCGCGTCTACGGCTTCCCTGCTTTCTGCTTTAAAAGCAATGTGTTGGAGGGAACCAGGCTTTCTAGAATCAATTGTCTCATTGATCCATTCTTGCTTTGGCGAACAGATTCCAAAATCAAAGGTATCACTCAAATACTCTACTACTTCCATGTCGGCATGTTCGAGATAGCCTGAATATTTCTTTTGAACATCAAAACCTAACAAATGGAACAATTGATCATAAAAGGGTTCCGCTTTTTTTACATCGTTGACAGTAATTTGAATGTGGTGGATTTGATACATCAGTGGCTCTCCTTTCGTTATAAACCAAAACAGTTAACAGTTCTCGATAGCAAAGGGTGGGTACTGAATCGCTCTTGTCGCCAAGTGAATGAGTTTTTCCTGATTGTCGTCAGCCGCAATTCGATTCGTCTTTAGAGTACCACAATTTCGGCAACGGTGAATGATTGCCCATTCGCCATCCTCCTTGGACCAAATACTGATAGGATCCATCTTCCCTCGCACAAAGAAGCTCGGTCTCCGGGAAGAGTATCCGCATGAAGACTCGTTAAACAGTGGGGACAGTGGTTGCGATGCTGACTACCTGCATTTTCAGGATTTACCGGTCGACCGCATTCTTCACAGATAAAACTGTCAAGACAATTGAAAGTAACTCTAACAATTTTTAAATTGTTCTATCAGTTTCCTTGAAGGTGGTTTACGATCAATTTTCTACATACTTAGTTTATTTAGTATAAGAAAGTTTAAACTTTACATATATTTTTCTTGTATAAGGATTAGTTCTTCTTGTCTATGATAAAATTTATTAAACAGTTTGAAAGTAAAAACTATTCAAAGAAAGTGGGCGATAACAATGGGATTTTGGTATTTTTTAACGTTAGCTGTCGGTATAACTTTGTTGATCATAAGTGTTTCAAATAAAGAAGTATCTAGATCAACCAAATTCGTAATAGCCTGTTTTGTTTTAGGGATCTTGTTAGTCATAGGTAGTCTACTTTTATTTTTACCAGGCAGCTCTTCGATTATTGAGCAACTACTTCAACTAAATTAGCTTCGTTATTAAAAGCCGACTTTCTAAAAAAAGAAAATCGGTTTTTATTTGTACTGGTCGAAAAAAATTTTTCTACGGCTGGTTTTGACTTTATTTTAGATCCAGCTGAACGATCAACGGCTCCCCTTCTTGCATTGCTTCATCCAACATTAAAGAATAAACATCGTCATCCTCTTTCGTGATACGTAACTGTTGCGCACTCATTTCGCCAGCACCCACTTCTTGAATACGCATCATTTGGTTCTCTGGATCCACGCTAAGTCCTCCATTCTTTGGTTTGGCGAATTAGCGGTAAAAAAACGTATCTGGGGTTTGAAGTTAGGATTCAAAAAAATATAAGAAAAGCCCCATTTAAGGGGCTTTCCATTTGTAGTGACCCCAAAAAGTTAGACTTTT
>CWGP01000059.1_pt2 | contig 130388 bp, 110 predicted proteins | sample 693701 | NCBI WGS metagenome assembly CWGP01 (sample SAMEA3735915, study PRJEB9488) | human gut metagenome | biome: ENVO:mammalia-associated habitat; material: ENVO:feces | place: Malawi | collected 2009-02-27 | reverse complement strand
TTTTGGTCTAACTTTTGGGGGTCGCTTCATATACGCGGCCTTTTTTTTATTACTGAGAGGTGAGGCTATTCTATAATGATCAAACAGATACTGTGCAAGGCCAAAAATCATAACAAAATGGTGATCAATGCAGCAACTGCTAATCCTAAAAACCACCCACCGATAACATCTGTCAAAAAATGGATCCCTAAATAAACGCGACTGAACCCAATCATAAAACTGAGCAGGACCGCAAGAATGCTCATGGGCAGAACAGCAGGTGGCATAAGAAAAGCCATATTCATCGCTGCAGTTCCATAAAGTGCGGCAGAAGTAGCAGCATGGGCACTAGGGAAGCTGTGGTCTTTTTCTTCGACTAACCGATGATCGTTTGGTCGTTCTCTGCGGACGATCCGTTTAATCAGATAAGCGAATGCAGAGACAAGTAAGACACTCGCTGCTGCTTTCGGCGCTAGGATAGTTTGTGTAGCTGGAAAAACATAAAGCAATAACAATAAGATGATCGTGGGCAATGCTTTACCGAAATTTGTAAAAAAGAGCATCATCCGTGTTAAAGCAGGTGTTCGGCTCTTGATAACAAATAAAGCCAGTGCCTCCTCTTGTTGTTGCAGCGTACCACGTTGAACCAAATATAAAAAAAGTATGAAACCAATCAATGAACAAACGAATACAATCATGTGGCACCTCCTTATAATATAAGTGTATCATGAACGAATATCATTCTGAAAGACTTTAAGACCATACTAAGTTTTTTTAGAATATGGTATAATGGTCAAGTTGAAAAAGAAGCGGAGGGATACTATGGATGGAATTTTGCCATTATGGAAAGACCGTGGTCAAACCAGTCACGACTGTGTCTTTAAACTACGAAAAATTTTACATACAAAAAAGGTCGGACACAGTGGAACCCTGGATCCTGATGTAGACGGTGTATTGCCGATCTGCATTGGCAAAGGAACCAAAGTCGTGGAATACTTGGTGGATTCCGGAAAGATATATACAGGAGAAATCACGCTAGGTTTTTCCACAACGACCGAAGACCGTTCGGGTGAAGTTGTTGAAAGGACGCCTTTAGCAAAACCTTTTACTACAGCAGAAGTCGATCGTGCAATGGCAAGTTTGACTGGTGAAATTACCCAAATTCCGCCAATGTATTCCGCAGTTAAAGTCAATGGGAAACGTTTGTATGAATATGCCCGGGCAAATGAAGAAGTGCAGCGTCCAAAACGGCAAGCTTTGATTCATTCATTTAAGCGGATCAGCGATCTAATCTTTGATGAGACAAGTGGCACCCAATCGTGGCGGTTTCAAGTAAGCTGTGGGAAAGGAACGTATGTCCGTACGTTAGCCGTCGATACGGGTGCTGCTTTGGGAGTAGCCTCTCATATGTCTGACTTGACACGGTTAGCAAGCGGCGGCTTTACCAAAGATCAATCTGTTACGCTTGCAGAAGTTCGTGAAGCATTGGAATCAGGGCGAATCAATGAGTTGCTGCAGCCCATTGAATATGGGGTAAGCGGGTTTCCCAAAATTGCAATTGATGAGAAGTTGTGGCAGAATGTCAAGAATGGCATGCCCTTGCCATATCATAGTTTTGGTCTTCAAGAACCTCCTGCAACACCTGTGGCATTGTTTTATCAAGATAAAGTCGTTAGTATCTATATGCCGCATCAAAGGAAACAGGGGCTATTAAAACCTGCGAAAGTTATTCGTACAGAAATAGGAGAGTAAGAATGGAAATTATCGAGCTACGTCATCCATATAATAAAGATGTCATTCCATCAGAACCTGTCGTTTTGGTTCTAGGCTTTTTTGACGGTGTGCATCTAGGTCATCAAAAAGTTATTGAAACAGGAAAAGCAGCAGCAAAAGAAAAAGGATTGAAGCTGGCATTGATGACATTCAATCAGCATCCATCTATTGTCTTTCAAAAAGTGGATCCTGAGGCAATGCAATATCTAACCAGCTTATCACAAAAAGAAGCCCATATGGCTGATTTAGGAGTCGACTATCTTTACGAAGTGGATTTCACTTCAGCTTTTGCAAATTTAGCGCCGCAAGTCTTTGTCGATCAATACATGGTAGGTTTACATGCGGAAGTGGTCGTGGCTGGATTCGATTATACCTATGGAAAGAAAGAGACAGCAAACATGGCACTTTTACCTTCTTATGCCCAAGGCCGTTTTGAAGTGATTACCGTTCCCAAGGAAACTTTGGCAGGGGAGAAAGTCAGCTCAACAAGAATCCGCGCCGCTTTGCAGAACGGAGAAATGGCAGAAGCCAATCGACTGTTAGGTTATCCTTATGAGTTTGAAGGAACTGTCGTACATGGCGATGCCAGGGGACGCGAACTTGGCTTTCCGACAGCGAATATTAAAGTCAAAAGTACAGTGCGCCTGCCAAAAGAAGGTGTCTATGTTACCGAGCTTAAAGTAGGTGATCGCTGGTATCCGTCTATGGGATCGATTGGTCATAATGATACCTTTGGTCAAGGCCGACAATTAACAGTGGAGATCTATATTTTAGATTTCCATCAAGATATCTATGGAGAGACTGTTGCGATTCGCTGGCACCACTTTTTGAGAGATCAAGTTGCTTTTAGTGGCGCAGAAGCCTTGATTGAACAACTGCAACAAGACGAGATTGATACTAGGAAATACTTCGATAAATAAGAGCTACCTTTAGTACTCGTAAAAAATCTTAAGAGGATCGGAAAGTGTCAATCAAACTGATCTAATTAAGATTTTTTGTTATTTTAAATAATAGTTAAAATAGTTTTATGACGAATGTTATCGTTTTTATTGTAGTCTAGACAAAATATAAGTTGGTTTTTTTCTATTACTGTTCACTTTGTTTAGCGGGAAGAGTGGTGTAAGGGAATATCTTGCGTGAATAAAATTATTTTTCTAATCATTAATAGTTAAAAGTCTGAAAAATTCCAAAATTCTGTTTTATCTTTTTTCTAAAAAATTTGTTTAGGTGCTAATTTCCAGTAAAGGAACGGAACGCAATAGGAGTTATTTTAATCTAAATAATGGTTTTTATCTCGTTATTTATATATCGCTTAACCCATTGTTAAAAAACGATGAAAATTGTTATTATTTTCTCTTGACCAAAATAATTTTGGGGTTTATTCTAAAATGAGGTGATGACTGAAACGAAATGAATGGTCAAAAAAATGATATTCTATTCCATTTCTGGTCAATGTTAATGACAGTTATCGAGAAGTTCGTTAGAAGTGAAAAAGCGTTGTGGACAGCTCATTCGACTTACAAATAAACTTTGCTCGATACATGGAAATCATGATCATTCGAGAATTCGGTTCGATCACTGAAATCATATGTTTAAAGGAGAAAGTAATGAACGAGAAACAATTGCGCTGGTATAATATTGCGCTAATGGCGTTTGTCTCTGTTTGGGGACTCGGAAATGTAGTGAACAACTATGCACAACAGGGATTGACTGTTGTTGTATCTTGGATCTTGATCATGGCATTATACTTTGTTCCCTACGCATTGAGTGTAGGTCAACTAGGATCAACGTTCAAGGAATCAAGCGGTGGTGTATCCTCTTGGATCAAAGAAACTTCAACCAAACGATTGGCCTTTTTCGCTGCTTGGACTTACTGGGTCGTTCACGTCCCATATCTCGCACAAAAACCACAAGGGATCCTGGTATCATTGAGTTGGTTATTTAAAGGAAACGGCTCTTTCGTATCGACTGTCGGATCAATGGAAGTCTCATTAATTTGTTTAGCTATTTTTCTTTTCTTTTTATGGATCGCATCTAAAGGATTGACTACATTGAAGATGATCGGTAATATTGCCGGAACAGCGATGTTTGTCATGTCGATCTTATTTATTATTTTAGCAGTAACAGCACCAGCGATGACTGGAGCTCAAGTAGCAACACCAAATATGACAACTGTTTCAACTTATATTCCTAAATTCGATTTTACTTACTTAACGACGATTTCGATGCTGGTGTTTGCGGTAGGTGGCTGTGAAAAAATTTCGCCTTACGTTAATAACACGAAAAACCCTGCCAAAGAATTTCCTAAAGGAATGATCTTTTTAGCCGGAATGGTCGCTTTATGTGCGTTACTAGGATCAATCGCAATGGGGATGCTGTTCGATGCAAACAATATTCCTAAAGATTTGATGGTAAATGGCGCTTATGAAGCATTCCAACGTCTTGGCAATTTCTATGGGATTGGCAATACATTTGTGATTCTTTATTCGATCGCCAATGCATTAGCGCAAATTTCAGCATTAGCATTTTCTATTGATGCGCCGTTGAAAATTTTGCTTTCTGATGCAGATCCAGAATTTGTACCAAATGGTTTGGCAAAATTGAACAAAAAAGGTACACCGATCAATGGATATATCATGACAGGGATCTTAGTCAGCATCTTGATCATCATTCCTGCGTTAGGTATCGGAAATATGACTGAATTGTATCGCTGGTTGTTGAACTTGAATTCGGTTGTGATGCCATTACGTTACTTATGGGTATTTGTAGCCTTCATGCTGATCAATAAACAAGCCCATCGATTCTCATCAGATTATAAGTTTGTTAAAAATACAAAACTAGGCTTTGGTATTGGTTTGTGGTGTTTCTTATTTACAGCATTTGCTTGTATCTTAGGGATGGTACCAAAATTAGATTATGCTGCTGATCCAAAAGCTTGGTTGTTCCAATTGTCATTGAATATCATCACACCGATCATCTTTATCTTGATTGGACTGATTTTACCAATGATCGCAAAACGTGTGAATAAATAGAAGATGCATCACCTAAAAGTCTTCAAGATATTTTACTGTCTTGAAGACTTTTTCTTGTCTATTACTTGTTTGGTACATCAGTGTTCTCCTAGCTTATTTCGCTAGAATTTACAACAAATTCTAATGGTTTCCCAATGAGTAAAGGGCAAAATTCCGCTATACTAAAAAAGATGGGAAATGATAATTTATGCAGTCAATGTATAAGGTGAAAGGGAGAAAATTGGTGAAAAAGAAAAAAGATTTAACAAAAATGAAAACGCCACACACGTATGTGATCATTTTTGGCGTAGTGCTGGTAGCATGGGTATTGACATTTCTGATTCCTGCCGGAAAATTCAGTACGGAAGAGATTGAATATGTTGATGCAAATGGTGAAGTGAGCACGCGAACGGTTTTGAAACAAGATTCATTCCGTTATGCGTATCCGCTTAATACCGATTTTGTCTTCGAGCAGTTAGAGAATTTAGAAGAAAATCCAGCAGAGCTAGAAGAATTGGGTGTCGATCAAGCAGCACTGCAAAGTGTGCTAGACGAAGGGGAGTCGAAACTTGATCAAGAAAAGCTCGATGAGCTCTCCCTAACGGATGATGTTCTTTATGAGTTATATGGAGATAAAATCTATGATACATCAGAAAAACTTCATAAGACAGCAAAGGTTTGGGGAACAGATGATTTTGGCGGTTTTGGTTTCTTGAACTTTGTGTTTGAAGGATTGGTTTCAGGAGATAAATATGGTTCCGCTGTCGGGATCGCTGCGTTGATCTTAGTAGTCGGTGGCGCATTTGGGATCATTATGAAGACCGGAGCGATTGATGCTGGGATTTTTGCCTTTATCAGTAAGACACGAGGATTAGAACGATTGGCTTTACCGCTTTTATTCTTTGCTTTTTCATTTGGAGGAGCAACTTTTGGGATGGCGGAAGAAGTAATTCCTTTTTCTATGGTCATGGTGCCATTTGTGATCGCACTTGGGTATGATTCGATCGTGGCGGTAACGGTCACCTATGTGGCCTCGCAAATCGGAAATGCAACTTCTTGGATGAGTCCGTTTAGTGTGGCGGTTGCGCAAGGGATCGCGGGTATCCCAGTTCTTTCAGGGGCAACTTTCCGAATTATCATGTGGGTAGTCATTACTGGCTTATCAGCTGCATATTTGATGGTGTATGCAGAACGTATTCGTAAGAATCCGGAGAAATCATTGACTTACAAATCGGATGCCTATTTCCGCGACCATATCCAGAAGACATCTGATGAAAACAAGCCGTTTCTTTTGGGGCATAAACTGATTTTGCTTGAAATGCTGGCAGTTTTGATTTGGATCGTCTGGGGAGTAACACAAAAAGGGTACTATATTCCAGAAATTGCTTCACAGTTCTTCGTGATGGGCTTAGGTGCAGGCCTGATTGCTGTGATCTTTAAGTTAGAAGACATGGGCTTGAACGATGTAGCAAGTGCTTTTCAATCAGGTGCAGCTGATTTGGCCGGAACAGCGATTGTTGTTGGGATGGCAAAAGGAATCCTGCTTGTTCTAGGTGGTTCTGATGCCAATGTGCCTTCAGCGTTGAATACGATCCTACACAGCATCGGCGGATTGCTAAGCGGTGTGCCAGCCTTTATCGGTGCTTGGTTCATGTATATTTTCCAAAGCTTATTTAATTTAGTTGTTACTTCGAACTCAGGTCAAGCAGCATTGACAATGCCGATCATGGCGCCATTAGCTGATCTTGTGGGTGTCTCCAGACAGATCGCCGTTTTAGCTTATCAATTAGGTTCCGGATTCATGGATGCATTCACTCCAGTATCTGCCAGTTTGATCGGTGTGCTTGGCGTTGCCCGAATCGAATGGGCAAAATGGGCGAAGTTCCAAATTAAAATGCAAGGATTTCTGTTTGTGTTAGGTACGATCTTTATCTTTATCGCTGTAGCGATTGGTCTGCAATAAGAGAGGAGCTGCGAGAATGAAACTTATTCGTCAAGCGGAAGTTTATGCACCAGAATATTTAGGAAAGAAAGATATTTTAGTGATCAATGACAAAATTGTTGCCATCGAAGATCAAATCAGTGGCGGCTTTGATCAACTAACTGTCGAAGAAATCGATGGTTCTTCATTGATTGCGACACCAGGATTCATCGATTGCCATTTCCATATCTTAGGTGGTGGCGGGGAAGGGGGCTACCAGAACCGAACGCCTGAAGTAACCCTTAGCCAGCTGACAACTGCTGGAGTCACAACGGTTGTCGGCTGTTTAGGAACCGATGGTGTTGGGCGTGATATGGTGGCATTGATCAGCAAAGCCAAAGGTTTAGAAGCGGAAGGAATCTCGACTTATGTCTATGACGGTTCGTATCGATTGCCTCTTGATCCAGTGACGGATTCATTGATCAAGGACTTTTTGACGATCGACAAAGTGATTGGCATTGGTGAAATTGCGGTCTCAGATCACCGTTCTTCACAACCTAGTTTTGAAGAATTTACTCGTGCTGTAGCAGATGCTCGAGTAGGGGGCATGCTCTCAGGAAAAGCAGGGATCACCAATGTGCATTTAGGTGGTGGCAAGCGACAATACGAACTCTTGCTACAAACTGTGGAGGAGACTGAGATCCCTATTAGTCAATTTTTACCGACTCATGCAAATCGGACAAGTGAGTTGTTTGAAGCAAGTATCGCTTTTGCTAAAATGGGCGGTACCATCGATTTTACCGCAAGTGAAGATCCTGATTTTTGGGAAAGAGAAGATGATGAAGTTCGCTTTAGTAAAGGGCTAAAACGTTTGTTAGACGAAGGTATCGGGTTGGATCAATTCACCATGACATCGGATGGTCAAGGAAGTCTGCCTTACTTTGATGAAAACAATCAATTCATTGGGCTTGGGGTAGGCAGTTCCCGAGCTTTAATGGTAGGAATCAAAGAAGCTGTACAAGTAGAACAGATTCCTTTGGAGATTGCATTGCGTGCAATTACTTCTAATCCAGCAAAGATTTTGAAGTTGGCTCAAAAAGGCCGGATCGCTCCTGGAATGGATGCCGATCTTTGCCTGTTGAATCAAGATACGCTAGATGTTGAAACGGTGATCGCTAAAGGAAAAGTGATGGTCGATAAAAAAAACGTGAAAGTCTGGGGAACCTTTGAACAATTAGTATAAAACAACCGTAAAAAGGCTCACCTGCAAGTTGATCATTTTGCAGGTGAGCGATTTTTTGCGTTAGGGACGTTTAGAGTTGATCTAAAAAGGCCATATCTTCATCGGAAATGGTAAAATCAACTTTTGCATTATCCAAAATATATTCTTCGTGAACGGATTTTGGCAATGGTAAAATGTCCTTTTGCAATAGATAACGAATAGATAATTGAGGGATCGAGCGTTGATAGTTCTCGGCAATTTTCTTGATGTCGGCATTATCCAGCAAGCGACCAGTCGCGATTGGTGAATAACCTTCCACTAAAAGGTCGTTGTCTTTACAGAATTGCAGCAACTCTTCATTTGTTTTTCCAATATGATAAATGATTTGATTGACCATTGGTTTCACATCGCAATGGTCAAAAATATTTTGCAGGTCATCTTGGTCAAAATTGGAAACACCAATCGATTTGATCAAACCACTTTGATACGCTTCTTCCAGTGCTTTCCAGACATCAATGTTTTCTTCGAAATATTTTTTTTGCTCCGGATTATCCCGCATGATTTTCCAAGGTCGTGGAGCATGGATCAAAACAAGATCGATATACTCAGTGTCAAGCTCTGCCATTGAGCGTTTGATGCTATCGACAGCTTCTTGAAATGACTTCAGTTCAGCAGGAATTTTTGTCGTAACGAATATCTCTTCTCGAGGAACACCAGAATCTCGGAGGGCTTTGCCCACAGCCGCTTCGTTTTTATAGGCAGCAGCAGTATCCACATGACGATAGCCGTTTTCAAGAGCAAATTTTGTCGCATGATAGGCATCTTCCGGAGAGGACTGCCAAGTGCCCAATCCGATCTTAGGTATTTTGATTTGATTCTTCAGTGTGAATGTTTCATTCAGTAGACTCATAGTTTCCCAACTTTCTATTTTTTTAAAAGCGTTTTCCTATCTATTACTTTAACCCGAGTAGCCTATAAGAAGTCAAGAGAAATGATTCTATTTAAATAAAAAAAAGATCACTCGAGAGATAAATTGACATTTTCACAAGATATTGATAAATTGAACCAAATAATCTTTTCAGAAAGTGGGACGATCATGAATTTTGTAAAAGATGACTTTGCCTATTATCGGCGATCTTTTGAACAAATGTATCGCAGTTATTTCCAACGAAGAATGATTGTTGTTGGAATCGCTCTTTTGATTATTTGTGCTTATCTAGCGCTGATCCAAGAGGGATTTCTACTAAATTTGTTTTTGATTGCTGTTTTGCTCGTGTTGTTTGCTTGGCTTTATCTACGTTGGCAAGAAGTCGATCAAATAATTGCTGAATTTGAACAAGAAAATAGCGAACCGATCATTTATCAAATCGTAGAATTTGAAGATTATTATGCTGCCAAAAATAAAAACGGGCAGCAAGTGCGAATCAAGAAAAACGGCAATCGGAATTTTCCGTCTGCTAATAAAACGTACACGTTGATGGCAGGATTCAAAAAAGCATTTTTCCCTAAACAACCTCTTTTTATCTTTTACTATGATATGTTGGAGAATACTTATGATGAAGCCTATCGCATTAGAAGAAATGGACAAACTACTTTTAGCAAATGGTCCCGTTACTTTAGTTTCCGCTCGTTTCGTGCCTCCATTGGAAATGGCTTCCGCTTTATTTTAGGTAACCTGTTTTTCTTGTTTTTGATCTATCGATTGATTCGTTATCTGATTTCGCTCTTGCGGATGTTTATTCAATGATAGGAAAACGTATAGCCTGAAGAGCTTTTTTTCTCACTATAGCATGCGAAGGTCAGACCTAGTTAAATAAGTCGTTGTTAGCAAAAAATTACTGTGAGCAGTAGTTAACCCAAAACATGAGTCTTTTAAGGAGTGGAGAAATCCACTCCTTTTTTTATGGAGGGCAGAAAAAGACGGTTAACAACCTTGTTTAGAGAGAGTTTATAAGTTGATCCATCAACTATCAGTTGAACAAAAGACACTTGAGAAATAGTTTTTGCGATATTCTTTAGGAGAAATGATCGCAAATTGCTTGAATACTTGGATAAAGTGGTTTTGATTCGAAAAATGAAGCAATGCAGCTATTTATTTATAGCTATAATCAGTAAACACTAACAAATGCTTTGCTTCCGCTACTTTCTGCTGATTGATATAGGTGTGGATCGTTTGGCCTACATGTTTTTTGAATTCTGTGCTCAGATAGGTGGGGTGTTTTTCAGTAAATTCAGCCAAATCGTTTAATGTAATTTTATCGTAAATATGCGTATCAATGTAATTGATGAGACTTCTGATCAAAAAACTTTTCTGGGTAGGAAATGCATGAATCAACCTCATGAAATGATAAGTACTTTCCTGAATATGGGTCAAACATTCCTGAACGTCATAAATATTTTGTAGTTTTTGGAGTAGTGTATCGGATAACCCATAGGCTAGACTCACCGGAACGCCTTCATTGATACTGACCCGAGTTAGAATGGTAATCAATCCTGAATACTTGTATTTCAAACTTTCTAGCTTGTTGTTTGCTAGTTCGACGCTGTAGGTGCTGCTCATTTTATGGAATAGCCAAAAAATTTTTTCGGGTTGATTTCGGCGTACAGCCTCTACGTAACGTTTCTCAAATTCAAACGAGTCCAAATAAGGATCCTCTAACCGTCGTTGATAAAGATTTTCTTCTAATAGGGTGGACGTATTGGAATTTGCTTGTTTCTCTGGAACGCTCCAACGAAACTTGTTGGCATCAGGGATGGCTCCTTTTAGGATCGTGTAAAACAATTCAACGAAAGCGACAAAAGATTCTCGACTTTCTTTCGAGTAATGGACCCCAGCAATGTAATCATATCCTTGAAAAGGAAATGATCTTTTGTTAGTACCTAATATCCCGCAAGGTCCAATCAGCACATTGCCAATTGAAGAATCTGGTAGATCACAAGTAAAGCTGCTGAAAAAAAAGTCATCTCCTTCAAAAAACATCACCACATCCAATTCAGTCGATTGGCTGGTAAGGAAAAAATGTTCCGCCACTTGTTTATCAGTTATGAAGGAATTACGAGGAATCACCACTTGCTGTTTTTCATCGAAGATAAATAAAGGAATCAAATATTTATCGTAGAGTTTCTTCACAATTGATTCTAGTGCTTCTCGATTCATCAAAAACCTCATTTCTGTTTTTTTAGTATGATTTCTCTTTTTTTAGTATACCTTATTTTAGAAGATTCCTATAATAGAATTACGACTAAAAACGCTTGCAACTACCTGAGAGGGATAGTCGATCAAAACGTGACTATCTGTCTGAGAAGAAAAAGGAGGACAATGATGAAACAACGACAGCATTCTCAAAAATTGATACTAGGAGAAGAAGTCCATAACTCCACTGCTTCCTCTATCGCTTACATGGAGGAAAAAGTATGGGACAAGATTGACAAGGTTGCGATCAATACCCTTTTGATACCTATTTATTGGGAGCTGATCGAACCACAGCCTAATCAGTTTGATTTTTCATTAATTGATTCCCATTTGGAAAATGCCGCTGAGAAGAAAATCGATGTGATTTTTTTGTGGTTTGGCCTTTGGAAGAATGGCTTATCCACGTATGTTCCTGAATGGATCAAAACGGATCCCAAATATTTTCGCATAGAGGATAGCGCCGGAAACAAGATGAATAGTTATAGTCCGCTATGTCAAGATGTGATAGCACAGGCTCATTCAGCCTTTGCCGCCATCTGCGACTACTTGGGAAGCCATCCTTTGCGGGCCTTCATCAGAATGGTGCAGATTGAAAACGAGATTGGTAGTCTTGGCACTAGCCGTGATCATTCGTCAGCAGCAGAAAAAGTCTATCAGATGGCGTTGCCGCAAGAAATCAGAAACCTCTATCCCAGAGCTAAACAATGGTCAGAAGTACCCTTTGGGGATGAAGTGTTTATGGCATATCATTATGCCGCAGCAATCCAAGACTATGCAAAGATTGCAAGAAAACGTTTAGCGTTGCCGTTATATACGAATGTATGGCTCAAAAAGCCAGACAGGCGGCCGGGAGAATATCCAAGTGGTGGCGCTGTATCCACCACTTGGCAAGTTTGGAAAGTTATTGCCTCTCAGTTGGATTTTATTGCCCCAGATATTTACGAAGAAGAAATCAAACCGATCATCGCGGAATACGGGAATGATCAGCCGTTGTTAATTCCGGAAACCCGAATTGACAAAAGATATATTTCGAATCTATTTTATGCTTTTGGTCAAGGAGCAATCGGCTATTCACCTTTTGGTATCGAAGATCTTCTAACGGATGATACTAGTCAGGATTACCGCTTTTTATCCCAGTTAGGATTAGCGAAAGACGCCTTTGATTCTTCCGATACACTGCCTCATTTAAACCAAGGGTATCGAATCATCGCCGCCCTTGAGCCACTGTTGCAAGATCAGGAAGCTCAAATCTTCTCATTTAAAAAAGAAGGGGCTCAGAACCAAATTGTGTATGAAAATGGACAGGATCGCTGGGCAGTCAAATTATTTTCTCGAGACAGAATGATCAATTCCGCAGGTCTGATCATTAAACACAAAGAATATTACTATCTCACCGGTGCTAATTTCGCATTGGATCTGCAAGCGCAGCAGGGTTCTAATCCTTTAGGTATCCTTTCTTTAGAAGAGGGGGGTCTACAAGATGGGCAATGGCGGACAAATCGTCGCCTGAATGGGGATGAAGCCTATTTCCCATTTATCGGTGAAGATTTTAAAATTTTGCGCATGCGATTGTATTCTTATTAACGGATAGCAGTGAGATCTGCTTCTAACTACTTTTAAAGCAGAGGCGTTTCGAGATAATCTTACTTATGATAGAATGGGGAGCGGATATACCTCGGATCAGGTTCATTTGCTGCGAGCCGTATTTGTGCAGTTGAACGTTGATTTGATCTCTGAAAGGAATAAAAATATGCAAACCATGAATAAGATTCCAATCAATACACTTCCCACCAGTACTTCTGCCTATATTCACATCCCATTCTGTGAACATATTTGTTATTACTGTGACTTTAATAAAGTTTTTTTAGAAGGGCAACCGGTTGATGAATACATCGAGTGTTTGCTGAAAGAAATCGCTCTAACGGTGAGCAAACAACCAATCACTACTTGTGAGACGATTTATATTGGCGGCGGAACGCCGACTTCCCTTTCGGCTGCGCAGCTAGACCTTCTGATTACAGGCATACATGAATTACTGCCCACGCAAACGACCAAAGAATTTACGGTAGAGGCCAATCCTGGGGATTTAACGGAAGATAAATTGCTAGTTTTGAAAAATCTGGGCATTGATCGGTTGTCGATGGGGGTGCAGACTTTTGATAACCGCTTGTTAAAGAAAATCGGCCGCAAGCACACGGCAGAGGATGTCTATCAAACGATTCGGTTGTTAGATAAACATGATTTTCAAAATATTACGATCGATCTGATTTATGCTTTACCTGGACAAACGATGGAAAGTTTTCGAGATACGCTAACACGAGCGATTGATTTGGGTTTGCCTCACTATGCTATGTATTCACTGATTTTAGAGAACAAAACGATGTTCATGAATTGGGTTAGGCAAGGGAAAATGGAGTTGCCTTCTCAGGAATCTGAGACACAAATGTTTGAAGAAGCCATCACTGCAATGGCTAAAGCTGGCTTATCGCAATATGAGATCAGTAATTTTTCCCGGCCAGGATATGAGTCTAAGCACAATCTTGTTTATTGGAATAATGAACATTATTACGGATTTGGCGCAGGAGCGAGTGGTTATATCGGACAGACGAGATACAAAAACTTTGGACCGATCCAGCACTATCTGCGTCCATTGAGGGAAGATCAACTGCCGATCCATGAAACAGAATCGTTAACGACCAGCAATCAAATGGAAGAAGAAATGTTTCTTGGATTACGGAAGAAACAAGGTGTATCGAAAACAGCCTTTTCAAATAAATTTGCCTGTTCTTTTGATTCGATCTATGGCAATGTCGTTGAAGAACTTTCTAAAAATGGCTGGTTAGTCTCAGAAGGAGACCGCGTTTATTTAACAAAGTCTGGGATGTTTATCGGCAATGATGTATTTGAAAAATTTTTATTAAGTTAAGAATAACCAAGAAGATCGAGCTGTTTTCGATCTTCTTTTTTTGGAGCTAATTGACAATGAAGTGGATTAGCACTCTCTCTATAAGAGTGCTAAAAATCTGTGTCAAATTCTTGACATTCGTAGGAAATATGGTATATTAATAATCGTGTTAGCACTTAATGTGAAAGAGTGCTAACGGAGGAGTGGATAAGATGTTGACACAACGACAACAAACTATTTTACACCTCATCATCCAAAATTATACGGATACTGGTCAGCCTACGGGCTCCAAACGATTGATGGAGGATGGGGTTGAAGCAAGTTCGGCTACCATCCGCAATGAGATGAAGGCCTTAGAAGAAGCGGGTCTCTTATTGAAGACACATTCCTCTTCTGGACGTGTTCCTTCAATGGCCGGCTACCGCTATTACGTTGATCACTTATTAAGACCATCAAAAGTCAATCAAAATGAGATCAAAGCAATTCGCCATTCCTTGGGGAAAGAATTTCATGAAATCAATGAAATCATTCAGCAATCTGCTACGATCCTATCCAATCTTACGAGCTATACCGCATTATCGTTAGGACCGGATGTCAAAGAACGGAAATTGACTGGCTTTCGGATCGTACCTTTGAATGCACGACAAATTATTGCTATCATTGTTACGGATAAAGGCAATGTTGAAAATCAGATTTTTTCATTACCTTCATCGATGGATAGCAGCGACTTAGAAAAGATGGTTCGGATTATCAATGAAAAATTAGTGGGTGAACCGCTCATGACGGTCTATCATCGATTGCGAACAGAGATTCCGATGATTTTGCACAAGTATTTTCAAACAACAGAAGGAATCATTGATTTATTCGATGATATGTTGAGTCATCTCTTTGAAGAGAAAATTTACGTCGGCGGACGGATGAATCTATTAGATTTTGAACCAAGTCAAGATGTTCGTCAGTTTAAGTCGATGTACTCTTTCATGAAAAATGCAGAAGAACTCACACAATTATTGGCACCGAGAGACTCCACGATTCAGATCCGCATTGGTCAGGAACTAGGGAATGAATTACTCCAAAATATGAGTTTGATTCAAGCAAGCTATGACATTGAAGGTCATGGCCAAGGGACGATTGCTTTATTAGGTCCTTCTAGTATGCCTTATTCGCGAATGTTTGGACTGATGGATGCCTTTCGTCGAGAATTAGCAATGACATTGGCTGATTACTATCGCACACTAGATGCAAACAGTGAATGATCAAATAAGTGAATTATAGAAGGGATGGTAGCAAGTGTCAGAAAAAGAAGAACAGGTAGAAAAAGATCTTGAGACAACTGAAGAGCCTCTGACAGAACCGTCAGAAGAAGAAATCGATGCAGCTGGTCTATCAGAAGCAGAAGTAGAAAAAAGCGAGATCGACAGTTTAAAAGAAAAAAACAATGAACTAGAAGACCAATTTCTGCGCGCACGGGCCGAAATCGCTAATATTACAGCAAGAAACCGTAATGAACGTGAATTGTTGCAAAAATACCGTTCGCAAGATTTGGGCAAAAAATTATTGCCAGCGATCGATAATTTGGAACGCGCTATGGCAGCAAATGTGGAAGAAGACCAAGCGGCTAACTTGAAAAAAGGTGTCGAAATGGTGTTGGAAAGTTTGCGTCAAGCGTTGAAAGAAGAAGGAATCGAAGAAATTCCTGCTGAAGGAGAAACTTTCGATCCCAATCTTCATCAAGCGGTACAGACCGTACCTGCGACAGAAGATGTGCCTGCGGATACGATCGTCACAGTATTGCAAAAGGGCTATAAGCTGCATGATCGTGTCTTGCGTGCAAGTATGGTTATCGTAGCACAATAAATAAAAAGAACGATGAATGAAAAGGAGCGTATTACTTATGAGTAAAATTATCGGTATTGACTTAGGTACAACTAATTCAGCTGTTGCTGTCCTAGAAGGCGGCGAAGCAAAAATCATCACCAATCCAGAAGGAAATCGTACAACACCATCTGTTGTTTCATTTAAAAACGGCGAGATCCAAGTAGGGGAAGTTGCTAAACGTCAAGCAGTTACGAACCCTAACACGATTTCATCAATCAAACGTCATATGGGTGAAGCTGGCTATAAAGTAGAAGTTGAAGGGAAATCATACACTCCTCAAGAAATCTCTGCAATGGTCCTACAATATATCAAAGGATTTGCTGAAGATTATCTAGGAGAAAAAGTAGACAAAGCAGTTATCACTGTTCCTGCTTACTTCAATGATGCACAACGTCAAGCAACAAAAGATGCTGGTAAAATTGCCGGATTAGAAGTAGAACGAATCGTCAACGAACCAACAGCAGCAGCTTTAGCTTATGGATTAGACAAAACAGACAAAGACGAAAAAATTCTAGTCTTCGACCTTGGTGGGGGTACATTTGACGTATCGATCCTTGAATTAGGGGATGGCGTATTCGATGTGTTGTCTACTGCTGGGGACAACAATCTAGGTGGAGATGACTTTGATAACAAGATTATCGATCACATGGTTGCAGAATTCAAAAAAGAAAATGGCATTGATTTAGGTAAAGACAAAATGGCATTGCAACGTCTGAAAGATGCTGCTGAAAAAGCGAAAAAAGACCTTTCAGGTGTGACAAGTACGCAAATCAGCTTGCCATTTATTACAGCTGGCGATGCTGGTCCATTGCACTTAGAAATGACATTGACACGGGCAAAATTTGATGAATTAACCGCTGATTTAGTCGAACGGACAAAAGTTCCTGTACGTCAAGCGCTAAAAGATGCTGGTCTTTCACAATCTGAAATCGATGAAGTGATCTTAGTCGGTGGATCAACTCGGATTCCTGCAGTCGTCGAAGCAGTTCGCAAAGAAACCAATAAAGAACCAAACAAATCAGTGAACCCAGATGAAGTAGTAGCAATGGGTGCTGCGATTCAAGGTGGCGTGATCACTGGTGATGTGAAAGATGTCGTTTTACTTGATGTCACACCATTATCATTGGGTATCGAAACAATGGGCGGCGTCTTTACGAAGTTGATCGATCGCAATACGACGATCCCAACAAGCAAATCACAAGTCTTCTCAACAGCTGCAGACAATCAACCTGCTGTAGACATCCATGTCCTACAAGGCGAACGTCCAATGGCTGCTGACAACAAGACATTAGGAAGATTCCAATTAACGGAAATTCCACCAGCACCTCGAGGAATTCCACAAATCGAAGTAACATTTGATATTGATAAAAATGGTATCGTAAATGTATCTGCAAAAGATTTAGGAACTCAAAAAGAACAAAAAATCACGATCAAATCTTCTTCAGGTCTAACCGATGAAGAAATTGAACGAATGGTTAAAGATGCGGAAGCAAATGCGGAAGCAGACAAACAACGTAAAGAAGAAGTTGATTTGCGTAATGATGTCGACGCATTACTATTCACTGTTAACAAAACATTGAAAGAGCTTGAAGGCAAGGTAGATGCCGATGAAGTGAAGAAAGCGGAAGAAGCTCGTGATGAGTTGAAAGCTGCTGTCGATGCAAACAATATCGAAGAAATGAAAACAAAACGCGATGCATTGAATGAAATCGTACAAAACTTGACAGTGAAGTTGTATGAGCAAGCTGCACAACAACAAGCACAAGAAAATCCAGAAGCTGCACAAGGCGGCGCAGACGATGTGGTAGACGCCGATTTTGAAGAAGTAGACGGCGACGATAAATAATCGCTGTTTGTGAAAAAGCCAAAGTCACCACTTTGGCTTTTTCTTATGAATTTCTGAAACGTATTTTTCTGAAGCAAATTATATGCTAAAATACGAGGGACGCAAGAAAATAGTGGAGGGAAGCCAATGGCAGACAAAAGAGATTATTATGAGGTCTTAGGTCTACAAAAAGGGGCTTCGGATGACGAAATAAAAAAAGCATATCGGAAGCTTTCCAAAAAGTATCATCCAGACATCAATAAAGAACCTGATGCAGAAGCAAAATTCAAAGAAATTTCTGAAGCATATGAAATACTGAGCGATCCTCAAAAACGAGCTGCTTACGATCAATATGGTCACGCGGGAACTGATCCGAACTACGGTGGTGGTTATGGCGGCGGCTTTGGCGGCTTTAACGGCGGGGGATTCTCCGGTGGCGGCTTTGGTGGATTTGAAGACATCTTTGAATCATTCTTTGGCGGCGGTGGCAGAACGGCAAATCCAAATGCTCCGCGACAAGGAGCTGATTTGCAATATGCTGTGGATCTTTCTTTCGAAGAAGCGATTTTTGGTGTGGAAAAAAATATTCAGTATAACCGCGAAGAAACCTGTCATACTTGTGGCGGTAATGGCGCAAAACCAGGAACACAACCTGAAACCTGTCATAAATGTCATGGCTCAGGTACGATCAATGTGGAACGTCAAACACCTCTTGGTCGTGTCATGAGCCGTCAAACCTGTGATGTATGTCACGGTACAGGGAAAGAAATCAAAGAACCTTGTATGACTTGTCATGGCACAGGACACGAAAAGAAAAAACATAGCGTCAAAGTCAATGTACCCGCTGGCGTGGAAGATGGTCAACAAATGCGCCTATCCGGTCAAGGAGAAGCTGGCAGCAATGGCGGACCTTATGGAGACCTGTATGTCGTTTTCCGTGTTGAGGAAAGTGATATCTTCGATCGTGATGGATCCGAAATTTATTACGAATTACCATTGAACTTTGTTCAAGCAGCTTTAGGTGACGAGGTCAATGTTCCGACTGTTCACGGAAATGTCAAATTGAAGATTCCTGCTGGTACCCAGACGGGCACGAATTTCCGTCTAAGAGGCAAAGGTGCACCAAAATTACGTGGCAATGGCAATGGTGACCAACAAGTCAAAGTTAAGTTGATCACACCAAAGAATTTGAATGAAGAACAAAAAGAAGCGTTACGGGCTTATGCAAAAGCAAGCGGCCATGTAACCAATGAGCAACAACCTGAAGGATTTTTTGATAAAATGAAAGATGCCTTTGGTGGTAAGAAAAAATAAAAAGCGGAGCCTGAAGAAAACCACTTTTTCAGGCTGCGCTTTTACTAGTTTTTGTGAAAATTTTAACAATGTCGGGAATTGGTATAAAAAACTGAAAGTAGGAGAGTTCATGGAAAAAATATTTGTTAGTCCGCAGCGCTACATTCAAGGAGAAAACGTATTAAAAAAAGGCTTGCACTATATTAGCTCATTAGGAGATAAATTATTACTAATAACCGATCCATTTGTTTGGAGGATTGCTGGCGAAGAACTGGCAAGCGATTTAGCCCATCTAGGAATCGAAGTAACCTTAGCAAATTTCAGCGGTGAATCCTCCAATGCAGAAATCAGACGTATTGCAAAAGAAGCAGAAAGAGCAGAAGCGGCAGCAGTTGTTGCTCTTGGTGGCGGAAAGGTGATCGATACCGGTAAAGCAGTGGCCCATCATTTGAAGCGAGCGGTTGCTGTCGTACCAACAGTTGCCTCAACAGATGCCCCTACCTCCTCCATCTCGGTTCTTTATTCGAAAGAAGGGAAATTTGAACAGTATAGTTATTATCCGAAGAATCCAGAACTGGTCTTGGTTGATACAACTCTGTTAGCCAAGGCCCCTGCAAAATTATTAACTTTCGGCATCGCCGATGGATTGGCGACGTATGTTGAAGCCAGAGCAGTAGCTAAAAGCGGCGCTCAGAATCTTGTAGGAGGACGGCCGACTTTAGCAGCTATGGCAATTGCTGAGAAATGTGAAGCAGTGCTGTTTGCCAATGGGGTCGCTGCCTATAAGGCCAATCAGCAGCAACAGGTAACAGCCGCTTTCGATCAAGTAGTGGAGGCGAATACACTTTTGAGCGGACTAGGATTTGAAAGTGGAGGACTAGCAGCAGCTCATGCGATCCATAATGGGTTGACAGCCGCTACTGGGAAGTTCCACCAACTTTCTCACGGAGAAAAAATTGCCTATACGACGTTGATGCAATTGCTGTTGGAACAAGATACAAACGAGTTGGAACGTTATATTGTTTTATATCAAGCTCTGGGGTTACCAACAACGTTAGCAGAAATGCAGATGGACTCACTTAACGATCAGGAATTACTAGCAATCGGTATTCAAGCCACTCTCCCTAATGAAACGATCCATCGAATGCCCTTTAAGATCACAGCAGAAGAGGTAGCAAATGCATTTCAGGCTGTCGATGCATATGTCACCAAAAATTTTTCACAAAGAAAAAAAGATTGACTTCTATTTTTTCCCATGCTATTTTGTTTACAAGCTTAAAAAGGAGGGGACGTAGACATGACAAACAACAACTTTGCATTGGTATGTTGTTGTTGTATGGTGCTAAAAAGCAGCATACTGATTTGTCATGCCTATTAATCGTTCCCTCATCTGGATAAATCACTCTAAGAGTCTCTTTCGTTGGGAAAGAGTCCTAGAGTCATTCTCTAAGAGGTACTGATTGAATAGTCAGTGCCTCTTTTTGTTTGCCTTGATTTACCTTGCAAAGATCTGTAAACAAAGACAGATCATGCCTTTTTAAGCAGGTGATCACCTAGGAATGACCAATTGTAAAACGCAGTGCCTCTGATTTGCTGCAGCATTTTAGCGGACTGACAACAAAAATTTCATTGAAAAGAAGGTTGCCCATGATCGTATCAGATATCAAAGAATTAATTGGTAAGACACCGATTTTTCAGTTTTTAGCCACTGACTACGGAGGAGAAAGCCAAAGCCGGATCTATGCGAAATTAGAATACTTAAACCCTGGAGGTAGTATCAAAGACCGATTAGGCAGTTATTTGATCTCGGAAGCAGTTGCTGCTGGAAGAATAACGAAAGACACAACCGTGATTGAACCCACCGCTGGCAATACTGGGATCGGCTTAGCTTTAGCCGGTTTGGCATATGGATTAGACATGCTTTTTGTGATTCCAGAAACATTCAGTCAAGAAAAACAACAACTAATTAAAGCCTTAGGAGCACGAATCATTCACTCGCCTAGTCAAGAAGGCATGCAAGGGGCAATCAGGAAAGCCAAATTTCTTGCTGATCAATTGCCAAACTCTTTTTTGCCGCTACAGTTTGAAAATGAACAAAATCCGGCTGCCTATTATCGAACACTAGGTCCGGAAATCGTTCAAGAAATTCCTGAGAGAATTGACAGTTTTGTAGCAGGAGTGGGGAGTGGCGGGACTTTCGCCGGGACAGGCTCGTATTTAAAGTCGATAGATTCTACTATACGTTTGATTGCTGTGGAACCAGAAGGATCGATCTTGAATGGCGGGCCTGCTCATGAACATGCGATCGAGGGGATAGGCGTTGAAGAGAGGCCGATCTTTTTTAAGAGTCTTATGCCAGACAGCATTGAGACTATCAGTGATCCAGAGGGATTTTATTATACCCGGTTGCTGGCAGCCCGTCATGGTCTATTGGTAGGCAGTTCCAGCGGTGCAGCATTTGCAGCCGCTATCCGAGAAAGCAAGCGACTGCCAAAGGGAAGCACGATCGTCACTATCTTTCCTGACAGTGGAGATCGCTACTTGTCAAAAAATATTTATGGTCAACTAGAGGAGGCATAAACATGGAATTTCGCACAAAATTGATTCATGCTGGGATCAGTCAAGATCAAGAAACGGGGGCTGTCAGTGTACCTATCTATCAAACGTCTACCTACAAGCAAGTAGCTGTGGGACAGCCAAAACAATATGAGTACTCTCGTTCAGGCAATCCTACACGGTTTGCATTAGAAGAACTGATTGCTGAACTGGAAGAAGGCATACGTGGGTTTGCTTTTGCTTCAGGTTTAGCAGCAACCCATACTATTTTTTCTTTATTTCAGTCCGGAGACCATATTTTGTTGGGAGATGATGTCTATGGAGGCACCTTTCGACTGCTTCAGAAAATCTTCAAAAAGAATGGATTGACGTATACATTGGTCAAGACTGATGATCCCCAAGCGATTCAGCGGATTGCCGCAGCGATTCGGCCAGAAACAAGAGGAATCTTTCTGGAGACGCCTACTAATCCTTTGTTGAAAATCACAGATATTCAACAAGTTGCCACGATTGCTAAGAAAAAGGATCTCTTGACCATCGTTGATAACACATTTGCGACACCTTATTTTCAGCGTCCACTGGCATTAGGTGCCGATATTGTCATTCATAGTGCAACGAAATATCTGGGGGGCCATAGTGATGTCGTTGCTGGGTTGGTCGTAACCAATCAAGCGGAACTAGCTGAGCAAATTGGTTTTCTGCAAAATGCTATAGGTGGTGTGTTAGGGCCTCATGACAGCTGGCTAGTTCAGCGGAGCATCAAAACATTGGCTTTGAGGATGGAAGCCCATCAAGCCAATGCACTAAAAATCGCCACATTGCTTCAAGAACATGCAGCTGTAGCCAGAGTTTATTATCCGGGGTTATCAAGCCATAAAGGACATGAGATCGCCAAAAAACAAATGTCTGGTTTTAGCGGGATGATTTCATTTGAATTAAAAGCCGAAAACCGAGTAGCTGCGTTTGTTGAATCGCTAACTATTTTTACACTAGCTGAAAGCTTAGGTGGCGTTGAAAGTTTAGTTGAAGTTCCTGCGGTCATGACGCATGCTTCAATTCCACCTTCAATCAGAGAAAAAGCGGGAATCAAAGATGGCTTGATCCGTTTGTCTATTGGTATTGAAGACGCTGCCGATTTATGGACGGACTTAAAGCAAGGATTAGAAAGGGTGCTGGAAGATGGGGCGTGAATTCATTCCGATTTTTTCTGAGTGGGCCAAGCAATATGACGAGACCGTCAAAGGGAAGGATGAAGAATATCGGGAGGTTTTTCTTCATTATCCAGAATTGTTAGCAAATATTGCTGAAAAAGCAGGAGATTCTGTGATAGAATTTGGTAGTGGTACGGGAAATTTGACGTTGGAGTTGATTCGAAGAAAGAAAACAGTGTTCGCGATCGAGCCATCGGCTGCGATGCGTCAAGTAGCTGAGGCAAAGCCGGAGTTGTCACAGGTAACTTTTATTGATGGAGATATGGAACAATTTCCACAGATCAATTTTCCAATCGATACGATCGTTTCTAGTTATGTCTTTCATCACTTGAATGAAACAGAGAAACAGCGAGTGATTAAAAGATATAAAGCGCTGCTTTCTGAAGGCGGAAAAGTCATTATAGGGGATACGATGTTTTTATCCCCTGAGCATAAAGAAAGCATCCTAAGACAGGCAATCAAAGCCAATCACTTACGATTAGCAGCGGATCTGCAACGAGAATACTACCCATTGATACCAGATATTGAAACCTATTTTCGAGCCAATGGTTTTACCAGTCGCTTTAAACAAATCAATGCTTTTGTTTGGCTCGTCGAAGCGAGAGGAGAAAAAGAATGAAAATGAACGTGGAAAGCTTTAATCTAGATCATACGAAAGTCAAGGCACCTTATGTACGGGTCGCTGACAAAAAACAAGGAACAAAAGATACGATTATCAAATATGATGTTCGATTGAAACAACCGAATCAAGCACATATGGAGATGGCTAGCCTCCACTCATTAGAGCACTTGACCGCAGAATTGATTCGTAATCATGCCGATTACATTGTTGACTGGTCTCCGATGGGCTGTCAAACAGGATTTTATCTAACGGTTTTAAATCATGAAGATTATGATGAAATTTTAACTGTGTTAGAAAAAACGATGGAAGATGTGTTGAAAGCGACAGAAGTTCCAGCTAGTAACGAAGTCCAATGCGGCTGGGCAGCCAACCATACCTTAGAAGGCGCCCAACAATTGGCAAGGGAGTTTTTAGCCGAACGGGAGAACTGGTCAACCGTCTTTGCTTAAATCCATTCTAAAAAGCTGTAAGCCACACGAAACATTTCAGCGTGGTTTACAGCTTTTTTTGTTTTGTTACGTAGAAAGAACCTTCTGAATACGTTAGTAACAGTGATATACTATTCTTACTATAATATTTTTTTGCAACTTTTTTGTTGTTCACTCGTCTATATAAGTAAGGAGGGGTAGTGTTGGAGGAGATTTATCAGATCTATTACGAGAAAATTCAGCACTACTTTCAAAAAAGAGTGGGGGATGAGTATCAAGCAGAGGATTTAACGCAAGATGTATTTGTTAAAGTTTTTTTGGCTTTGCCAAAGACAAAGCCAGATGACTTTGAGAGGTGGCTCTTTACGATTGCTAAGTTTACACTATATGATTTTTACCGTCGTAAGCGGTATCTTTTGGTAGCGGAAGAAGTCGATACTTTGATGCAGGAGATTCCTATCGAAGACCAAGATAGTCTTGAAAAAGAAGAAGCGCTCCGTCATGTGAATCAATTGCCTAACAAATTAAGGCATCCTTTGATATTGGCGATTCGCGGCTATAGCTATCAAGAAATAGCAGAAATATTAAATCTAACGTTAAGTACAGTGAAATCTCGTGTTTTTCAAGCGAGAAAACAAGTGAAAAGCAGGTGGTCACATGGATAAAAAACAGTACCAGCGATTACAAAAGTCAGTGGATCGTACAAAGAAAAGCATGGTACTCCAAATGATCTATAGCGTGTTGTTTTGGGGGATGGTAGTGCTTGTTTTATGCTACTTTTTACCATTAGCCTATTATCGTGCAACCGGAAATGACCGCGAGGATTATCAATCGATTCCTTCGGCGATGAATGCTCCATATTCGGAAGATGCGCTTAAGAATGATACGTTAGAGAAGTACCGCTACTATTGGTATGAGATGGGACAGCGAAACCTCCATTACGATCCTATCAATCGGCAATCTCTGCTTGCATTTTTGGGGAAAGAGGACGTTTATCCGGTCATTTCTCGTTTAGGAAATCAGAAGACGGTCGCGTACACAGTCGAAAATCGCTATATTTTTGATCAGGCAGTTCAGACAATTGTTTCCAGCGATACGCTGACCGCATTTGCTCCCTCTGCAACACTATATGAGCCAGGCAATGCGGTTTCGACCTATGACTCCTTTCTCGCCTATTTACGTTCACTCGGCGAGTACAAGCAGGCTGAAATTTCTATTACTTTAAAAAATCCTCAAATTCCTAGTGAGCTAAGGGAAAAACTGGCTGATTTGTCTGTTCAACATTATAGTATTGATTATCATTCAGGCAATATTTTTGGTTATTCAGATGAAATGGTTCGTCAGACAACAGGAAATGATTATGATCGGCAAGTAACAGAAAGCGTCACGCAAGGACTGGTTTTTTTGGAAAAATATTATCCGACTTTTGGGGATCTAGGCTGGGATAGTCCTGACAATCTCCATTTTACCAATGATCTTACCAATCAAATCAATTTCTATGATTTCGGCGACATTCTAAATTATGTCAAAGATAATGGTGTGAAAGTAAGTGCCGTTCATGTATCGGCCTCTTGCACTGAATTAGCTCGATGGTTAGCGGAGAATCGGTCGCTTGTCATGAGAGTCCAGCTGCAGCAGCTCTCAGATATCATGGTCCAAGATGTAATCACGGAAGGAGAATGAGTATTGTTGAAAAAAATTCCATTTAGCAAACTATTCCGTTGGTTTGCAAAAGGGTATTCATTGGTGTTTTTGTCTTGTTATGTTTTCAGTCGTTTCATTCTTTTTCGTTTCAGTTCTTTTAGGTTAAGCACAGGGAGTGATCAACTAACAACCAGAACCTATTCAAGTAATTTGATTGGCTTATTGTTTGAACCGACTATTTTATTGCTGATCATTGGCGGTTTGCTGTATCTTGCTTGGAAAGAAAAACACTGGATCAGAGAATTGATGTATCCAGTTGTTGTTTTGTTATTAATAGTCATTGGAACAATTCTTTATTGATCAAAGGAGGGTATGGGATGAGTTTTTTTAAGGAAATAAAGGAGCAGCGGCAGCAAAAGAAAGAAGCGAAGAAACAAGAATTGCGTAAAAAGAACGCTGAATTAAGGAAACAAGGAAAAGATCCGCTGAAAGGCTGGGGGCAAATGATGGATACTGGTGCTGGGGGATTCAACAAAGCCAATCCAATCGATACAAAAGTTTATTTTGGTGAAAAGCAGAAACGAATCGCTTTAGAAGCACAGTACAAAAAGCAGCAACGAGAAACTAAAATGTCAGATGAATAACAAAATCCGCAGAAAACGACCAAGTTTTCTGCGGATTTTGTTTAGATATTCAAGACTTTGTCTAAAAAGTCTTTGGTCCGTTCGTTTTTCGGACTAGTGAAAATTTGTTCTGGTGTGCCGTCTTCTAGGAAATTTCCGCCATCGATAAACATGACGCGATTGGCTACTTCTTTAGCAAAACCCATCTCATGGGTAACGATAACCATCGTCATGCCTTGTTTTGCCAATTTTTTCATAACATTCAAAACATCACCGACCATTTCAGGGTCCAACGCAGATGTAGGTTCATCAAACAGCATAACATCAGGATTCATAGCTAATGCACGGGCGATGGCTACCCGTTGTTTTTGACCACCAGATAGATTGTCTGGATACATGTCTTTTTTGTCAGCCAAACCCACTGTGTCCAGCAATTGAATGGCTTTTGATTCAGCTTCATTACGAGACATCTTTTTTAAATCCATCGGTGCTAAGATAATATTCTCTAGTACAGAGAGATGAGGAAACAGATTGAAATGTTGAAAAACCATGCCTATGTGTTGACGGACGGCATTGATATTGGTGTTTTTATCCATTAGATGAGCACCATCGATAATGATATCACCACTAGTAGGTTCTTCTAAACGGTTCAAGCAACGCAGGAAAGTAGATTTTCCTGAGCCAGAAGGACCGATAACACAAACGACTTCGCCTTCTTGGATCGAGACATTGATATCATTTAAAACAGTGTTATCCCCATATTTTTTTACAAGATTTTCGACTAAGATTTTTTCCTTCATTTATTTCACCTTCTTTTCTAAAACTTTAGCAAGTTTTGTTAAGGCTGTGATAACAATTAGATACATGACAGCAACGATTAGATAAACATAGGTACTTTGTGTGGTTCTTGCGACAATGATCTTACCAGTTTGCAGCAGCTCCACAACACCAATAACCGAAATGATTGTCGTATCTTTCAGCGAGATAACGAATTGATTGACGAAAGATGGGATCATGATCTTGATGGCTTGCGGCAAAATGATTTTTTGCATGGTTCGGGTATAGGTCAATCCCAAACTGCGGGAAGCTTCCATTTGGCCTACAGGAACAGCCTTGATCCCTCCGCGAACGATCTCTGCGATATACGCACTAGCGTTCAGTGTCAAAGTGATGACTCCTGCAGCAAAGTCGGGGATTGTAATCCCAATTGCATCCGAAAGGCCAAAGAAAATGAAGAAAGCTAACACCATCATTGGTATCCCGCGAATAATATCGACATAGATACCGGCGAAGATACGCAAAGCTCGGATTGGGGACACGCTGAAGAGTCCCAAGATGATCCCAATGATCAACGCTAAAGCAAAGGAGATCAATGCAAGCAGCAGGGTATTCCATAAACCTTTTAGCAAAACTTTGTAATTGTTTTTGATTAAACCAGCGACTGTTGATTCATCGGCTTTCTTTTCTGTAGCCGAACCGTCTTTGATATAACGGCCGACGATTTCATCGTATTCGCCAGTTCGTTTCATTTCTTTTAACGCTTCATTGAACATTTGGATCAATTCAGGATTTTGGCCTTTTTTGACGGCAAACCCATATTGTCCGCCCACTTCTTTCTCAATCGGCGTACTTAGTTTTTGTCCTTGACTGATGGCGTAGCCAATGACTGGGTAATCATCCATCATGGCGTCGATCTGACCGCCACTGACTGCAGCATAAAGTTGATCAGCTGCGTCATAATACTTAATGGTATAGCCGTATTTGTCTTCATTTTCAATCAAGAAGTCTGCACTCTCGGTACCAACTTTAGCACCAACTGTTTTTCCTTCTAAATCTTCATAAGACTTGATACTATCGTTTCCTTCTTTGACCGCAATTTGAATACCACTTTCAAAGTAGGAGTCTGAGAAGTCATACGCTTTTTTGCGTTCATCATTGATACTCATCCCAGCAATCATACCATCCGCTTGATTCCCATCTAACGCTTGTAGCGCTCCTGAGAAACCAATGAAATTAAACTCAATGTTGAATCCTTGCATTTCCGCCGCTCTAGTTAAGAGATCAACATCGATTCCGACATATTCATTGTCTTCATTTTGAAACTCGAAAGGTGCGAATGCAGAGTCACTTGAGATTCGATAGACGTCTTTTTTCGGTTCAACTTTAACCATTTCACTTGCTTCATCAGAAGTGCTTTCTGATGAAGCAATATAAGTAGCAATGATTTCGTCGTATTTACCACTGGATTTCAACTCTTTTAGACCAGCGTTGAATTTAGCCAGTAATTCAGAATTTTGGCCTTTTTTGACTGCGAACCCGTAAGATGCCCCTTTTTCAGGCTCACCCACAAGTTTCATAGCTTCACCATTACTAATCGCATAACCTAAGACTGGATAGTCATCAAAGATGGCCACAACTGTTCCATTGCGAACGGCACCATAAAGCCCGCTAGCATCATCATAGTTTTTGATAGAGTAGCCATATTTTTTTTGATTGGTTTCTAGAAAACGAGCACTCTCGGTACCAACTTTAGCGCCAACTGTTTTATCTTTCAAATCAGCGTAAGTTTTGATATCTTGGTTGTCTTTTGCGACAGCCATCTGAATCCCACTGTCGAAGTAAGGATCTGAAAAATCAAAGGTTTCTTTCCGTTCGTCTGTAATACTCATCCCAGCGATCATCCCATCAAGTTGATTGGATTGGACGCCCTGTAACGAGGAATCAAAGCCTAATGGGCGCAAATCAACAGCAAAGCCTTGATCTTCAGCAATAGCATTTAACAGATCAATGTCGATCCCTACATACTCATTTTTTTCGTTTTGAAATTCGAAAGGAGCAAATGTCAGGTCTGTTCCGATTTTATACGTTGTTTCTGCTGCACTGACTGGCTTGTTCGCAAAAGCGAAAAAGCAGAAAATCACTGAAAACAGTGCACAAAACATATATTTTCTTTTCAAGAAAATTCCCCCTTTTGATTTTAACGTATTTTTAGATTATAGGTATTTTTGTAAAAACACACAAGTCTTTCGGTCAATATTTGCAAAAAACAGCGCTATTTCTGACATTGGGTGTTAGAAAAACTGACATCTTAAGTAAAGTTAAACTAGCAGAATAAAAAGTACAAAAGATGGCGAAAGTATGTTCGCTATGGTATACTATTCTATGGGAAAGCGTCAGCTTTCTTTTTGTTTCACGGACGCTTCGCAAATATAAATACAGGGGGAATGAAGATGATCGAAAGAACGACTTCCCATGAATTTGAATTAATCTCAAAATATCAGCCGGCAGGAGATCAGCCAGAAGCCATCCATCAATTGGTCGATGGCGTCGTTGGGGGCAAGAAGGCGCAGATTTTGTTGGGGGCAACTGGAACAGGGAAAACCTATACTGTTTCAAACTTGATCAAAGAGGTCAATAAGCCAACACTGATTATCGCACACAACAAAACATTGGCGGGTCAATTATACGGTGAGTTCAAGGAATTCTTTCCTAATAATGCAGTAGAATATTTTGTCAGCTATTATGACTATTATCAACCAGAAGCATATGTACCTTCCAGTGATACTTACATTGAGAAAGATTCAAGTATCAATGATGAGATCGACAAGCTGCGGCACTCGGCGACCAGTTCATTACTGGAACGCAACGATGTGATCGTGGTTGCTTCAGTCTCTTGTATTTTTGGTTTGGGTTCACCAATCGAATATGCTAAGCAAGTGGTTTCTTTACGAGTAGGAATGGAAAAACCGCGGGATCAACTACTGAAAGAAATGATCGACATACAATTTGAACGCAATGATATCGATTTCCAACGGGGACGCTTTCGTGTTCGAGGAGATGTGGTAGAAATTTTTCCGGCATCGCGGGACGAGCGGGCATTACGCATCGAGTTTTTTGGCGATGAGATCGATCGAATTCGAGGAGTGGATGCGTTGACTGGGGAGATTTTAGGGGAAACAGAACACGTTTCTATTTTCCCAGCTACTCACTTTGTGACCAACGAAGACCATATGGAACATGCTATCGCTTCGATACAAAAAGAACTCGAAGATCGATTAGCTGTTCTTCGAAGTGAGAACAAATTATTGGAAGCACAACGTTTAGAGCAACGCACCAATTATGATATCGAAATGTTGCGGGAAATGGGCTACACATCCGGGATCGAAAACTATTCACGACACATGGATGGGCGCAAAGAAGGCGAACCACCTTACACGTTGCTGGACTTCTTTCCTGATGATTTCCTGATCGTGATTGACGAGTCTCACGTAACGATGCCCCAGATTCGTGGGATGTACAACGGCGACCGTGCCCGCAAACAAATGCTGGTGGATTATGGCTTTCGTTTACCGTCTGCGTTAGATAACCGGCCGTTACGTTTAGAAGAATTTGAAGAACATGTGAATCAGATCGTTTATGTCTCAGCAACGCCGGGACCTTACGAGCATGAACAAACGGATACCGTTATCCAACAGATCATTCGTCCAACAGGGTTATTGGATCCAGTAGTAGAGGTTCGCCCGATCATGGGGCAAATTGATGATCTTGTAGGAGAAATCAATGAGCGGGTAGAAAAAGATCAACGGGTCTTTGTTACCACATTGACGAAAAAAATGGCAGAGGATCTGACCGATTATTTTAAAGAGTTAGGAATCAAAGTCAAATATCTTCACAGTGACGTCAAGACACTTGAGCGGACAGAGATCATTCGCGATTTGCGGCTTGGTGAATTTGATGTATTAGTCGGGATCAATCTGCTTCGAGAAGGGATCGACGTTCCTGAAGTTTCTCTCGTAGCGATCTTAGATGCGGATAAAGAAGGATTCTTGCGTAGTGAGCGTTCTTTGGTCCAAACAATTGGTCGAGCTGCTCGGAATTCTGATGGTAAAGTGATCATGTATGCGGATAAAATGACTGACTCTATGCAGCGAGCGATTGATGAAACAAGTCGCCGCCGCAGTATCCAAGAGGCGTATAATAAAGAGCATGGCATCGAACCAAAAACGATCATTAAGGAAATTCGCGATTTGATCGCTATTACGAAAGTTGCGGAAGAGTCAGGCGATTATACAACCACTTCGTATGAAGACATGACTCGTGAAGAGAAAGCAACTCTCTTATTAAAACTGGAAAAAGAAATGAAAGATGCCGCAAAAGCATTAGACTTTGAAACTGCAGCTACTTTACGAGACACGATCTTGGAATTGAAAGCAGCTGAGTAAAAGGAGACAAGAGAATGGCAAATGATAAAATCGTAATCCATGGCGCTCGCGCACACAATTTAAAGAACATTGATGTGACGATTCCTAGAGATAAACTGGTTGTTGTGACCGGTTTGTCTGGTTCAGGAAAGAGCTCTTTGGCGTTTGATACCCTTTATGCAGAAGGACAGCGGCGGTATGTGGAAAGCTTGTCTGCATATGCACGACAATTTCTAGGACAAATGGATAAGCCAGATGTGGATAGTATCGATGGACTGAGTCCAGCGATCTCCATTGATCAGAAAACGACGAGTAAGAATCCTCGCTCAACGGTCGGTACGGTGACCGAGATCAATGACTATCTGCGTTTGCTGTACGCCCGTATTGGACACCCGATCTGCCCGAATGATCATATTGAGATCACTAGTCAATCAGTGGAACAAATGGTCGACGAAGTACTGGCATTGCCAGATCGGACAAAGATCCAGTTGTTGGCACCGATCGTTTATCAAAAGAAAGGCCAGCACAAAAAAGTTTTTGAAATGATTCAACGAGAAGGGTATGTGAGGATTCGAGTAGACGGTGAAATCTATGATGTTTCTGAAGCGCCTGAACTGGAAAAAAATAAAAAACACGACATCGCCATCGTGATTGACCGGATCGTTGTCAAAGAGGGCATTCGTTCGCGATTGTTTGATTCTTTTGAAGCCGCATTACGTTTGGCAGATGGCTACGCTGTAGTAGATGTGATTGGTCAAGAAGAGATGTTGTTTAGTGAACACTATTCCTGTCCTTATTGCGGATTCACAGTAGGCGAGTTAGAACCACGTTTGTTTTCTTTCAATGCACCTTTTGGGGCTTGTCCGGATTGTGATGGATTAGGGGTAAAATTAGAAGTTGATACTGATCTAGTGATTCCTGATACTAGCAAAACGTTGCGTGAAGGTGCAATCGTTCCTTGGAATCCCATTAGTTCACAATATTATCCACAAATGCTGGAACAAGCTTGCTTGGAATTCAATATTGACATGGACACGCCTTTTGAAGAATTGCCAGAAGAACACCAAGCAATTATTTTGAATGGTTCCAATGGCGAAATGTTCCATTTTCATTATGAAAATGATTTTGGCGGTGTACGGGACGTTGAAGTACCCTTTGAAGGAATTCTTCCTAATATCAAACGTCGCTATCATGAAACCAATAGTGATTTCACCCGGGAACAAATGCGTCTGTACATGACAGAATTGACCTGTAAAACCTGTCATGGCTACCGGCTAAACCCGCAAGCATTATCCGTCAAAGTGAATGGCAAGCATATTGGTGAACTTAGTGAGATGGCAATTAACAACGCCTTATCATTTGTCGAAAAATTAACGCTCTCTGAACAAGAAAAGATGATCGCAAAACCGATCGTCAAAGAAGTGGATGACCGGTTAAGCTTTTTGCGCAATGTGGGATTGGATTATTTGACTTTAAGTCGGGCTTCTGGCACTTTGTCCGGGGGCGAAGCTCAACGTATTCGCTTAGCGACACAAATTGGTTCCAATCTTTCTGGTGTGCTTTATATCTTGGATGAACCTTCGATCGGTCTTCATCAGAGAGACAATGACCGCTTATTGGATTCATTGCGTAAGATGAGAGATCTTGGCAATACATTGATTGTGGTCGAACATGATGAAGACACCATGCGTTCTGCTGATTATTTAATTGATGTGGGTCCGGGAGCTGGACATGCTGGCGGCGAGATCGTTGCAGCAGGGACCCCAGAGGAAGTTGCGGCTAATGAACATTCACTGACTGGACAATATCTTTCAGGAAAACGGGAGATTCCAACGCCGGCAGAACGTCGAGCAGGAAATGGACAGTCCATTCGCTTGACTGGCGCAGCTGAGAACAACTTGAAAAATGTCAGCGTTGATTTCCCTCTTGGAAAGTTTATTGCTGTGACTGGGGTATCTGGTTCGGGAAAATCAACATTAGTGAATGAAATTTTGAAAAAAGCTTTAGCACAAAAAATCAACCGCAATTCGAACAAACCGGGAAAATATAAGAAACTAACCGGATATGAAGCAATCGAAAAACTAATCGACATTGACCAAAGTCCCATCGGGCGAACCCCTCGAAGTAATCCGGCAACTTATACAAGTGTTTTTGACGACATTCGTGATTTGTTTGCAAAAACCAATGAAGCCAAAGTCCGCGGTTATAAAAAAGGTCGCTTCAGCTTTAATGTCCGCGGCGGTCGCTGTGAGGCATGTAAAGGAGATGGGATCATCAAGATCGAGATGCATTTCTTGCCGGATGTCTATGTTCCTTGTGAGGTTTGCCACGGCAAACGATACAATTCAGAAACCCTCGAAGTGCATTACAAAGGGAAGAATATAGCAGAGATCCTTGAGATGACGGTCGAAGATGCTGTCGAATTCTTCAAACATATTCCTAAGATCCATCGAAAATTACAAACGATCGTTGATGTAGGTTTAGGGTATGTCACGATGGGGCAACCGGCAACCACTTTATCAGGTGGAGAAGCACAGCGAATGAAACTTGCCAGTGAACTCCACAAAAATTCTCACGGAAAAAGCTTCTATATATTAGATGAACCTACAACTGGTTTGCATACGGATGATATTGCTCGTTTATTGAAAGTCTTGGAGCGTTTTGTTGATGCAGGGAATACAGTTCTAGTGATCGAGCATAATCTTGATGTGATCAAATCAGCAGATCATGTGATTGATTTAGGTCCAGAAGGCGGCGAGGGCGGAGGAACGATCCTTGCAACTGGTACACCTGAAGAGATAGCAGCAGTTCCTGAAAGCTATACCGGAAAATACCTCAAGAAAGTCTTATGAGAGAGGTAGGATAAAGGCGGAGATAAAGGGGATTTTAGCAAAATTTAATATTTACTGTAATAATTCTGCAAATTCTCAAATAACTCTTGTAATGCACCGTTTATTTGTTAAAATAGCAATAGGTAAATGTCTATTCGTAACAGAATAAACGACCTATAAGTTCTATCCGTTCAAAGAAGAGGAAGGCAATCAGAGGTACATACTTTGATTGCTTTTTTCTTTATGGTATTATAGGTCTGTTGTAACAAAGTAAATAGGTAAAAATCTAAATTTATATATGCAAAAGAGAGAGTGGTTTTATGAATCCGGAAAAATTCGTTCCTATTTTGTTAGGAAGCGATATGAATGTCTATGGTATGGCAAGAGCCTTTCACGAAGCATATGGCATCCAGTCAATTGCTTATGCTGGGACACAGCTTGCCCCCACCCGCTATAGCAAAATCGTCAAGGTCAATCAAGTAGCAGGATTTGATCATGATCCTGGTTTTTTAGATACATTGATTGATTTGGCAAAAACCACTTATAACGATCCCTCTATGGCTTATTTGTTGATTCCTTGCGGGGATGGTTATGCTGAATTGTTAGCGAAACATAAAGCAGATTTAGCGTCATATTACACATTTATTGCGAATGATTATTCTTTGTTGAAACGATTAATCAATAAAGTGAGTTTCTATGAAGTGTGTGAAGAGTTTGGCTTACCTTATCCAAAAACTTTTATTTTGACACCAGATCTATTAGAGGATGGCCGCTTTACTCAAGAACTGCCATTTGAGTTTCCCGTGGCATTGAAACCGGCAAATAGTGTCGCCTGGTTATCTGTTGATTTCGAAGGACGGAAGAAAGCCTTTATTATTGAAGATCGTGCCGAGTTCGATAAGATTGTTGAGCGGATTTATCAAGCTGGCTATAATTACGAGATGATCGTGCAAGATTTTATTCCAGGGGATGACAGCAATATGCGTGTGCTGAATGCCTATGTTGACAAAGACCATAATGTACGAGTGATGGCATTGGGTCATCCACTTTTAGAAGATCCAACTCCTGGAGCAGTCGGCAATTACGTGGTTATTCTGCCGGATGAAAACCAACAAATCTATCAAATGATTTCGACGTTCTTAAAACAAATTCAATATGTTGGCTTTGCCAATTTTGATTTGAAATATGATAGCCGAGATGGGCAATACAAATTATTTGAAATCAATCTTCGTCAGGGGAGAAGTAGCTTTTTCATCACATTAAGTGGATTGAATCTTGCTAAATTTCTGACAGAAGACTTAGTATTTGATGTGCCTTTCCAAGAAACTGTTTATGGGAAAGCATATGCTCCAACAGCGAAGCTTTGGTTGGGTGTACCGAAAAACATCTTTTTGGATTATGCCAATGAAAATGAAGAAAAAGAACGGGCTAAAAAGCTGCTAGCCGAAAATCGCTGGGGGACTACCGTTTTTTATGACAAAGATCTCTCCATCAAACGTTGGATTCTACTAAAAAGAATGTTCTATCTTTACAACAAACGATTTAAACTGCATTTCCATTCGAAAGAAGGCTAGTCTATGGAAAACTTCTTTAGTATCTTAGGTGGAATGGGAACGATGGCGACTGAAAGTTTTGTACGAATCTTGAACCGTCGAACCGTTGCTCATAAAGACCAAGATTATTTGAACTATGTGTTATTCAATCATGCGACAGTGCCAGATCGCACTGCGTATATCTTGAACAACGATTTAGAAGATCCTGTTCCTTATTTGCTTGATGACATCGCTAAACAGAACTTATTACAGCCAAATTTTATTGTACTGACATGTAATACTGCGCATTATTTCTTTGATCAGTTGCAAGAAGCCACACCGATTCCGCTACTTCACATGCCGCGGGAAGCTGCTAAATCTTTGCAAAAAGAAGGTGTTACCGGGAAAGTGGCCTTTTTAGGAACAGAAGGTAGTATCAAGGCTGGGATTTATGAAGCCGAGTTACGTGCTTGTGGCTTTGATGTCTACTTGCCTGAGCCGCAATTACAACAAAAAGTAAATACATTGATTTATGATCGGATCAAAGAATCTGATACATTAGACCAAGATCTTTATTTTGAGATCTTAGAAGAAGTAACACATAAAATTGGTTGTGAGAAATCTGTCCTAGGCTGTACCGAACTTTCATTGATGGAAGAATTCACGGAAAATAATCCTTATCCGGTAGTCGATGCGCAATCGATTTTAGTCGATCGAACAATTGAAAAAGCGTTAACTTATCGAAATTGAGCGAGGCATTGACATGGGAGTCAACTCTCATGTTGATGCTTTTTTTGTGCGGTAGTGTTTAAATGATACGCCCGGCATGATATACTGTTAATGAGTGAGGAAGGAGTTTTACGATGACAGAAGTAGATAATTTAGAACTAGTGATCATCACTGGTATGAGTGGAGCAGGAAAAACCGTTGCTATTCAAAGTTTTGAGGACATGGGCTATTTTTGTATTGACAACATGCCGCCGAGTTTAATTCCTAAATTCTGGGAATTGATCAAAGAGTCAGGGAAAGTGACCAAAATTGCATTGGTCGTTGATTTGCGTTCGCGTTCCTTTTTTGAAGAAATCCAAAGCATGCTGATCGATATCGAGAATACTCGATTCATCGATACAAAAATATTGTTCTTAGATGCTACAGACAATGAGTTGGTTTCTCGTTATAAAGAGACACGCAGAGCCCATCCCCTTGCGATGGACGGCTTAATAACGGAAGGGATCCGTAAAGAGCGTGCGATCTTGGAAGACTTGAAGACAAAAGCGAATATCGTGATCGACACGACAACTTTAACACCAAGACAGCTGCGAGAAAAGATCAATCAAGAATTTCGTTCTTCCCATGAACATGGATTTCGGGTGGAAGTTGTTTCCTTTGGCTTCAAATACGGATTGCCTATCGATGCGGATATCGTGATGGACGTGCGATTCTTACCAAACCCACATTATATACCCGAATTGCGTCCGCTAACGGGAAAAGATGAAACCGTATATGACTATGTCATGTCTTTTCCAGAAACTGAAGAGTTTTATCAGCAATTTGAGACATTGCTTGAAACTATAATGCCTGGGTATATCAAAGAAGGAAAAAGCAGTTTGACGGTCGCAATTGGTTGTACGGGCGGACAACATCGTTCGGTCGCTTTATCTGAACGGATCAGCGCTGCTTTAGCAAAAAATTACAAAGTCAATGTGACCCATCGTGACAAAGATAAGCGCAAAGAGACGGTGAATCGATCATGAAAATGAAAACCTATCGAATCCGTAAACCTAAGATCGTTGTCATTGGGGGCGGAACTGGCCTGCCGGTCATTTTAAAAAGTTTGCGGAATCAAGGTGTTGATATCACAGCAATTGTGACGGTCGCAGATGATGGTGGCAGCAGTGGTGAGATCCGCAACCTAGTTTCGTCTATTTCGCCTCCAGGTGATTTGCGCAATGTGCTGGCTGCTTTGTCAGATATGCCGCAACTCTATAATGATATTTTTCAGTATCGGTTCAAGAAAGAAGACAAATTTCTTGCAAACCATGCCTTAGGTAATTTGATCATTGCCGCCATTGCGGAAATGCGCAACAGTACCTATGAAGCGATCCAGATACTTTCAAAAATCATGCACATTGATGGCCATGTCTATCCCTCTTCTGACCAACCTTTGATTTTGCACGCTGTTTTTAAAGACGGGACAGAAGCAGTGGGAGAATCCAAAATTGCCTTGGATCGTAAAACCATCGATCACGTGTTTGTGCGGAATCAAGATGACGAAAATGAACCCAAAGCTGCACGTAAAGTTGTGACGTCGATATTAGAAGCTGATATGATCGTATTAGGACCGGGTAGCTTGTTTACGAGTATCTTGCCGAATTTGATGATCAGTGAGATCGGACAGGCGTTGCTAGAAACGGCAGCAGAGACTGTTTACATCTGCAATATCATGACGCAAAAAGGGGAAACAGAACACTTTACTGATGCAGATCATGTTCGAGTTTTGCATCAACATTTAGGGAAGTCTTTTATTGATACCGTGTTAGTCAATACAGAGAAGGTCCCAGAAGGCTATATGGATCCAGAAATCTACGATGAATACCTTGTCCAAGTGAAACATGACTTCCAAGGACTGCGGAATGAAAGTTGTCGCGTGGTTTCAGCGGATTTCTTAGAGTTACGTGATGGCGGTGTCTTTCATGACGGTGATAAAGTGATCGATGAATTACTGCGGATCGTCTACGGTGCCAAAATCTAGAAAGGAGGCGACGCTATGTCCTTTGCAGCAGAAGTCAAAAAGGAACTGACATCACTAGAAGTACATCGGGAACATGCAAAAGCAGAATTAGCTGCTTTGATACGAATGAATGGATCGTTAAGTATTAACAACCAGCAGTTCGTTCTCAATGTGCAAACAGAAAATGCTGCCATTGCTCGGCGGATTTATTCCTTATTGAAAGATCACTACAATGTCCGAAGTGAGCTGTTGGTTCGTAGAAAAATGAAGTTGAAAAAGAACAATGTTTACATCGTTCGCTTAAAACAAGAGACCAAACGTGTATTGCTAGATTTAGATATTATGGATGGATTGATGTTTCATAGTCATGTATCGGATGAAATTATGGGGAATGCCCAAAAAATGCGTTCCTATTTACGGGGGGCATTTATGGCATCAGGTTCAGTCAACAATCCAGAGACCAGCCGCTATCATTTGGAAATCTATTCGATCTATGAAGAGCACAATCAAGATATCTGCGATATGTTGAACTATTATGGATTGAATGCGCGAGCCCTTGAACGACGAAATGGCTTTATTTCTTATTTAAAGGGCGCAGAAAAAATTGCCGATTTTCTCACATTGATCGGCGCGACCAATTCGATGCTCAAGTTTGAAGATGTTCGGATTGTCCGCGACATGCGCAATTCAGTCAATCGTTTGGTGAATTGTGAAACAGCAAATATGAACAAGACCATCGATGCAGCTTCCAAACAGATTGACAATATTGAATTTATTCAACAACGGGTGGGGCTGGGAGCTCTTCCAGAGAAGCTGCAGGAAATTGCCGAATTGCGATTGGAACATCCTGAAGTCAGCTTGAAGGAGTTGGGAGAGATGATTCCTTCTGGAGCGATCTCCAAATCAGGCATCAACCATCGAATCCGTAAAATCAATGAATTTGCGGATCGTTTGCGAGATAAAGTCAGTTAAACTAACCTGTGCCACAGGTCATAACAAGACAACAGTTGAAGGGATAGAATGAAGCTAAAACGGCTAAGTATCAAGTAGTTTTGGCTTCGTTGGACCGCACGTGCGAGTCGATTATCCTTCAAGAGTGGGTTGCTGTTAGAACTGTGGCACAGGTTTTATTCATTGATCAATTGTGTCAACTCATCCGCTGAGATTGATTCATCGAAAATGTGACTGCCTACGATAACGGTCGGCACAAATTGAATATTTGCTTTTCGGGCTTCTTCCACGATTTCACCAGCATACGTGGAATGGTTATGTTCGGTTAATCCTAGCTGGTTTTGCGCAAATTCTGCAACCTCCTCTAAAGTTAAATGTCCCCATTGATCTTGTGTTTGATAGATTTTAGTAATATCTGCGATCGTTTGAGCAGGATTATCCGTTGCTACAAACCGATGCATCACATTTCCCCGTTGAAGAGACTCTTTTTCTTTATCGAATAATTTGATCACTCGTTGAACTTTTCCCGCAGCAACAGCTTCGGTTAGGATCGGCAATGACTCTTCAAACCATTTGCGGCAATAAGGACAACGAAGATTCATGAATTCAATGATTGGCTTAGCATTTTCATCACCAATCTTGATCCCAGTAGTCGTATTTGTTTCTTTAGCTTTGATAATTGAAATATCCATGTTTCATCCTCCTTTTTTTTAAGTTTAACAGAATTTCAACTAGAAAGAAAAGGAGAAACAACCAAATGAAATTTGTGAAAAAATCTTAGATTAGATAGAAACTGTATCGTTTGCTCTTTCACTAAATCGCTGCTATTTTGATTTGCAGTATTTATTCAAGTAGATTTTTCAGCTATAATGGATTGTGTGAGAATGCTCAAAATGGAAGATAAAGGAAGTTAGAGAGATGCGCAAGAAAAAAACAATGGACGGAAATACAGCGGCAGCCTACATTTCTTATGCTTTTACAGAATTAGCCGCAATCTATCCTATTACCCCTAGTTCAACAATGGCGGAATTGGTAGATCAATGGTCCGCCAGCGGAAAGAAAAATATTTTTGGACAACCAGTGAAAGTGGTTGAAATGCAGTCAGAAGCCGGAGCAGCTGGTGTAGTACATGGTTCATTAAAGACTGGGGCTTTAACGACGACTTATACAGCTTCGCAAGGATTGCTGTTGATGATTCCAAATATGTACAAAATCGCGGGAGAACGTTTGCCTGGCGTATTTCACGTTGCCAGCCGAGCAGTCACTACGAATGCATTGAATATTTTTGGTGACCATACAGACGTGATGGCGGCTCGCCAAACAGGCTTTGCGATGTTGGCGGAAAGCAGTGTTCAAGAAGTTATGGATCTTGCACCTGTGGCTCATTTAGCGGCGATTGAAAGTGGGATTCCCTTTCTGAATTTCTTTGATGGTTTTCGAACCAGCCATGAAATCCAGAAGATTGATGTACTTGAATACAGTGAATTGGCTCAATTGATTGATCAAGAAAAATTAGCAGCTTTTCGCGAAAAGGCAATGAATCCAAACCATCCAACGGTTAGCGGAACGAATCAAAACCCCGATATTCATTTTCAACAGCGAGAAACGGTCAATGCCCATTACGATGCGTTACCGGCAACAATTCGCAAATACATGAAAGCCATTAATGATTTGCGCGGAACCAACTATGATTTGGTCGATTATTATGGCTGTGCTGATGCAGAAGAAGTAATTGTAACAATGGGTTCTTCGGCTCAGACTGTACAACAGACGGTGGATCATTTGCTCAAACAAGGAAGAAAAGTCGGGGTCTTGACAATTCATTTGTATCGACCATTTCCATTGGAAGTCTTTTTGGAAAAACTTCCATCAACGGTCAAAGCAATTGCCGTTTTAGACCGTAGCAAGGAGCCGGGAGCAAACGGTGAGTCTCTGCTTTTAGATGTCCAAAGTGCCCTTTATGATGCAGCGATCCGGCCAGCTGTCATTGGTGGTCGCTATGGATTGGGTTCAAAAGATATAACGCCAGATCAAATCGTTGCTGTATACGAAGAACTGACGAAACCAAAAAGTGAGCAAAAAAGACGGTTTACGATTGGGATCATGGATGATGTTACCCATCTCTCGTTGAACACGGAAGCTACTTTGGACTTGACCAATCCCAATACATTTCAGGCGAAATTTTGGGGATTTGGCTCCGATGGAACCGTGGGTGCCAATAAATCAGCGATCAAAATTATTGGCGATCACACTGATAAGTATGTTCAAGGTTATTTTTATTATGATTCCAAAAAATCAGGAGGATTAACAGTCTCCCATTTGCGTTTCGGAGACACACCGATCCGCTCGACTTATTTGATCGAGCATGCTGACTTTGTCGCATGCCATACCCCTGCGTATCTGCATACATATGATTTGCTGAAGGGGCTAAAAAAAGGCGGTACCTTCCTACTAAATACCACCTGGAATGAGCAACAAATTGCAACTAGTCTTCCTAAACACATCAAGCGTTACATTGCAGAAAATGACATCCGTTTTTATACCATCAATGCCATGCAATTAGCAATGGAGACCGGGCTCGGCAGACGCATCAACACGGCAATGGAAACTGCCTTTTTCTATTTGTCTGATATTATGCCTTTCGACGAGGTTCTGCCGATTTTAAAAGCGGAGGTATTAAAGAATTACGGACATAAGTCCATGGAAATTGTCGAAAAAAACTATTTAGCGATTGATCGGACCCTTGAATTGCTTTACGAGATTCAAGTGCCAGCTGAATGGGCCTTTATTGATGTGCCTGAACGGAAATCAACTGCAACATCCCGTTATGTTCGGGAGATCGTTGAGCCAATCAATCGACAGGAAGGCAATCAATTATCAGTGGGGACGCTCGTTCGGAATCAAATGACGGAAGGAGCGATGCCTCTAGGGACCACTGCAGTGGAAAAACGAGGGATTGCTTTAGAAGTGCCAGAATGGTTATCCGACCGTTGTACGATGTGCAATGAATGTGCATTTGTTTGTCCGCATGCAGCGATTCGACCTTTCTTAGTGGATGAAGATGAACTGACAGAGGCACCAGAAGGGTTTATTGTTCGAGAAATGCGAGGAAAAGATGGTCAGAAGTATCGAATCCAAGTTTCAATTGAAGATTGTACTGGCTGCGGGCTTTGTGTTGAAGCGTGTCCCGCAAAGGACAAAGCTTTGGTCATGAGCTCTTATGAAAGCCAAAAAGAGCAAGCAATGAATTGGGCCTTTGCTATGACACTACGTCAGAAAGAGAATCCGGCAAAACCGGGTACCGTAATGGGCACCCAATTCAATAAACCGCTTCTAGAATTTTCAGGAGCCTGTGCAGGATGTGGCGAAACTCCGTATGTCAAACTGTTGACTCAAATGTTCGGAGACCGCATGATGATCGCAAATGCCACCGGCTGCTCATCGATTTGGGGCGGCGCTGCTCCGGTGTCTCCTTATACGACCAACGACCAAGGGCAAGGACCGGCATGGTCCAATTCACTATTTGAAGACAATGCCGAATTTGGTTATGGGATGTTTCTAGCAAATCAAACACGAAGAGAAGCCTTAGCAGCAAAAATGCAGGCAGCCTTAATCACTGTTCCGATAGATCTACAAGGGATTATGCAAGACTGGATCGATCATCGGGAAGAAAGTGCAGGAAGCCAACAGAGGGCGGCAAAATTACAGGCTGCTTTACAACAAGAAATTCATCAACAGCCAAGTTTGCAAGCGATTCTTGACGACAGCGACTTGTTTGTAAAGCCAAGTCAATGGATGATTGGTGGCGATGGTTGGGCTTACGATATCGGATTTGGCGGGATCGATCATGTCTTGGCCTCAGGCGCGGATGTAAATATTCTAGTTTTAGATAATGAAGTCTATTCAAATACTGGCGGGCAAGTCTCTAAAGCAACCCCAACTTCAGCGATTGCTAAGTTTGCAGCTAGTGGGAAATATGTGTCGAAAAAAGATTTAGGGATGATGGCTATGACATATGGTCATGTATACGTGGCGCAAATTGCTTCCGGAGCCAATCAAATGCAGACGATCAAAGCTTTCGAAGAAGCGGAGAAATTCCCTGGACCATCTCTGATCATTGCTTATACACCATGTATCACCCATGGATTAGCAGGTGGCATGAGACAATCCATCAAAGAAGCAAAAGAAGCAGTGGCTTCCGGTTATTGGTCTCTATACCGTTACAACCCATTAATGACTGAAAAAGGTAAGCCAGCAATGACACTAGACTATAAAAAACCTGATTTTTCGTTGATGCCAACGTTTATGAAAACACAGGTTCGTTTTTCAGCCTTAGGTGCAGCTAACCCAAGTGCTGCAAGTGCATTATTCACAAAAACAGTCTTGGATGCCAAAAACCGTTTCTATAATTATGCGCGTCTTGCTGGGCAAGAAGAAAAGATTCGAGCAAAATTAGAAAAAGAGCCATTGTCTGAAGCAGAACCTCAATCGGTGGAAAAACAAGGAGAATCTGTTAGAACTAAACAGCGTAGATCAGTCTCTGATCCTGAAGTCGAAGCAGTTCGCGCGGCAAGAAGAGCTGCCAGAGCGGAGCGGAGAAAAAAATCAGAATAGGCAAGTGTCACAGCTCTAGCCAGTATCTGGCAGAGCTGTTTTTTTTAAGCTCCATTACGTAAAGATCAACCGTGTTATCCAATAATCGAGAGTCCAGAAAAAAGTGAGATTTTTTTTGAAAAAATGAGATAAATTTGCTTTTTTTCAACGTGTTAAAAGAAGTCCTATGTTATACTATTATTTGAAGTCTTAAGAATAAAGGAAGGCTGTTTATGTCGATGAATTTCAGTGATTTTTTTAATTTTGATTATTGGAGAGAAGTTTTCTCGTTTAATATATTTTCTATTTCGTTTTTAATCAATGTTTTGGATGTTTTAGTTGTCTGGTATGTGGTCTACAAATTGATTCAGTTAGTCAGAGGGACCAAGGCGATCCAGCTATTCAAAGGGGTCGGGCTGTTTATCGTCTTACGTTTTTTAGCGGGTTTGATTGGTTTGAGAACTCTCTCATGGCTGATGGATCAAGTAATCACCTATGGGGTGATCGCTGCTATTGTCATTTTTCAACCGGAGATTCGGCGAGGTTTGGAACATTTAGGTCGGAGTTCGCTATTCAAGACCTCTAAGTCTGAAAAGCACGAAGACGAAGTGATGGTCCAATCTTTAGATAAAGCGATCCAGTATATGGCGAAACGCAAAATAGGTGCCTTGATTACAATTGAGCGAACTACCGGTTTGGAAGAGTATGTCGAAACTGGGATTGCCTTGGATGCCGATATTACTGGAGAACTATTGATCAATATTTTTATTCCCAACACACCTTTGCACGACGGAGCAGTCATTATACGAGACGGCAAAATTGCGGTTTCGAGTGCGTATCTGCCCCTTTCAGAAAGCTTGTTGATTCCTAAAGAATTCGGGACTAGGCATCGGGCGGCAGTGGGGGTGTCAGAAGTCAGTGATGCTTTGACGATCGTTGTGTCTGAAGAAACTGGGGATGTCAGTATCACTATGAACAACCAATTGTTATCTGGGTTATCTCGAGAACAATACTTGGATATTTTGAATCGAGAGCTTGTGCCTGAAGAAAAAACAGCAAAACGTAATCTACTGCAATCTTTCCTTGACGGTGTGAACAAAGGGGGAAGAAAATGATTAAGAAAGAACGCCAACGAAATATTTTTTATGGTATACTAGCGCTGTTCTTTAGTTTGGTGTTGTTTTTTATTGCTAGTGGTTCCACACTGCAAGTCAATCTATCCGGCTCTACTAGTGGTTATGAAGAACATCTTAGCAATGTTCCCATCCAAACGACGTATGATACAGATAGCTATTTTATCCAAGGGTATGAAACCACCGTGAATGTCACCTTGAAAAGTCGAAATCGTATCCAGTTGAATGCAGAAAAAAATGATGAGACACGAAACTTTCGCGTGATGGCGGATCTCTCTGAATTAGGGGAAGGAACGCATGAAGTTCCTTTAGAAGTTCAGAATTTGAGTTCGGGTGTAACAGCTGAAATCGAGCCGAAGACCATCACAGTGACTATTGAAAAGAAAGTAACAAAAACATTTACTGTTGAACCAGTCATATCGGGCGCAGATATAAAGGAAGGGTATTCTATCGCTTCTCTAGAGGCAGATCCTCAGAAAGTAGCGATCACTACGGGTGATCGCACCTTAAATGATATCGATCGTGTGGTGGCTGTCATTGATCCTAATGAGATCGGAACGTCCTCTTCAACAGTCAAAGGAACGATACAAGCGTGGGATACCGCTAAAAATGCATTAGCAATTTTGCCAGATCCCGAAACAGTTAACGTAACGGTAACATTAGAAGCCCCGACAAAACAAGTGGAATTATTCGTCACCCAGCAAGGAACAGTTCCTAACGGCATCTCCCATTTTATCTATAGAATGAGTGCAATCAGCGGAACGATTTCTGGTAGCCAGTCTATTTTAGATACATTAGATCAAATTGGCGTACCAATCGATATTTCAAGAATCACCTCAACTGTTGAGCGAACTGTTGAAGTGCCAGTGCCAGATGGTGTGACGATTGATCCTAAAGTAGTGACGATCCAAGTGACACCTGTTTTCCAATCAACGGAAACGAATGGTCAAACTGGCAACGAGTCATCTGCCGAATCTCGATCAGATGAAACTAGTGAATCATCTACTAGTGAAGAAAACCGTGATTCAGAAAGCGAAACAACTGTTACAACTTCAGATGAGAGTAAAGAATAAGAGAGGGTAATACATTATGGGAAAATATTTTGGTACAGATGGTGTTCGTGGAGAAGCAAATAAGGAACTTACACCAGAATTAGCATTTAAACTTGGCCGCTATGGCGGATATGTATTGAGTCAACATGAAACAGACGATCGTCGACCTCGCGTCTTAGTTGGGCGAGACACACGAATCTCTGGTCAGTTATTAGAAAATGCACTGATCGCTGGTTTGCTATCTGTGGGAATCGAAGTGTTTCAACTAGGCGTCATCTCAACGCCGGGTGTGGCTTATCTGACACGGGTCCAAAAAGCTAGTGCTGGAGTAATGATCTCAGCATCACATAATCCAGCACAAGACAACGGAATTAAATTCTTCGGTAATGATGGCTTCAAATTGGTGGACGAACAAGAAGCGGAGATCGAAGCTTTATTAGATGCTGCAGAAGATACGTTACCACGGCCGTCAGCTGAAGGTTTAGGAACCGTTGATGAATTTCCAGAAGGTCTTTTGAAGTATTCCCAATTTCTCCGTCAAACGATCCCGGGTGATCTAGAGGGCATCACCGTCTGTGTAGATGCAGCCAATGGGGCGACTGCTACAAGTGTCAATCGGTTGTTTGCAGACTTAGAAACTGATTTTTATACCATGGGAACTTCGCCGAATGGTTTGAACATCAATGATGGTGTTGGTTCCACTCATCCTGAGAAATTAGCAGAGTTCGTTGTCGAAAAAGGGGCCGATGTTGGACTAGCCTTTGATGGAGACGGTGATCGGGTGATCGCTATTGATGAACAAGGTAATATTGTTGACGGCGATAAGATCATGTACATTTGTGCAAAATACTTAGCTGAACAAAAACGTTTGAAACAAGATACCATCGTTACAACTGTGATGAGCAATTTAGGTTTTCATAAAGCTGTTGAAGCCATTGGTTTGAAAGATGTGATTACTCAAGTGGGTGATCGCTACGTTGTAGAAGAAATGCGCAAAAATGACTACAACTTTGGCGGGGAACAGTCCGGACACATGATCTTCTTAGACTTCAATACGACAGGGGATGGAATGCTGTCTGGTATCCAGTTATTGAATATCATGAAGCAGACTGGGAAAAAACTTTCTGAGCTGGCAGGTGAAGTTACGATCTATCCGCAAAAATTAGTTAATATTCGTGTGACAGATAAAAATGGCGCGATGGATGTACCGGCAATCCGAAAAATCGTCGAAGAAACAGAAGCAGAAATGAATGGGGAAGGTAGAATCTTAGTACGCCCTTCTGGAACAGAGCCACTATTGCGCGTGATGGCTGAGGCACCAACAACAGAAAAAGTAGATTATTATGTCGATAAAATCGCAGCTGTCGTACGGGAAGAAATCGGTGCGGAATAAATGAGATTAAAAACCAACGAAAGTCGTTTTCGTTGGTTTTTTTATCTTGTGAAAATATAATGATAATCCAAATAATGATTTTCATGTGGTATACTCACTGTATAAAGCGCAAGAAACCGATTGGTGAATGGATCTAAACGTTAGGCAGACGTGTAGAGAGGATGAATGTGTGATGGGAAATACAACAGGATGGTTAGTCGTGGGTTTGTTTTTTATTACAGGTATCCTATTTTTAAGCAGACATGGATGGCAATTGATTGCTGGATACAATATGGCTTCTGAAGAAAAAAAGGCACAGTATGATTTAGATCGTTTGTATGTAGCGAATGGCATCGGTATGTTGGTTCTGGGTGCTTTCATCCTGCTTTCATTACTTTTTAGTGATCACTGGTCATTAATGGGGAATATTTTATTCGTTGCAACTAGTTTACTGACGATAGTAGGGATAATCATCATAAATGGCACGTGGTGTGTAAAGAAATGATACATTTCTCCTATGTTGATCAACAGAGGTGCAATGAATCTGGGATGAATGCTGCTTGCTGTTTTGTGCATTACTTAAAAGACTTTAAAAAAATTGAGGGACGAGAAAAGAAAGGATGATCAAAATAGGCAATTCCAAGCAGTTTCAGCTTGTCTAAAAAAATTGCTTTTAATTGGTTGTACGAAAAAAAGAGCTGCGACAATCGTCTTGTCGCAGCTCTTTTTTCTGCCTAAAAACTTTTAAAAGTTTTATTCGACAGTCACTGATTTAGCTAAATTTCGAGGTTTATCCACGTCATACCCTCGTTGCAATGTTGCAAAGTAAGCCAACAGTTGCGTAGGAATCACGGCAACTAAACTAGTAACCAATGGATGGACCGAAGGCAAAACAATGTGATCCGTCGCTTTCGCTAGTTCTTGGCTGACGATGACTAAAGTATGAGCGCCACGAGACTCAACTTCTTTCAAATTTCCTCTCGTATGGGAGCCGGTCACTTCTTCAGTGATGATTCCGATGACTGGGGTTCCTTCTTCGATCAGTGCGATGGTTCCATGTTTCAATTCGCCAGCTGCAAATCCTTCTGCTTGAATATAAGAAATCTCTTTTAGCTTCAGTGCAGCTTCCATGGAAACATAATAGTCATTGCTTCGACCAATATAAAACGCATTGCGACTAACAGACAAATAATCTTCTGCTAATTGACTGATGACCGCTTTTTCATCAACTAATGTTTCCATAGCAGAGGCAACAATACTTAATTCATGGAAAACATCGAAGTCCTGTGCAGCACCAATACCTTTAGCATCACCGATTGCTTTTGCTAATAAGGTTAAAACTGCGATTTGAGCAGTATAGGCCTTGGTAGAAGCTACGGCGATTTCAGGTCCGGCATGAAGTAACAATGTATGGTCAGCTTCACGAGAAAGAGTCGAGCCTGCTACATTTGTAATAGTCAGACTAGGCAAATTCATTTGATTGATTTTTACCAAGACTTGTCGGCTGTCGGCTGTTTCTCCACTTTGTGATAGAAAAATAAAGAAAGGTTTTGCAGACAGCAAAGGCATGTTGTAGCCGAATTCACTTGATAAATGTACTTCAACAGGAATCTGTGTCAGAGATTCTAGAATCGCTTTTGCGGCCCAACCAGCGTGATTACTGGTTCCGCAAGCAACGATGTAGATGCGGTCGCTCGCAATCATTTGATCCTTTAATGCGTCATCGATCGTCACTTCTCCTGTGCCTTGATACTCTTGAATGAGACGACGCATCACAGCTGGCTGCTCGTCGATTTCTTTCAGCATATAGTAAGGATACGTTCCTTTTTCGATGTCTGTTAAATCAAGTTGTGCTTCATAAGACTCGCGATAAACAAGATTTCCTTTTAGGTCTTCGATTTCAATCGTTTCTGCCGTCACAGTTACCATTTCACCGTCTTCAATTTCAACGAAATGAGTAGTCTGATCCAGCATAGCCAATGCATCACTACAAATAACGTTAAACCCATCCCCAAGCCCAATCAATAACGGACTTTTATTTTTTGCTACATAGATGGTTTCAGGGTCATTTTTATCAACTAATGCAAAGGCATAAGAACCACGAATCAATGAGAGTGCCTTTTTGAACGCTTCTTTAGTCGAAAGGTCTTTTTTCAATACTTCGATCAAGTGGACGACAATCTCTGTATCTGTCTGTCCTTCGAAGTGATGATCATTTAAATAGTTTTGATGCAATTCTTCAAAATTCTCGATTACTCCGTTATGAACCAGTACTAATTCTTGGTTAGAAGAAGTATGAGGGTGGGCATTTTTTTCTGATGGTTTACCATGAGTTGCCCAGCGAGTGTGTCCGATACCGATCGTTCCTGTTACTTCTGGTGTGACTTTGTCTTCCAAGTTTTTGATACGCCCTTGTGCTTTGACTAAGTGGCCAGAAGTACGATCAGCAACATATAAACCTGCTGAGTCATACCCACGATATTCTAAACGTTCCAAACCATTCAAAATGACTTGTTCAGCATTTGATTTTCCTACAATTCCTACGATTCCACACATAATGACAAATCCTACTTTCCGCTACTTATTTACGATTCATTATGTATTTCTACCTGCGCAGCAAGAGGTTTGTTTTCATCTCACGATGAGGTTTTGTTCTTGCTTATAGAGTGCAGTCCCTAGAGTTACCCGCCGAAAACTTCGATAAACTCTTTCCTCGTCATCTGTTGTACAGATCTGGCGCTATTCCTATTGGTCTATCTATCCTCCTTAAATTATTTTGTAGAAATACATGCATTATCATAATATTTATAAGGGAGTTAGTCAATAGAAAAAGCTAAAAAAAATAATTGGTATAGATGTTATCAGAGGCAATGTTTGTTCTGTAATGGAGATTTAAAGAAGGAGAATTGCAGATGATCCAATTCGTAAAATTGGAATTGTCCTTTTTGACTATCCTTTTTTTTTTAATTTCGATACAATGACAGAAGAAAGTGAGGGATGAAGATGTCAGAAACTGTACAATGTATGACGTTTTCCGAGTTAAAGGAAATAGTGGAAAGATTAGAGAAACAAGAAAATGTCAATGATGATACAAAAATCATGTTAGACACTGGTTGGGACAGCCTGCAGGAAATTCTTCCGGGTGCAATCTCTGTTCAAGAAGCACAAGCGTTTCGAGTGCAAGATGAATTAACTAAAGAATATTTCGGCGGCTACGCATTGAAAGAAAAAAGCGAAAAATTCGATGCAAGTGGACTAGTTGAAGCGGTAATTGTGATTGAGAACCGCTATTAAAAAGGAGTGGAAAAATGAATAAGAGAAGATGGGTGGCTGTTGCGATTGCAATTGGATTGTTTGTGTGCTCAGGTGTTTTTGCTTTGATGGCTCCGCCAGCAAATGAAGAGTCGTCACTGGACGGATTGAATGCTCTTTTATACGGAAGCAATGAATTGGAGGAACATCAAATAGCGGCTGGAGATAGCAATAACCGCATCCTTCGCTTGACTTTGGAAGGGACGATTGCGAATACTTCAGGTGGTGGATTGTTCTCAACAGAAGGATATGATCATCAATTATTTCTGGAAGAATTACGTGCCGCGCAAGAGGACCCAACGATCAAAGGGATTCTATTTGAAGTGAATTCGCCTGGGGGCGGAGTTTACGAAAGTGCAGAGATTGCTCGTGAAATGAAAAAGATCAAAGAAATTGGAATTCCTGTCTATGTTAGTATGAAGAACACCGCAGCTAGCGGTGGTTATTATGTCTCAGCGGGTGCGGACAAAATCTTTGCCACAGATGAAACCGTGACAGGTTCTATCGGAGTTATTATGTCTGGATTGAATTATTCAGGTTTATTGGATAAATTAGGGATCGAAGATAGCACCTATAAAAGTGGTGCCTTGAAAGATATGGGTTCCTCTACAAGAGCCGCTACCGATGAGGACAAGAAAGTTCTGCAAACTTACGTGGATAATGCATACGGACGCTTTGTTTCCATTGTAGCTGAAGGACGAGGCATGTCAGAAGAAGCTGTTAGAAAAATTGCTGACGGACGGATTTATGATGGTCAACAAGCTGTGGAGAACGGGTTAGTTGACGAAATTGGGTTTCCTGAGGACGCCTTCGCTGCATTAGAAGCAGATCAAGGGTTAGAGGATGCGGAAATTTTTGAATATGGTGTCGGTTCCACAGGGTTCGCTTCTACATGGCTGGGTTCAAAGCTGGCAGAGTTTCAAGGGCTGAAGGCATCTGAGTCTAGTCGTCTTTTGCAAGTAGTAGAAAGCCTGGGTACGATGGATGCGCCGAAACCTCTTTATTATTATGGAGGTGAATAACTATGCCTGAAAAAGAAACGAAAGAGCCACGAATCAAACAACAACCTGTTGAACAAGGAGCAGAAAACGTAACTCTGGAAAATCTAGAGTCGACCTCTGGAATCTCTACAGAGCAGGCGAATCAAGAAGCACAACTAGCTGTGGATACCCCAAATCAAGAGGCCGCTGTGACGAATCATCCAGATGATTTCTATCAACAAGTATTGGGCTCGTTTAAGAGAAAAGAATTTAGCGAGGAAGAGATTGATCAGCGACAAAAAGAATGGCAACGGTATGAGGGGATAGAAGACAAACAGAAAGAACGCAGACGAGTGAATGATTTTCCAGATTACTTTTTTGCTGGGTTTTGGATTCGGCTATTTGCTTATCTCGTAGATGTACTTTGTATCGGAGCTATTACAGGAATTACTCTGGATACGATCTATCACTTAGGTGGTTGGTCAAGTAGCGGGCATCCTTTTGGACTCTACCAGTTACTCTCGTTGGCCATCTACTTAGGCTATTTTGTTTTATTAACAAAGTTCAATCAGGGACAAACGGTAGGTAAGATGATTTTCGGTATTCGGGTCGTGTCATTTACAGAAGCTGATTTGAGTTGGAAAACAGTTCTGACAAGAGAACTGTGTATGCGCTACGTTTTGCAATTCAATCCTTTCTTTTATTGCGGTTATTTGCCAGTGATTTTTACTAAAGAAAAGCAGCATGCCGGAGATTATTTTTCTGAGACCAGTGTGGTTACTATCAATTTGATTAAAGCATTCAATAAACAGGCAAATGCCAATATGTAACAAGAATAGACAATAGCGTAATGAGCGGTCAGTCTCTATTTGAGGCAAACGAAGACTGACCCGTTGAAAAGCGGTCTTGCTACCAGAAGATTGCACCATACAAGCGGAAGTGCGATTGCAGATCGATTACAGATAAAGGAGAATGAGATATGGGAGACACGATCCAGTTTCCAAAACCTGAAGACCGCCTGCGTCATTCAGCAGAAAAAGCATATCAGGCAAAAGATTATCTGAAGGCTTACCATGATTACCAGGAAATTTATACTGAGCATTCTTCTTTTGAGATCAATCAGTCTCTCGTTAAGTGCTTACAGCAACTGGCTGATTTTGCAAAAGCGTTGGAAGTGGCAGATGATTTCTTGGATGAATACCTACAAGATCCAAATGGTTTTGTTCAAATTGGTCATTTGTTGATTCTTGATGGTCAATACTTGCAAGCGAGAAAATGGATAAGACTCGCAGAGGAATTTTCGGTGATCTCTGAAGCGGCAAGCGAAAATTTAGTGAAAGAATTGGATAAAGTAGAAGAAGTTCAACAAATACTTGGTTTGGAAGATTTTTTAGGAAAAAAACAGTCATTGCTTGCAATGGACAGCAGCAACCAACCAGTTAGCGGGCACACATGGCACGTTTTTTCCCAAGGACTCACAAAGGATCAGTTTGTATCGTTGATGACGGAGCTGCTTCCTCAGTTAACGAATCCTTTTTTGTTACCAAAACTAGTAGAAGAACTTGTCCGTTTAGGAAGTTCACAGCAGTTTGAATTGATAGACTACATGGGGGATCAACGGCAGATCATTCCCAATCAGTTATCTTTATTGAGGGAAGTGCCAGTTTTCAGCCAAATGCGACAAGCTGTGAATGAACGAATCGGGCAAGAAAATCCAACCTTAGCAGAAGGCATTTTAGAAGAGTTGAATGATCATTTTGCTTTAAGCTATCCGTTCTTGCCAGAAACCCAAGAGATTGATCGCTGGGTACAAAGCTATATCGATGAGTATCAAGATCTTTTTGCAAAAAGCGAACCACAAGCGATCGACGAGGAGATCCAACGTAAGAAAACAAGATTACGAAAGATTTTGGGTTCTTTCTAATTCTGAAAGCAGATCACTCAAGAAAAAAACGAGAAGTTTCTAGGTAAAATGTTTACAATTAAAGAACGTTAGTGTACTATTTAAAGGTATGCATGAAACTATTTCATATGTAAAATATAATTGTTATTCGGAGGGAAATAAATGACTGCAAAATGGGAAAAAACAGGCACCAATGATGGTGTATTGACATTTTCGATCGAGCAAGCTGAAATCCAAAAAGGCTTGACGACTGCATTTAATAAAGTGAAAGGCAACTTAAACGTACCTGGCTTCCGTAAAGGAAAAGTATCTCGCCAAGTATTTAACCGTATGTACGGAGAAGAAGCATTGTATGAAGATGCATTGAATGCTGTCTTGCCAGAAGCTTATGAAGCAGCAGTTAAAGAAGCTGGTATTGATCCAGTATCACAACCAAAAATCGATGTTGACAGCATGGAAAAAGGTCAAGACTGGGTGATCAAAGCAGAAGTGACTGTGAAACCAGAAGTTAAACTTGGTGATTACAAAGAGTTGACTGTTGAAAAACAAGATCGTGAAGTAACAGAAGAAGACGTAGATGCTCGCATCAAACGTGAACAAGAAGCACAAGCTGAGTTAGTCATCAAAGAAGACGAAGCTGCTGAAAATGGCGATACAGTCGTTATCGACTTTGAAGGTTTCTTAGGTGAAGAAACATTTGAAGGCGGCAAAGGCGAAAACTATTCATTAGAATTGGGTTCTAACTCTTTCATCCCAGGTTTTGAAGATCAATTAGTAGGAGTGAAAGCTGGCGAAAGCAAAGAAGTCAACGTCACTTTCCCTGAAGATTATCAAGCAGAAGATCTAGCAGGTAAAGATGCGGTCTTTAAAGTAACAGTTCACGAAGTCAAAGCAAAAGAATTGCCTGAATTAGATGATGAATTTGCCAAAGATGTTGATGATAGCGTTGAAACACTTGCTGAACTAAAAGAAAAATACCGCAAAGAATTGACAGAAACAAAAGAAAAAGCTGCTGAAGATGCAAAAGATGAAGCAGCGATTCGCCAAGCAGTTGAAAACGCAGAAATCGTTGAATTACCACATTCAATGGTCCATGACGAAGTTCACCGCTCAATGGATGAGTTCTTGAACAACATGCAACGTCAAGGAATTTCACCAGAAATGTACTATCAATTGACTGGTTCAACGGAAGCTGACTTGCATCAACAATTTGAAGGCGAAGCAGAAACTCGTGTGAAAACTAACCTTGTGATTGAAGCAATCGCAAAAGCAGAAGGTTTGGAAGCAACTGAAGAAGACATCGAAAAAGAAATTCAAGAGCTTTCAGAAGCTTACAACATGCCTGTTGATCAAATCAAACGCGTCTTGACAGAAGATATGTTGAAACATGACATCACAATGAAGAAAGCCGTTGAAATCGTAACTGGTACGGCGAAAGAAGCTTAATTTTCATCAAAAGAGCGGCAAACGTCTTTTCCGATGTTTGCCCTTTTTGATTGATCAAAAAGCAATGGTGTGTATATTTCATACGATCGTTTTTTGCTTACTTTGCCTTTTTGAGCAGGAGGATCTTGACTTATTTTGCGGACGTGGTCAATTGCTAAGAAAACGTAACGGCCATGAGAAATAGCTTTTTCTTTCAAATGAGTTATGATAAGATGATTAAAGACTGTAAAGATAGTATAACCAATTCCACTCCTTTACAGGTTAGAAATTTATCAAGGGGTGAACAGTATGTACGACAACACAAATGGAAATGACGCTGTTCGTTGTTCTTTTTGCGGGAAGACGCAAGAGGAAGTAAAGAAGATCGTTGCCGGTCCTGGTGTATACATATGTAATGAATGTATCGACTTGTGCAAGGAGATCATTGACGAAGAGTTCTACGAAGAAGCCATTCGTGAATTTACCGAGGTACCTAAACCACAAGAATTGCTGCATATATTAAATGATTACGTCATCGGACAAGATCGTGCGAAAAAGACACTTGCTGTAGCGGTTTACAATCATTACAAACGAGTGAACGTTGAGCCGACCGCAGAAGACGTTGAGTTGCAAAAAAGCAATATTTGTCTAATTGGACCAACTGGCTCTGGGAAAACGTTCCTTGCTCAAACATTGGCCCGTTCATTGAATGTGCCATTTGCTATCGCCGATGCCACCAGCTTGACGGAAGCTGGATATGTCGGAGAAGATGTAGAAAATATTTTGCTGAAACTTCTGCAAGCAGCGGACTATAACGTTGAAATGGCAGAAAAGGGCATCATTTATATTGATGAAATCGACAAAATCGCTCGTAAAAGCGAAAATGTTTCGATCACGCGAGATGTATCGGGTGAAGGGGTGCAACAAGCGTTGCTGAAGATCTTGGAAGGGACACAAGCAAGTGTACCGCCTCAAGGTGGACGGAAGCATCCTCATCAAGAAATGATTCAAATCGATACGACGAATATTTTATTCATCGTTGGTGGTGCATTTGACGGGATTGATACCATCGTTAAAAACCGGATGGGTGAAAAAACGATCGGTTTTGGAACGAACAACAAACGGTTCTCAGAAGATGAAAGCATCATGCAACATATCATTCCTGAAGACTTGTTGAAATTCGGCTTGATCCCAGAATTTATTGGCCGTTTGCCGGTTATGGCAGCTTTAGACAAATTGACGACCGATGACTTGGTCCGTATTTTGACGGAGCCGAAAAATGCGCTAGTCAAACAATACCAAAAACTGTTAGCATTAGACGATACTGAGCTTGAGTTTGAACCAGCTGCTCTACGCGCGATTGCGGATAAAGCGATCGAACGCAATACGGGTGCTCGTGGTTTACGTTCGATTATCGAAAATATCATGATGGACGTGATGTTCAATGTTCCTTCTGATGAGTCGATTGAAAAAGTCATTATTACCGAAGATGCAGCCAAAGAAATCGGTGAACCGACAATCATTTATAATGAAGAAACAAAAAAAGCAGTTTAATTTTAGTAAGTCGGATAGTTTGATGACTATCCGACTTTCTTTCTGAAAGCATATGAGATTTTATTAGAAGGGAGCGAGCAGATGAAAGTACATGATGCAGAAATTGTGATCAGTGCTGTTTCACCGGCACAATATCCGGATACGCATTTACCGGAAATCGCGTTAGCGGGTCGTTCCAATGTTGGGAAGTCTTCCTTTATCAATACATTGATTAATCGAAAAAATTTAGCGCGAACGTCTTCGAAACCTGGTAAGACCCAAACATTGAATTTTTACTTGATTGAAAACACCTTGCATTTTGTGGATGTGCCAGGATATGGCTATGCAAAAGTTTCAAAAACGGAGCGGGCAAAGTGGGGGAAGATGATCGAGACGTATCTTGCAGAGAGACAGCAGCTGCGGGCAGTCGTCTCTCTAGTGGATCTGCGCCATGCGCCTTCTCAGGAAGATATTCAAATGTATCAGTTTTTGAAATATTATGAGATCCCAGTAATCGTGGTGGCCACGAAAGCAGACAAGATTCCTCGCGGGAAATGGAACAAGCATGAAAGTGTGATCAAAAAAGCGCTGGAATTCGATCCAGCAGACACCTTTATTCTTTTTTCTTCCATCACTAAACAGGGGAAAGAAGAAGCTTGGCAAGCGATAGAAGCGGCCATCAAGCAATAATAGATAAGAGGTAAGATGCATGGGGCAATCTCTCAGGACTAGAAAATAAACGGAGAAAGTTTGCTCCGGAACATCTTTTATCGGAAAAATTCTGTGCAAACAAAAAACATCAATTAAGATGTTTTTTTGTTTGTTTTTTAAGATCCGTATTTTTTTCAGTTTCTTCTTTATCTTCTTTCGCATTCAAGAAGCGTTCGATGTCGGGTTTGTTTTCTTTTTTGTCATTGTCGGGAAGAATAGCAAACTCATCGAACATTTTATCAAGAGAATCTTCACGTTGGAATTTTAATCCCATATTCCCACCTCCAAGCGCCTCTAGTTTACCATGAAAACCAAAGTTTTTCATCTCAAAAGTAAGCGAAATAGTGTTCAATCATGAATCCCTTTACTATAATAAAATAAGAAGTACATAAAGAGGTGAGAAAGATGATCAAAACGAAGAAAATCTATGCCTTTATTCAATCGGCACAACTCGCCGATGCTCTGATGCGTGAACAAATAGCCAACTGGTTCGCTTTGGTCCGTCTTTCCTTTACCCCCACCAGCTACTATTTAAATCAAAAGGAAATCCACTCCTATGATATCGCTGAAGTACGCTCATTGCTGGAGGGAAGTATTGATGAGGTCAATTTTGAACTGATTTTAACCGATGGACAAAATGAATCCAGTATACACGTTGTCCAAGAAGCCGTACTGCAACGACATCTTTTTACATTTGATGTTTTTCAAGGATCGCGAGAACTATTACTGAGTTATATAAAGACCACAATGGAACAAGGCGGTCTCTTTAGTTATATTCGAGCTTATGATGAATTCCTCAATCATAATGTCGAAAGTGTAGAGAAACGCTATAACTTTCAGAAACCAGAAGAAATCGCTGAATTACCAAAGCGAAAAAACCATGCCAAAGAAATCGTGATCGATTGCAATCAATTTGCCGGATATGATGTTTTTTATAACGGGTTTTGTTTAACTTCCTGTTGGCGCATGTATTTCTCAGAGTACTATGAGCGAGTGTTGCCGTTAGTGATTATTAAAGATGCCCAACAAGTAGAACAAATCCAAACGATGGAGGAAGGGGTTGTCATGGTGGAGCTTTACCGTGATCCGTTTCAATGGGATCATCCTGCCAACCTTTCCTATCAACGTTTGTTTCGGGACCAAATCGGGATGGATCAACTTACTTGGGATAACGGAGTAGGGATTTTGCGAGAACCGTTTATTGAATACGCGTTTGGCCATCAGTTGATCCAAACGATCCAATATCAAAATGATCGTTTACAGCCCACCGTCAAACGCAAAGCGACCCATTTTATCACTCGGAACTTTGATTTAGTTCGTGAGATTTACCAAGAACGTCGGGTGAGGGGATTGTTGAATGCACAGGCTTATTTCCCTTGGATCGACCAAGAAGGCATGCGGATGATGGATTACATTGTCTTAAAACCACAGTTAACGCTCGATAATGGCTTAGATGCTTATGAATTTTATATTCGCAGTCATTTAGAGGCGGATTACACTACGGAACATTTTGAAGAATACACCGTTTGTTTGCAGTTCTATTTGCCGCAAGAGGCGATGACAGATATTCCTATCGACGAATTGAAAGATCGTATGTCAGATGTTCGCTTTGGTTTATTGCATCGCAGCAAAAAATATACCTGGGTCAATCTAAAAAAAGAAACCCATCGCTTGCGGGTCTATTTTATGAATATGGAACGCTTAGCTGAACACCAATCCATTTCTGGAAATAAATAGAGCCATATAAAATAGCAAAGACAAGGAAGTTGAATGATTCTCGCAAAAAAATCTCCAGTGTGTTTCAAACACGCTGGAGATTTTTTTGCATAGGAGACGCTAGTTGTTTCACACAACACGTATTAAGCGGTAGTTACTTCTTTTTTTAACAAACCGAAGATGATTCCTGAAACAATCGCACCAATTAATATGAACAATAGGAATAATAATGGTTTTGATAGTAAAAGGACCACAAAGATCCCACCGTGAGGAGCCATCAATTGAATATTGAATGCACCGACTAGGGCACCAGTTAAAGCAGAACCAATCACGAAACTTGGAATGGCCCGAAGAGGATCAGCTGCTGCAAAAGGAATCGCACCTTCAGTAACAAAAGATAAGCCCATCACGATATTCGTCAAACCTGCTTCTTTTTGATCTTTAGTGAATTTATTTTTGAATAAAACTGTTGCGATAAAGATCGCCAATGGCGGCACCATTCCACCAGCCATGACTGAGGCCATTACGACACTACCACCTTCGGCAACCGTTGTGGCAAGTGTTGCTGTACCGAACACATAGGCAGCTTTGTTGATTGGACCACCTAGATCGGCTGCCATCATAGCTGCTAACAGAGCACCTAGTAAAGCGGCATTTGTTCCACTCAATCCTGTTAAGAAGCTGTTTAAGCCGTCATTGATCGCTTTCATTGGGACATTGATCATTAGCATGAGGAACCCAGTAATCAACAAACCAAAAACAGGGTAAAAGAGAATCGTTTTGATTCCGTCTAATGACTTAGGTAAACCTTTGAAAAGATTGCGCAAGAATTTGATGACATATCCTGCTAAAAATCCACCAATCAATGCACCAAGGAATCCTGCGCCACCACTGTTTGCCAATGCGCCAGCAGCAAAACCAACGATCAAACCTGGGCGATCACTGATACTCGATGCAATAAATCCAGCCAAGACAGGTAACATGAATCCGAAAGCGGCATTACCGATTTGATTGAACCAAGCAGCTTGTTGATTATAACTACCTAATTGATTTAAAGCGTCTTGCGGTACACCCATGAATTGATCGACCATAAAGGAAATAGCGATCATGATTCCGCCTGCAATAACGAATGGCAACATATGGGAAACACCATTCATCAAATCTTTATAGATTCGTTGACCAAACGTACCATCAGCAGAAGATTCTTCTGCAACTGTTTGTCCGCTACTGTGAAAGACAGGAGCATCACCGCTTAAAGCTTCATTGATCAGTTGTTCCGTCTTACGAATCCCGTCACTAACAGGACGATTCACTAGATGTTTGCCGTTGAAACGATCCATCTCGACCTTTTTATCAGCAGCGACAATGACGCCAGCTGCTCGTGCAATGTCCTCTTCTGTTAATCGATTTTTAATGCCTTCCGAACCATTCGTTTCAACTTTGATTTCTACGCCTAGTTCTTTGGCTTTTTTCTTTAATGCATCTTCAGCCATGTAAGTATGAGCAATACCTGTTGGACAGGCTGTAACAGCAACGATATAAGGGCGATCACTCACTGACTCTGTAGTTGTGACATCTGTCTGTTCTTTTTTTTGTACTTCTGCTTCAGCAAATAGTTGTTGGACTGCATCCGCAGTTGGTGCTTTCTTTAATTTCTCAACAAATTCTGGATCAATCAACAAGCGGGAAAGAGCAGCTAAGGCTTGTAAATGGGTATCATTAGCTCCTTCAGGAGCAGCGATCATGAAGAAGAGGTAAGTAGGTTGACCATCCAGTGCCTCATAATCCACACCGGTTTTACTTTTAGCAAATAAAACAGTCGCTTCATTGACTGCTTGATTTTTCGCATGAGGCATTGCGATACCGTCGCCAAGACCGGTTGATGTTTGGGCTTCGCGAGCCAAGATCCCTTCTTTGTAGACAGCAATATCTGAAATGCGGCCAACTTCATAAAGTTTGGCAACCATTTCGTCAATCGCACCTTTTTTATCCGTTGCTTGAAGGTCCATGATCATGGCATCTTTTAAGAGTAAATCGTTGATTTTCATTGTTTATCCTCCTTATGTTAAGTCAAAGTATCTTTTCAATAACAACTTCTGGCAATAATTCTTGAATAAATGCTGATGTGGCTAAATCATCTGAAAAAGCAGTGGCGCTGCCGCAAGCAACTCCCCATTTAAAGGCTTCCAGTGCATTTTTTGTTGCTGTATATTGTCCGATAAAGCCAGCAATCATTGAGTCGCCAGCTCCAACCGAGTTTTTCAGTGAACGCTTCAGAACATTCGAGCGGTAGATTTCGTTTCCAGTAAAGAAAATGGCTCCATCTCCGCCAAGGGAGACAATGACATTCTTGGCGCCATCAGCGATTAATTTTTGTCCATAAGGTAAAATATCTTCGAAGGAGTGGAATGTCGTTTGATACAATTCCGCTAATTCATGATTGTTGGGTTTGATCAGCAACGGTTGGTCGGGTAATGCTGCGAACAACTCTGGACCCGTTGTGTCAATGACGAACTCGGCTCCAGCTTCTTTGACGATGGCGATCAACTCTTGATAGTAGTCAGCCGTCAGTCCATTTGGTTTGCTACCAGAAAAAATGACGATATCTTCCTTGGTAAGAGAAGACAGTTTGTCTTTCAATTGCTGACTTTCATCCTTTGAGATTGTTGGCCCTAATCCGTTGATTTCAGTTTCTTCGCCAGATTTTAATTTAATATTGATCCTTGTATCGGCAGCAACTTGTGTGAAATCGGTCGTGATTCTTTCATTGATCAGCCAATCTTCAATGAAACGTCCAGTGAATCCGCCAATAAATCCAAGTGCAGTGGAAGGGATCTGGATCCGCTGTAAAATACGAGAAACATTGATGCCTTTGCCGCCAGGAAGTTTAAAGTCTTGCTTCATTCGATTAAGTTCGCCCAATTGTAATGCTTCGACGTGGACAATATAGTCAATTGATGGGTTGAGTGTGACAGTATAAATCATTCGGATACCTCCATAATAGTCGTTTGTGTTCGAAATTTAGCCGCATAGTTTTTCGGACAGAAGTCTGTGATAATCTCTGCGTCTTCAATGGCAGCAACTTGAGCAAAAGTAGTTTGTTGAAATTTAGAATGGTCCAGTAATACATAAGCTTTTTGACTATTTTCAATCGCGATTTTTTTGATCATTGCTTCTTCAGGATCTGGAGTCGTAAAGCCTGCGTCTACATGAGCACCATTCATTCCAATAAAACAGCGATTGAAGCGCAGTTTTCGCAATTGCTCACTGGCACCGCTCCCCAAGACAGCGTTCGTACTGATTTTGATCGTTCCTCCTAAAATCAATGTCTCGATTCCTTGATCGATCAGTAATGCCGCATGTTTGACAGAGTTGGTTACAACCTTCACATTTGAGATCGATGACAAGAAAGGGATCATTTCTAAAGTTGTGGTTCCAGCATCCAAGTAAATGACCTCATCCTTTTTGATCAATGAGACGGCATATTGGGCGATTTTTTGTTTCTCTACTTGGAACTTTTGCGTTTTTTCTTTCATATTGGGTTCAAATCCAAGGTGCTGGATCTTTTTGGCACCTCCATGGATTCGGACCAAAACTCCCTGTGCTTCAAGTTCTTGTAAATCGCGACGGATAGTGGACTCAGATGCTTGTAATTGATGGATCAATTCGCTGACTTTCACGATATCCGTTTCTTCTAAAAGGGCTAAAATCCTTTGATGACGCTCTTCTGTAAGCATTTACATCACCTCTTCAATTGTTATGATAGCACATAAAACAGTCGTAATCAATCACAATCGTTTAAAAACAATCAAAATGTAAGGGTAATACATTCTTAAACGGTCAAAAACGGTCGGCAAATTACTCAGAAAAGAATCGAAATGGGTTAATGTTTGACAAGAATGGCTATTCTTTGGCTTAATTATTTTTAGGGGGGAATTATATGAAGAATGAAGTGATATTGCAAGGCTTCGAATGGGACTTGCCTGCAGACAGTCAACATTGGAATAGATTGAAAGAAATGAGTAGTGAGCTTAAAAATTATGGATTTACAGCGGTATGGTTGCCTCCTGCATATAAAGGTACAGCGGGCGTCGAAGATGTTGGCTATGGTGTCTACGACTACTACGATCTTGGAGAATTTGATCAAAAGGGATCAATACCAACCAAGTACGGAACCAAAGATGAATATCTTGAAGCAATCAAAGCGTTGCAAGATCAGGGGTTGGAGGTTTACGCAGATATTGTATTCAATCATTTGATAGGAGCCGATGAAAAAGAAACGGCACCAGCGGTCAAATACAGTTGGGACAATCGCAACAAGCCGATAAGTGATGAAGAAGAGATCGAAGCTTGGACGAAGTTCACTTTCCCTGGAAGAAAAGGGAAATACAATGACTATGTCTGGACGTGGAAAAATTTTTCTGGCGTTGATTATGATGACCGAACCAACGATCATGCCTTGTTTAACTTTGCCCAAAAAGGGTGGGAAGATCAAGTGGATGATGAGATGGGCAACTATGATTATCTAATGGGCTGTGATTTGGATATGGAGAATCCAGAAACTATCGAACAGCTGGATAAATGGGGCAAATGGTATCAAGAGTTAACGAATGTGGATGGCTATCGCCTAGATGCTGTCAAACATATTGAGTTTAATTATTATGTTAATTGGCTTTTGAATCGCCGGGAAGAAAAAGGCAAAGATTTATTTGTGGTGGGAGAATATTGGTCGGGTGATCTGCCGAAACTAGAAGAGTATCTCGATTCTTCCGGAAATCTGATCCATCTGTTCGATGTGCCACTGCATTACAATTTCTATGAAGCATCTCATTCGAATGGTGCGTACGATATGAGTCAAATCTTTGCAGGTACATTGACTGCTTCTCGAGAAGACTACGCTGTGACTTTTGTCGATAATCATGATACGCAAGTCGGTCAGAGTTTACAGTCATGGGTAGATGGCTGGTTTAAAGTGCATGCCTATGCGTTGATCTTGTTGCGAAAAGCTGGAGTACCAGTTGTTTTCTGGGGGGATCTATTCGGTATTCCTGAACAAGGTATTGAACCAGTTGGAGAAAATTTAGAAAATCTCCTGAAATTGCGTGAAAAAATCTCCTTTGGCAATCAAGTTGATTATTTCGATGACCCAAATTGTATCGGTTGGGTACTGACAGGAGATTATGAGCACGAACTGTCTGGCTTGGCCGTGGTCATGACGAATGCCCAAGGTGCTGAGAAAGAAATGACCATCAGCGCCATTCATGGTGGTGAAACTTACGTAGATATTTTGAAAAATAATGAAGCAAAAGTTGTCTTAGACGAAACAGGTAAAGGAATTTTCCCAGTCAATGACGGTCAAGTTTCCGTTTATGTGGATGAACGTTTGGTGGAAAAATACTATAGCTAATTTCAGAAGCTGATTTTAGAAAGAACCGTTTGGTAATATTATACGACAGCGATTGTATGGCAATGAAAGAAGGAGCAAAACTGCAGAACATGTGTCTGTAGCTTTGCTCCTTCGATTTTTTTCTGATCGATAAATAAAGACAGGAGGATGTTGACGGCAATTTGGCAGCCAATGTTTAAGTCAGAGGACCATCAGCTAAATAGCTGATTTTTTTCTTCACTTCCGAAACACTATTCGAATCCGTTAAGATCAAAAGGGCATCACCAACTTTCATGATCGTATCTCCGCGGGTCAAAATTTCGTTTTCGCCACGACGAATGGAAATCAGCAACATGTTTTCTGGCCAAGGAAAGTCTCGAACGGCCATCCCATCAAATGAACTTTCTGCGGTTACCGGATACTCGATCACTGTTTTCGTTCCTCGGATATTCACAGCGGGTTCTTTATGCATCTTTTCAAGGAGAGACTCATAAATAGGATGACCACCAAGACCATCGACCACGATATAAGCTACTAAACTAACTAGTCCTAACGGCATTAGGTGATTGATTGATCCAACCATCTCTGTTACTAAAATAATAGCAGTTAAAGGAGCCTTACCGATCGCTGTAAAATAACCAGCCATTGCTACGATCACGAAATTCTTGATATAAATAGGATCCAGACCGATCGACTGTGCCAAAAAGGTACCAAAGATCGCACCAATCAGCGCACCTAATGTTAAGATAGGAAGGAAAATCCCCCCAGGCAGTCCAGCTCCATATGAAATCATGGAAAAACAGTAACGCAAAATCAGCAACATGACCAAAAACAACAGGGGAGCCCCGGTTTCTCCTAAAGTCAAGATAATTTGATTCCCGCCGCCTAAATAGTCTGGTAAAAATAGACCGATTGGAATAATCAGCACAAAAGGAATCAATCCATACCAGTCAGAGGATATGGGTAGTTTTCCATACCATTTAGGCAAAGACAGCAATGTCCACTGGTAAAATCGTCCTAAGATCCCTAGTAAGATACCTAAGATGACTAAAGCACCGTAATATTTCAAAGGCAAGTCATTGATCTTTCCTTGGTAAAGGACAGGTTTCAATCCAAAAAAATTTAAAGAGACAAAGTTAGCAGTAATCACTGAAGCAAAAGATGTCAGCCATACAAGAGGTGAAAAGGAATGATGGATCTCTTCTAAAATGAACAGCAAACCGGCAATCGGTGCATTGAAAGCCGCCGACAATCCTGCACTGGCACCACTGGAAATCAATATTTTTTCTTCTGACTTTGGGGCTTCGAAGAACTGACTTAAACCTTGTCCGACAGCAGCACCTAGTTGAATCGAAGGACCTTCCCGCCCCAAAAAAAGACCCGATCCGACGGATAAAATGCCCCCGATAAACTTTTTCCAAAGGACAGAGAACCAATTATAATCGATCTCGCCACTTAACTTCCCTTCAACTTGAGGAATACCGCTGCCTTTGATTTGAGGTTCTGATTTTACTAAAAGGATCACAATAATTGCAGTGATGATAGAGAGAATTACCCACAGTATGATCTGATCTGGATGATCAGCAAGGTGTCGATAGACAGCAGCAACTTTTTCGCCTATCCATTCAATCGCAAGGCGAAACAAACTAACCACGATCCCCACAAATGCTCCTACCAAGATTCCTTTGCCTATAAAGGCCAGGCGGGTTGTATCTAAATAATGGATTTCATGTTTCTTCATCAAACTCCTCACTTTCCTTATTTAATTTAGCCCTTTTTTGAATAGATAACAAGGAATTTTTTTGAAGGACAAAAAAGAAAAATTTAGCAACTTTTCAAGGCGTTCGGTTTTCCCTACAATCGGATAATGCTATAATTGAATGGATTGAGAAAGAAAGGATGGTTAAAACCATGTCATCCAAAAACGAATTACTTGCGAATATGAATCCCCGGCAAAAAGAGGCCGTGATGCATACAGAAGGACCTCTGTTGTTAATGGCCGGAGCCGGTAGTGGCAAAACGCGGGTCTTAACCCATCGGATTGCTTATTTGATTGAAGAAAAAAATGTCAATCCTTGGAATATTCTAGCCATTACTTTTACGAATAAGGCGGCTAGAGAAATGAAAGAACGGGTGAATCAGCTTCTTGGATCTGGGGGAGAAGATGTTTGGGTCTCTACGTTTCACTCGATGTGTGTCCGGATTTTACGAAGAGATGTTGATCAGATCGGCTACTCTAGAAACTTTACGATCATTGATACCTCTGAACAAAACACTTTGATGAAACGAGTCTTAAAAGAGTTAAATATTGATCCAAAAAAATATGACCCGCGTTCCATTTTAGGAGCGATCTCCAATGCCAAAAATGAATTGTTGACTCCGGCAGATTATGAAAATCAACAAGGGAGCTTGTTTGAACAGATCGTAGGCCGCTGTTATGCGCTGTATCAAAAGGAATTACGAAATAATCAATGTATGGATTTTGATGATCTGATCATGAATACCATTCGCTTGTTTAAGGAAAATGAAGATGCACTGCAGTTTTATCAACGAAAATTTCACTATATCCATGTGGATGAATACCAAGATACGAATCATGCCCAATATACGCTTGTTAATTTATTAGCGGACCGCTTCAAAAATCTTTGTGTCGTGGGAGATGCGGATCAAAGTATCTATGGCTGGCGGGGTGCCAATATGCAAAATATTTTGGACTTCGAAAAAGATTATCCGGATGCAGCAGTGATTTTGTTGGAACAAAATTACCGCTCAACTCAGACGATTTTGAATGCTGCGAATCAAGTCATCAAAAACAACCGCAACCGTCCAGACAAAAATTTGTGGACTGAAAATAGTGCCGGTGAAAAAATCACTTACTATCGCGGGGATAGTGAACGAGATGAAGCTCGTTTTATTGTCAGTGAGATGCAAAAACAAATTGCAGATAAAGGACGTAAATTCGGCGACTTTGCTGTTTTGTATCGGACCAATGCTCAATCCCGGGTGATTGAAGAAATGCTATTAAAAGCAAACGTGCCTTATACAATGGTGGGCGGACGCAAATTCTATGATCGGAAAGAAATCCGTGATATCTTGGCTTATCTTTCGGCCATTGCTAACCCAAGCGATTCTCTAAGCCTAGAACGGATCATCAATGTGCCTAAACGTGGTATCGGGGCGACTTCTGTCGAAAAACTTCGTGAGTTTGCTTCGCTTCATGAATGGTCCTTGTTAGAAGCTGCGATGAATGTCGATTTAGCCAATATCTCAGGCAAGGCCGGCAAAGAACTTGGTAGCTTCGGCATGATGATGGACCAGTTTGCCCAAATGATTCCTTATCTGTCAGTGACAGAACTGACGAAAGAAATTTTGGATAAAACAGGTTACAAACAAGATTTGATCAATCAGAACAATCTGGAATCACAATCCCGGCTGGAGAACTTGGAAGAGTTCTTAACAGTGACCCAAGAATTTGACAAACGCTTTGAGGCACAAAATGAAGATGATGCCGATGCGCCAGAAGAAAAATTGACTGTCTTCCTCAATGACCTCGCTTTACTTTCCGATGTTGATTCCTATGAAGAAGAAAGCAGTCAAGTGACATTAATGACATTGCATGCGGCAAAAGGATTGGAATTTCCTGTGGTCTTTTTGATTGGGCTAGAAGAGAACATCTTCCCGTTATCTCGAGCATTGATGGAAGAAAGCGAACTGGAAGAAGAACGTCGTTTGGCTTATGTGGGGATTACTCGTGCAGAAGAAGAGCTATTCTTGACAAACGCATTTTCTCGTACATTGTATGGACGCACTCAATACAATCGTCCTTCTCGGTTTGTGGAAGAGATTGAACAAGATCTTCTGCAGTCACTGGGAGAAAGAACTCAGCCGAAAGGGGCAGCTGCTTCCTTTCAGCCTAAAGTTTTCAAACCAACGTATACCCAACCTCGTCAGTCCACTGTTTCGTCGAGACAAACCACGACTGCAGCCGGCAATCAATGGCAAGTGGGGGAAAAAGTCAACCATAAAAAATGGGGTGTCGGCACGATCGTTCGGACCACAGGGGCCGCCCAGGATCTAGAATTAGATGTCGCTTTTCCCCAACAAGGAGTAAAACGGCTGCTTGCAGCATTTGCTCCGATCGAAAAACTATAAGGAGGAATCGAAATGGCTGTGCCATCAACTGAAGTTCAACAACGAGCGGAAGAATTAAGAACCACTTTGAATCAATATGCCTATGAGTATTATGTGAAGGATCAGCCGTCTGTCGAAGATTACGTCTATGATCGACTTTATAAAGAACTTGTTCAATTAGAAACGGATTACCCGCAGCTGGTCACAGAAGATTCTCCTACTCAGCGAGTGGGTGGAATCGTTCTGCCTGGATTTGAAAAGGTCATCCATGATATTCCTCTGTACAGTTTGAATGATGTGTTTGATAAAGAAGAAATCATCGCTTTTGATGCGCGAGTCCAAAAAGCGCTAGGTCGTGCCGTTGATTATGTCTGTGAATTGAAGATCGATGGGCTATCAATCTCTTTGAAATATGAGAATGGACGGTTTGTGCGTGGTGCAACACGGGGTGACGGAACAGTCGGCGAGAATATTACGGAAAACTTGAAGACAGTCAAGTCAATTCCATTAAAATTGAAAGAACCTGTTTCATTAGAAGTCCGAGGCGAATGTTACATGCCTAAAGCTTCTTTCATCCGTTTGAATCAAGTACGGGAAGAAGAGGGCTTAGAGGTATTTGCCAATCCTCGAAATGCCGCAGCAGGAAGCTTGCGGCAACTGGATACACGGATTGCTGCCAGCCGTAATTTGAGCACATTCTTATATACTCTGGCAGATTTCGGTCCTATCGAGGCACACGATCAATTCTCAGCGCTTGATGAATTAGACAGTTTGGGTTTCCGGACAAATCATGAACGGCGTTTGTGCCGAACGATCGATGAAGTTTGGGCGTATATCGAAGAATTTCACGAAAAACGCAGTGAGCTGCCTTATGAAATCGATGGCGTTGTCATCAAAGTCAATGACTTCTCCGATCAAGATACACTAGGATTTACGGTTAAAGCTCCTCGGTGGGCGGCAGCTTATAAATTTCCACCCGAAGAAGCAGAAACGACCATTGAAGAGATTGAATGGACAGTTGGACGCACAGGTGTTGTGACACCAACAGCGGTCATGACGCCGGTTCGAGTAGCTGGTACAACAGTAAGTCGTGCCAGCCTGCATAATGTCGATTATATTCGCGCCAAAGATATTCGCTTGAATGACTCTGTGATTATCTATAAAGCAGGAGACATCATTCCAGAAGTTGCCAACGTATTGACGGATAAGCGGTCAAAAGCCAGTGAGCCCTATCCGATTCCTACCCATTGTCCCATTTGCGACAGTGAATTGGTCCATTTAGATGAAGAGGTGGCACTGCGCTGCATCAATCCGAAGTGTCCTGCACAAATGAAAGAAGGATTGAGTCATTTTGTTTCCCGAAATGCTATGAACATTGAAGGGTTAGGCCCACGAGTTCTTGAACAAATGTATGAAAAGCACTTAGTTGCTGATGTTGCAGACCTATATTATTTGACGGAAGAACAATTGTTGACATTAGACAAAATCAAAGAAAAATCGGCAAACAATATTTTGTCAGCAATCGAAGCCAGTAAAGAAAATTCTGTTGAGCGTTTGATATTTGGCTTAGGGATTCGCCATGTCGGATCTAAAGCAGCAAGAATTCTTGCGGAACATTATCGCAATCTGCGTAATCTAAGCAAAGCGGATGAGTCGGAGATCGTTTCTTTAGAAACGATTGGGCAAACCATCGCGGATAGTGTTGTCACTTATTTCAACAACGAAGAAGTCCATGATCTTTTAGATGAGTTGGAGAAAGCAGGGGTCAATTTTGATTACCTTGGTTTAAAAAATGAGGAGCTCTCGGCTATTGACTCACCCTTTAAAGGTAAGACAGTTGTCTTAACAGGAAAGTTGACTCATTTCACTCGGGAAGAAGCAAAGGAAAGAATTGAGAACCTTGGCGGAAAAGTGACGGGAAGTGTCTCAAAGAAAACAGATATCGTCGTAGCGGGAGAAGAGGCTGGTAGTAAATTGACGAAAGCGCAAAGCTTGGGCATTACAGTTTGGGAAGAGAATCAAATGGTGGCAGCGATTGAAGGGAGCCATAACCATGAAGATTAAACACTTCTTGATCGTCGCGATGTCGTTAAGCTTTTTGTCAGGTTGCGGCAATCTCAACAAAGGAATCACGAATATCAACGAAGGTGAAGAGACGGCCAGCGGTAATATTACCACTGGCCGTGTCGATAATTCTGTCTATCAGGCAGTCATGACAGACGGCAAGTACCAACCGAGTGCTGCTAGAGGATTGAATGCAGAGCAAATGAACAGCGGGTTCAATCAAACCAATTTTGAGAATGGCTTGCTGAGGCTGTCCAAGCAGACTTTTTCTGTCGATACGTGCTACTTTCAAGAAGGTCAAAAAATTCCTGCTGATACGATCAAGAATTGGCTGAAACGTGTCTCTGATGATAACCCGCAAGGTCTTAACCCTGCCGGTTCAGATCAGCCGCTTATTTTTCAACAATTGATGGAGCAAGATTTTATTAAAGAAGACGGCAAAACATTGGCAGGTATTAGTTTAGGCTTTGCCTTTAATACCGTCTACTATGGCAGCGACGAGACCATTTCTATCTCTCGTGATGAGTGGATGGCAAACGCGCGGAAGACAGTCAATGCTGTTTTGACACAAGTAAGAAAAATCAAAGGGTTGGAGACTGTACCTATCGTGATCGGTTTATTCGAACAAGCTGCTAAAGATGATATCGCCGGAGGCAATTATGTTTATCAAGCAGTCAGCCAAGATGGAGGAACAACTATCGATCAGTATGAGAAAGTAGCAGAGGCCCACATTATTTTACCTGTAGCTGCGGGGGTCACCAATGCTGCCACCGATGATGGTTTGGATAATAAGTTCAAAACATTTCGTGATGCTGTCATTAGTTTCTTTCCTGACTTGAGTGGTGTGACCGGCAATGCGTATTACGTAGATGATCAACTCCAAAAACTTGTTTTGAAAGTCGAGTCGAATTATTACAGTAAAACCGAGATCACCAGTTTTGTTCAGTATAGCGCAAAGCAAGTCGAATCTGTCTTCAAAGGAGTTCCTGGCGAGATCGAAGTCCAAGTTGGCTCTCTAGGGAAACAGCAAGCTTTTATTGCCCGTAAAGATGGGGCAGAAAAAATCGAGACCTACATTTTCAATTAAGTATGATAATTTTCAAAATGTATTTCATGATTTGCTGGAAAAGTGATACAATACATTGGAAAAACGTAAACGTATTTTTATGGATGCGAGAAAGAGGAGGATTTTATGGCGATAAGCGAAGAACAAGTCAAACACGTTGCCAAGCTAGCAAAATTATCATTCTCAGATGATGAATTACATGAGTTTACCTCTCAGCTAGGAAAAATTATTGATATGGTAGAAACCTTAGAGGAAGTAGACACAGAAGGTGTGCCATTTACATCAAACGTTGCTGAAACAATCAATGTGATGCGTGAAGATATCGCAGCAGAAGGCTGGAACCGACAAGAATTGATGCGTAATGTGCCGGAATCAGAAGATGGTTTCATTAAAGTACCAGCAATTATTGATAATGGGGAGGCCGGTGCGTAATGACAGAATTAGTAAGTAAAAGTTTGGAAGAGCTCCATGGCATGCTTGTTTCCAAAGAAATTTCAGCTGTCGATTTGACAGCAGAGACATTCGAGCAAATCAAAGCGACTGAACCAAAAGTGGATTCTTTTATTACATTGAACGAGTCAAACGCGATGGCATTAGCCAAAGCAATTGATGAGAAGGGTATTTCTGAAAGCAATGTTTTGGCAGGGATTCCGATTGGGATCAAAGACAATATCGTGACCAAAGACCTACTGACTACAGCTGCATCTAAGATCTTGGCTAACTTTGAACCAATATATGATGCAACTGTGATGGAAAAAGTCTACCAAGCAGACATGATACCAGTCGGTAAATTGAACATGGATGAATTTGCCATGGGAGCAAGTACGGAAACTTCCTACTTCAAAAAAACAAAGAATGCGTGGGATCATACCAAAGTTCCTGGCGGTTCTTCTGGTGGTTCTGCAGCTGCAGTAGCTGCTGGGCAAGTACCAGTCTCATTAGGGAGTGACACAGGTGGTTCGATCCGGCAGCCTGCTTCTTTCAATGGAATCGTAGGAATGAAACCAACATATGGTCGTGTTTCACGTTTTGGTCTGATTGCGTTTGCTTCTTCATTGGATCAAATCGGACCAATGACTCGTTCAGTAAAAGATAATGCACTGGCATTGTCTGCCATTAGTGGATTTGACGCCAAAGACAGCACTTCTGCTGGAGTAGCAGTACCAGATTTTGCTGCAGGGTTAACTGGCGATATCAAAGGTATGAAAGTTGCGCTGCCAAAAGAATATATGGGTGAGGGGATTCAACCTGGTGTCCGTGAAGCTGTGTTGAAAGCGGCAGAAACATTCCGAGCATTAGGAGCAACAGTCGAAGAAGTCAGCTTGCCTCATTCTAAATATGGCGTTTCCGTTTATTATATTATTGCCTCTTCTGAAGCAAGCTCTAACTTGCAACGTTTTGACGGAATCCGTTATGGCTACCGTTCAGAAAACGTAAAAAATCTAGACGATGTGTATGTCAATTCTCGTAGTGAAGGATTCGGAGAAGAAGTAAAACGCCGGATCATGTTAGGGACATTCTCATTAAGTGCTGGATATTATGATGCTTACTTCAAAAAGGCTGGACAAGTCCGTACATTGATCAAACAAGATTTTGACAAAGTATTTGCTGATTACGATTTGATTATTGGTCCTGCATCTCCAACCGTTGCTTTTGGTCTAGGTGAAAATATCAATGATCCAATCACAATGTACATGAATGATATCTTAACGATTCCAGTCAATTTGGCTGGATTGCCAGGTATGTCTGTACCAGCAGGATTTTCTGAAGGATTACCAGTCGGTTTGCAAATCATTGGTAAACATTTTGATGAAGCAACGATGTATCAAGCGGCTTATGCGTTTGAACAAGCAACTGATTTTCATACGAAAAAACCAGTGATTTTAGGAGGGAATAACGCATGAACTTCGAAACAGTCATTGGGCTTGAAGTCCACGTAGAATTAAAAACAAACTCAAAAATCTTTTCACCGGCGCCAGCACATTTTGGTGCCGAGCCAAATAGCAATACGAATGTGATTGACTGGGGTTATCCAGGGGTATTACCGGTGATGAATAAAGCCGCGTTAGAATTTGGGATGAAAGCAGCACTAGCGTTAAACTGTGAAATTTCCAAAGATACTCATTTCGACCGCAAAAACTATTTCTATCCGGATAATCCGAAAGCCTATCAAATTTCTCAATTTGACCAACCAATCGGTCATGATGGTTGGATCGAGATCGAAGTAGCAGGCAAAAAGAAAAAAATCCGTATTGAGCGGGTTCATCTTGAAGAAGATGCAGGGAAAAATATGCATGGCATCGGCGGCTATTCCTATGTGGATTTAAATCGTCAGGGCACGCCGTTGATCGAGATCGTTTCTGAAGCAGATATGCGCTCGCCAGAAGAAGCCTATGCTTATTTGGAAGCTTTGCGCTCTATCATCCAATTTACAGAAGTATCTGATGTGAAGATGGAAGAAGGATCCATGCGTTGTGATGCCAATATCTCTTTACGTCCTTATGGTCAAGAAGCTTTTGGTACCAAAACCGAATTGAAAAACCTAAACTCTATGTCCTTTGTCAAAAAAGGCTTGGCTTTCGAAGAAAAACGCCAAGCAAAAGTATTGCTTTCTGGCGGTGAGATCCAACAAGAAACACGTCGTTTTGATGAAACCACTAATAAGACAATCTTGATGCGGGTCAAAGAAGGATCATCTGATTACCGTTATTTCCCAGAACCAGATATTCCTAAATTTGTTATTGATGACGAATGGATCGAACGAGTACGGCAAACATTGCCAGAACTTCCACAAAAACGCCGCCAACGGTACATCAACGAACTTGGATTGCCAGAATACGACGCAATGGTCTTGACACTGACCAAAGAAATGTCCGACTTCTTTGAAGCAACCATCGATGCTGGGGCGGAACCAAAACAAGCATCAAACTGGTTGATGGGTGAAGTTTCGGCCTACTTGAACAGTGAAAAATTGGAATTAGAAGAAACCAAATTAACGCCGGATAATCTTGCAGGAATGATCCAACTGATTGCTGATGGAACGATCAGTTCTAAGATTGCGAAAAAAGTCTTTAAAGAATTGATCACCAATGGCGGCGATGCCAAAGAAGTTGTCAAAGCGAAAGGATTGATCCAACTATCCGATCCAGCACAACTTCTGCCAATGATCAATGAAGTCTTGGATAAGAATCAACAATCTGTTGATGACTTCAAGAACGGAAAAGACCGGGCAGTTGGGTTCTTAGTTGGTCAAATCATGAAAGCAACTAAAGGACAAGCGAACCCTGGCGTTGTGAACAAATTACTTCAAGAAGAATTAGCAAAACGATAAGAGGCGGAATATGAAAAGAGCCAGAGTCATTTATAATCCAACATCAGGAAAAGAACTGATTCGTAAACATCTTGCCGATATATTAGAAGTCTTAGAGAAAGCCGGTTATGAAGCCAGTGCTTTTGCGACGACTGCTCTCCCATTCTCTGCTCGCGATGAAGCGAGTAGGGCAGGGAGAGCCGGATTTGATCTGGTTGTTGCAGCCGGAGGCGACGGAACCATTAATGAGGTAGTTAATGGTATCGCTCCGCTAAAAAAGCGCCCCAAAATGGCGATCATCCCAGGCGGAACAACCAATGATTATGCTCGTGCATTGAAGATTCCTAGAAACGATGTGAAGGCTGCTGCAGAAGTCATTCTCAAGGAACAAACGATCAAAATGGATATTGGAAAAACTGATCGGGATTATTTTATCAATATCGCTGCAGGTGGACACCTGACTGAGTTGACCTATGATGTTCCTTCAGAGTTGAAGAGTGTGTTCGGTTATTTGGCATATCTTGCAAAAGGCGCAGAATTGTTGCCGCGAGTCAAACCAATCAAGATGCACTTTAAATATGACGATGGAGAATATATTGGCGGCGCTTCGATGTTCTTCCTAGGATTGACGAATTCAGTGGGAGGTTTTGAACAAATCGCCCCGGATGCGAAACTTGACGATGGGAAATTTTCGCTGATCATAGTGAAAACGGCAAATATTTTTGAGATCGTTCATCTGATTGCATTGATGATGAACGGTGGCAAACATATCAATGACCGACGCTTGATCTATACAAAAACGTCTCGTTTAGAAGTCGATGCGCCAGATGCAAAAGATCGTTTGATGATCAATTTAGATGGTGAATACGGCGGCGATGCCCCGATGATCTTTACCAACTTGCATAATCATATTGAATTTTTTGCTAACCTAGATCAAATTCCAGATGACGCAGTTGTTGGAGAATCTTACGAAGAACTTAGTCAGGGATTCATCAAAGAAGTCGAACGGTTATCAGATGAGGACATCAACGGTGATGGCTTTATCGGTGAAAAGCAGAAACAGTAGTAATCAAAAGAACATGAAGCGGTGCGCTTCCTGTTCTTTTTTTGAAAGGAAGAAAGAACATGTGGACAATTCCACTTCTTTTTTTTCAATAAAGGCTGCTGGATCAATCTTTTGTCTTTTTCCTTATTAAGTGAATCGCTTTGAATGTTTCACAATTGGTTCGTGTTTCACGATTTACAAAGCAAAGCGGAACCAATGAAACAGAAAAAAACGAATGAAAATACTTCTTTTTTTTATATCAGTCGATAATTCGCTTTTTTTGTTAGCAAAAAAAAATTTATGTTCGTTATTTACGGTTGAATTTATGGCATCCTACTGTGCCAAATCGGTATAGAATATGCTATAATAATGAAACTAAGAAATGGGGGGACCAGAATGGCGCAGATTGATTCAGAAATGGCATTGAATCTGCTTTTAGAGGATGCCGAACGAATCAAACGATTGATTCGCAATCAAGAAAATAGTTTGTGTATTGCTCAGTGTAAAGCATTCGAGGAAGTCGTTGACACACAAATGTATGGCTTATCACGACAAGTCGCTTTCGCAACACGCTTGGGTATTGTAGACAATGCTGCTGGCCAACAATTGATGGCAGATCTGGAAAAAGACCTAAATCAATTGTATAGCGAAGTATATGAAGAACAAAAATCTACTGAAATCGGCAAGGAGGCATAATCTTGCCAGAAAAAGTTAAAAAAAGACACCTTTTAGACTATAGCATTTTAATACCTTACCTTATTTTATGCGTAACTGGTTTGATGATGGTTTACAGTTCGACCTCATATGTCGCAATGACAGCAAAGCCACCGACTACTTCAGCAGCTTATGTGATCAATCAAGCCGTTTTTTGGGTGGTAAGTTTGATTATGATCACGATCATGTACAAGATGAAAACTGATGTCTTTCGCAATAAGAAGTTTGTCCAAATTGCCATGATCGTTATTTTCTTTCTTTTGATCGCCGCCTTTTTCTTCCAAAAAAGGAATGGTGCATGGGGCTGGCTCTCGATTGCAGGATTCTCTGTTCAGCCAGCGGAGTACTTAAAGTTTATTATCATTTGGTTCTTGTCGGTCACATTCTCTTATCGCCAAGAGGGCATCCAGCAAGACTTCTGGGGTTCTGTGAGAAGACCAATGGCGATCGTATTGGCTTATACGGTGATTTTGGCCTTCTATCCCGATTTCGGGAACGCTGTTATTATTTTCATGCTGGCTTTTGTGGTTTTGCTGGCTAGCGGATTAAACTATGTGTATACCCTGATATTAGGTGGGGCCACAGTTCTCTTTAGTTTTTTGGCGATTACTTTTGTCAATTTGACAGGTGGGAAATTTCTGCCTGAATATATCTACAATCGATTTGCCGCTTTCACCAATCCTTTTGCCGATGAATTTGATACAGGACATCAAATGGTCAATGGATATTATGCCATGTTCAATGGCGGATTATTTGGTCGCGGATTAGGAAATAGTATTCAAAAACGAGGCTTCTTGAATGAAGCCCATACCGATTATATTTTTTCAATCGTGATGGAAGAACTTGGCTTGATTCCCTCAATCGTTTTGTTAGGGATTCTCTTTTATATGGTAGGAAGAATGTTTTTGATTGGCATTCGATCAAGAGATTCCTTTAATTCCATGATGTGTATTGGGATCGGGACATTATTTATGTCACAGATCTTTATCAATTTAGGTGGGATCACCGGCTTGATTCCGTTAACGGGGATCACTTTTCCTTTTTTGAGTCAAGGAGGATCAAGTTTGTTAATGTTGTCGATTTGTATCGGCTTTATTTTGAACATTAGTGCAGAAGAAAAGAGGAAACAATATAGTTTGAATTATTGATCAATGGAATGGAGTGGTATGATGAAAAAAGTATTAGTCGCTAATCGTGGAGAAATCGCGATTCGAGTTTTCCGTGCGTGTGCAGAGTTGGGCATCAAAACAGTGGGTATCTACGCTGCAGAAGATGAATATTCAGTCCATCGTTTTAAAGCGGATGAAGCGTATCTTGTCGGAAAAGGCAAGCGCCCCATTGAAGCCTATCTGGACATAGAAGATATTATTCGCACCGCGAAAAAGGCCGGTGCCGAAGCGATTCATCCCGGTTACGGATTTTTATCCGAGAATTTAGCGTTTGCGCAACGCTGTGAAGAAGAAGGCTTGATTTTTATTGGACCTTCGACACACCATCTGGATATCTTTGGCGATAAAATCAAAGCCAAAACAGCTGCAATCGAGGCTGGTATCCAATCCATTCCAGGTTCCGACGGACCCGTCAACACTATTGATGACGTTTTGCTGTTTGCTGAAACCCATGGTTATCCAATCATGATCAAAGCAGCCTTAGGCGGTGGTGGCCGCGGCATGCGGGTCGCTCACGATGAGAAAGAAGCCCGTGAAGGTTACGAACGAGCGAAAAGCGAAGCGAAAGCGGCATTTGGTAGTGATGAAGTCTATGTAGAGAAATACATCAGTAATCCAAAACATATCGAAGTGCAAATATTAGGGGACAGTCATGGCAATGTTGTCCATCTATTTGAAAGAGATTGTTCTGTCCAACGTCGACACCAAAAAGTGGTGGAAGTCGCTCCATGTGTATCAATGAATGCTGCCCAACGAGAAAAAATTTGTCAAGCTGCGGTACAGTTGATGAAACATGTCGGGTATATCAATGCGGGAACCGTAGAGTTTTTGGTAGAAGGAGACAACTTTTACTTTATCGAAGTGAATCCTCGGGTTCAAGTAGAGCATACCATTACTGAAATGATCACTAACTTGGACATTGTAACGACACAAATTTTGATTGCTCAAGGGAAAGACTTGCACAAAGAAATCGGAATCCCGCAACAAAAGGATATCCACTTTGAAGGGGTTGCGATCCAGTGTCGTGTAACGACAGAAGATCCTGCCAATAACTTTATGCCTGATACTGGAAAAATCGATACTTATCGTTCACCTGGTGGTTTTGGCGTTCGGCTAGATGTTGGTAATGCCTATGCTGGCGCCGTTGTAACTCCCTATTTTGATTCATTGCTGGTAAAAGTTTGTACCCATGCAGCGACATTTGATCAAGCGATTCAAAAAATGATGCGCTGCTTGAAAGAATTTCGGGTTCGTGGAGTCAAAACCAATATTCTCTTTATGCGCAATGTTGTTTCTCATCCGCAATTTCGTTCTGGCGAAGCGAAAACGACATTTATTGATAATACTCCTGAATTGTTTGAGTTTCCTCGCATTCGCGACCGCGGAAATAAAACAATGAAATATATCGGTGAGATTACGATCAATGGCTTTCCGGGAATCGAGAAACAAAAAAAACCATTTTATAATGATCCAAGAATTCCGCAACAGATTGAGACATTGCCTGATTTCGTATCGGCTAAAACCATTTTAGATACTCAAGGTGCTGATGGCGTCATTCGTTGGATCAATCAGCAAAAAAATGTTTTACTAACGGATACGACTTTCCGTGATGCGCATCAAAGCTTGCTGGCTACACGAGTTCGTACCCAGGACTTCAAGAAGATCGCTGCGTTGACAGAAGAGGGGATTCCTCAACTATTCTCCAGTGAAATGTGGGGCGGAGCAACGTTTGATGTTGCTTACCGTTTCTTGACAGAAGATCCATGGGAACGGCTGCGTATGTTTCGTAAGAAAATGCCGAACACATTGTTACAAATGCTGTTTCGAGGATCAAATGCGGTGGGATATTCAAATTATCCAGATAATGTGTTAGAAGAATTTATCAAAGAATCTGCTGCGCAAGGAATCGATGTCTTCCGAATTTTTGATAGCTTGAACTGGGTTCCGCAAATGGAAAAAAGCATCCAAGCAGTAAGGGACGCAGGCAAAATTGCAGAAGCAGCGATCTGTTATACCGGAGATATCAATGATCCGACTCGTCAAAAATACTCGATCGATTATTATAAGGATATGGCCAAGGAGTTGCAAAATCTTGGTGCACATATCATTGCGATCAAGGATATGGCAGGGTTGCTGAAACCACAAGCGGCGTATCGCTTGATCAGTGAACTGAAAGCGAGTATTGATGTACCAATTCATCTGCACACCCACGACACGAGTGGCAATGGCATCATCACTTACTCTGCCGCAACCAAAGCGGGTGTCGATATTGTCGATGTTGCTATGTCTGCAGTCAGTGGAGCAACTAGCCAGCCAAGTATGAGTAGCCTTTACTATGCGTTAGTCAACGGCGAACGTTGTCCAGAAATTAATGTCGATAATATCCAGCAGTTGAATCATTACTGGGAAGATGTGCGTATGTATTACCATCCTTTCGAGAATGGGTTGAATGCTCCTCAGACAGAAGTGTATAAACACGAGATGCCTGGTGGTCAATATTCGAACCTGCAACAACAAGCAAAAGCAGTGGGACTTGGGGAAAAATGGGACGAAATCAAAGAACTTTATCATGAAGTCAATATGATGTTCGGTGATATCGTCAAAGTCACGCCATCATCAAAAGTGGTTGGCGATATGGCTCTTTTCATGGTACAAAACGGGTTATCTGAACAAGACATTTATGATAAAGGTGAAACCTTAAGTTTTCCAGAATCAGTCGTTACTTTCTTCCAAGGTGAACTAGGTCAACCAGTCGGCGGTTTTCCAAAAGAATTACAACGGATCATTCTGAAAGGTCGGCCAGCATTCACAGAACGTCCTGGTGCGTTTGCTGAACCAGTAGATTTTGAAAAAGTCAAAGCCGAATTAGCAGAAAAGATCGGCTACCAGCCTAAAACAGAAGAAGTATTGAGCTATTTGATGTATCCGCAAGTCTTTTTAGACTACCGAAAAGCATATGAACAGTTTGCCGACGTCAAGGTCCTAGATACACCAACATTCTTTAATGGGATGCGATTAGGTGAAACGATCAATGTTGAACTTGAAAAAGGGAAAATCTTGATCATCCGCTTGGATGAAATCGGCGAACCAGATATTGAAGGCAACCGCACGTTGTTCTTTAACTTGAATGGACAACGTCGGGAGATCTTAGTCAAAGATCATTCGATCATCAGCTCCGTTCAAACAAAACGCAAAGCTGAGCCAACAAATAAAGAACAAATTGGTGCAACGATGTCAGGTTCTGTTCTACAAGTATTAGTCAAAAAAGGGGATCGGGTAGCGAAAGGACAAACCGTTCTAGTAACTGAAGCGATGAAGATGGAAACAGCGATCGAAGCTCGTTTCTCAGGTGTGGTAGAACACGTCTATGTTGCAGAAGGAGAAGCCATCACATCAGGTGATTTGCTGATCGAAATCAAAGAGAAGTAGGAAGTAGGTCTTGAAGATGAAACGTAGAGGAATTTTATTTTGCTGCTTGTTTATTTTGGCGCTGGTCGTCGTCTATCTGCAGCCAGTATTTTTTCAGCGGGTTTCTCCTTCAAGACCTCTTTTTGATAATCCTGTAAAAGCGCCTACCAATTTGAATTATGAACCAATCAAAGCAGATGGCTTAGCAAAAGCGATCGGTGAACCTCTTTCTGATTTTGAAGAAGATTTTGGCTCGCCGATACGCACGTATCGCACAGGATATGACTTTGAAGTTCGCGTATACAATCACCTAGATGATCAACAATATCTCGAAATCAACACCGACGGCGAAAGTGTTCAGGCAATCAAAGTGATTGGCCAAGGCGGCGCATCCTTAGCCCCATTTTCGATTGGGATGACAATGACAGATCTTACAGAGCTTACGATGATCTATCCGAATTTTACATTGAGTCAAAATGATCGTTCAGTGAGTTTTGAACTTATGGAACAAGATATGAACTATCGTCCCTTAGTGGCGTTTGACAATGGCACTTTCGCGGTTTTGTTTTTTGATCAAAAGACATCGGAATTAGCAGCAGTCACTTATCTGGATCAAACGACATTATTGAAGCTGTCTCCTTATCAATTAACAGAAGGGGAGCTGCCGCTGTTTCAAGAGTCTCAAACAGTGAACCAAGAAACAGCTGCTCTTGAAAAAGAAACGTTAGCTTTTGTGATCATCCAAAAAATGCGTGATCAAAAAGAGCTGGAAAGTTTTGGGATGGCTTTAGATACTCATAGTGAAGCCAAAGATCTCCTTCAAGAAATCACGGAGAATCTTTCGGATCACTTAACATCTCAACGGATTCATGCCTATCAAAAAGCATTGACAGCAGAACGAACCAGCACCTTCACTCTGACCCAAGAAGAATGGCAGGATATTTTAAAGGAAAAGGAAATTTCAACCGTTTCTTCCATCTTTGAAGCACCTGTCTACGATCCGACATTTACGATTTTATCATGGTATAGTGATCCTTCGGTTTACAATGTTTTATCGAATCAAACCCCTGAGAAGATAGGAATTGCTTTTTCTAAAGCAAATATGGTAGTCTTAATCCAAGAAGATGAGAATGAACACACAGAGGATAGCACATCAGATGATTTATAATGACCATTTATATGCAATTGAAGACCAAATTGAACAATTAATTTCCAGTATCAAGAATAGTCAGTTGTTTCGCTCTTATTGTTACAACAAGAAGGCGATGTACCAAGACCAAGAAGTATTGGGATTAATTGATTCATTTGTACATAAAAAGACCGATTTTGAAAAAATCGCTGCTTATGGCACGTTTGCTCCCGGGTATAAAGAACAGCAGCGGGCATTACGCAAAGCCAAAAGGGCACTTGATTTGAATCCTCAAGTCGGAGAATTTCGACACAGTGAAAACCAGCTGCAAGTCTTGCTTGATGAGATCACAGTGTCGATTGCTGATTGTTTCTCAGAGGAAGTCAAAGTGGACGCTGGAAGTCCTTTTTTTCAATCAAAATCAACATGTGGAGGAAGTTGTCATGCAAGAGGAGACGAAAGAAACGTTTGAGATCCAAAAACGACGGGGACTGATCGTATGGGTCTATAGTTTACGCCAATTAAAAAATTTACGCAGATTCGGATTTGTCCATTATGTGTCACGCAAAATGAAATATGTGGTCATGTACTTGAATGAAGAAGACTATGAAATGAAAAAAAATAAAATCGAACAATTTCATTTCGTACGGCAAGTGGAACCTTCATATCGACCAGATGTTGAGATGAATTTTGCGGAAAAAATCGGCACTGACGCAGCATATCAAGTGAGTGATGATGGATTTGATGTGGAAGAAAAAAATACGACGATTCGACTGGCAGAAAATGTATAACAAAAGTTTGGGTGCCAATCGCACCCATTTTTGTTGCTCAAAAAGATGACGGTCACTGGAATACTTTTTTAAGAAATTATGGAACCTTTGGAGGAACGCATATGCGTGTTGTTGCAGGAGATTATCGAGGAAGAAAATTGAAGAGCTTAAGCGGGGATAATACCCGACCAACCACCGATAAAGTGAAAGAATCGATTTTTAATATGATTGGTCCTTATTTAGATGGCGGCTTGGTATTGGATTTATTTGCGGGCAGTGGCGGATTAGCTATTGAAGCTGTTTCTCGCGGCGCCGCACATGCCATCTGTGTCGATCGCAGTTATCCAGCGATTAAGATTATTCGAGAAAATATTGGCATCACAAAGGAGCCCGAAAAGTTTACTGTTTTAAAAATGGATGCCAAACAAGCCCTAAAAGAATTTGTGGGCACTCAACAGCAGTTCGACTATATTTTTTTGGATCCTCCTTATGCGAAGCAAGAGCTGGTTTTGCAGCTGGAACAAATGGTACAAGCGGATCTTATGGCAACTCATGCGGTCATTGTTTGCGAAACAGCAAAAGAAGTGGATTTGCCAGAGAGGATTGGCACATTGGTCCAAAGTAGACGGCAGGTTTATGGGATTACGGCAGTCACGATTTATAGAAATGAGGGATAAGATGAAGAGAATAGCATTATTTCCGGGCAGTTTCGACCCATTGACTGCTGGTCACGTAGATCTGATCGAACGGGGAGCTTCCCTTTTTGATGAATTGATCATTGGTGTCTTTGTGAATACTAGTAAAGTCAACTTCTTTACCGGTGGCGAAAAAGTGGAATTGATCACTGAGGCACTAGCGCATGTCCCGAATGTTCGCGTTGTTGCGCAAGAGACGGAATTGACCGTTACGGCTGCCAAAAAAATGGGTGCCCAATTTTTACTGCGAGGAATTCGGAGTGTCAAGGATTATGAGTACGAACGAGATATCATGGAAATGAATCACCACTTAGATCCGACGCTCGAAACAGTCTTTTTATTGGCAAATGCCAAATACAGTTATATTAGTTCAAGTTTGCTAAAAGAAATCTTGCATTTCGGTGGCGATGTGGAAGCCTATTTACCACCAAATATTTACCAAGCAATCGTAAAGAAGCGTGATGCTCATGAATCTTAAATCAACCGTTAAATATACCTTATTACTTGTTGCAGCATTAGTAGTTGCCGCCTGTGCCTTTTTACCAATCCCTTATTATATTGAACAGCCTGGGGCAACGATCAATTTGAAAGAACTAATTACAGTCAATGACCAAAAAGATCAAAACGATGGCTCGTTTTCATTGACCAGTGTCGGTATTCGGCAGGCAACCGTTTTTACGGCAATTGGCAGTAAATTTAATCAATTTCAAGACTTGGTTTCTGAAGAAGAACTTTTTGGCGGTGCAACGGATGAAGAGTACAATCGGATCCAACGTTACTACATGGAATCCTCTCAAAATAGTGCCATTGAGCAAGCACTGAAGCTAGCAGATATTCCCTACACAATGAACTATAAAGGTGTTTATGTTATGGGTGTAGAGTCCAACTCTAGCTTCAAAGGAAAAATTTCTGTTGGTGATACAGTAGTAGCTGTCAATGGAAAACGGTTTGACAACAGTCAAGATTTTATTGATTATGTTCAAAGTCAAAAAGTCGGTGATAAGATCCAAGTGACGTATCTCCAAGATGATGTAGAAAAAGAAGCAACCGGATCGCTGATTGAATTGCCATCGAATAAAAAAGCCGGCATCGGCATTTCGTTAGTTGACCATACGGAAATAAGTTCAGATCAAGATATTGTTATTGATGCAGGAAATATCGGTGGGCCATCAGCAGGCTTGATGTTCACATTAGAAATCTACGAACAATTGACGCAGCAAAACCTGCGTAAAGGGCATAATATTGCCGGTACTGGAACGATTTCCAGTGACGGAACCGTTGGCCGCATTGGTGGTATCGATAAAAAAGTAGCAAGCGCAAGTGAAAGTGGTGTAGAAATCTTTTTTGCACCAGAGGATGAAATCACGAAGGAAGAAAAAGAAGTTGATCCTTCGATCAAAACAAATTATCAAGAAGCTTTAGCAGCTGCGAAGAAACTAGGGACTGACATGAAGATCGTACCAGTCTCAAATGTGCAAGACGCACTAGATTATCTCAAAACGCTTAAATAAAAAATTTTACTTAACGAAATAGAAGCAAGAATCCATCAGGAAGCAAGAACCATCAGATAGAAAAACAATTTATCAAGTCAAGATTGTATCCTAACGATCCAATTGTAACGACGGAACAAGTTTTCTAGCATGGAAGAGATCTTGCTTCTTTTTGTCTGGATTTTTTTAATGAAGGTAGGCTGGATGTCATCGGTATGCTATACTTTTAATCAAGGAGTGTGAAGACTGTGGAAATCAAACGACAACAACCAATCGTCGAAGCTTATCATTTCGATATGAAGCCTAAAGACAAAGAAATGGAAACCAAATTGAATGTTGGCTTTGCCCCGTTGAAGGTACAAGATGAAGAGTATATGAAACAAAATAGTATTATTGGCGCCCGCTTGGAATTTCAACTCGTTTTTCCTGAATATGTGCTGTCCGGTCGGGTAGGGCAGGTCAATCACATCTTGAACCGGCAAGTCCGTTCAGGTGAAGACTTAAGCAAAGCGGAGACAGACCGCTTAGTGGAGCCGCTGTTTGATATTATCAAACGCTTAACCTATGAAGTAACAGAAATCATTACCGACAAACCAGGTCTGCAATTGAATTTCAATACGTCAAATGAAGCCTCAGAAACATCAGAATCATCAACAACAGAGGAGTGAGAGATATGTTTGCGAATCAAATGCAGATCATATTATATGTAGAGGACGTGCCCAAATCCGTTGCGTTTTGGCAATCATTGGGATTTGAAATCATTGAAGAGCAAACGGCAGATGGGACTTCTATCGTTGAAATAGCACCAAGCAGCGAATCAGATGCTCGTTTTGTGCTTTATGATAAAGGCTTTATTGAAGCCCATTCTCCTGAAGTAGCATTGAACTCACCATCGATCATGTTTTTTTCGGAAGATATCACAACGCTTTACAAGAAATTACTAGATACAAATGTAGAAGTTGGCGACCTGATCCAGATGGAAGAACGAATGGTCTTTAATTTTGCAGATCCAGATGGTAATTACTTTGCTGTTTCTGGAAAATAAAAAAAGAGAATTCCCAGTACTTAACTGGAGAATTCTCTTTTTTTGATTCAATCAATTAACAATCAAAATTCAAACTATTTCTTACCATGTGCAGCGATAGCCCCTGTATCAAAAGCTTCTCGCATGTCTTTTTTAAAATGGATCCATTGTTGATGCAGCCAATTCATCTTCTCGCTCCTTTAGTTGGTTTTATTATAAGGAAAGGGCTAACAGTTGTAAAGTTTCGCTGGCTTTTTTATAATAATTTAAAGAAGGGGATGAACCCAAATGAAAAAACTCATTTACGTCATTAGTGATATCCACGGGATGTATGATCTTTTTAAAAAACTTTTATTGGATTACGATCCATCACTGCATCAGCTTGTTCTGATTGGGGACTTGAATGATCGAGGGCCACGAAGTAAAGAGTGTCTCTTGTTGGGTAAACAATTGGTGGAAGAGACAGGAGCGATTTATTTGCGCGGGAACCATGAAGAATATTTTCTGCAATTTTTGAACGCACCAGAAGACTGGTATTCCGCTTATGTCCGCAATGGAGGCAAGGAGACGATGGAAAGTCTTTTACATCCGGGAGCAACAGAAGAGTACTCGCCAACTGAGATTGCATTAATGATCCGGAGTCGCTACCGTGACTTAGTGGCGTTTTTGATGGCAAGGCCGCTTTCTTATGAATGGCAAAAATATCTTTTTGTTCATGCTGGTGTTGATTTGACCAAGAAGCATTGGCAGGATACTTCTGACCACGATTTTATCTGGATCCGAGAGCCATTTCATACTGGAGAAAATCATACGGGAAAAACAATCGTCTTTGGACATACCATCACACCCATGCTTCATGGTGACATGGAAACAACGGATTTATGGTTTCATGATAATAAGATTGGCATTGATGGAGGGGCTGTTTTTGGTGGTTCCGTTCACGGCGTGATTTTTGATGAAGACGGCATTGTACAAGATATTGAATATCAAAATTTAACCGGCCCTTGGCATCCAGACTTTTAAAAAACTTTTCTAATCATAGAGGAATCTATGTGTCATTATGACTATTGGGTCTAAAGGTCCTTGGAAAAAGATAGGGTATACAAACTATTTCCAAACAGATTAGTTAAGATGGATCCGCATAGTAAAAAGGAAACATCCATGCTTGGTAATAACTAAGGCTTTCGAGGACGTTGAAGAAAGATTTTGAATGTAGATGACACTTCCTGCTGATGATTCAGCGGAAGTGTTTTTTGCTGGTTTATACCTTGAGCTTTAATTTCGCACCTCATGTTCTGTATGTTCTGTTTTTAGCCTGTTACTTACGTCTCTTTTCTGAGGTGTCTTTTTTATGTTAAACTTTTTATGTTAAACTTAGAGCAGTTAAATTGAAAGGTGAACGAATATGGCAGAATTAAATCATGATGTGTTGCACTTACTAATGCAGGAAACCACATCTTACAATCAACGACAAATCACGAAAGTACTGGAACTGCTCCATGAAGGAAACACCGTTCCGTTTATCGCTCGCTACCGCAAAGAAATGACTAGCGGTTTAGATGAGGTACAAATTCGTGAAATTGAAGAGCGCTATCAATATCTGGAGAATTTGGAAAAACGCAAGCAAGAAGTTGCTCGGTTGATCGACGAACAAGGAAAATTGACTAGTGAATTGGCGCAATCGATTCAGCAAGCAACAAAAATGCAGCAGGTCGAAGATCTTTATCGTCCTTACAAACAAAAACGGCGTACGAAAGCAACTATTGCAAAAGAAAATGGCTTGCAGCCGTTAGCTGACTGGATAGCGGCATTTCCAACAACAGGAGATGTCTATGCAAAAGCGGCAGAATTTACCAATGAAGCCATCCCTGACCCTGAATCTGCGTTACAAGGTGCCCACGAGATCATTGCTGAAACCATTGGAGATGAGCCGATCTATCGTTCTTGGATCAGAAGTTATTTTGCAAATAAGGGAAGTTACACGAGTACACTTCGCGATGCTGAAAAGGATGAGAAAGGTGTTTATGAAATGTATTACGATTTTCAGCACCCCATCAATAAAATGGTTTCTCATCGTATTTTGGCAACGAATCGCGGTGAAAAAGAAGATGTTTTAAAGGTTGCCTTAGTCGTCGATGAGTCAAAAATCACTGATTATTTTGAACGGCAACTCATTAAGCACGCCAATTCACCAGCAACTCCATTTGTTCGTGAGGCTTATCTTGATGCTTATAAACGATTCATTGCACCATCGATTGAGCGGGAAATCCGCAATGAATTAACAGAGAAAGCAGATGAACAAGCAATTGCCATCTTCGGTGAAAACTTGCGAAATCTTTTGCTGCAGCCACCTTTAAAAGGAAAAATCGTCTTAGGGTTTGACCCGGCTTACCGAACAGGTTGTAAATTAGCTGTGATTGATGAAACTGGGAAAGTATTAGCCATCGAAGTTATTTACCCTCATAAACCGGCACCGATGAATAAACGCCAAGCAGCTGGTCCAGCACTGCAACGTTTGATCAATCGATACGGTGTCCAAATGATCGCTATTGGGAATGGGACGGCAAGTCGTGAATCAGAACAATTCGTTGCCGAACAATTGAAACAAATCGATCATGAAGTATTTTATGTGATTGTGAATGAAGCGGGTGCATCCGTGTATTCCGCCAGCCCAATCGCCCGTCAAGAATTTCCGGATCTGCAAGTGGAAGAACGCAGCGCCATTAGTATCGGGCGCCGACTCCAAGATCCTTTAGCTGAACTGGTCAAAATCGATCCTCAATCTGTAGGGGTTGGTCAATACCAGCACGATGTTTCACAAAAACGATTGAGTGACCAACTTGATTTTGTGGTCGAAACTGCCGTCAACCAAGTAGGGGTCGATGTCAATACTGCTAGTCCTCAACTGCTGCAGCATGTCTCAGGATTGAATAAAACGACTGCACAAAATATTGTTGCTTACAGAGAAGAAAACGGTAGCTTCACGCAAAGAAGCCAATTAAAAAAGGTGCCTCGTTTAGGACCTAAAGCTTATGAACAAGCGATTGGATTTTTGCGGATCCCTGGTGGGAAGAATATTTTAGACAACACTGGAATCCATCCGGAAAGTTATACTGCAGCCAAAGAAATTTTAGAAGTTGCTGGAGTTAAACTAACTCAACTAGGAGCCCAATCAGCAGAAGCCAAAGAACGACTCGCACAGTTAAATGTTGCTGATCTTTCTAAACAACTAGCGATCGGAAAAGAAACGATCACAGATATCTTGAAATCACTGATGCAACCTGGAAGAGATATGCGAGATGAGATGCCGGCACCATTATTGCGTAAAGATGTCCTGAGCATGGAAGACCTTAAACCAGGAATGGAATTGATGGGAACTGTCCGGAATGTGATTGACTTTGGTGCGTTTGTTGATATTGGTGTCAAACAAGATGGTTTGGTTCATTTATCAAAATTAAGCCGAAATTTTGTCAAGCATCCGAAAGACGTTGTCGCTGTCGGAGATATCGTTACTGTCTGGATTGAACAAGTCGATACCACGAAAGGCCGAATCAGCCTGACAATGGTTGATCCAACACACGGAAAATGACCACCAAAGAATTGCAGCAGCTCGTTGAAAAAGTTTCTCTAGAATCGTTTGGCAAACCATTTCAACATGAGGCGTATTTCAATGGGCGGCTAAAGACCACCGGTGGACGTTATCACTTAAGCGATCATCATTTAGATTTCAATCCGCATTTATTAGCTGAATTTGGTGTAGATACATTCATTCAAATCATCAAGCATGAGTTGTGTCACTATCATCTGCATTTAGCTGGCAAAGGCTACCGACACCGAGATCCAGAATTCAAAGCTCTTTTGGCAGCTACTGGTGGACTTCGTTATGCTCCAAGTATGATGAAAAATGCGAAGTATCAGTACCAGTGTCAACAATGTGGAGCTGTGATCAAGCGAACGAGAAGGCTGAACACTAAACGTTATGGCTGTGGAAAGTGTCGCGGACGCTTGAAAGAAATAGCGATTTGAGCAAAAAGTCAAGCCCAAAAACAAAACTCGTTGCTATTTTTTTCATTTTGTATGATAATGTAGGACGTGCAACAAATCTAAATGTTAATAAACATGCGTTTATTGTAATGTGAACTTGAGAAAAGAGGATTTTAAAAAATGGAAAATCAAGACAAAGTATATCATTTTGTTGGAATCAAAGGTTCCGGCATGAGTTCATTGGCTTTGGTTCTGCATGAAAAGGGCTATCATGTACAAGGTTCAGATGTGGAAGAGTACTTCTTTACACAGCGTGATCTGGAAAAAGCCGGAATCACATTACTGCCTTTCGATAAAGAGAATATTCAGCCAGAAATGGTGATTATCCAAGGAAATGCCTTTCCGGATACCCACGAAGAAATCCTTCGTGCGAAGGAATTAGGGTTAGAAATTACGCGTTACCATGATTTTATTGGTAAATTCATTCAACCTTACACAAGTATTGCAGTCACTGGTTCTCATGGTAAAACCAGTACGACAGGTCTATTGTCCCATGTGTTGAGCGGTGTTCGTCCAACTAGTTTTCTGATTGGCGATGGAACAGGTCATGGAGACCCTAACGCAGAGTTCTTCTCATTTGAAGCCTGTGAATATCGTCGTCACTTTTTAGCGTATTCTCCAGATTATGCGATCATGACGAATATCGATTTTGATCACCCTGATTATTATCAATCGATCGACGATGTTTTCTCAGCTTTTCAATCGATGGCCAAGCAAGTCAAAAAAGGAATCTTTGCGTTTGGTGACGATGCCTATTTAAGAAAATTAGAAGCAGATGTACCGATCTATTATTATGGTGTGAATGATGATGATGATGTACAAGCAAAAAACATTCAGCGTACAACGACAGGTTCTGAGTTCGATGTCTATATCCATAACGAAAACATCGGTCATTTCGTGTTACCGGCATTTGGCCAACATAATATCAACAACGCTTTAGGGGTTATTGCAGTAGCCTATAAAGAAGGGCTGGATATGACAGAAGTTGCGGAAGAAATGTTGTCATTTCCTGGTGTTAAACGTCGTTTCAGTGAGAAGAAAGTCGCTGATATGACAATCGTTGATGATTATGCTCATCATCCGGCAGAAATCAGAGCAACAATTGACGGCGCACGCCAAAAATACCCTGAAAAAGAAATTATCGCTGTTTTCCAACCCCATACCTTTACCCGAACGATTGCATTGATGGACGAATTCGCAGAGGCATTGGATCTAGCCGATAGCGTTTATCTATGCGATATCTTTGGCTCGGCTCGGGAATCTCGCGGCGATGTGAAAATTGAAGATCTTGGGAACAAGATTCAAAAGGGTGGACAAGTGATCAAAGAAGAGAATGTGTCACCATTATTGGATCATCAAGATGCTGTGATCATTTTCATGGGTGCCGGGGACGTACAAAAGTTTGAATCAGCCTATGAAAAGTTGTTGAGTAATACGACTCGAAACGTGTTATAAAAAATACGGAGCGATGACCAAATCAAATCACCCGAGCAGATCAACGAAACAAATGGTATCTCATTTGCACTGGCTGTCAACAGAACTATGATACAAAATCAACCAGTGAGACTTACTATTTAGCCTTCGTTGCTATTGCTCGCATCGATTTGACAAAAGTCAGCGCCCCGTTTTTGCTTTTTTGGGACATCGCACCACGAACTTGCACTTTTATCTGCATCTGATAAAATGAAATCAGAGTAAAATTATTTATTTTGGAGGAAATAAATTTGAACATTGGTAAACCGCGAAAATTAGGTAAGAAAATTGATGAAATCGAGGAAGGCGATTCGTTATCTTTAACAGAATCGATCGAAGACAGTCAGCTTTTGTTGTATCTCGGTTTGACAAATGATGCCAATCCGCTTTATATTCAGCATGACTATACCCAAAAAACAGAATACCAACGGCCAATCGTGCCTTCGGTAATGTTGATGGGGATTATTACAAGTGCGATTTCTAAACATTTGCCAGGACCAGGTTCTCATGTGGTGAATTTTTCGGTGAACTTTATTGAACCTGTTTTTCATTATGAGACGTTGACCTTCGATTTCGAAGTGATCAAAGTCGATAAGATGAAAGACGTAGTGACGATCTCTGTTGAAGCTGTCAATACGCAAGAAGATCGTGTGTTGGATGCAGTAGTGATGGTCCAACCTCCAAAAATCGTAGAGGAAGGTGAAGAAAATGAACAATGAAGTAGTTAATGCCCAAGGGCTCAATCGTTTTTATTCCAAAGTCTATCTATTTTTTGCTGTAGGACTAGGAATTAGCGCAGTGTCTGCCTACTTTTTCGGACAAGTATTTGCAGAACAAACAATGAATTTTATCCGTAATTTTCCACTAGGCTTTACAGGGTTATGGATCCTTCAAATTATTTTGGTCTTGGTATTAGGCGCAAAAGCGCAAAAGAATCCTTCGCTGACCATAGCAGGATATCTGGTTTACTCCCTTTTAAATGGGGTGACGCTGTCAGTTACATTAATGTATTATGACTTCGGATCGATCGCAGGTGCATTTGTTTCCGCAGCGATCACTTTCGGCGTAATGTCAGCATTTGGTATCATGACAAAACGTGATTTAAGTGTTGTGGGACGAATCGGCTACGGCATATTGATCGGGATCATCATTTCGACATTGCTGAATGTGTTTATTTTGCATAGTGGTCCAGTTGACTTTTTCTTGTCGATCGTGACAGTATTTGTCTTTATGGGAATCACTGCCTATGACAACCAACAGATCCGTAATCTATACCAAGCAACGAATGGCCAAGCAAATACTGGAATGGCTGTCTTCATGGCATTACAGTTGTATCTTGACTTTATCAACTTGTTCTTAGCGATTTTGCGAATCTTTGGTAAAAACAACTAATGAGGAAATGCGAGGAAACTCGCATTTTTTTTTGCAATTGGCTTAATCGAACAAAGGCAATCCATCGCTTTTCATGGATTTCTTTGATAGAATAAGAGAGAACTTTTGAGGTGAGGAGTTATTCAAATGACAAAAAATAAATTATTGCTAGTTGACGGAAATAGTGTCGCATTTCGGGCTTTTTTTGCACTGCACAATTCATTGGAACGTTTTAAAAACAACAATGGTTTGCATACCAATGCGATTTACGCTTTTCACACCATGTTTGAAAATGTAATGGCAAAAGAACAGCCAACTCATGTCCTGGTGGCTTTCGACGCGGGCAAAACAACTTTTCGGACTGCGATGTATGAGGAATATAAAGGCGGCCGTTCAAAAACGCCTGGAGAATTCAAGGAACAAATGCCCTATATTCGCGAATTGATCACCGCTTTAGGTGTTCAGTATTATGAACTGGACAATTATGAAGCGGATGATATTATCGGCACATTGGCACAAAAAGTTGACAAAGAGCAATTTGATGTTGTGGTATTATCTGGAGATCGCGATTTGACCCAATTGGCTACCGACCATGTGAAGGTTGATATCACAGTAAAGGGTGTCAGCGAGATCGAAAGTTATACGCCAGAACACGTTGCAGAAAAATATGATGGTTTAGCGCCATTACAGATCATTGATATGAAAGGATTAGCTGGAGATGCCTCTGACAATATTCCCGGTGTCACAAAAATCGGTGAAAAGACGGCCATCAAACTTTTGAAAGAATATGGTTCAGTTGAAGGAATCTACGAGCATATCGATGAGATGAAGCCAAGCAAGATGAAAGAAAACTTGCTCAATGATAAAGAGACAGCCTTTTTGTCAAAAAAATTGGCAACGATCGATGTGGATGCGCCAGTGGATGTGGCCATTGATTCATTGAAGTACGAAGGAAAAGATCTGGATAAATTGATTCCATTCTATCAAGAAATGAACTTCAATTCTTTCTTGGAAAAATTAAATGTGGTGACTGAACCGGAAGAAATGGAAGATATTCTTTTTGACGTTGTAACAGAGGTCACTCCGGAAATGTTTACTGAGGATATGGCTCTTTATATCGAGATGCTGGGCGATAACTATCATTTAGAAGATATCGTTGGTGTCGCTTGGGGGAATCAGCAAAAAATTTATGTGACCAATCAAGATGATCTCTTTGAAAATGAGTATTTTATTGCTTGGCTAAAAAATGCCTCTTCACAGAAGAAAGTCTATGATGCAAAACGAACGTATGTGGCGCTGAATCGTTATGCGGCTGCACCACAAGGGATTGTTTTTGATACATTATTAGCTGCTTACTTGCTAGATACCAATGATTCAAATAATGATATTGCTGGTGTTGCTAAGCATTATGGATTTGATGCGATTCAATCGGACGAAGCTATCTATGGCAAAGGTGTGAAACGAGGACTACCGGCAGATGAAGAAGTCTTTTTCGCTCATTTAGCTCGAAAAGTTGCGGCGATCAACTACCTTTCTGTCCGTTTGGCGAAAGAGCTAGCAGAGAAAAATCAGACTGCACTCTTTACTGATATGGAATTGCCATTATCAAAAATTTTAGCAGAGATGGAAATCACTGGGATTCGCGTGGACGCTTCTCGTTTGCATCAGATGAAGGGCGAATTTGCAGAACGTTTGCATGAAATCGAACAAAAGATTTATCAAGAAGCTGGCGAAGAGTTCAATTTAAATTCGCCAAAACAATTAGGCGTGATTTTATTTGAAAAAATGGGGCTGCCAGTGATCAAGAAAACTAAGACTGGCTATTCAACGGCAGTGGATGTTTTGGAACAGTTGAAGGAACAGGCACCGATCGTCGAAGACATTTTGATCTATCGTCAAATTGCCAAAATCCAATCCACCTATGTGGAAGGACTGCTTAAAGTGATTCAAGGAGATGGCAAAGTCCATACCCGTTACGTGCAGACTTTAACACAAACTGGACGTTTGAGTTCCGTTGATCCAAATCTGCAGAATATCCCAATCCGATTAGAAGAAGGGCGGAAAATTCGAGAAGCCTTTGTTCCAAGAGCCAAAGATTGGGTCATTTATTCTTCGGATTATTCTCAGATCGAGCTGCGGGTTTTAGCCCATATCTCGAATGATGAGCATTTAAAAGCGGCCTTTGTAGAAGGACAAGATATTCATTCAAGTACCGCTATGCGAGTCTTTGGGATCTCCACTCCAGAAGAAGTTACACCAAACATGCGACGTCAAGCAAAAGCGGTCAACTTTGGGATCGTTTATGGTATCTCTGATTATGGTCTCTCCCAAAATCTTGGGATCACTCGCAAAGCGGCGCAGCAATATATTGATACCTACTTTGAAAAATATCCAGGGGTCAAAACTTATATGGAAGAAGTTGTCCGTGAAGCGAAAGACAAAGGCTATGTGGAAACATTGTATCATCGTCGCCGCTATTTACCAGATATCAATTCCCGCAATTTTAATTTGCGGACATTCGCGGAACGTACAGCAATCAATACACCGATCCAAGGCAGTGCTGCAGATATTTTGAAAATTGCCATGATCGATTTGGATCGTCGTCTAAAGGAAGAAAAATTACAAGCAACGATGCTTTTACAAGTCCACGATGAACTTGTCTTCGAAGTACCAGAAGATGAATTAGAACGCTTAGATGCTCTTGTCAAAGAAGTCATGGAAAATGCTGTCTCACTGCATGTGCCATTGTTGACAGATAGTAACTGGGGCAAAACGTGGTATGAAGCAAAATAAATGAGGTGAAATGTTGTGCCGGAATTACCAGAAGTGGAAACAGTTCGCAGAGGACTAGAGAAACTGATTTTAAATAAAACGATCAAAGAAATGGAGATTCGTTGGCCCCGGATCATTGAATCTCCAGAAGTACCGATTTTTGCAGCGATGCTAAAAGGACAACAATTTCAAGCTTTTGATCGTCGAGGCAAATTCTTGATTTTCAAATTGACCGATTATGATCTGATTTCCCATTTACGCATGGAAGGCAAGTATGAATTTTTTGAAAAAGAAGGGGTGCCGGACAAACACACCCATGTGATTTTTCAATTCACTGATGGCAGTGAATTGCATTATCGGGACGTGCGAAAATTTGGACGTATGACTTTAGTTGAAAAAGACCAGAGCAGTACGTATAAAGGAATCATGCAGTTGGGGCCGGAACCATTGCCGGAACTGTTTCTGTTGACAGACTTTACTCGTGACCTAAAGAAATCAAAAAAAGCCATCAAGCCGCTGCTTTTAGATCAAAAGCTTGTGACAGGTTTAGGCAATATCTATGTGGATGAGGCTTTATGGGAAGCAAAGATTCATCCCGAGCAATCGGCAGCGACACTGAATGAAGCCGAAATTAACTTGTTGCATCGGGCGATCATTGATGTCTTAGCCCGAGCAGTGGAGGCAGGAGGCACAACGATTCGGACCTATTTGAATGCGTTAGGCGAAGCGGGGCATTTCCAAGTCTCTCTACACGTTTATGGTCAAACCGGCAATCCTTGTGTCCGCTGTGGTACCCCGATCGTAAAAACAAAAGTTGCACAACGAGGGACCCACTATTGTCCATTCTGTCAGCAATTACACGCGGGGACAGAAAGATGAGCTTGGTTGTAGGTGTAACGGGCGGGATTGCTACTGGCAAGAGTACCGTTGTCAAGTGCTTTGAAGAAGCTGGTATCCCAATCATCGATGCTGATATCGTTGCTCGCGAAGTGGTAGAGCCAGGGATGCCAGGGCTTGAAAAAATCAAAACTGTTTTTGGGCCAGAGGTCATCAATCCCGATGGGACACTAGCTCGGAAAAAATTAGGAAAAATCATTTTTGCGGATGACAATAAACGGGAATTGCTGAACCGCTCATTAGGACCCTTTATCCGTAAAGAAATCCTACGACAGATTGAAGTCATGAAAGCAAAAGCTGATCTTGTGATCGTAGATATTCCTTTGTTATACGAAACTGGTTATGAATCCCTGCTAGATCAAGTAGCGGTCGTCTATCTTCCGGAATCGATCCAGTTGCAGCGACTGATGAAGCGAGACCATTTAACCAGCATCGAAGCCCAACAACGTATCAATAGTCAGATGCCAATAGAAGAGAAGCGCAAACGGGCAGATATCCTCTTTGACAATCAAGGAACCATTGAAGAAGTTAAGACGCAAGTACAAGAATGGCTTGCTAAAAGAAAGAATTAAGACAGAGACACCGGCACAAAGGAGCCCCCTTTATTTCTGAAAAGCTAACAGTTGACGCATTATTTTGTCGTTTGCTGGAAACTGAAGTTAGAAAGGATATCTGGAAAGAGGCTTTGGTTGTCGCTGTCTCTTTTTTTGTTTCATTTTTTGTTTAGTGAGTTGCTTTTTGGTAAAACTGCCAGGCGATCGGAAGTGACTTCATGGAAAAAAACAGGTTTCCCATAAAAAGCAGATAACGTTTTTTCGTTAAAAATTTGCTGGCGCTTGCCAGAAGCGTGGATTTTACCATTTTTCAGCATCATGATATGGTCAAAAATCGGTAAAATCTCTTCTGTATGGTGGGTCACATAAATCAACGTAGGTGATTCCTTGTGCGCCATCTCGCCAATTCGACTTAGCAATTCTTCTCGAGCAAAAAGATCCAATCCATTACAAGGTTCATCTAAAATCAACAATTCGGGATTTGCCATCAAAGCGCGGCTGATTAAGACTAATTGACGTTCCCCTTGAGATAACTGATGAAATGGCTGGCCAATCAGTTGACTGCCGCCAGTTGAACAAAGAATGGCAATAGCTTGGTTCAAGTCTTTCATTTGGTAGTCTTCATATATACCGATACTAGCATATTTTCCCGATAGAACGACCATTTCTGAGAGCTCCTGAGCAGGAATCTTCTCTTGCAAGGTCGCACTTATCCAACCAATTCTGCGCTGAAGGTCTGGCACAGATGTTTTTCCGTAGACTTGACCTAGGACTTGCCGTTTGCCAGAAGTCGGCCAGATCATCCCAATGATCAGTTGTAATAAAAGTGTTTTGCCAGCACCATTTAATCCTAAAAGTGCCCAATGCTGATTTTTAGCAATTTGCCAGTTGATGTCTTGCAACAAAACAGTTTGCTTGCGAACCAACTGGATGTCTTCAAAATTTAAGATGTCCATAAACTGCTCCTTGTCAAAGAATATTCTGAAAATTTGATTCAGTATACCATATCTTTAAATGAAGCGCATACGTATCTTTTGTCAATCGAAGAAATTCTTGCTATGCTAATAAAAAAGGAGGAATCATCATGGGATCATTGAAAGACGAAAAAGATGTAATTGTTGGTTCTGCAAAAGAAAAAATTGGTGAATGGATCAATAATGAAAAAATGGAACAAGAAGGAAAAGAACAGGCAAATGAAGCAAAAGCCAAAAAAGATCACCGTCAACAACAGGTAGACGAAATTGAGGATCGGCATGATGAATTAGATGCTCAACCAGGTGATAAAACATTAGAAACACTTGGTCGGGACCGATTGCTAAACGAAAATGAAGACACAGATGCTGCAAAGATCTCTTCAACCGAACGACGGGATGCTGATCATTTGAAACATTATACAGGAATCGAAGAAAAACTCTAGACAGGATCTGGAGTTTTTTTTATGATAAACCATATTCGTCAATCAATATAAATAGATAAAAAAGAAGAAAATCCTGTTTTAAAAGGTATCAATAATTCCACTTTGACAAGAAAAGAATGCTGTCTGCGGACAATGATTGACAACCCCTGAAGGAAAAACTATAATAGCCAATGACTTTCCACAAAAAAGGGAAGTCCAGGAGGTGGTCAACAAATGCTGAATTCTGCATTGTCCTTGACTGTGATCAGAGGAATTTATCAGTAATATCTTTTGTTTTTTCATTAAAGAGAGGATCGATATCTATTATGATTACCATTGAACCCTATCAATTTCATTTCATCAAACATCAAGTCCAACAATTAGTTCGGACTTATCAGTCTGTTAATGATCGCCATACGATTCGCACAGTTGAAATGTTAACTGAAGAAGCCATTCAACCATTTTTTTCTGAGGAGGACAAAGAAGCACAGTCTCTGATTCGTCAATTTTTTGATTCATCTTTGACGATGTCAAAGAGCTTGACCATTCTTGAAGCACTAAAAAAGAATGTCCGACCTTTTCAAGTGCCTTCAGTCAAACAAACAGAGAAACTGTTTCGTAAAGTAAAAAAATTAAAAGTACCTGATTTTTCCCAAACAGACCTTCGTGATTATACGTATTTGGCTTGGGATGACATCGGCAGTCAAAGTAAATTTATGATCGTAAATACTCAAAAAGGCTACCAAGGAATCTATGGTCATTTATCTACAGAAGTAAAAAAAGGAATCTGTCCTTTATGTCAACATGAGTCTACTGTCTCCATGTTTTTATCGTTGACAAAAAGTGGTGGCGATGGAACATACACCAAACGAGGAAATTACATTTGTCGCGACAGTGAGCAATGCAACCAACAAATGGAACAACGGGAAACTCTGGATGAGTTTGTGTCACTGTTACAAATGAGATAAGGAGGAGAACGACAGAATTGATTCTGTCGTTTTTCTTTTGTGGCTAAAAAAACAACCGTCACATTATTTAAATTTGTAATATTTCTTTCGCTTGAAAGACTTTACCTATTAGATAGAAGAATTTCATGTTATAATTAAGCATATAAATCATCGCTGTCTCGCTATCATTCGAGACACGGAAGAGAGAACGGGGTGGAACTATGCAATGTCCAAAATGTCATCATAACAATTCTCGAGTGATTGATAGCCGCCAAGCCGACGATGGTCGCGTGATTCGCCGCCGCCGCGAATGTGAAAACTGTGGTTATCGATTTACCACATTTGAACGAATTGAAGAAGCACCATTATTAGTTATTAAGAAAAATGGCGCTCGTGAAGAATTTAATCGTGAAAAGATATTAAGAGGGTTGATACGCTCTGCTGAAAAAAGACCCGTTACAATGGAACAAATGGAAAAAATTGTTGATCATGTGGAGAATCGTGTGCGAGCACTAGGTGAAAATGAAGTTTCGACAACGATGATTGGCGAATATGTCATGGAAGATCTAGTCGACTTAGATGAGATTGCTTACATTCGGTTTGCTAGTGTCTACCGCCAATTCAAAGATATGTCAGTCTTCTTAAAAGAATTGCAGGATATCGTTGAAAAGGCAAAAGAACCAAGTGATCCGCAAGAAACAGCAGACAATCAAGAGGAATAGGAGGTCCCTGAATGGTGGGCAACATATTACCAAATCAATTGTATCGTGTCTTCAAAAGTCGTCCACTAACAACTGAAGGGAAGGATGCGCTGATTCATCTTTATCAGCCAATCATCGAAAGTGATGCCTTAGCACTCTATCTGACACTGACTGCGGATCAGCAGGATCCGCAAGAAAGTGAGTTTATTCATCTAGATATTTTGAATGCGATGAATGTAGGGTTACAGCGTTTTATTCAAGCACGAAATAAGTTAGAAGGAATCGGCTTACTCAAAACGTTTGAAAAAGAAGATGACGAGTTGGGAATCACATTTTTGTATCACCTGCAAGAGCCAGTTCATGCGAGCGATTTCTTTCAAGATGAACTCTATAGTTTCTTATTGCTTAACCATGTTGGAGAGCGAAAGTTTCGACAACTTGTTTCGTTGTTCCAACCAGCAAAATGGCAAGCAGAAGGCTATCAAGAAGTTACGGCTTCTTTTATGGATGCTTATCGCTTGGATACACAACAATTTGCAGCCAATGAAGAGGAATTACAGGAAGTCAATGGCAAATTCCAAGACACTCAAAGCAGACTGGTGTTAGATGAACAACAACTAGATTGGGATTTTCTTCTTTATGAAGCTCAACGTCGCTACATCCGTGCAGACAATTTCGATAAAGATTTTCGGCAAAAACTACTCCTATATCATTCATTATACGGCTATGATGTGATGGAGCTGTTGGATCTGATGACAGATTCGGTTTCTTTAACTACTGGGAAAATCGATCAGAAGGCATTAGAACAATTGATTTTACAAAAAGCACGGACGCGTTTTACCAAAACTGAAAATAAAGTGGATCCCACTTCAGATGAAGAGATCCGACGATTTAATACATTAAAACAAAATGGGTATAGTGATAACGATCTAGCATTGATCCGCGAAAGTGAGAATAATGCGCCGATGGCATTCTTGAAAGCAATCAAAGCTGAAAAAAAGAGCTTTGTCACAGACTCCGAACAATGGCTGCTAAAAAGCTTAGTGGAACGCTCGCCATTATCCAATAGTGTGATCAATGTTCTTATTCATTATGTGTTAGTGGTACAGAACAATGCGGCTTTGCCAGCAAGTTATGTCAATAACATTGCGGCACAATGGTCTGAATTGCAAGTAAAAACCGCGGAAGAAGCGATCAAGCATGTACGGGACTTAGTTAAAGAAGCAAAAGAAAAACGCACACGGCCGCAAAGCCCGTCTAAAAAGATCATTCGTGAAGAAAAACTGCCAAGCTGGGCCGAAAAACCAGTTGAAGAAACGACATTATCCCCAGAACGTCAGGCAGAGATCGACAAAAAACTGCAAGCCTACTTGCAAAAGAAAGCAGGTGACAATTAATGGAAGATGTTGGGAAGAATCTATCAAAAATTTTAGACAAACGAAACTATCGCGATCGTTTCTCAGAAATGATGGGGGACGTATTGAAAGATCCGGATGTCAAAGAATTCATTTCAGAACATCGGGAGGAACTGACAGATGCAGATATCCAAAAAAGTTATGCGAAACTCTATGAATTTGTTCAAGAAAAACGAAAGTTTCGTTTGAATGACCCTACGATGATTGCACCTGGATATGAGCCACGACTAGCGTTGAACTTTCATTTTATCGATGTCACTTATGTGCCCACGCAAGAGCTTTTAGCGCATCAACGACAAGAAGAGATCCGTAGTCGCATCAAAGCAATGGATATGCCGAAAGATATTCAAGAGGCCAATTTTGCTCAGTATGAAAGTACTCCCGGCCGGGGCGAAGCTTTGATGGCTGCAGTCGAGTTTATTGAAAACCTAAAAAACGATCCAAGGGCTTTTCACAAAGGATTATATCTGGTGGGTAGTTTTGGGATCGGCAAAACTTATTTACTAGGGGCAATTGCCCGGGACCTTGCGGAAGCAGGTTATACGACGACCCTTGTTCACTTCCCGACATTTGCTGTCGAAATGAAACAAGCAATCGGCAAAGACTTGGTTGGCGACAAACTCAATGCAGTTAAAAAAGCCCCCATCCTAATGATGGATGATATTGGTGCAGATGCCATGAGCAGCTGGATCCGTGATGAAGTCTTTGGTGTCATTCTGCAATATCGGATGCAAGAACAACTGCCAACGTTCTTTTCCTCCAACTTTTCCATGCAAGAGTTAGAGAAGCATCTATCCGTTACTCAACGTGGAGAATCAGAGCCATTGAAAGCCAAGCGGATCATGGAACGAATTCGTTACTTGACAAAAGAGATCCAAATGACTGGCAAAAATCGCCGGAATTCGGAAATATAGAAGAGAGGAGAACTTCTTATGAAGAAATTGACGATTTTAGGTTTGGCTTTGACAACCTTATTATTAGCTTCCTGCGGTTCGCCGTCAGATAATGATTCGATGAGTGAAACAACTAAAAACGATGAAAGCACAACAAATAGCACTGTCGAAAGCGAGGCAACGACTATTTTTACAGGAGTTCTTCAAGAAAATGCAACAGCTGGCGACAACGAAACGATACAGATTTTTCTAAATGATATCGAAGCAGTCGACGATCAAGAAACGATTGTTCCTAACTTTCAAACAGACGGCGTGATCCTACACGCACCGCAAGAATCATTTGAAGGTCAAGTTTCTGAGTTGACCAAAGGAACAACGGTCCAAGTCACATTGTCAGGCTTGCCAGTAATGACTATGTCAATCCCACCTCAAGTTCCAGGAAATTCAATCAAAACAGTTGAAATCGTGCAATAACCCCACGCGTTGTCCCAACGGACAACGCGTTTTGCTGCGAATCACTGCGATTGGCTTGCGAAGCAAGACAGAGCAGATGATGAGCAGTACTAGACGACCGAAGGGAGAGTAGTAACCTTCGTATGAATCACTGCGATTGGCTTGCGAAGCAAGACAGAGCAGATGATGAGCAGTACTAGACGACCGAAGGGAGAGTAGTAACCTTCGTATGAATCACTGCGATTGATACTCAACTGGGTGACGGGAGCGCAGTAACCTTCATATGGATCACAACGATTGGTTTGAAAAGCAAGATATGCAAGTTTTCTTTACGAAAAGTGCAAAAGCAACTCTAGGCGAAGTAAAGCCGTAAATAAAAGGAGTAAAAACTCTCCCTTTAAAATGCAATAAAGAATGATATACTATTTCTGAAGGAGTGACGTTATGAACGAACAATCATTATCTCTGCGATTGACTCGTGTTGGCGAACAGATTCCGGATCAAGCCCGCTTGGCAGATATTGGATCAGATCATGCCTATTTACCCGTGGCATTGATGCTACAAAATAAAATTCAGTATGCAGTAGCAGGTGAAGTTGTAAAAGGACCATTCGAATCTGCTTCACGGCAAGTCAAAAAAAATGGCTTGAGCGACAAAATCACTGTTCGCTTAGCAGATGGGTTAGCTGCAATCCACCCTGATGATCAGATTGATACGGTGGTTATTGCTGGTATGGGTGGCACTTTGATTCGAACAATTTTAGAAAATGGAAAATCTCAGCAGAAAATTACTGGGAAGGAGCGCCTTGTCTTGCAACCCAATGTGGGGGAGCGGACTTTGCGAGAATGGCTTCAGGAGAATAATTACATGATTTTACACGAAGAACTGATTGAAGAAAACCATAAAAACTACGAAATCATCGTAGCTGAAGAAGGCAGTAAAATCTATACACCACAAGAATTATTTTTTGGCCCGTGTTTATTGAAAGAAAAAAATCTCGTTTTTTATAAAAAATGGGCCCATGAATTGCAGCAGCGAGAAATCGTTTTGCAAGAACTAGAGAAAGCGGCAATTCCTCCTCAAGATAAAATAAGTGAGTTAAACGAACAGATTGATTGGATCAAGGAGGTGCTGGAATAATGTTAGCTAGAACGTTTATTGAACGTTTCGAAAGATATTGTCCGCAATGGTTAGCAGAAGATGGTGATCCAGTGGGATTGCATATCGGAACGTTGGACAACGAGATCCAACGGGTAATGATGACATTAGATGTTCGTCCAGAAGTCGTTGCAGAAGCAATTGAAAAACAAGTAGACTTCATTGTTGCCAAACATCCACCGATTTTTCGTTCCATACGTCGTTTGAGAGCCGATGATCCGCAACAAAAAATGTATATGGATCTGATCAAACATAATATTTCGGTCTATGCTGCGCATACGAATATGGATATTATTCATGATGGGTTGAATGACTGGTTTTGTGAAATGCTTGGAATAGAAGAAACCACGTATCTCGTTCCCACCCATACAATCAAAATGAAAAAATTGGCTGTTTTTGTTCCAATTGAGCAAGGCGCATTAATGAGGAAAGCTTTAGGAAAAGCTGGAGCTGGACAGCAAGGAAATTATCAAAACACCAGCTACTCACTGATTGGTACCGGCCGTTTTACTCCTCAAGAGGATGCGCATCCTGCGATTGGTGAAATTGGGGAAGAAGAGTCGGTACAAGAAGCAAAAATCGAAGTGATTTTCCCAGAAACCATCACCGAAAAGGTGTTGCAAGCGATGGTTGAGGCGCATCCCTATGAAGAACCCGCCTATGACCTTTATTCCTTGGATAACTTGTCTCAGCATTATGGGATCGGGCGAGTAGGTCAATTAAAAGCACCTGTTTTGTTGGAAGATTTCATCGATGAAATCAAAAGTGTTTTTCAGTTAGAGGGGTTGCGTTTGATCGAACCAAAAGCAAAGCGGCAAAACGTTCAACGGATTGCTATATGCGGCGGCAGTGGCGAACAGTTTTATCAAGAAGCCGTGAATGCCAAAGCAGATGTATATATTACTGGAGACATCAGTTATCACACCGCTCATGATATACAAGCAAACAGCTTGACGGCAATCGATCCAGGTCATAACATTGAACGGGAATGTATCCCTCGTTTTATCAAAAAATTCAATGAATGGAAAGCGGAAGAAGGTTGGCAGGTAGACTTTATTCCTTCAGAGACTTCCACAAATCCATTCCAATATAAATAGGAGTGATCAATTATGTACGAAAATTTATTACCGCGTTTTTTAAGATATGTAAAGACGGAAACTCGTTCTGATGCGACAAGCCAAACAACACCCTCCACACAAACGCAAGTGGCGTTTGCCAAGACATTGCAAAAAGAAATGGAAGAATTAGGACTTCATGATGTCCATTATAATGAGGAAAATGGTTTTGTGATTGGTACGTTACCAAGTAATGTTTCCGAACCAGTTCGTTCCATTGGATTTATCGCACATATGGATACGGCGGATTTTAACGCGGTGAATGTGGATCCCCAAATTATTGAAAACTATGACGGTGAGTCAACGATCAAATTGGATAAAGAGGGCAAATTTACACTGAATATCAAAGACTTTCCTAATTTGAAAAATTATCGTGGAGAAACATTGATTACGACAGATGGCAGCACGCTTTTAGGAGCCGATGACAAAGCAGGTATCGCAGAGATTTTGACGGCGATGGAAATTTTGCTTAACCATCCTGAAATCAAACACGGAGAAATCAAAATCGCCTTTGGACCAGATGAAGAAATTGGGGTGGGGGCTGATAAATTTGATGTGGCTGATTTCAATGTTGATTTTGCTTATACCATGGATGGCGGTCCAGTGGGTGAGTTGCAATATGAAACTTTCAATGCTGCACAAGCTGAACTAACGATCCAAGGGAAAAATGTGCACCCAGGAACCGCAAAAGATACGATGATCAATGCTTTGCAATTGGCGATTGATTTTCATAATCAATTGCCAACAGATCAAGTGCCGGAAAAAACCGATGGTGCGGAAGGCTTTTTCCATTTGATGGCGTTGAACGGAACCGTCGAAGAAGCAAAAATGGCGTATATCATTCGTGATCATGATCGTGAAACGTTTGAAAATCGTAAAAAACAATTGCTTACAATCCAAGAAAAAATGAATGCCCAATTTGACGAAGCAAGAATCCAAATGGATTTATATGATCAATATTACAACATGAAAGAAATCATTGAAAAAGACATGAGTATTATTGAGTTAGCTAAGTCTGCAATGGAAGATCTGGGTATCGAGCCAGTGATCGAACCAGTTCGAGGCGGAACAGATGGATCGAAGATCTCTTATTTAGGGATTCCGACACCAAATATTTTTGCCGGTGGTGAAAATATGCATGGACGCTATGAATTTGTTTCCTTGGAATCAATGAAAAAAGCAACTGATGTAATCGTGAAGATTGCCGAAAAAAACGCACAGTAGAACTTTATTTTGTTTCGTTTTCAAGTGGAAAAATATCGCTTGATAATGAAAAATGAGTTGAATAATGGGCTGAGACTTGATGCAGAAGTCTGCACCATTCGCAGCCCTATTTTATTTAGGAAGTGAAAAATATGAAGATCATGGTTTTATATAATGATACGGCTGGTAAAAGCGATGCCAAGGATACTGCAGAGTCTTTTAAGAACTATCTAGAAGAACATGATCCTAAAAGTGAAGCAGTCTTGCAACCTTCCAATCCTGATATTGAGCCGGAAACAATCCAAAAAAATGCGAAAGAACATCAAATCGATACGATTGCAATCATTGGTGGAGATGGTACAATCCATCATGCGCTGCAAACATTTGTGGATCAGTTAGATAAGCTGACAGTGGCAATTATTCCAGGCGGAACGGTCAATAACTTTGCCCGTATGTTAGGGATTCCTCTCAAACCTGAAGAAGCATTTGAAACGATATTGAATGGGACTGATCGACAAATTGATTATGGATTGGTCAATGACTCCATGATGATCTCGACGATGACCATCGGATTGCTGGCCGATACGGCAGCGGCTACTTCGCAAGAAGAAAAACAACAGTTCGGACCACTCGCTTTTACCAAGCGGTTTTTCCATTATTTATTCAAAAAGAAACAATACAAATTAGAAATTATTGCAGACGGAAAACGCTGGCGTGGCAAGAGTCAATTGTTAACAGTAGTCATGTCCAATTCAGCTGGCGGATTTACCAATTTCGACGAGTTGGCACGACCAGATGACGGGCTGTTTCACATGATTTTATTGCCAAAACTCAATCTATTGGAATTCATTATTTATTTGCCCCGGATCATACGTGGTCATATTGCGAAAGTGCCAGGTGTCGAGTACTTTACTGCAAATGAAATTGAGATTCGTGCTCAGGAAAAAACTGTTTATACACGAACTGATGGCGATCCGACAGATAATCTGCCTGTTAAAATGAAGGTGATGAAACAGGCCCTTCGTGTCCGTGTTCAAGAAGAAGACTTGGATGCTAAATAATATCAACCAGAGGAGAAATGATGACAGAATTTATACAAAATCCATTGTGGTTTTATTTACTTATAGCGAATCTTTATCTTTTTGGCTTGATGGGGTATGATAAATACCAAGCCGTAAGAAAAAAATGGCGTGTCCCTGAATGGAATCTGTTGTTTATGGGATTGATTGGCGGCGGAATCGGTGGATTGATCGCGCAACGCGTTTTTCACCATAAAACACGCAAACGTAAATTTTATATTTTTTTTGCTTTCGGTGTGATTGTAGATCTTCTATTGTTTATTAAGTTTGCCTAAGGAGTTAAAAATGAAAGCAAAAGTGAAATTTGCCTTAAACCTGCTATTAATGGTCGTGATCTTAGGTGCGATGTACTATTTTATTCGCAGCTCTATGACTGATATTTTGGCGGAATTAAGACAAACCAGTCTGTCGATCGTTACAGCAGTGATGGCGTTAGGAACAATTTACTTATTTATTGAAGGACGTTCCGTCAAAGAGATCGCTGTAGGATTTCAACCGGAGTTTACAACGAAAGACGGCTTATTTACCGTTTGTTACTCTGGATTCTATCGAATTATTACTTTTGGTGCTGGGACGTTGATATCAGAAGTCAATTTTTATCGTAAAAATGGATTGAAATTGTCACAAGGTGTAGGTGTGACTACGTTGCATATGGTCATGTATAAATTGGCGGTCTTGACTTATGCTATCGCAGGGCTAGTGATTCAATTTTCTTTATTCTTTGAGAAAGCCCCAAATATGATTTGGGTGATATTAGCTGGTATGGTCGTTACTTTTCTGATTATTGCCTTTTTACTTGCACTTTCTGTAAGTGTCAACGTTCAAGTCGCTTTTGTGGTAATCAGCGACAAACTTTTCAAAAGTAAGAGCATGCGCAAAATCATCGATACTTGCAATACGCAGATTTACTCGTTACGGGAGACAGTCTATTCGATTCTCCGTGATCGTACGGCTTTTTTACGGATCTATTTCTGGAATGTCGTTAAATTGGCTGCTTGGTATGTGATTCCTTATGTAGTATTGGCACCTAAACATCCAGAAATCGACTTCTTACTGACGCTTTCTTTTGTCAGCTTTGCAGTGATCCTATCGGGTGTTATTCCTACGCCGGCTGGAATCGGTTCGTTTGAATTTGTTTATATGTTACTTTTTGGACCAATGGTAGGGACTGTTGATGCAGCGTCATCGATGTTGCTTTATCGATTTGCTACTTTTATTTGGCCATTCGTGATCGGTTTCGTCTATGTCATTTTGGAAAAACGCAAAACCATGAGTGCTGAGTTGGAAGAGTTGAAGAACGAAAAAGCGTGAGCAAAGGAATGAAACTTTTTCTTTCTCCTATTAAATCTAAATCAAAAAAATCTCGAAGGCATGCCTCAAAAACTTCAGCTAGTTCGCTGAAATTTCGGCACTTCTTCGAGATTTTTTAGTGTCGTACTTATTCACTTAATTCAATAATTCGATCTGCAAAGTCTTCGTAGAAATCGGCTTCGTGGGAAACCACTAAGACAGTTCCTTGAAAATCAGCCAGTGCTGCATTCAGATTATCTTTGGTTGCTTGGTCAATATGATTAGTAGGCTCATCCAATAGAAGAAAATTGCTTTTGATCATCATCATTTCGGCAAGTTTGACTTTTGTTTGTTCGCCACCACTCAATGATTTTAGCGCTTCTTGTGCCAGCTGACTCGGCAATCCTGCACGGGATAATTGGCGGCGTAGTTCTTTGATTGTAGCTTTAGGAAATTTATCGCTCATATAGTGCAAAGGATTTTGTAATGGTTGTTCCCAAGTTAAGTCTTGCGAGAAATAATTGAATTTTGTGTGTTGGGGAAATGAAACCGATCCATTGATAGCCGGTATCTGACCTAAGAGTGTCTTGATCAACGTTGATTTCCCAATTCCATTAAACCCGCGAATAGCGATTTTTTCACCGTAGCGTATCGTCAAATCGATCGGTGACAAAAGCGGTTTGTCATAGCCAATTTCTAAGTGTGTTGTTTCCAACGCCAATGTTGTGACGATAGGGGCATAAGGAAAAGCAATATGCGGTGTCGGCGCATCTGTTGGTGGCGTTAATCGTTCGATTTTCGCTAATTGTTTTTCTCGGCTTTTAGCCATCGTAGAACGAGAGCCCGCTTTATATTTTCGAATATAGGCTTCCGTTTTCTTGATATGTGCCTGTTGGGCTTCATATTGTTTCAAATAACTTTCATTTTGCAACGCTTTGAGTTTCAGTGATTTTTCAAGATTGCCGGTATATTTCGTTAATTTGCCAAATTCAATATCAATGATATGCGTCGTGATCTGGTTGAGAAACTGTTGGTCATGAGAAACCACCAAATAGGTGCCATTGAAATCTTGGAGAAATTGAACCAGCCACTTGATGTGCTCATCATCTAAGTGATTGGTTGGTTCATCCAAGATCAGCATATCGGGTTTTTCCAATAACATTTTTGCTAAGATTAATTTTGATCGCTGACCACCACTTAAATTGACCAGTGGGGTTTCCATACCAAGAATGGCAATGCCCAGACCTTCCGCTAAGTCAGCAATCAGTGTGTCCATTTGATAGAAGGAACCTTGATCCAATTGATTTTGTAATTCACCGGCTTTTTCAAGTAACTCATCATCCAATGTTTCAGCATATTCACCATATAGTGAAGCAATTTTTGCCTCTTTTTCAAAATCAGCAGCAAAGGCTGAGCGTAAGAAATCGCGAATGGTTTGGGTTTCGTCCACATTGACATATTGATCCAAATAGCCCATTTTCAGATTTTTTGGGAAAGTGACCTGGCCTTCATCAGGAAGAATCTCCCCGGTAATGATTTTGATCAAGGTACTTTTTCCGGCACCGTTTCGTCCAATCAGTCCGACTTTCTCGCCACGATTGATTTGAACGCTGACTTCTTCATACAAGATTTTGTCGCCGAATTGTTGCGATAGATTTGATAGTGTTAACATGATTTTCCTCCATATAAAAAAGCCATAGACAGTCATTGTCTACAGCTTACAATCTTTTTAGTATCCACCAAAAACCAGGGCATGAGAAAGAAACCTCACTCCGAGTCTTTGATGAAGCAGATGCGCTAGGCGCTTGTAGGCTCTTAACAATGCTTCATCGTGTTCTTGTTAAGAGCAGATTTTCTGATAAATTTAAAGATAAATTTAAAATAGTAGCGTGACATCTGCTTTTCCTCCGTTGAAATGGTTCATTAAGCATACCATCTTAGCTTTCCTTATGTCAACTTTTGCTGATAGTTTGCTAAAAAAGAAAGTCAAAAAGTGCTTGCATATCTTTTGACCATTACTGACCAAAATGGTATACTACAATGTAGGAGAAATCCTAGAAATGACGGGGAGGTAGAACAATGAACCCAGAAAAAATGACAACAACTTTACAAAGTGCCATTGCAGAAGCACAACAAGTAGCGATAACACGCCATCATCAGGAGATAGATATCGCTCATTTATGGAAAATTTTATTGCAAGCCAATCAATTTGGCCGCAATTTTTATACGGACGCTGGTCTTGATGTCGATGCTTTCGAGAAGGAAGTTGACCGACTATTGGATGAAATCCCATCTGTTGAAGGTGGCAATGTTCAATACGGACAAAGCATGAGTCAAAACTTATTTCGTTTGCTTTCTGAAGCAGACCAACTAAAAAAAGGGTTCAATGATGAGTATTTATCGACTGAAGTCGTTTTACTCGCATTAATGAAACTAAAAAACCATCCATTGACCAATTACTTAAAAGGTCAAGGAATCAATGAAAAAGAATTAAAAGCAACCATTGAATCTTTGAGAGGGGGAGAACGTGTGACATCTCAAAACCAAGAAGAACAATACAAAGCCTTAGAAAAATATGGTGTGGACCTCGTTCAACAAGTCCGCAGTGGAAAAATGGATCCGATCATTGGCCGGGATGAAGAGATCCGCGATGTGATCCGTATTCTTTCAAGAAAAACCAAAAATAATCCTGTTTTGATTGGAGAGCCTGGTGTCGGTAAAACAGCGATCGTTGAAGGACTGGCGCAACGAATCGTTAGAAAAGATGTACCGGAAAACTTAAAAGACAAAACGATTTTCTCTTTAGACATGGGCGCATTGATCGCTGGAGCAAAATTCCGTGGTGAATTTGAAGAACGGTTGAAGGCGGTCTTGAAAGAAGTCAAGAAATCTGAAGGACGGATCATCTTATTTATTGATGAGATCCACAATATCGTGGGTGCCGGCAAAACGGAAGGCAGCATGGATGCTGGTAATTTACTAAAACCAATGCTGGCTCGTGGTGAACTTCATACGATCGGTGCAACAACATTGGACGAATACCGTCAATATATGGAAAAAGATAAAGCTTTGGAACGTCGTTTCCAAAAAGTTTTAGTCAAGGAACCAACGGTTGAAGATACCATCTCGATCTTGCGGGGACTAAAAGAACGCTTTGAGATCCATCACGGGGTCAACATTCATGACAATGCACTAGTTGCTGCAGCGACATTATCCGATCGTTATATCACAGATCGCTTTTTACCGGATAAAGCAATCGATCTGATTGATGAAGCGAGTGCAACGATCCGCGTAGAAATGAATTCAATGCCAACTGAACTCGATCAAGTCACGCGACGTTTAATGCAGCTGGAAATTGAAGAAGCCGCATTGAAAAAAGAAACGGATGATGCTTCTAAAAAACGGTTGGCAAACCTGCAAGAAGAATTAGCTGATTTGCGGGAAGAAGCCAATACCATGAAGATGCAATGGGAAACTGAGAAAGATGAAGTCAATGCGGTTTCCAATAAACGGGCAGAAATCGACAAAGCCAAACATGAATTAGAAGATGCTGAAAATAATTATGATTTAGAGCGCGCTGCTGTTTTACGCCATGGAACGATTCCGCAATTAGAAAAAGAACTTGCCGAATTGGAAGCAAAAAACCAAGCGGAAGGCGTTCGAATGGTGCAAGAATCTGTGACTGAAAACGAAATTGCACTAGTTGTTGGTCGCCTAACAGGCATTCCGGTTGCGAAATTGGTAGAAGGCGAACGGGAAAAACTACTGAAATTGAATGAAACACTCCATCAACGCGTGATTGGCCAAGACGAGGCAGTCGATGCAGTAAGTGATGCGGTGATCCGTTCCCGTGCAGGTCTCCAAGATCCAAATCGACCATTAGGTTCTTTCCTATTCTTAGGACCAACAGGAGTCGGTAAGACCGAGTTAGCCAAAGCGTTAGCCGTCAATCTGTTTGATTCAGAAGATCATATGGTGCGGATTGACATGAGTGAGTACATGGAGAAACATTCTGTGTCACGTTTAGTCGGAGCACCTCCAGGTTATGTTGGTTTTGAAGAAGGTGGCCAACTGACAGAAGCTGTTCGCCGTAACCCTTATACGATCGTCTTATTGGATGAGATCGAAAAAGCCCATCCAGATGTTTTCAATATTTTATTGCAAGTATTGGATGACGGCCGATTGACGGATTCAAAAGGTCGAGTGGTAGATTTCAAGAACACGGTCTTGATCATGACGAGCAATATTGGCTCGCAAATACTATTAGATGGTGTGACTGGGGAAGGAACGATTCCAGAATCGGTGGCTGAAAATGTTCGTTCGCTATTACGCGGTCATTTTAAACCAGAGTTCTTGAACCGTATCGATGATACAATTTTGTTCACGCCACTAAGCCTAGCCAATGTTACAGGTATCGTGGATAAAATTATTGCTCAATTGTCTCAACGATTGGAAAATCAAGACATTCAATTATCCATTACAGAAGAAGCCAAAAAATGGATCGCAGAGCATTCGTACGAACCCGCTTATGGCGCAAGACCATTGCGACGTTTCATTACACGGGAGGTAGAAACACCTCTGGCTAAAGAAATCGTTGCAGGACGTGTTCTGCCGAAAACAAAAGTGACGATAGAAGTGTTGAATGACCAGCTTGTTTTTGAAAATACACCGATAAGTGAATAAGAGATTTCTTAGTCATCTAACTTAAACGAGAAAAATAACCCTTGAATTACCTGAATGATAGACGGAATGATACTGTGGGAAAGACCTGAATAAAGTCTTCTGCCTATTCCGCTATTTTTCAGGTTTTTTCTTTTGAATAAAAAAATCATCATGTTATTATGCTACGTCAATGTGGTTTAAGAACTTCCTTTTTATTAAACAAAGATTGGTAAATTTCTCCTAAAAAAAAACTTTCGTAAAAAGATTTTACTTGCCGAAAAGGCAAATTAAACGTAAGATTGAGAAGTAAACGCAAAACGCAGGTCTATTTTCTAATGAAGGATCTACTGAGAAAATAGTTGAAGGAGCAAATAAAATAAGATGCAGAAATTTTTAAAAGAGAATTGGTTTATTCTCGCTTTTATTGTGGTGATTGTTGTCGTTCGATTGTTTATTTTAACGCCTGTCAAAGTCAGCGGGCATTCAATGGATCCGACTTTGTCTGATGGGCAACGCTTGATTGCTTCCAAGATTTCAAGTTATCAGCGGCAAGACGTGATTATTTGCGTAGAACCGGATGATACCAGTAAAATTGCGGTGAAACGCCTAATTGGTTTGCCTGGAGATAAAATCGAGATGAAAAGTGACGTCCTGACAATCAATGGCAAAGAGTATCACGAAGAGTACTTAGAAGATTTTAAGAAGCAATTTGCGGATGATCAGTTGCAAAAGGAATATAGCTACCGGGAATTATTCCAGCAAATCGCGGCCAGTGCAACCCAATTCACTGAAGATTTCTCTATTACCGTCCCTAAGGGAAAATATTTTGTTATGGGAGACAATCGTCTGATTTCAAGAGATAGCCGTTCTTTCGGTGTGGTGGATGCCGATCAAATGCAAGGAAAAGTTATCTTGCGTTACTGGCCATTAAGTGAAATTTCATTATTTTAAAAGCACAGTAAAAAAGCATTCTTGCACAGGAGCGAGTCTTCACTCGAAACATGCAAGAATGCTTTTTTAAACGACCCAAGCTACTAGCGCAATCACGGAAAAGAACATTGTCCAAACGGCAATCGCCGCAGAAGCAATGAAAATGATTTTAATAGGCAGGGGTTGGACGAATTTTCGTGCATCTTTAGAAAAGGCATAGGTAATAGATGAAAAGATCATGCAGCACAAAAGAAAAAATACCGTCAAAATCATGGCGATCTCCTTACTGACTTCCAGGTCGACTTATTGTTAAATATTATAACAGACCTTTTGAAAATCGTGAAATCAAATACACTGCATTTCAGGCAATTCTTTTTGCAATTATTGGTATAAAGAGGACTCGTCCAATAACATAAATTATTAAATAACGTTTATTCCTTTATTAATGAAAGCGGGTTCAATGAATTTGGGAGATTTTTGCTAAAAAAAGATCATTGTCAAAATTAGTTTTTGCGAAATCATTCGGATAAAAAAACTGTCTGAACTAATTTTATTAGTTCAGACAGTTGATAAAAATCACTGTTCAATTTTTTTGATACGATAGCTTTCAAAATAATCAGGCTTGCCTCGCCCTTGGAAGTAAGCAATCAATCCCATCAATACAGCTCCGATCGTGTTGGTCAAAAGATCACCCATCGTATCCATCAATGCCTCGCGGCCAATGAATGGGGTGCCTTCTAGCGTCGCATAGCGCTGCAGATTCATTCCACCAAGCGAATCGCAGATAAACTCCCAGAACTCCCAAAAAATACCACACAGGCCTGCAAAAGCAAATCCCATCAGAAGAAAAAGCCATGGAGAAACTTCTCGTACTGGAACATTTTTTAGGAACATACAGATCAGCCCATAACCAACTGCTGTCAGAACCATCGGACTAACTGTGTGCAGTACTTTATCCCAGAAGGAAATAATTTCAATCAGATGCAAAATCGTTCCCATAAAGACCGAGATCAACAGAAAGAACCAATAAAAGTAAATAGTCGCATTGGGCAGTTGAATACGGAACAGCTTTTTACTGAATTCAGGTACATAGATCAACAAAATACCTAGTAATGCTTGAACTAGAAAAATCAGTGCTTGCTGTTTAGGATAGACACCTCGAAAGAATTCCCAAACAGAAAATGCGAAAACAAGGAAGCCAAATAGTGTAAATAGTTTTAATAAACGTTTATAATTCTCACCCATTTATTGTTCCTCCCCGAGATAGGCAGCCAAGCCTTCTAGTAAAGCGTTTTCTGAAGAATAGATCTCTCCATTCAGTTTGATCAAACCGACTGTATAGAGATTCAAATAATGAAATTGATTTTCGGCTACAGTTTTCAGTGCAGTAATCTTTTGCTGATTATCTGCTCCTTGTTGGCGACTGTCTGTATATAACCCTAAGACAGGGATTTCTTTGGCAAAAGCCACGCCGATTTCTGAAGCTACGCCTGGATCGATCGTTAGACCATCTAATAATGCAATCATTAGGTCACTTTCCAAAACTTTTTCTGTATCAGCTTGAGCTATCATTTTACTATCAGCATAAGCAGACTTATCATTAATGGATGCATTTTCTTGTGGCAAATAGATATCTGCTTGTGGATAGGTGCTTCGGATTTGATTGACTAGATCGGCATTATAAAGCAGATCACTTTTAGCAAAGAGGGGGGCTGCAAAGTAAATATTCATTTTCATTCTCCTTCATTTTATCAACATGATTAAAAATAGTCGCCAAAATAAGCTTCCATATCAGGAATAATAGTCTCCAATAACTGTAACGTATCCGAATCGGTATGGAGACGCTCGATTCGAGCCAAATACGCAGGTCTTCGATAATTCATCAGTACGCAAGTTAACGTTTGGATATCTAATTGGACCGCTTTTCCGATCGGATCATTCGAAACGATGACTTCACCTTTAGCATAGTTCAATCCAAAAATACCATTATTCCATTCAGCAACAGGATCGGAGACAACGAAATGAAAAGGCTGATCGAATGCTTTAAAGGGGAATTTTTTCAAAAACTCTGTTACGTCAACGATGCGTGCCATATAGTAAGGTTCGATCGTTTCTTTGATTTGGCTGTCTTCCAACAAGAAAGCCAAAGGTTCATTTTTATAGATATCGCCTTTGACCCAGTAGACCATAGAGAAATGAGCCGAGATAAAGTTCCATAATCCATTGCGGGCTTCTTGATTCAAGTAAAACATTTCTTTTACGTGAAAGACTTCTTCGGCGACCCAATAAAAAAGCACACCAGTGGGGTGACCACTTTTATTATAATAGACAGCTGCTGTTCGGCTTTCTTCGTTTTCGTAGCGCCAGTATTCTTCCCAGTGGAAAGCGGTCCGCTGTAATGCGCCATGATTTTCTCTTGAGAATTGATTATAGACAGTGAAAACGTCAGGATCATCTACCTCTTTTCGTTCAACGATCCCTGGAACTTCCACCGTTTTTGGTAACTGGGTATCACGTATTTTGAAGGTTAATTTATCTGACATCATCTCCCAGCCCTTACGACGATAATAAGGAACATTATAAGGATAGAGATAAGAGATCCATTGCTGATCTGCTCGCATCGTTTCAAGAGCGAGTTTGATCAAGTCTTTCATCAGTCCATGTCCCGCATATTCAGGGTAAGTTCCGACACCGGTCACGCCGCCCATTTTGTAAAGAGTTCCATGAATGTTCACTTCACAGGGATAGACAGCAATTTGTGAAACAAGCTGATCACCGTTGAACCACCCGAACACTTTAGATAATTCCAAGATTGGTCGTTTTGATTTGATCATTTCACGCTTGCTTTCATAACCGCTTTCCTCGATGTCCGACTCAGTGATTTGAAAAACATAGCTTAGAAGCTCATTGAACTGATCGACATCATTTTCTTCTACTGGTCGAATATGCAAATCTTGATGAAAATTATTGTCCATTCTTTCAACTCCAATTTATTTACTAGCTATAGTATAGCAAAACCTGAACAAATTTGTTTAGATATCGGTCAAGAAAAATACTTTAATTATCAGCATTTCGTTGGTATAATAGAAAAGCTGACTAAAAGAAATGAGGAACGTATCCATGAATATAGAAGAAATGAAAAAACGACAGGAAAAGATTCGTAACTTTTCCATTATCGCTCATATTGACCACGGAAAGTCTACGCTAGCCGATCGGATTTTGGAACAAACTCATACGGTAACGTCCAGAGAAATGCAAAATCAATTATTAGACTCCATGGACTTAGAACGGGAACGGGGAATCACCATTAAATTGAATGCGGTTGAGTTGAATTATACCGCAAAAGATGGTGAAACCTATATTTTCCATTTGATCGACACACCAGGACACGTGGATTTCACTTATGAAGTATCGCGGAGTTTGGCTGCGTGTGAAGGTGCTGTATTGGTTGTGGATGCAGCTCAAGGGATTGAAGCTCAAACATTAGCCAATGTTTATTTGGCTCTGGACAACGACTTAGAGATCTTACCAGTCATCAATAAAATCGATCTGCCAGCAGCAGACCCAGAACGAGTACGTACAGAAATCGAAGACGTTATCGGTATCGATGCAAGTGAAGCGGTTTTAGCTAGTGCCAAAGCCGGAATTGGCATCGAAGATATCTTAGAACAAATTGTCGAATATGTACCGGCACCAGCTGGAGATATTGAAGCGCCATTGAAAGCATTGATCTTTGATTCTGTCTACGATTCTTATCGAGGGGTTGTTCTGAACGTCCGTATCATGGATGGGATGGTCAAACCTGGGGATAAAATTCAAATGATGAGTAATGGAAAAACCTTTGATGTCACCGAAGTTGGGGTATTTTCACCTAAAGCGATCCAACGGGATGCATTGATGGTGGGAGATGTTGGTTATATCACAGCAGCTATCAAAACAGTGAAAGATACACAAGTAGGGGATACTGTGACACTAGCAAATAATCCAGCCCAAGAAGCTTTGGAAGGGTATCGTCAAATGAATCCAATGGTGTATTGTGGACTCTATCCAATCGATACTTCTCGTTACAATGATCTGCGGGAAGCATTAGAGAAGCTGCAATTGAATGATGCGGCACTCCAATTCGAGCCTGAAACTTCTCAAGCGCTAGGCTTTGGTTTCCGTTGTGGTTTCCTAGGTCTCTTGCATATGGATGTTGTTCAAGAGCGTTTAGAACGTGAGTTCAATTTGGAATTGATCACGACAGCGCCTTCTGTTATCTATCATGTCAACAAGACAGACGGAACAACCGTGACAGTCGATAATCCAGCAGATTTCCCTGAACCAGGTACTATTGAAAATGTCGAAGAACCTTTTGTCAAAGCACAAATCATGGTACCAAATGACTATGTAGGTGCGGTTATGGAACTCTCACAGCGTAAGCGGGGAGATTTTGTCACCATGGACTACCTAGATGATTATCGGGTCAATGTCGTCTATGAAATTCCATTATCTGAAGTCGTCTTTGATTTCTTTGACAAACTGAAATCCAGCACAAAAGGTTATGCATCACTGGATTATGAAATGTCCGGTTACCGTACCAGCAAGTTAGTTAAAATGGATATCTTGTTGAACGCTGAAAAAGTCGATGCATTAAGCTTTATTGTTCACCGAGATTTTGCCTACGAACGCGGAAAAGCCATCGTAGAAAAATTGAAAAAACTCATCCCGCGTCAACAATTCGAAGTACCGATACAAGCAGCGATTGGCCAAAAAATCGTGGCTCGCTCCGATATCAAGGCTCTGCGCAAAAATGTTTTAGCGAAATGTTATGGTGGGGATGTTTCTCGTAAACGGAAACTCCTAGAGAAACAAAAAGAAGGTAAGAAACGCATGAAACAAATCGGTTCAGTAGAAGTTCCACAGGAAGCCTTCATGGCCGTTCTGAAAATGGACGACCAGGATAACGCGAAATAGCTTGTTTTCAATGGAAAACCCTATTAAATCAACCTTTTCGAGTGGCGTAAAATTCGTGATTTACCCGTTTAAAAAAGTTTAAACTGTCATACGGTTGTCACGACTTAATAAAAAAGGACAAAAAAGGAATAATTCCCTTGAGGATTTTTACTTGTCAGCGTATGATGAAAGCATCTCATAAGGAGGTGCTTTTTTCATGCAAACAAATAAAGATGAGTTAATCAAAATGGGAAATAATTTAAAAGAAGCTAGGTTATCTAAACAATTAACTCAAGAAGAATTGGCAAGGTTATCAAATATATCACAAGCTACAATCGTAAAATATGAAAATGGATTACGCAGTATATCTAAAAAGAACGATAGAATTTTGAGTGATGTTCTCGGTGCTGAATCATTTATTAAAGATATGACTCAAAGAAAACAACAAGTCTTGATTGATTTAGAAAAATATCAAACTACAAATAATTTTTCTCGTGAAGATTTATCTAAGAAGTTAGGAATCGAAATATCTCTTCTAAATAAATTTTTAAATCAAAGTCGTCCATTGTCAAAAAATGCAATTGTGAAAATCACTCAGTTATTGTCTAACGATGGTAAAGAAATTTTGATGGATATAAAACAAGATGACGGTTCGTTTAAATTACCCATCGTCGATAAAATAGCGATGGGAAAACGAATCCAAGAGATTCGGAAAAATCGAGGTGAAACACTGGAGAAATTTGGTAAGAACTTTACCCGACCAGCAGGCAAGAATGTTGTGAATAGATGGGAAAAAGGTGCGAACATTCCTGATATTGAAAGATTAATGAATGTTGCCTATCTTGGGAAAGTGACTGTCCCTTATATTTTGTATGGGGAGACTTTTAGCAAAATGTTGAAAAGGGGGAATACGATTAACCAATTTGAAAAATTGGATCCTTTCCGAATGGGATTAAGATTCAGGAAGATTCGAAGGGATTATCGTTTAGAAAGAGAAGACTTTGGAAAGTTTTTTTCACCGCTCATTACAAAATGGTCAATGGACAAATACGAGAACGGAAAAGATATCCCAAATACGGATCGCATTATTCAGTATGCCTATATAGGAAAAGTCTCTTTGGAGTTTTTGATATATGGTATCTGACAATTTTTGAAAAGAATAGTTTTAAACATTTGAGACATTTAATTGGAATGCCCCTTTTTATTTTCCAAGAGAAGTCAGATTACAAACGTAAAGCAATACCGCAGGAGATAAAGAGTACTTTATCAGCTAGCGGACCATCAAGGTGTTCTTCGAGTCATCGAAAATGGGCTTAAATTGGATAGCAATCCGGAAATTATAACGATCGCCCTAATTACTTATGACCCAATATGTACACGTCTGGCTTCAGGAAAGAATGGGGGACTATACTGTTATTGATATTGTTCCGAAGTATTTGTCTCCAAAATTAGGACGGGTCTTACGAGCGGAATAGTTAAAAAAATTGAATTATATTGGTATACCGCAATGCTGTGAAAGTCCAAACGGCGTACCAAAAAAGGCGAGAATTAGCTATCCTTTAAGTAGGAAACTGACTCTCGTCTTTTTGGTAAAAAATCTGATGTTTTTTATTATTTATGCTTTGTTTCATATCGTTAAAATTACATTTAGTAGACTAGAGAGAGGGGGGGATGAACTTTTCTATCATTGTGTGTCGTTTAAATTTTCTTATAGGTACTATCTAAACTGTATCCCGGATGTCGGATAAAGAAACTAAGAACTGCTAGCGCCGCCGCACCGTGGGCACCTCGATGGTCATCAAATGGAATAATTTCGATGGCGGTATCACGTTTAGTAGGAATGAAGGAGAGCTGTTCTTTTACTGAATCTGTAATCTGTTCTTTAAAATCTTCATGATTCAACAACTCACTGTTTAGATAGATTTTTTCAGCATCTTGAAGGATTAAGGTATTGGCGATGGAAGTAGCTAATAGCTTCAGTCCCAAATCGATTTGGTTATTCAGATAAATATCTCCAAGCTTGTACCCGTTGATAATCGTATTTAGAGAAATTTCGTCGGAAGAATCCACTAAGCTTTTCAGCGTCGTGTTGTTAGCACGGTCAAATAAAAAGCGTGCATTCTTTAATAACCAAGAATCTGAGATATACGTCTGCAGGCAACCTCTTTTACCACATTCACATTTTGGACCGTTAATATCTACAACTGTGTGTCCGATTTCGCCTATGTAGTAATTGTCATTGAATCCTAGCTGTCCTGCTTGAAAAAAAGAACAGAACATGCCTGCTCCAATGTGGAAGAACAGAAAATTTTCTGGTGTGACGAGGGGGTTGAAGAGGTATTCTCCCAAAGCCATACATTCAATATTATTGTCAGCAATAAATGGAAAAGAAAATTCATTTTTTATTTTTGATAAATTGAAATGCTGCCATTGATGATTGTTTGAAATAATGGTTTGTTCTTGACGATCGAAGTGTCCTGGCACGGCGATTCCAGCACCGCAGACTTGCCTTTCATCTTGATTTTGCAAGACTTCTTGAAGGAGGTTCACAATAGTTTCATTAATTTTGGTGGCGGCATAATCGTCTATTGAAACAACTGCTTTAGACAAACAATCCCCAGCCATATCAGTCAATGTGGCGAAGATACCTTTCATGTTAATCTCAATCCCAACCAATAGTCCCGCCTGACGGTTTAGTTGAATGACTTTTCGTTTGCGACCGGAACCGGTTCCACCATTAATCTCCACTCCAGTTTCAATGACTGCCTTACGCTCCACTAGGTCACCTACGATACTAGTGATAGCGGCTGGTGTTAGGCCGGTTTGTTTAGAGATTTCAATGCGAGAGGTTTCCGGTGTCCGGTAGAGGTACTCTAAGACTGTTGCGGTATTTTGTAGATATGTATCAGAGATTTTTTTATGCATACTGTGCTCCTTTCAAAAACTTTTCGTACCTTTATTCTACTCTATAGTCGCAAAATTGTATTGTATTTTAATATTTATTTATAAAAAATAATACTTTACAAAATAGCGCTTTCGAGGTATTCTTTGTTTATTGAAAATAAATAAAAAGCGAGGTAGAGAAAAATGAAGGGATTTTTGAGTTTTCTCGAGAACAAGTTGGCTCCGTGGGGAGAACGAATCGGCAAGCAACGCCATCTGAAAGCATTGCGAGAAGGAATCATGATGGCAATGCCACTTGTTTTGATTGGATCATTCTTCGTCTTAATCAAAGATTTTCCGGTATCAGCTTGGACGACATGGCTGCAAACACATTGGGATTTGGCGGGCTTGTTGAACATAATGGCCAATAATTCATTTGGTTTGATGGCGTTAGTCACAGTCTTCGGTATCGCGTATCGTTTGGCAGAGTCCTATGAAACTGACGGACCCTCAGCAGGTGTTTTAGCTTTAGGAGCTTTTCTCTTGATGACTCCTTCAATTGCCGATAAAGCGGGTGCGATTGGGATTCCTTATGGAATGTTGGGAGGTAAAGGGATTTTTGCCGCCATTGTTGTAGGGATGATTTCGGCAGAAATTTACCGATGGTTTATTCAAAAAAATATCACTATTAAAATGCCTGATAGTGTACCAGATGTTGTTAGTAAATCTTTTTCTGCACTGATTCCAGGGATCGTAATTCTAGTCCTGTTTGCTGGTTTACTGAAAGCAATCGAAGCATTGGGATTGGGGAGTTTAAATAATATTCTTTCCATTGTTATTGGAACCCCGCTGGGTTATATTGCTAGCACTTTACCGGGGACATTTGTAGCAGTGCTACTGAATTCTATCTTCTGGTTTTGTGGTGTTAATGGTGGCCAAGTCGTTGGTTCAGTAATGAATCCATTATGGATTCAATACGCAGATGATAACCGGATTGCTCAGGCAGCTGGAGAAGCGTTACCTCATATTGTAACTGCACCCTTTATGGACTTGTTCGTTTATATTGGTGGTGGCGGTGCGACAATTGGACTGGCATTGTGTTTAATGTTCTTTAGTAAAAGTAAAGAGTACAAGACACTTGGAAAAGTTTCTGGGATCCCTGCGTTGTTCAACATCAATACCGCAATTTTATTTACATTCCCAACTGTTTTGAATCCAATTATGCTGATTCCGTTTGTGATCACACCAGTAGTGAATGCGATTTTGACCTACTCATCAATGGCTTTAGGATTGGTACCATTCACAACAGGGGTCACGTTGCCATGGACAACTCCTCCAATTATCGGTGGGTTCTTAGCCACGGGCAGCTGGCAAGGAGCTGTTCTACAAGTTGTGTTGGTGGCAGTTTCCTTTATGATCTATTTCCCGTTCTTCAAAGCTGCTGACCGCAATAATTTAATGGAAGAAACTACAAATACGAAAGAGGTAACAGTATGAGTATCAAAATATGGTATGACGAAAAAATCAAAGACTCTGATTTTATAGCAAGTGAGTGTGGTTACTATTTTAAGAACGTCTTTCAAATGGAAACTGAATCGACAACCTTGGTAACCGAAGCGGATATAATCTTTAGCTTCGTAGATGACAATACATCGCTGGATGAGATTGTGATTTCACTTGCTGATGGCAAAGGTCGTATTACAGCGAATTCTGAAGTGGGACTGTTGATTGCTTTGTACCGACTATTCAAGGCGGTTGGAGTACGCTATCTCCGACCTGGACGGGACCAAGAAGTTCTTCCAATGTTAGATTTCGAAGCTTTCTCCACTATGAAAATTGACATCCGAGAAACCGCCAGCTTCAAACATCGAGGTGTCTGTATCGAAGGAGCAGATTCCTTTGAAAATATCCGCAATTTTATTGATTGGTTGCCAAAGATTGGCATGAATTCCTTCTTTATTCAGTTTGAAAATCCCTATTCTTTCTTCAAGCGTTGGTATGAGCATGAGTTCAATCCTTATCTGGAAAAAGAACCATTCTCCAATGAAATTGCAGAAGCCATGAGCGATAAGATCGACCATGAAATTGAAATTCGTGGCTTGCAACATCATCGGGTAGGCCATGGCTGGACGGGAGAGGTGCTAGGTTACTCCTCCAAGTTTGGCTGGGAATCTGGTTTGACGTTACCAGAAGAAAAGAAACCGCTGGTAGCTGAACTCAACGGTAAGCGGGAGCTATATGATACAGCACCAATCCTTACTAGCTTGGACTTTGCTAATCCTGAAGTTGGCAAGAAAATGGTTGCTTCTATTGTAAAATATGCAAAAGAGCGACAAGATGTGGATTACCTTCATGTTTGGCTTTCAGATGCCCGAAATAATATTTGTGAATGTACAGAATGCCAAAAAAATCTGCCATCTGATCAATATGTTCGAATTTTGAACCAGTTGGATGAGGCCTTGACTGAAGCTGGATTGAATACTAAGATTTGTTTCTTGCTGTATCATGAGTTACTCTTCGCACCTAAAAAAGAAACGATCCATAACCCGGAACGCTTCACCATGATGTTTGCGCCGATTACCCGGACCTTTGAAAAGAGCTATGCAGATGTAGATTACGAAAATGGTATCCCAGAACCGAAGCCCTATGTTCGCAACCAGATTGTCTTGCCAAATTCCTTGGAGGAAAATCTTTCCTACTTGTTCAGTTGGCAAAATCAGTTTAAAGGGGATAGTTTTGTCTATGATTACCCACTGGGGCGAGCTCACTACGGTGATTTAGGTTACATGAAAATCAGCCGGATTATCAGCCGTGATATCAAGTATTTGGATAAGCTTCACCTACATGGGTACATTAGCTGTCAGGAATTACGTGCAGGGTTTCCTCATAACTTCCCCAACTATATTATGGGAGAAATGCTTTGGAACAAAGAAACTGATTATGAGGTAGTCTTAGCAGATTATTTCAGACATATGTATGGTGAGGATTGGGAACAAGTTACCGAGTATTTAGAACAGCTTTCTCAGTATTCTTCTTGTGATCATTTTAATGCTATCGGACCTCGAGTGGCTCCTGACTTGAAACTACGTTACCAGACAGCTATTTACTTAGCGCAAGGAAGCCTACCACTTATTGAAAAAAATACTCAGGAAAAGACTGGAGTCGTTAAAGCCCAATGGTTACAGCTAGGTTATCATCGAGAATATACTGAAAAACTTGGCAAATCGTTAGCCTTGTTGAGTGAGGGGCGCTATCAACCGGCTCAATTAGCTTGGCGGGATTTCCTTGATTTCATTCGGCGCAACGAAGAAAATTTCCAACCCAACTTAGATGTTTATCGTGTCATCGAAGTGGCCAAAAATTATGCTGGTTTTACAATATAATAAAGATATAAAGGGTTGATACCTCTCACTGCAGCGGTCTAGTCCTTTGTAAATAAGCCTTTTCGGATCTCCAATGATTCGTAAAGGCTTTGGGTGTTTTTTGCAAATGGTAGGATTGAGAGTGAAGGGTATGTGGCCAAACTCGGGTTGCTTTTGCTTACAAAACAGTATAAGTCAATTTCACAATCTCGTGTGATGTAGATGCATGAAAGGAGAATACTATGAAGACAGGGACCAGCAAAAAATTAATTCGGATATTTCTGATACCGATGCTGCTATTCTATATTGGGTTTACTATTTATCCATTTCTATTGAATATCTTGTATTCCTTTCTGAATTGGAATGGAATCACCAAGACGGCTAATTTTATCGGATGGGAAAATTACCGAAAGTTGATAAGCAACGGGATTTTTTGGAATGCCGTAAAAAATAGTCTTCTATATGCCCTGTTTGGGACGATTTTTCAGATTCTAATTTCGTTCTTGCTAGCATATCTGGTAGAATTTGGTCCCTTTAAACGTAAAAAATTGCTGCGTATTCTTTTTATTTTGCCCATCGTGGCAACAACAGCAACAATGGGAATGATGATGAAGAGTTTTTTCAATCACGAAGGTTTGCTGAATACTTTTCTTATTAGTATTGGCTTGTCGGCTCAACCTTTCTTGACGGATCCTAAATATGTTTTTGGAGTGGTGATATTGGTTTCTGTTTGGAAAGAGACTGGAACTTTGTTCATCTACTGGTTAGCAGGGTTTCAGATGGTATCAAAAGAGGTTGTGGAAGCAGCGAAAATCGATGGTGTTACTAGCTTTTCTTTATTGACGAAAATTATCATGCCTATGATTAAGCCAGTATTGATTATGATTACAACCGTGACATTTTTGAACTCACTAAAAGTTTTTGATCTGATTCAGACTATGACCGCTGGGGGGCCATATTTCGCAACTGATGTCTTATCTACTTTTATTTATCGAACGGCTTTCTCTAGTTCATTTGGTTCACCACAGCTCAGCTATGCCAGTTCAGCAGCCGTCGTTTCAGTCTTGATCATGGTAATCGTGTCATTGGTATTTCGCTTGATTATACAAAAACGAAAGGAGACGGTCTCATGAAAAAAGTGTTAACCTACATACTTGCTGCACTTTGGATATTACCTTTTCTGGTAATGTTATTGACCGCTCTTAGTAGCAAAAACACCACCAGTTTTACGGAATTGTTTGACCTGTCTGCCTTAACATTGAATAATTTTAGACGAGCCTGGACTGAGGGGGCGTTCTCTCGTTACTTTTTAAACACGGTAATTGTGACGCTTGTTTCAGTTTTGATTATCTTAGGTGTGACTGCGCTCGCAGGTTACGTGATGGGACGTTTTGAGTTTGGTGGTAAGAAGGCGCTGTACCGCGTGATGATCTTGTCTATGGGAATTCCTACAATTTTCTTTACCGTTCCTGTATATCAATTATTGCGAATGCTTCATGCGGATACCTCAATTATTGGACTAATTTTAGCCGAAATCGGTGGAGGACACATCATCTTCCTTTTGCTATTTGCCAATTTTTTTGAATCAGTCCCCTCTGAACTGGAGGAGTCAGCAGTTATCGATGGGGCAACGGAATTTGACGTCTTTTTCAGAATTATGTTTCCTTTGGCCAAACCGATTATTGGCACCGTTGTTATCACCCAGTCTATTTGGACATGGAATTCTTTTTTGTATCCCTTGATTCTATCGGTAAATGACCCCACGATACGCACACTTTCTGTAGGAATGTATGCATTTCAAGGGGAAAACATTGTAGACTGGAGTAGTATGGCAGCAGGCGCTTGTATTACGATTTTGCCAATGGTGATTCTCTTTATTTTCTTCCAACGTTACTTTGTCAATGGCATTTCAGGTGCGGTAAAGGGGTGAAAGTATGAAAAAACAAATTAGTTTAGGGGTGGCCGGGCTAGTGCTCCTGACTGGCTGTGGCGTGAAGATTCTACCAACAGATGAGAAAAAAGGGGGGCCCCCGACAACCATTGAAAAAATCACCACTGCTCCTGATGAAAAGGTCACGTTGAATATTGTTGACTGGAGCGATAGCACTAAAGAAGCTAGAAAACAATTGAACCAGCGATTTGAAAGAGATCATCCCAATGTAACTATCAACTACACGACGTTAACCCAGGCCCAATTCAATGAAACCATGCTTTCAGGCATCCGTTCAGGGAAAGCTCCGGATTTGTTTCCTCTTCCCAGCAATACGGATTTTCAAACCGCTGTCTCTGAAGGTTGGTTTGTACCGCTAAACACTTATCTTGGTGATGACTTTTTCCAACAATTGAAGCCGGAAGCTCTTCAGCAGAATATCACTCAGCGGGATGATAATATCTATCTGTTGCCAGAAGCTCAGGAAATCAGCAGTACGCTAATGTTTTATAACCGGAAGTTATTAACTGCTGACGAGTTGCAGTTGGTAACTTCCGGTAAGGTAAACTGGCAGCAGTTTCGCGAGATTTGTCAACGGGTAACTAAGGGAGGAAAAAGTAATACTTATGGAATAATTACCAGTGGCGCACAGAAAAATCGCGTAGACTTGGAGTTGCGGGCCTTTTCAGAGCTGGCGGGAGCACCTTTAGGTCCTGGAGAACAGATTTTTGTACAACAAGGAAAGACTATGTATACTTCAGAAGCAGTTCGACAAGCTTTTGGCTGGTACCAGAATTTGATGACTGATGGTAGCTTCTACCCAGATTCTGCCTCATTGACGGCACCGGAAGCACGGAATCTCTTCGCGGAAAACAAGGCGGCCTTTATTGTACAAGGGTCCTGGTGTATCCCTGAATGGGAAAGCCGAAATCCTCAATTAGATTTTGGTGTGATGCCACTACCTGTGCCGGAAACCAACGAGAATGCTCGGCAGATTCGACCGTTTATGAAAGGCTGGATGGGGATTTCCGCCACGAGCAAGCATCCTGACGTGGCAGCGGAATATTTAAAGTATCTGTATTCTTATGAGTATCAGAATCAGCTAGTACAAGCAGGGGGATTTGTCTCCATTCGTAGTGATTTAACAGAGAAAGACATTTCTAACGAACGGATGCGAGCATATTATCGGCTGGCGGAAGCACAAAGTCGCCCAATAATAAATCCCATGACTCGAGATGACGATTTGTACTTGGTTTACAGTATTATTCAGCCGGTACAACCAGATTTTGGAGATATCGCCGCTGGATTATTAACTGGAGAATCCGATTATTCTTCGCGTTTAAGAAGTTATAATGATAAAGTGCAGTTGAATCTGGAACTGGCGGTAGATACCATTGGTAAGGATTTATCGGTGACATTGGCAGATTTCGAGGTAGAGGAACCTTAAAAACATAGTTTGAACTTGTAAAGAAAATGAGGCCTGAAATTCTTAATTCCAGGTACTTTCACCGACATGTGAGATGTATCGGTGAGGGTGATAACACTGGAAATAAGGAGATTAGGGACCATTTTAATGTGCCAGTTCTTATGGACCGAGCCTGTAAGGATACATCAAAGTGCAGTAGTAATCTTGATTTTGAATAGCAATACGTGAAAGCATTGAATAGAAATTATTCAATGCTTTTTTGTTTGCAAAAATCTCGGGAGATACATGGAGAGAGGAATTTTTAGGTGAATAATTTACAAAGGAGAAATGAAATGAAAAATGTAAAAATTAGAAATTGGCGACTAGTTGTATCAATAGTCTTGTTGTACCAAATACTTAGTGGATTAATTATTCCTACTATTGCTTTTGCAGATGAAATTACTCATCCACAAACGGTAACCGTGGAATTAGATTTAGCGCATCAGTATGCTGTCGAAGGAACCTTTAGTGACGGCCGTCCAATGTCAGAAGTCACTGTTCCACATTATGCGGTATACAATGGCGTGAAACAAGATATTTTCTGTATTGAGCCAGGGGTGCCGATTTACAATGAATTCACGCCGGGTTATGAGAAAAATCCATTGCCTGATATGCCGGAGAAAGCGAAGTTAGTTTCCGTTTTATGGAAAAAAGCTGGTACAGATGTAGATACTCATATTGTGGCCCAGAAGATGGTTTGGCAAGAAGTCAATGGCTACACGCTTCACTCAATTAAACGCTCAGATGGTAGTGCAGTAAATATTTCAGCTATCGAAGCAAAAATCAATCAAGCAATTGCGGACTATCAGAAGAAACCAAGCTTTCATAATTCCACAGTGAAAACCGTGTTAGGTCAATCGACTACTGTAACGGATACGAATAATTTGAATTTATCAGAGTTCGATGAAGTTGTGGAGAATACCGCAAATATTGATTATCGTGTCAATGGCAATCAATTGGTCATCACACCGAATGCCAATTCAAAAGAAAGCGGTGTGT